>Ga0315543_1001436_pt1 | contig 25732 bp, 19 predicted proteins | sample SalMarSW160210MG_2_FD_203098 | JGI IMG/M metagenome (GOLD analysis project Ga0315543, IMG submission 203098) | Salt marsh sediment microbial communities from the Plum Island Ecosystem LTER, Massachusetts, United States - Salt Marsh Sediment SW1601-210 ... | reverse complement strand
GGGCAAGAGCTATGGCCGCAGTTATTTTCTCAAGAGGAACTTTAAGTACTTTTCCGCCGCAGACATTATCAGAATGGAAGGTCACATGAAAAAATGGGGCGGTATCATCCTGATTTTTTCAAGGTTTGTGGTGGGATTTCGTTCGGCGATTGCTCTGGCTGCCGGTATCGGACGATACCACGCTGCAAAAATGTTACTTTATTCGCTGATTTCATACATTATATTCGTTGGACTGCTGATATATATGGCCATGGTGTTGGTTGAAAATTATGATCGAGTAGCCTACTACTTCAGGACATACAACACAATTGTATGGCCGCTGGTGATTGCTCTGGCAATTGCCTACATTGTTCACAGATTTCTCCGCTTACGCAAGAAGGCTTAAATGAAGGTGTTGTTATTAGCCGGTGGTGTTTCCAACGAGCGTGAGGTCTCTCTCACCTCAGGGAAAGCTGTGTTTGATACCCTCCAACGTCTCGGGTATGAAGTGCATGCAATTGATCCTGCGAACGGCAAGTCTCTCCTTGACAGTAACGGAAAATTCATTTCCTCCGGTAGAGCAGATATTAAGAAGGATGTTGCTGTTACAAGAACAGGCCCACCGGCTCTGGCAAACGCACTTAGCTCACCCACATTTCAAGACGTAGATGCGGTGTTTATTGCCTTGCATGGTGGCGCTGGCGAAAACGGAGCGATTCAGTGCCTGCTGGAGCTGGCTGGCAAAGCGTACACCGGTTCGGATATGACAGCTTCGGCCGTCGCTATGAACAAGGCTATCTCCAAGCGGCTGTTTGCTTCCGAAAGCATTTCAACGCCCGATTGGCGGCTCTATCGACTCGCATCGACCGACATCGATGACCGTCTTGTAAAAGAGATTTGCCGCCGGTTTTCATTTCCAATAATTGTAAAACCAAATGACAGCGGCTCCACTATCGGCTTGTCGAAAGTCGATAATGAAGCCGGTCTCCGCTCGGCGCTTCTTGCTGCAATTAAAGAATCTTGCAATATACTCATCGAAAAATACATCGCCGGTCGAGAGCTGACGGTAGCAGTGCTGGATGGGCAGGCTCTGCCGGTAGTGGAAATAAAAGCCGCCAGCGGTTTGTACGACTACGAGGCTAAATACACCAAAGGGAAATCGAAATACATCGTACCCGCTGAGATAGAACCTGAGAAGACCAGGATCCTCCAGGAGGCAGCCGCTAAGGCGTATCAAGCGATTGGATGTTCCGGTCTGGTGCGGGTTGATTTTATCCTTGCTGAAGATGGCAAGTATTATTGTCTTGAGGTTAACACTATTCCCGGCATGACCAGCCTCTCTCTGGCTCCCATGGCAGCGCAGGCGGTGGGCATCGAATTCGATGAGCTTATTTCACGCTTCATACAGTTAGCCGTTAACAGACACAATAGCAGGTCGGGTTCCAACCCGCTTCTGAGGGAGGACCCAACATAACCATCTTCCGCTTGGAACAGACAGGGGAAATAAATGGAGAAATTGCAACCCAAAGCCATCATCTTTGATCTTGGCTCTACTTTGATTGAGTACGAGGTTATCCCGTGGAGCGAGATGAACCTCTATTGTTCCGTCAGCGCTCGAAACTATTTGCTTAAGAAAGGGTATGAGATGCCGGACAAGGAGGAATTTCATCAGGCGTATGAAGAAGTTAAGAACAAGTATCGCGAAATGGCCTCTGAGACTTTAGTGGAGTGGACGGTTATGCAGGCGGCCGGGGAGCTGTTGCGAAAGTGGAATATTGAAGTCAATGATAATATTCTGGATCGTTTTTTTGATGCCTACTACGAACCGCTCAGTCGGCGTGTTTACGCCTACGAAGACGCTTTGGAGACTCTTGAGAAAGTGAAACAACGATATCCGGTAATCGGACTAGTGTCCAATACGATCTTCCCGGAGCGAGCGCATCGGCGAGAGCTGAAGCGGTTCGGGATTGAACCGTATCTGGACTTTGCGATTTTCAGCTCTACTTTTGGCTTACGCAAGCCTCATCCTGAGATTTTCTACAAAGCGGCCAACCTTGCCGGTTATGCGCCGGCAGAGTGCGTTTACATCGGCGACAGGTATCTTGAGGATGTGGAAGGCCCGGCGAAAATAGGTATGCCCGCTATTCTCAAGCTGTGGAATGGACGAGAGTATCCTGAGGATATGCCGATGGACACCCGCACGATTTCCAGCCTCTCAGAACTGGACAGGCATCTCAACCTGGACAGCTAAGTCGTTATTTAGCAGCTATTTAAAAGGGTCTCCCTGTTCAGGGGACGATCAACTCACACTCGGTCACATTCAACGAGGGTTCAAACAACAGGTTTTTTCTTGACAAAGTTGGGAATGTAAATATTTTTTAGTAAGTGTGATGTGCGACCACGGAAGCATTTTCACCATGCAGTGACATGACCTAAGTCTAACTACAATGCTCAAGTGTCCTCTTTGTTTTGTGGGGATGGTGAGTAGTGTAACGATGGTGGGTTTTAGGTCAGAACGGTTTATAATGTCGATATTTCAAAAACCATCAGTTTTTACCTGCGTTTTCAACTTAATATTACGTGAAGGGGGGTGGTAAATCAGAGATACACTCGCATGCCGCAGTAGGCACTGTTTTTATTGATTAGGTAAATCCACTAACAAACAGGAGGAATGATGAAAAAAATCGTAATTGCGGGCCTGTTAGTGCTCCTTGTCCTCTCCGCCGCCGCTTTAGCTGATGGAATAAAGAAAGTCGATCAACCACAAGGAATTCCCTCGTTTTTGGGCTACGTGCCTGATAGACTCATCGTGGTGATGAAGCCTGATGTCAGCAAGCTGAATATGCGGATGGCCGCTAACGCTGTTGTGCATATCGGTGAACCGGATTTCGACAAGATATCTGAAAGGTTCGCTGTTTCCAGTATAAAGAAGCAGTTTGTGGGTTCTGAACCGGGTCCGTTTTCCGAGACTGCCGAACTTGCGAAGTACTACAAAATCGAAATTGAGTCCGGCACTCTGGAAGAGGCCATGGAGGCCTATCGCAATCATTCGATGGTCGAGCGTGTTGAGCCGATAGGTATTCATGCGATGTACGCCACGCCGAATGACTTCTACTATTCGTATCAGTGGCATCTTAATCAAGCCAGCGACCATGATATCGATGCTCCCGAAGCATGGGATATCGAGGCTGGCAGTACTTCAACCATTATTGCAATTCTGGATTCCGGCACCCGCTATTATCATCCTGATTTGGGCGGCGTAAATGCCTCACCGTCAAATCCCGGAGCCGCACGCGGCAATATGTGGATAAACAATGCCGAGTTGAACGGCTCTGCTGGTGTAGATGATGACGGCAACGGGTATGTCGACGACTGGATTGGCTACGACTTTATTGATGGCGTAAGCAACTGCTGGTCCGGCGAAGATTGTTACACTAAGGATAATGATCCACGTGACTTCAACGGCCACGGTACACACACGTCGGGCATATTCGGCATGCTGACAAACGACGACTACGGCATGTGCGGTGTGGCCGGCGGCTGGGGTGACGGGACCCAGGCCGAATACGGCAATGGTGTGAAAATCATGGCACTCCGTATGGGCTACTCCTACAACTATTTCGGTCAGGAGTACGGCGTGGTCATGATGGATGCCGCCGCGGAGGCGTTCTACTATGCCGCCGACAACGGCGCCAAGATTGCTTCCTGTAGCTGGGGTTCGTCGAATTCGGGCGGTATCGGTGCGGCCGCTACTTACTTCTTGAGTTTGGGTGGAATCATTTGTGTCGCTGCAGGTAATGACGGCGCCGAAGTCTCGCCTGATTATCTGAACGGACGCGGTGACTGCATTTCGGTGGCCGCCACCAATGAGAGTGATAACGGCGCAAGCTTCACGACTTACGGTACCTGGGTCGACATTTGTGCTCCGGGTAACAATATCTACAGCACGTACCACGACCACACTGATCCGAACACCACTTACTGGGCGGCCATGAGCGGCACGTCGATGTCGACACCGATGACGGCCGGAGTAGCCGGTCTGATCTGGTCAAAGAACCCGACCTGGACCGCTTCTCAGGTCGAAGACAAGCTTTACAGTAGCGCTGACGATATCGATGCCTATCTCTCATCGAAATATATCGGCAAGATGGGCGCGGGACGGATTAACGCGTACAACGCTGTCTATAGTGGCGGGACGCCGCCGGTGGCCGATTTCTCAGGATCACCAACTTCAGGTTGTGTGCCTCTGACGGTGAATTTCACTGATCTGTCAACTGGCAGTATTACAAGCTGGAGCTGGACCTTCGGAGATGGCGGAACGTCAACGCAGCAGAACCCAAGCCACACCTATACCGCGACTGGCACGTATACAGTTAAGCTGACGGCTACTAACGCCTACGGCAGCGACATCGAAACGAAGACTGCTTACATCACTGTCAACGACATTCCGGCAGCCGCTTTCACCGGCAGCCCTACTTCCGGTGAGGTTCCGTTGACGGTCAACTTCACCAACCAATCGAGTGGTGCTACCTCGTACTTATGGGATTTTGGTGATACCCAGACATCGACAGCCACAAATCCCAGTCACACTTATACACAAGCCGGTACATTTACGGTAACACTAACGGCCACCAATTCCTGTGGCTCTGACGATGAAGTGAAAACCGATTATATTACTGTTACCTGCACTCCTCCGGTGGCTGCATTCTCCGGTTCACCGACATCCGGTGAAGTTCCGCTAACGGTTAATTTCACTGATTTGTCGACCGGTGCAACCTCATGGTCTTGGGACTTCGGCGATACTAAGACTTCAACAGCACAAAATCCAAGCCACACTTATACTTCCGCCGGAACATATACCGTAGCTCTAACCGCCACGAATAGTTGTGGTAATGATACCGAAACCAAGATTGACTATATAACAGTTACCTGCACTCCGCCGGTGGCTGAATTCTCCGGTTCGCCGACATCCGGTGTTGCTCCGTTGACGGTCAACTTCACCGATGCCTCGACCGGCGCCACGTCATGGTCGTGGGATTTCGGTGATGACGGTACCTCGACTGCACAGAACCCGAGTCATATCTATACTGATACCGGCACTTATACAGTAACCCTGACAGTGACTAACTCTTGCGGTTCCGATGTCGAGATTAAGGCCGACTATATCACCGTTACCGGTGGCGGTGGTTGGACAGTTATCACTTATGATGACTTCGAAGGCGGCTGGGGTAACTACACTGATGGTGGTGGCGACTGTTACCTTTATACCGGTGGTACCTATGCCCATCAGGGCAGTAATGCAGCTGACATCCAGGATAATAGCAGTGTAGCTTCATCATTCTATCATACGGTCGGTTATAATGTCTCCGGTTATACTGAACTGGAGGTTGAGTTCTGGTACATGCCGGTGAGCATGGACAGGACAGGTGAAGACTTCTGGGTTCAGTATTACGATGGTTCCACTTGGCAGACTGTCGCGATTTTCGACAAAGGCGTAGACTTTGAAAACAACAACTTCTATTACGAGGTTGTTACCATCTCGAGCGGCACATACAACTTCCCGACCAACGCTAAGCTTCGGTTCATGTGCGATGCCAGTGGTAACTATGATGATGTCTACATCGATGAAATCGAGTTTAGAGGAATGAGCGGCGGCCCAACGCCCCCGGTAGCCGAATTCTCCGGTTCGCCAACTTCCGGCGTGGTGCCTCTTACGGTGAATTTCACCGATGAATCCACCGGCAATCCGACCAGTTGGGACTGGAATTTCGGTGACGGTGGAACATCAACTGCGCAGAATCCGTCATATACCTATGACGATCCCGGCACGTACACAGTATCACTCACCGTCGAGAACGCTTACGGTAATGATACCGAAACTAAAACTGGATACATCACGGTTAACCCACCCAGCGCCTGGACGGTTATTACCTATGACGACTTTGAAAGCGGCTGGGGCAGTTACACCGACGGCGGTGGTGACTGTAGCCGTTATACCCGTGGAACCTATGCCCATCAGGGGAGTGCCGCGGCGGACATTCAGGATAACAGCGGCACGGCGTCGTCATTCTACCACACTGTTGGTCATAATGTAGCCGGTTATACAGAGCTGGAGGTCGAGTTCTGGTACTATCCGAGAAGCATGGAAAACAATGAAGACTTCTGGCTGCAGTACTATAACGGCTCATCGTGGCAGACAGTTGCGACCTGGGCTCGGGGTGTCGACTTCCAGAACGACAACTTCTATCACGAGGTCGTCCCGATCTCCAGCAGCCAGTACAACTTCCCGACTAACGCTAAGCTTCGCTTCATGTGCGACGCTAGCGGAAATCAGGATGATATTTATATCGATGAGATCGAGTTCCGCGGTATGAGCGGCACCAGTGGTACCAGCGCAAAAGCGAATGAGAATTCACTCATACCTGATGAATTTTCTCTTTCTCAGAACTACCCCAACCCATTTAATCCGACCACGGAGATTGAATTCTCTCTACCACAGGCCTCGCATGTCTCTCTTGAGATCTACAACATCCTCGGTCAGAGGGTAACAACCCTTGCTAACGGTTTCTTTGAAGCCGGTAGCCATACTGTGACCTGGGATGCTTCTAACCAGTCATCCGGTATTTACTTCTATCGCATAGCCACTTCCTCTGAAACTTTAGCCAAAAAGATGGTTCTGCTGAAGTAGCAGCACCTAACGACAACAATAAAACCCGGTTGCGCACACAACAGTGGCGCTGCCGGGTTTTCTTTGATGCCCCAACTCTGTGCACGATGGCAACGTTAAGGACTACCTCCGCATGACGCCATACAGCTACCCTTCGAGCAGGGCCGGAACCCAGTCATAATCAACGCCGCAACCGACAGACAAAAAGAATGGCCAGCCTTGCGTGAGCAAGGTTGGCCAAATCTTCAAAGTAGCAATCCCCTGGTAAAGTCACCCTCTCTTTATGGGCAAGGTTGTATACATTGAATGCCCCTGAAGAGCTCATCAACAAAGCATGATAGATCGGACACGTTGACTGAGCCGGAGCCGTCAACGTCACCCTCCTCTGGGCACGGCGGCGGCTGACCACCTCTAAAGAGATAGTCAACCAGGTAGGTCACGTCAGCAATATTGACCTGCTCTGAGGGATCGCCGTCGACATTCCCTCTCATGCCGATGCAGCAGCCTGTCAATAATGATATCGTTCCGGCAACCGGCACGGGGTTATAATGGGCAATGCTGCCGGAAAACAAGGGTAGATACGAAGCATACCCGTCGACTTCCACAGTGTCTTCCTGCCCAGAAGTAGCCGACCCCGGAATACTGAAATAGAGTTTTAGTATCTCCCCGTTTCCGGGCGTAAGCTCAGTGGTTGAGCTTTGGAGTTTAATCGCGTAGCGATCATTGGTCGGATCATAACTGATGTATGATTGCACTTCAAAATCCTCGGTTCGGCAGCCGGCCGTCGAAAAGGAATCGTAGAGGACATTAAGGTTACCGAAGAATTCAACGGGAACTACTATGTACTGTGCTGGAAGGGTATTGCTCGCATATACGATCATCTCCGCTGTGCCGTTTTCAGGTCCTTGAGCATCCCTGTCAATCATAGAATCAGCTAAGGCAATAATATAATCAGGCCGCAGTAAAGAGAGTGTGTCTCCGCCCGTATCAATGGCCAGGGTGACATCAAACATGCCGGGGATTTCGTACGTGTGCAGCGGGGATTCCACAAAGGCGGAATCGCTGTCTCCCAAATCCCAAATCCAACTGTCAACCGAATACTCTGACGACCCCGTAAAATGCACTTCAAACGGCACCCAGCCAAACGTGGTATCGGCGGTCAACCAAACTCCCCGGTCGGGGATTATTTCCCTGACCATAGATTCAACCATATAATCACAACCTTCCCAGGGGCAGTAAAGGTTATCCATAGTATACCAGGCATTGTGGCCATCATCCCAGCCGTAGTTCATATGATACTGTTTTACCACTGGGTTTCCAATCTCTCTCCAGCCGTCACAGGCGATAGCGTGACTATAGATGTAGTACTCCATCGGTTGTTCTTTGTTAATCTGGTCCTTTATAACGTTAAACCATGAGTCCGCGGAATAGTCGCTACGGTACTCCATGTCCATGCAGTCACGATACCGGAAATACGTTTCCCACGCTGTCATTGAAGCCCAAGTACCCGACCCGCAACGGCCGTAATCCATGTCGAAGGCAACTCCCACTTCGTAGTTCAGCTCCGCAAGCGCATCTTGCTCTTCTGGAGAACAACCGGTGTGGCAATTGTCCGGGATGTTTGCCCAGTCGTAGGAATCTGAGTAATCCGCGGACAGCCATGCTCCGGGTGTACTGCCTCCACAGGAATTGTCACCGTTCCACCAATAGGTGTAGCTACCGTACCCTGCTTCAGGCCATTGATGATAGGTTATAATTTGCGCCGCAGCGGTCGCCACACAGCCGACTACGCACCGGCCACCGTCTCCCATCGGGCAGTAGTTATTATACGGCGCACTCTGATCCCAGGAGGTAGTCAGCAGGGGGCCGACCTCGTCCATGGGAGCAAAAGCGCCCCTATTTAGGTTGGCTTCAAACTCATCCCGATTGACGAGAAAGTGATCCCATTGCTGCCTGTTAACTCTATCGAAGAGAACATCGCCATCAGGCGGTTCGCTGGCGTCCAGGCTGCCGTAGGCTTTGACATAGAGCCTGACATGGTGAAGCAAAACCTCTCTCAAAAGCTGCGAAAATCCGTGATTCTTATCTACATCCAGTTGACACTCTTCCGAGCAAGCTTTGACCGGAGGGAGTTCCTTGAGAACCGGCACAACGATGTAGCCACTGGGAGAGACAGAGAAGCAACGAGCTAACACGGTATCACCCTCAACAATGTCTTGAACCTCCGAAATCGTTGGACTGGTTTCCCCGGCCCAGGCGCCCTTCAGCGTCACCATATACGAAAGCCAATTCTGACAGACCCGCTCCATTTCTCCGGGTGTTGCTCTCTCAGCTTGCACTTGTGAGGCGCTGAAAAAACAAACCAAAAGAAGCAGTACTAAAGGAGTTAAGAACCTTGCGATCAAGAACCTCGTGAAAGCCAGAGACACCACCCCTCTTCTCAAATCACTGCCGTTTTCATTTACGTATGACATTGTAACACCTTTCAGTAAGTGATTCTTATATCGACTGTTGATTTTCATTTTTTTGCGCCAAAACTAATCGGCTCTCCGCTAAAGGATTGCCAGACTTAATTCAAGGCAGCATGCTACCCTTGCTGACACCTTCACAGATTTGTACATAGCAAAATTGTGTTACTGATAAAGCCTTTTTTCTCAGCCTCAATAAGCTGAGGCTAACTTTGCCCACAGCCCCCCGGAATATCACTATTAAGCTTGAAAAAGCATATCTCATTCCCCGGCATGCTTGGGCGAAGTAAATTATTTACCTTACAATAAATAATATAAGGCATTTGACAAATTTGACAATGAGTTTTTCAGGCCAGAGCCCAAGAGGAAAAGTAAAAAAAGCCTACTTTGGGCAGCTTCTTCAGTACCAACACCATCCGCCAGGCTTCCTTATCGTTGTCAAATGGAACGGCAAGATCTAGGTCACCGTAAGTGGCGGTGATTTCGAATCGCCCTGACAATTCAACCAGCGCTTTGATCAACCCGAAGCTGATATCGCGCCATTGTTCACGGCTGGAAAAACGCTCAATGGCACCATCTTTTTCAACAGTATAGACAATCGTACCGGTCTCAACCTCCGACAAAGTATCGACAGTAGCATCACTGCCCCAGTCGGTTTTGACCTTAATACCGTCTCTCTCCATTTCCCACATATAATTGGTACTGGTACGGAGCTGGAACATATCGCGGGGATGGCTTAGTTCAATGATGTATAGCCCGCCATCGATCAGATTGTCAGCCACGCTGCCCAAATGTTCGATTATATCCTCGTTAGTCAGCAGGAGGTTAAAAGTAGCCATCATGCACACCGCCAGCTCGACCGGCTGGGGTAGGTTGAACGTCCGAAAGTCAGCTTCAAGTATCTCGCTGGCCAGTTTCTCCCGTTCACATAGCTTCCAGACGTATAGTACCATCTCAGGTGACCTGTCGATTCCATAGGATATGATCCCACGACGACTGAACTCCCGGCAGTATTGCCCCGGTCCACAGCCAAGCTCGACCATCGAGAAGACCTTTGTAAAACCGCTCCGCGAAGCGGCTTCAACAAGGAAGTCCACTGCTTTAGAGTAGTCCCGGAAAGTGAAAGCTATATCGTAAATTTCAGGAAGTGAGTACGGTGATTTGTCCACGCTACTTTGTCCTTTCTGATTGGTACTGAAAATAGGGTTTTGGTACGGAGTGTCAATATGCACGGGCAGGGATTGCTACTGCATAGGTGTGCCCCAGGGATCAAGCTCAACCTGTTGACTTTTATAAAGCAGCGGCGTATATACCCGTCATGCCAAAGAAAAATACGACAACCTACGCCGGCAGCGGGGTGGATATTAAAGCCGGAGACAAGGCGGTGGAGTGGATAAAGAAACTGGCTCGAGAGACATTTAACAGTCAGGTGCTCACAGAAATCGGGTCATTTGGCGGGTTTTTCAAGCCGGATTTGGTCGGGATCAAGAACCCGGTCTTCATTTCTTCTACCGACAGTGTCGGGACCAAGCTCAAGCTGGCTTTCATGACCAACAAGCATGATACTGTAGGCGAGGACCTTGTCAATCACTGCATAAACGACATCTTGGTACATGGCGCTAAGCCGCTCTTTTTTCTCGATTATATTGCCGTCGGCAAACTGAAGCCCGAGGTAGTAGCTGAAGTTGTCTTTGGAATCAGCCGAGCTTGTAAAGCTACGGGGACAGCGCTGATCGGCGGGGAAACGGCTGAATTGCCTGGTTTTTACCATCCCGGCGAGTATGATCTGGTCGGATTTGTTGTGGGTATGGTTGACCAGAGTAAAATCATAGACGGATCAGCGATTCAATCCGGCGACGTTTGCCTTGGCTTACCGTCAAACGGTCTACATACCAACGGCTACACCCTGGCCCGGAAGGTGGCCTTTGAAATTGCCGGTCTGAAACCGGGCGACATGATTGAGGAGCTTGGTACAACAATTGACAAAGCCCTTATGGAGGTTCACCGCTGTTACGCGCCGGTTGTACGTCCGTTGTTAGAAAAGTACAACATTCACGGTATGGCCCATATCACCGGTGGCGGGATTCCGGGTAACCTTAAAAGAGTCCTGCCCAGCAGCCTCGAAGCTGTCATTACCAAGGGGAGCTGGCCGGTGTTGCCTATCTTTGACTATCTCAAGAAGGTCGGTAACATTGATCCTGGGGATATCTACTCCACGTTTAACATGGGTATCGGGTTTATTCTAGTGGTGGTGGAAAAAGATGCTGACGAAATCATTAAAGATTTGAAAGAGGCGGGTGAAACGGCATACCATATTGGTGAAATCAAACGTGGAAAAGGAACTGCCAAGCTCGTCGGCTAATGCTTGACAGTAACACTCACGCGGTAAACGGAGGTTATGCGTACATGTTGAAGAAGGTAGTGCTTGTCATCTGCGATGGTCTAGGGGATCGTCCGGTAAGGGAATTGGGGAACAAAACGCCTCTGGAGGCAGCCAGAACTCCAAATCTGGATAAGCTTGCTCGGGAATCTGAGTGCGGTATGATGCACACCTTGGGCAGGGGCCACACTCCCGGCAGCGACACCGCTCATCTGACGATACTTGGTTACGATATTACCCGGCACTACTCCGGTCGTGGGCCTATTGAAGCGGCCGGCATCGGGTTGCAACTGCGCCACGGCGATGTGGCGCTACGCGGCAACTTCGGCACAGTAGACGATGATCTTTTGATCAAAGACCGGCGAGCCGGTCGGATCCGGGTCGTTGAACCCTTAACAAAGGCATTAGATGGAATTGAAATTGATGGTGTGAGATTCATACTGAAGCCGGGAACGGCGCATCGTGCAGGCGTTATAATGCGCGGCACGGGACTGTCAGGCGCTATTGTCGATGTCGACCCTCATAAGACTGATAAGCCTGTACGAACGCCCGTGACACCAACAGAAGATACCCCGGAAGCTAAGCATACGGCAGAAGTACTGACTAAGTTCCTCGCAGAAGCGCACGAAATTCTCAAAAAGCATCCTCTTAACGCCAAACGAAAGCAAGAGGGTAAGCTTCCGGCCAACTACCTGCTCGTGCGAGGGGCCGGACAATACAAGGAAATCCCAAGCTTTAAAGATCGTTATGGGCTTTCGGCTTGTTGTATCGCCGGTGGCGGACTGTACAAAGGAGTTGCTTCGTTTTTAGGAATGAGGGTGTTGGATGTGCCGGGCGCGACAGGTCTGCCTGATACCGACATTGACGCAAAGTTTCGAATGGCTATGGAGAACCTTAATTCTTACGACTTCGTGTTTGTGCACGTCAAGGCGACTGATTCGCTCGGTGAAGACGGCAACTATGAAGGTAAGCGGGATTTCATTGAAAAGATCGATCGATCGGCTGTAGCTTTCAACAGTTTGCCTGAGGAGGTACTGTTCATTATGACGGCCGATCACTCAACACCGTGTGAACTCAAAGCTCATTCAGGCGATCCGATTCCTATTATGTTCCACGGCAGCGGGGTAAGAGTCGACAACGTGGGTGCGTTTAACGAACGGGCATGCGCTCACGGCGGGCTTGGGTTCATTCGTGGAAAAGACGTTATGCCTCAGATGATGAATCTACTGGGCACCCTGCCTTTGATTGGAGCATGAGATTGCCATGAGAGGCTGTATAAGCCAGTAAAGTGGACAGGTGTCTCTGACGCCTGCTGATTATAGACAGGAGTCTGGGATTGCTATCCTACAGTTTGATATATCATAATCAGAAAATGGTATTACTTATCGGACGAGGTTCGTTCCCTGGCAAGCGTTCTTAAAAGAATCGGTCGATTACTTCTCCCCCAGGATATCGACGTGCGCAAGCGGCGGCTTGAGCTGACAATCTGGTCGTTTTTGTTGTCGCTGGCCTTCTACCCCGGATACTTCGGCTTTTTGGCTTGGTTTGCGTTGATCAGGCCGTTGATGATTATCGTTTCCCTTAATGGGCGGCAGGCATTCAAAGCCGCCTACTTTTTCAGCTTCTTTTTCAATCTCTTTTCGCTCTACTGGGTTGCCCTGGTAACACCGCCGGGGATGGTCACAGCGGTTGTAATCGTAGCATTTTACTACACAGCCATCTTGATGATATTTCGCCGACTGTACCGCATAAAGCCGCTTCTCGGATTCGTATTGCTTCCATTCTTATGGGTTGGAATGGAGTATTTCAGAAACCTGACGGAGCTTGCCTTCCCCTGGTCGGACCTTGGCTATACCCAGTCGTATTTTTTGTACATTCTCCAGATAGTCTCAGTGATTTCGGTGCACGGTCTCTCTTTTTTAATTGTGACCGTGAATGTCCTCATCTGGCAAGTATTCCGCAAGTCACAGCAGTTGGAAAAGCGAGTGACTTCTGTCTTTGTGTCGCTTGGTATAGTGCTTGGATTGATTGCCTATGGGTGGATTGAGATGCCGGCTTTTCCTACCGAAGGAACGTTCGATGTAGCTCTTCTCCAGGGATCGGTACCACTCGAAGAAAAATGGGCCAAAGGTAATGAAGAGCATAGCTTCAGAATATACGACTCGCTAACGCAGACAGTAGCAGCGAATTCCGTCAAGCTGTATATCTGGCCGGAAACGTCGGCCCCCTGCTATCTCTCCCACAACCAGGCTTGTCGCAATCGGGTAAAAAGCATTGTTCGGAAGTCCGGCGGGTACCATCTAGTCGGTGCGCTGGGAGCAGAGTACGTCCACAGAGAAGCGCATTATCACAATTCTTGTTATCAATTCAATCCCTCCGGCCAAATGGAGCAGCGCTACGACAAGGTCAAACTGGTGCCGTTTTCTGAGCATGTTCCTTACCAGGATTACCTCCCCTTTCTGCAGAGAAAGTTCTTGAGAAAATACCTGACCTTCATAGATCAATACAAAGTTCAATGGTGGTCTGATTTTTATCCTGGTGATTCGGCCTCTCTGTTTCATCTTCCTGACGCCAGCTATGGTGTGCTGATCTGTTTTGAGGCTGCCTTTCCAGAGTATGCGCGACAAATGATACGTAATGGCGCCGATTTTATGGTGGGCATTACCAACGATACCTGGTTTGGACGTTCGGTCGGTATCCATATGCATTCGCGGGTTTTCATCACTCGAGTGGTTGAAAATCGGTGCTGGGCGGCCAGAGTTGCCAACAGCGGTCTCACATTTATTGTCGACGGCTACGGACGCATTAGAGGACAATTGGATCTTTTCGACGTCGCGGCACTAAGAAGTAAGATTCGCATGCTCGACAAGCATTCCATCTATACCAGGGTGGGAGATGTGGTGGGGCTCCTCTCTTTCTTGATAACAGTTTCGATTATCGGTATATTGGTATTAGGATGGCTACTCAAAAAGATTTTGTCCTGGCATATCGTTTCCTCTATGTAGCGACCTGCTTGGTGATCCTGACGGGTTTAACCGCAGCCGGTCAACTTGAGTGGCAGACAATCAATTCATTCAAAGAGATCAGGCGAATGCGTCTCATAGATGACACGCTTTGGGTAGCTACCTCCGGGGGACTTATGGCTGTCACGGATGCTGACAGTCCGGGCAGGAAATATGATAACCTCGACGGTTTGGGAACGACCGACATCACCGACATTATCGAAGACGTCAATGATCAGAAATGGGTAACCGGTTTCGGGAGACTTATAAGATTCAGTGAAGAAAAGTCCAAACAATTTCTATTCGAGAAGGATAACGCTCTGCTGTCACTTTTTTGTGTGGTTGACGATGGCGATAATCTGTGGATTGGTACTGACAGTGGCCTGGTGCTGTTCTCAAAGACAATAGACGACGGCCAGATCCAGGATAGCTATGGTCAGTTCGGTAACCTGAGTGCCAATCCTGAAGTGAAGGACATTCTGCTGGCGGGGGATACTATCTGGATAGCTACGTCTTCGGGGCTGGCAGTGGCGGAGAAGACAAATCCGGTGCTGTTGAAATCTCCGGCTGCCTGGACGGTGTTTGGCATCGAGGACTACCCGGAATTGGGTTCGGAAGAGATACAAAGGATTGCTTTGTTTGAAGGGGCGTTATACGTGGCGACGTCAAATGGGATGTTTCGTCTCGACCGGTCGCCCGGCGATACATCGTTTGCCGTGATGCCAATTGGGATAGGGCAAGCTTTCTCTGACCTTAAGATTGAGAACGACTCGTTGTTTTTCTATTACAATGGTGGCATGGGGGTAGTGAAAGATTCCACGTTCAGCTCTCTCCCGACCGGCGGCCTGCCGTCGTTTCCATTCACCGGCGCGAATAACGGCGCTTATCGTTGGGTTGGCCATGACGGAGATGGAATATATCAGGACCGAGATTCCCTCGGTTTGTTTGTAGAATATCCGTATACCGGTGGACCCGGTAACAACATCTCAGGCATTACCGTAAATGCTGAGGGGCTCGTGACAGCAGGGTTTACTGAGCGACCGGCAGCTCAGTACAACGGTGAGGCATGGACAGTATACGATGCCTACGATTTCCGCGACCAGACACTTAATGTTATACTCGATTCGTCCGGGAATGCCTGGGTTGGCACCTGGGGGAATGGGGTATGGTTTATTGGGGAGGATACGGTCGTTAATTACGATGAAACCAATTCCACTATGAGAGGAATTGGCTTCGCTCCACGCGACTATAAGTTCGTGATAGTCCGAGGATTGGCGACTGACGGGAGATACTTATATGCTGCCTGTTACCGTGTAGTAAACGGGTATCCGGTAGCAATTGGGGATTTGAATAACCTCGACAGTCCGTCTGGATGGGACTCGCTTGGAATTGATGACGGCCTGACTAATGAGTTCGTTAACTCTATAGATTGTCACCAGGGCCGGCTCGCGGTGGGGACCATAGGGGGAGGCATATACATGTGTTATATCGGCGACGACCCGTTCGACTCTGCCGGGCGGTATTGTCGACACTATACCGTGGACTCCGGTTTGGTCTCAAATAACATTCGGGCAATCAGGTTCGCACCCGATGGGAATTTGTGGGTGGGCACTGACCGGGGTCTCTCCCGGTGGGATTTGGATCGATTCGTTGACGTCACTCCTCCGGAGGGGATTGGTCCGGTTATGACTGCTCTTGAGTTTGACGGCCGCAACAATCTGTGGCTTGGCTCGGAAAGAACCGGTCTGGCTCGAGTGGACGGCGCCACCGGAGCTTCTGCAGTGTACACAGCGCGGAACAGTGGCCTTGTATCCAACGCCATAACTGACCTGGCCCTTCATCCGGTCACAGGGGATTTGTACGTGGCCACCTCAGCCGGTATATCTATCTTACAATCGGGGGTAAGTCGGTTCACTTCACTACTTGACGATGTAGTAGCTTTTCCCAATCCGTTTGTCATACGGTCAGACAGGGACAACCTGAAGTTCAATTATTCCAAAAGCGCCTCCGTGCGTATTTTTACCGTTGCCGGCGAGCTGGTAGCGGAATTTCCCATAAACACCCCCTGGAATGGCCGTAACCAAAAAGGCCGGACAGTCGCCTCCGGCGTATATCTGTTCGTTCTCACGGACGAAGATGGCAATGTAGGAAAAGGGAAGGTATTGGTAGTACGTGAATAATGAAAGTATCCCGCTATTCATTGTCAGAGATCTCGTGGGAGGCGATTGCACCCTTGATAGGGGACTCGTTTTTCGGCTCAGTCGGATTCGCTAATCTATGGCGCGCTATCGGAGGGAAACCTGTCTACTGGATAGCGGAAGAAAATGGTGCGCTGGCAGCCGTGTTACCCGGCGTCGAATTTGGATTCGCCCCGTTTAAGAGATTCTACGCCATGCCGGACGGATGCTATGGCAGGCTATTCTTCGCTGATTCCCATACTGATAATAAGGAGGCTGTCGCGACATCTTGCTTGGACGCCCTGAGTAAAGCAGGTTATGTGAAAACATATATCTATGATTTTTATGCTTGTCTCCCTGCGTATAGAGGTTTCGTGGGTAGTAATCGTCATACGACATTAGTGGATGTATCGTCTCCAGGCTGGCAACCACCCGAAAGAAACATCCGGCAAGAGATTCGCAAGGCTGTGCGAGAGGGTATTCATATCGAGAAGTTTAACTTGGTCAGGCATTTCTCACAATTCCTTCACCTGGTGAAGGTATCCGAGAGACGGATCGGGTGCAAATGCACGTTTTCGACTGAGTTTTTCAAAGCCCTGGCCGCGTTGGCGGAAGAAGACAAAAGGGTGCAGTGGGTCTGGAGTGAACACAATGGCCAAGTAGTTTCGTCCCATATCTTTCTCGTTGAGCATGATAACTTGCTTTTCTGGCAGATGTATTTCGAGAAGACGCTTACGTTCCTAAAACCAAATCAATATGTTCCTTTTGTAACTGCGAAAAGATTGGCTCGAGAGGGAGTGAAATGGCTTAACTTTGGTGCCTCACCTGAGAATGCACCAGGGGTGGTATTCTACAAAAAAAAGTGGGGTGGGAAACCATACAGTTATAACTGCTATGTAATGAGAAGAGGCTTAGGAAAGTTTCTGTGAATAAACGGAAATTGAAGGTTCTACTTCTGGCTAAAAGCAGTTCGTTTCACACCGAACGCTTTACTGCCGAACTGCGTCAGCAGGAATGCCACGTACTGGTTGCGTCCCTGGAGCGAGGACATATTCACCACTTCCATCTAAAACAAAGAGGGCCACATCGTATCTTTCACTATTTAATAGCCCCCGCGGAAATCCGCCGGCTCATAAATCGTTTTCAGCCGGACGTTATCAATCCACATTATGCGGCGGGTTACGGCTTTTCAGCGGCTTTAGCTAACCTCGGCAAGAGCACGCCGATCGTACTAAACTTGTGGGGGGGCGATATTCTGCTGGCGCCAAAAAAGTCATTTCTTCACAAGATGAAACCTGTTTTGGGATTGAAAGCGGCCGATTGTGTCATTGGTGATTCCCAGTATCTTGTTTCGGCGGCAGAGGAGCTGGCGCCTCTTGCCTGCAAGAGGGTTATCCCGTGGGGGATTGAACAAAGATATTTGGCCCTTCACAGACAAAGCTATACCTTCCAAAATCCACTGAGAATAATTGTTCCCCGCACTCAGGAGAAACTCTATAACAATCAATTTATCGTTCAGTCTCTAGCCCCTCTTGTACGTGCCGGCACAGTGGAGATAACTTTCACCAACTTCGGCAGCCTTGCGGAAAGTTTCCGCCGACAAACCCAGGCCGTTACCGGCAGGGGGGTGCGGTTTTATGACAAAATGCTGCGGTCTGAGTTCTTGCCTTTCATGGCCAAACATGATGTTTATCTTTCAGCTTCGACCACAGATTCATCGCCGGTCTCGTTAATTGAGGCAATGGCGCTTGGCCTTCTGCCCATTGCAGCGGATATACCGGGAGTGAGGGAATGGTTAGATGCTGAGAGCGGGTATCTTTTCAAACAGCATGATCCCGAAGCTCTCCGAACCCTCGTGATCAGGTTGCTCGAAGAGAAAGACCCTCATGAGCCAATGCGCAAAAAGAATTTGGCGCGCGTGAAACAAAAAGCGCTTTTTGAAGAGAACGTTGCCGAGGAACTTGCCATTATGGAAGACCTGGCGAGAGGAAGTCACTATTGAGAAGCTGCAAAGCCCTCCTTGTCTGCTACGACTTTCCCCCCGTCGGAGGACCCGCAGTCGGGCGGCCACTGGCACTTTTTAAGCATCTTCCCAAGTACGGTTATGAATGTGATGTCCTCACTGTCAAGCCGGTAGCATACCGGGTATTGGAACCGGAATTGCTGGAGGGATTGGACACAAGCCGCATTTATCGCGCTGGTTCACATGATCCGCAGAGGCTAATGTACTTTCTGGGCATAAAGCGGGTGCGCGACGTTTTCGTCCGCCGCGGGAGAAAAGCATCTGACAGGTTCTTTCCCGATCATAAAATAGGCTGGGTAAAATCGGCGATCAGGCTGGGGCGGGTGCTGTCCACCAATAATCGATATGATGTCATTATATCGACCTCGCCCCCGATTTCGAATCATCTGGTAGTCAAACGATTGTCTGCTGAGTTCAAGACACTGTGGATTGCCGACTTCAGGGACTTCTGGACCCTCCACCGAGCCGAAGACTCCTATCAAAACCAGCGTCAGATTAAAAGAGCGCTGAGTCTGTTAAAAGCAATAAGGCAGCAGGCATCAGCCGTAACGGCAGTGAATCCCTCTGTCGCCGAGTACGTCAACGCTGATGAAGTCATATACAATAGCTATGACAGCGATCTGGCTCAGCTGTGGCAGGCGCCGCCAAACAGCGATCACTTTGTTATAGGTGTGCTTGGTACGTTAAACGACATCTGTCCGATTCAGCCGCTATTGAAAGTGCTGGCGGTTGTTCGAGAAACAAACCCGGGTCTATTTAACAAAATCAAGCTGCTTCAGGTGGGCAGGGTGAACGTGGAATGGTTACGGCGACAGCTTGAAGAGTATGATCTTACGGAACGGTGCGAGATTCGCCGGTTCCAAAAGAGGGCTGAGACCATGTCCATTTTGTCTCAAGCCTCGCTGTTTTACCTCGGTTTGCCGTCGCCGAAGGAATTGGGCGTTATTCCCGGACGGATATACACCCTTTTTGCCTCAGGTCGTCCGATTCTGGCCGCAGTGCCGCCCGAGAGTGAAGTTGAAAAACTGATTGAACGATCCGGCTGTGGGTTCTGCTTTTCTGACGAGAACCTGTCTAACGCAGCCCACTTTCTCTGTAAGCAACTAGCGCTTTTTAAGTCCAAGGTGCTTCAAATCACGCCTTTACCTGTTTACGCTCGAAAATATTCGTCGGAAAATATGGTCAAAAACTTTGCCGACCTTATTAGCCGCATACGCAGCAAATAATATGATCTTCCAAATATAAAACAACAAACTGCATGGTTGGCTTCTCCGGGACCTGCCGGTCCGCTATAGGTAGACAGGGGTCCAAGGAGGATACAATAAAAGAGTGATTTTATACTGCATAGGCCACAAACTACCCTTTATACTATCTTGCGTTCATTAATCAAGTGTATTATCATTTCGGTTGGACATAAAACCAGGGAGGCCGAAATGACGGAAGAAATGCTGGAGCGGTTACTTGCTCTACAAAAGCAGGCCCGAAACATCAGGGAATGACGAAGGTTGGAGGTGGTCTGGTTGAGGGAGAAGCTTGGGCTAAGTGGCCCGGAGGTATCAACAGCCCTAAGCTACAAACTTCAGACCGTACACGCCATCTGGCATCAATGGACGAAGGAAAAAGAATCTCTCTTTTGCCGGCCCCTTCCCGGCGGCCGCAAACACGCCTATCTGACGGTGGAAGAAGAAAAAGAGTTTCTTGCTCCCTTTTTCCGAAAGGCAGAAGCCGGCGGAGTACTTACCGTTGCCGAGATCAAAGAAGCCTATGAAAAGCTGGTCAACAAGAAGGTTCCCCCGTCCACCATTTATCGCTTGTTGCACCGGCACGGCTGGCGGAAGATAGCTCCTCGTAAGAGACACCCGAAAAGTGACCTGGAACGACAGGAGCAGGCAAAAAAAACTTGATACGCCTGGCGACGGATACAGGCAAGGCGGCGGCCAGTGCGCGAGGAGCGGAAGGGATGCCGGTGCGGCTCATGTTCATGGACGAGGCGCGCTTTGGCCGGATCAGCGATGTGCGCCGTTGCTGGGCGCCGCCGGGTGTTCGACCTGTTGCCTTCGCCCAGGTAGAGCGGGAGTACAGCTATGCCTATGCGGCTTTGAGTCCCTTTGACGGTGAATTGGTAAGTTTGGTGTTGCCTACAGTCAACGCGGAGATGATGTCGCTCTTCCTCGAGGAAGCATCGCGTCAGTATCCCGACGAGCAGGTGGTAATGATCATGGACCAAGCCGGTTGGCATAAGGCCAAACGCCTTAACGTTCCGGATAACATAACGTTGCACTGGTTGCCACCATACAGCCCGGAGTTAAATCCTGTCGAGCATCTGTGAGACGAAATACGGGAGAAATGGTTCTACAACCGGGTCTTTGAAAGTCTTGAGGCGGTAGAGATACAACTCGTAAAGGCTCTTCGGCACTATCTGTCCTCCTCAGCAGAACTCAGCTCCTTCACACTGTTCCCATGGATGCAGCTTGATTATTGAATGCGAAATGGTATAATTGGTATAAATGCTATGTCTTCTCTACCTCTTGAAAGTTTCTATTGTCTTTTGCTACATGCAATAAAAAAGCCCGCACACAGGCGGGCTTTTTCTCGAGTGAGGAAATAGGGGGTGGTTAGATGTCGGAGTCAGGGTCAAAGTCAAATCTGTAGCCGGGGCCACGGGGACTGCCCTGGACTTTGCCGGAACGCTGGCCCTTCATTTGTTGACGTTTTTCCTGACGTAGTTGCTTAAGCTTGTCGATTTGAACCTCCGTCAGCAGGCTGCGCACCTCTTTGTGGTGGCGATAGTGCATCTTCTGTAGTTCGGCTTTCAGGCCGGCCAGTGCGTCTATAGCAGCGTTGACCTCTATTTCCTTAGCGTTTTCATCACGCATGAGGGCGCGGAGTTTGATTTTGGCCTTTTCTGCCTTGGCCCGCTGATCGACTTTTTCCAGGTTGAAAGTGACTACCATTTGTTCGAGCTTTGCTTTTTGCTCGTCGGTTAAATTGATATCATCCGCCATGGCCAAAATCATTTTCACTCCAGGCATCCCGGCACGCATTTGGGGACTGTGTTGAGGACCGGGCCTCTCTGGATGATGCCATGCCGGTTGGTCAGGTCGGCCACGACCACCCCAGCGGGATTGAGCTAAGGTCACAGACGACAAAACCAAGAGACCTGCTACTGTCAGACTCAATACTCTTTTCATGGTTTCCTCCATTTGTAATAGGTTATTTCGTTGTTAAAAACTGTCCTTTTCTTTAAGCTCGTAAGGAGGCGGTCCCTCCGGGGTCAATGGCTCCAACTGGCCATGCGGTCTTTCCCTAAAGGCTCTGACCGTTTCCAACAATTCAAGTTCAAATCTCTCCTGAAACACTATAAACTTCCCAAGTTGCTGGGGGGTTAGAATCCGCCGCGCCGTGGTGAGGAAATCCTGTTTCATCTGGCTATCCTTATTATCCAGCTTTACGACTTCTTTTATAAGTTGTTTGATTTCATTATCAGTTATAGTTCCAGCCCGAAGTCCATCAGCCAGGTTATTCACCAGCACCTTTTTCTTTTCGTGCAGGACACGGCGCTGCTGGCGCATGGAGTGAAAAGCGGTAATAAAATCAACTTCCTGCTCTTCTTCCAAGTCCAACAGTTCAAGAAGCTTTAACAGGCGGAACTGCTCCAAGTATTTACGCTGTTTAACCTGAGGCCCCATCGTGCCCATTTTACGTTGGTGCTTCTGACCCTGGGGGCGTTCATCCTGTCCGAGCTGCTGGTCAAGCTGGGCTTGACAAAGCAACTTCTCACCAATCCTCTCAGCATAAACAGCTCTGTCAGGCCAGCATGCTTCCAACAGTGCGTCTTGTGCTCTGGACTGTTGTCCAAGTGCTGCGACAATCAACAGCATAACTAATTTCATTTGATGCCTTACGGGGATCACAGTAAGTCTCCTACATCAAAACTCTTTTCCAAGTACTTCAGCTCCTCTTCGGTAAGGTCGTCCAGCAGCCATTCGCTTGCGTCGGAGGAATGTTGAGTGGTAAAATCATCGATAAGAGTAATAACTGCATCTTCATCCAGTTCCTGGTCACCTTCTTCGTACAAACCGGAGATATCAGTTTTACTGGCAGCCATCTCGGTTACTCTGGAGTCGGGAGCGGTTCCTCCTGTCATGTATTTCCCAATGGCGATACCCAAGACCAGCGCTGCGGCCGCCGCCGTCGGGACATACGTGTGCCAGACTCTCCTCACCCAGAGCACATAGTGCTTCTTATCTTGTTCCATCTCTTCTATGGTCGAGCTAATCTTCGATACTAATCTGTCTACCTGAGCATCGTTCGGGTGGAATAAATCATTCTCCCCAAGTCTGTCGCCCAGATTGGACAATTCTTTCCACGCTGCCTGACATGTGGTACATTCAGCAAGATGTTCTTGCAAATCAGTCGGCAGTTGCTTTTGTCCAAAGTACACCAGCATTTGCTCTTGAAAATGAGAGCACGTCATTGCCGCCATCCTCTTTGTTTGGCGAATGCTCGCAATTTAATAATAGCCTGTCGGTAGTGCGTTTTTACTGTTCCCAGGGCTTTATCTGTAATTTGAGCAATCTCTTCAAAAGTTCTTCCCTTGTAGAAACGCAAGTCAAAAACCAATCGCTGCTGGGGCGGTAGCCCGGCCATGAAATTGAGGATAACGTTTTGTAACTCTTTTTGGTGCAACGGAGTTTCCGGATTGTGAGAATTTGAACCCAATGCCATGGAAGATAAAGGGATAGAATCAATTGATGACGTCTGTCCGTGAGAGCGCCGTTTCAAAAAGTTGAGTGTTTTGTTAGAGGCAATTCGGTACAGCCAGCTTTCGAACTTTGATTCCTGCCTGAAGCCGCTTAAGTTTTGCCAGGCGGAGATAAATGTCTCCTGGGCCAGATCAAAAGCGCTCTCGCGATCCTGGGTCATTCGATATGTTGTTGCTACTACATCTTTCATCATCATCCGTACTATCTTTGAAAAGGCTTCTTTGTCGCCTTCTTTCGCCCGTCGAACAAGATACTCGACAATCTCATGGTCAACAGCCACCATCGTTATAATTTCTGCTATTATGACAACGAAAAAAAGAAAAGGATTAATTCAATTTTGCCACTGGCAAGAAAGCCTGTGAATATTTCCGGCAGCGCATTCTTATAGGTTGGGTTCGAGCCTGCCTTGGGCGGATGAGAAACCCGACAATCTTTTCTTTAAGATAACCTATTTAGTCTTTTCTGCTTTTTTCCAAGACTTTGTTGTAGTGAGCAAGGTCTTCGAGAACCTTTCCGGCGCCACGTACGACACATGTCAGGGGATCATCGGCCACGTTGACCGGTAGATTGGTCTCCTCGCGGAGTCTCTTGTCCAGTCCGCGCAGCAGGGCTCCTCCGCCGGTGAGAATAATCCCTTTTTCAAGGATATCCGAGGCCAGCTCAGGGGGGGTACGTTCCAGCGCTTGCCTCACCGCTTCAACCATGATGTCAACCGTTTCCGAGATTGCTTCGCGGACCTGGGCTGACGATAAAGTCAGATTCTTCGGAATTCCAGCCACTAGGTCACGCCCCCTGATTTCCATTGACAGCTCCTTCTCAAGGGGGAAGCTCGATCCGATCTTTATTTTAATATCCTCGGCGGTAAGTTCGCCGATGAGCAGGTTATAATTTTTTTTCAAGTACATGAGAATGGCGTCATTGAGTTCATCTCCGGCAACCCGAATTGAAATATCATTGACGATGCCGTTTAGAGCAATGACCGCGATTTCACAGGTGCCGCCGCCTACATCAATTATCATACTCCCCGACGGTTGCTCCACCGGCAAGCCAACTCCAATAGCAGCCGCCATCGGCTCTTGCAAAAGGTAGACCTCACGAGCACCGGCGTTTTCAGCCGAATCACGCACTGCTCGCTTTTCAACATCGGTGATGCCGGAAGGGACCGAAATGACCACCCGTGGCTTCATCAGGTATTTATGTTTGACCACGCGGCGGATGAAATCAGCGATCAGCTTTTCGGAGATTTCAAAGTCGGCAATGACACCGTCTTTCAAAGGACGAATAGCGGCAATTCCTCCGGGAGTACGGCCAGTCATCTCCTTGGCGGCGGAGCCAATCGCCAGTACTTTGCCAGTGGATTGCTCTATGGCCACCACCGACGGCTCATTCAACACAATCCCTTGATTGCGCACATAGACTAACGTATTGGCCGTGCCGAGATCGATCCCAATGTCATTGGAAAGGAAATTCAAAACTCCCAACCTAAATACCTTTACATTTCGTCCAGTCACCGACTGCTTCTTATATCCTCAATATCGAACTAAGTCGCTATTAGTTTATTGACTAATTCGTCAAAGGGCAAACAAAAACTTGCCCGAGCTGCTCTTATAAGTGGTAGTAGGTTAAAAACCCCCGCAGTTTCAACAACTGAATTCAGGATGACACGTGTGGCGATAAAGGCGCCCACCATGGCGGGCTTATGGCCTGCTAATCTCATCCAGAACGGGATTGTTGATTCCCCTTGAATGCATCGTAATATAAGGTCTCATCTATTATTGCATACCCTCTCGCTGGCAGCCTGCGAAAGTTTTCGATAGTCTCATGGGTATAGATCCCTCTATCCTACGATTCTTTCACCGCGCCATTTGCAATTCGTAACCTCTCATGGTATAATATTGCTGGAAGTGGAAGCCGTCTGGTGGCGGTCCCGGCCTTCAAAGCCGTGCGGGGGGCAATCGTATTGTTCCCGGTGGGTTCGATTCCCACCCCTTCCGATTACTTTTTACTTTGCAAATCTTTTAGCGTCCCGATAGTTCATAATAATAGAGCAGGTCTCGGAGAGACCTGCCCTACAAATACAGTGAGCGGCAGATGTCCACATCTGCCCTGTCTGCAAACTACTTCAGCGGTCAAGTAGGTCAGGACTGATCTTGCCCTGTTTTGGTGGACAGTTTTCTAAGCATGTTGTTTTTTTCGTTCATAGTCAACAGGGCTAATCTGACCTAGCGTCGAGTGGCGTCGGGTCCGGTTGTACTTAGTTTCAATCCAAG
>Ga0315543_1001435_pt1 | contig 25741 bp, 21 predicted proteins | sample SalMarSW160210MG_2_FD_203098 | JGI IMG/M metagenome (GOLD analysis project Ga0315543, IMG submission 203098) | Salt marsh sediment microbial communities from the Plum Island Ecosystem LTER, Massachusetts, United States - Salt Marsh Sediment SW1601-210 ... | reverse complement strand
GTAGCGACCGGCGCAGGTGGTATTCCTGAGATTCTGGACAACGGCTCCTGCGGCCTGCTCGTGCCGCCAAAAGACACAAATGCCCTTGCCGACGCAATGCTTAAGGCGGCAAATATGCCGCAAAGTCAAAAGCAAACAATTATTTCTTCGACAAAAAAACGTGTCAAAGAAAACTACAGTCATAATGTTATGATAAAAAAAATTGAAAAAATCTATGAAACCGAGATAAACCGCCTGTTATGAAGCTGATAAAAGGCAGAAAAATCATATACGACTCCGATGAAGAGTTTTACTGTCGGCAGATTTCAGGCGCAAAACCTCATGACAATGACCGGATTGTAAAAAGTTGCATCGCCGAGGCGATTCGATTCCTGATGCTGGGTGGCAAACTGGATTATACCGAACCGCCTGCCGAAAGGATCGACCCGAATTTCCCCGCAGACACAAAATTTCTAGACGTCGGATGCAGAGATGGTTGGTCTCTTGCGTATTTAGAAAAAGGCTGCCCTGGCAGCTTTACACTTTTTCCGTCCGCCAAAAGGTTTAATAACGCCTGCGGGCTTGAACTATCCGGCGAAACAGTAAAATATGCCAAGGCAAAGGAACGCAACGTCATTCAGGGAGACATCCGTAATATGGTCATAGGAGAGAATATTTTTGACGTTGTTTTCAGCCGGCATTGTCTCGAGCATCTGGACAAGCCTCTGGATGCGATGAGAAACATAACCAGGATGCTGAAAGTCGGCGGGACCCTGCTGGTAATCGTACCCAGAGAAAACCAAGATATCGACCCTGAAAAATCACTCCATTCGTACCAGTTCCGCAGTGATAATGAGCTTGCCGATTTGGCTGCCGCTGCGGGTTTGACAGTTCTCGACAGTTTCCGCCGCAATGAATATTCGCATCGCAAACGAAAGTACTGGTATAAACTGTCCGCCAAGCCGCGCTGCATAGGTCCGGAACTCTGGGTATTGGCCGCCAGGTCTTAGAAAAAGCGAGATAATGAATTTTTGGCTCCGCTAAATATCTGCCAGCTTCCTGTAAACCTTTACAACCTCCCAAGCCGTTTTTTGCCAGGTGAACAGTTTATTTCTCTCCGCACCTGCCGCGATGAGTTCCTGTCTGGTTTGTTTGCCGTTCGAAATTTTCACAATCGCACCGGCTATCGACTCTACGCTGAATGGGTCAACATATAAAGCCGCATCACCGGCAACCTCCGGCATTGACGAGCAGTTCGAGGCTATTACTGCCGTCCCACAGGCAAATGCTTCGAGTATAGGGATCCCAAAACCCTCGTAGAGACTGGCAAAAACCAGTGCCTTTGCACAGCCCAGCCACGGCTGCAGGTCATCTACAACTCCGGCCCAGATAACATTATGATAAAAACCGGCTTTCAGTTTTTTTGTAAATTCATGCTCTCTTTTGGCAAGCTGACCCACCACAATAAGCTTTAATTCCTCAGGCAGCGATTCCTGTGCGATTTGAAACGATTTAACTATACGCGGCACATTTTTTCGGCTGTCAGGTGATGAAATAACAACAATATAATCCTGCAGCTGTTGTCCGATTTTTTTACCCAGTTCGTCCTTAATATCATCTTTCTGGCGCTGCGAATAAAAAACAGGGTCCATTCCAGAAGCCAGCGGCACGACATCAACTTTGTCTTCGGCTATCCTGAAAACAGAGCACAAATCTTCTTTTGTTGACCGTGATATGGCCAGAAAATGATCAGCTCTTTTGACGGCAGATTCAAAAAAACCAAGCTTTGATTTTCTGTAAAGCTGCGGCAGCCTGTAACGTCTTAAATCATAGACCGTCATCAAACGAGGTTTGCTTCTGGTCGGCGGCATCAAATGATGAAAGCAGTGATAAATATCAAAATCGCCCGTCAAGTGTTCGAGCTTGGGATAATTGAAATGATTCCAGAAATTTTCCAGCCATCGCATCTTTACCGTAAGAGTCTTCTGTTCGGTTATCCCTCGCAGCTCATATTTGACTACTTCCTCCGCCCTCGATGCAAAGCGGCTTGAATGAAACAAAATCATCTCAGGCTTCTTATCAAGCTTGGCAAGCCCTTCAAGCAGACCCGTTCCAAACGTATAAAAGCCGGAATACCTGTTTATCAGTATCGGATTAAAATCAATGGCTACCTTTATGTCCGATATGGATTCGGCCCTTTTAACGGCTGGCCGTTTTTTCTTTAAATCAGCGGAATAATCTCTTCCCTTCCACAGCGTCAGATGAAGCCCTGCATCCGCAATCAAGAGCCATAAAAGCCCCTTCAAATAAAAATGCTTTTTCAGCGAGCTTTTCAAAAAATCACTTGCAGTATACCTCATTGATTCTTTTATGGCACTTCTGGCGGCTCTGTATTGTTCCTTGCTTAACCTTCTCATTGCCGCGCCCCTTGAAATAATCTCTTTTCCGCCGCCGTCAAAATAAAAATTCTCCAGCACACAATACTCGGTATTCCTGTTGGCAAAAGATATTCTGGAAATGTTTCCGCTGTGTCTGCGTCTCTTGAAAACCGGCTTTTGCAGGCCGATAAAATCGTACTTCAGGGAAAGTCGCAGCCATAAATCGTAATCGGAGCAGACCGGCAGTTTCGTATCGAATCCGCCTGCTTCAACCAGCACCTTTTTGGGAAAAAGCGAGCCGCAGGAATGTATCAGTATGTTCTCGAAAAGATGCCTGGTTATCCTGCCGCTGTAAAGTTTTTTCTTTCTCCTGCGAAGGATATTGCCCTGCTCATCGATGGCGACATAAGGTCCGTAAACAACGACGTCCTCGACTCTCTGCGGCATTGCCTCGACCATCTTCTCCAGCGCATCGGGGTACAACAGGTCGTCGGAGTCGAGAAACGAGATATACTTGCCTTTCGCAAGCTCGATAAGCTTATTTCTTGCCGCTGCGTCTCCTGCATTTTCCTGCCAGTAGTAACGAACATTGTAGCCGCATTTTTTCAGCATTTGTTTTGTGCCGTCCGTTGAACCATCATCGACTATAACGACCTCAAAATCCCTGTATGTCTGCGCAAAAACACTGCCGAGGGTTTCCTTGAGCAGATGCTCTCTGTTATAAGTCGGAATGCAAACGCTGACATTTGGCACCATCGCTGACCCCGCCGCAAATCAGGTTACAATCAATTGTGTTTCATACAGGCTTTTATATAAGCTGCAATCTTTGGCAAGTTCCTCATGGGTGCCCTGTGCGACAATTCTGCCGTAATTCATTACTACGATTCTGTCCGCAGATATCACCGTACTGAACCTGTGTGCTATTATAAAGCAGGTCCTGTCTTTCATAATTTTGGCAAGTGCCTCGTGTATTTTTGCTTCGCTGTCCGCATCGACCTGACTCATCGCCTCATCGAAGACAAGGATGGATGGATTCTTCAGTATTGCTCTTGCGATTATAATTCTCTGCAGTTGTCCGCCGCTGAAACCCGTACCGTGTTCACCGATAACCGTATTGTAACCGGCCGTCAATGGCTCGACAAATTCATGTGCATACGCCATTTTTGCAGCGGTTATAATCTCATCCATACCCGCATTTGCCTTGCCGTAACCGATATTTACGGCAACAGTATCGTTAAATGTAACAACCTGCTGACTGACCATGCTTATCTGACTTCTAAGGCTTTTCAGGCTCATATCTCTGACGTCGATACCATCGATACACACCTGTCCTTCCTGCGGGTCATAAAATCTCGGCATGAGATTTACCAGTGTTGTTTTGCCTGACCCGTTCGGCCCGACGACAGCGACTGTCTGGCCTGCATCAATAGTAAGGTTCAGATTCCGCAGGACATTTCTATCGCTTTTAGGATACGAAAATGACACATTCCTGAATTCAATTTGTTTCTTGAGTGCCCCGATTGTTACGGCATTTTCTTTTTCAGGCTCGACAGGCATATCGACAACGGCGAAAATCCTTTCTGCAGCAGCGCTGCCTTTCTGCACTTTGTTCCAGACATCGCTGGTCTTTCTCATTGACTCAGCCGTAGCTCCCAGCATAACAAGCAGCGTAAAAAACGCGCTGGAATCCATCCGCGAGCTCGTAACCCAATAGACGCCCAGTATAAGAGCGGCTGAGCCTGCAAACATACCAAGCGCTTCCATTATCGGGCCGGTTGCCGCGTCAATCTTTGCGCCACGAAGCACCCTCCGAAGATACGTCCTGTTGACACTGCTAAAAACCTCGCGCTCGTAATCCTGACGGTTATAAACCTTCACAACCGCTATCGCACCCATCGCTTCCTCGATCTTGCCCAGTATCTGCGCACTGCTCAAAAGCGCCTTTTTGGTAGCCTTCTTTATCTTCCTGCCCAAAACAACGCCAAGTCCTATCGTCGCAGGCGCACAAGCCAAAAATACGAGCGTAAGCTGCCAGCTTATAAGCCAGGCGCAAGCAAGCGTTCCCAGCGCCTTTAACGGCTCGCAAAGTGCTTTGTGCAAAAGGATTGTAACACCTTTGCTTATCGCAGCGATATCGTTAATCAGCCTGCTGGTCGTATCACTCGTGCCTTCGCTCGAAAAGAACCCCAGCGGCAGCTCCATTGAATGCGAAAATACATCCGTCCGCAACTTTGTAACCGCTGTCTGAACCACCTTATTTGCCAGATACTCCTGCGAAAAACCGGCAGAGCACCGCACTACCGTAACCACCACCATAGCAAGAATAATCATTATAACGGTTTTCTGCTTGGCCTGCTTGCTTTGCTCCCGCGGCACAAAATCTGCCAGCCGTTGAACATAACTGACATAAGCCTGTTTGATGCCGGGATTCATTTCAAGTTCCACCGGATTAAGCTGACCTGTTGCGTCCATCCGCACTATCTGCAATTTCAGATTTTGCTCGCCGCCAGCCGTTGCAAGTTTGCGAAGTATTTCCGAGGCAAGGACCCTGCCATGCTGAATCCCCACATCGGTAATCCTGTCTTCCCTTCTTATGCCCGCCTTAAAAGCAGGGCTATCTTCTTTCACTGCCGTAACGAGAAGGTAATATGCAATATCCCTTGTGCCTGCGCTGGTGAAATCCGCAGTTTCAGGCACGTAAAACTCAACGCCGTACCGCCATTGGCAGACCTTTCTGTCAGCCCAGCCACCCAGACCTTCTTCGCCCATCATAACCTTCAAGAGCGGCAAAATCGTCGCAAAGCTGATTGAGAACAGCACGCCAATCAGCACAGCAAGCAGAACGATAAGGATAACCCTCGGCCATTGCGGCCTGATATACGCGAATATCCGTAAAAATGACCTCAATCCATTAACTCCAGATATATTAACAGTTTGACACTAAACTGACACCAAACTGTTACGATAACAGAACAGATAGATTTGGTCAATCCTGCATCTTTTTTATTATGTGGATACAATTAGGTGCGAGGTCAATTTCCTTCTTAAAAAAATTGATTTGCGATCAAGTGCGGCACAAGCTATTTTTCATTTATGCCGAACTTGCACCTTGCCATTTTAAAAAAGCATTATCTCGATAAAATTCTTGATGGCAGCAAGAAAATAGAGCTGCGCCTTCTCAAGTCTGCCGTCCCGCCATTTGGCTGCGTCTCTGTCGGCGATACATTGGTCTTGAAACAGTCCTGCGGCCCCGTTTGCGCTGTCGCACAAATAGCTGCCCTTAAACAGATTAGCAACCTCAACCCTGCCAAAATCGCCCAATTAAAAGCTCAATACAATCATTTAATCGGCGGCGATGATGAATTTTGGAAGTTTAAATCCGACTGTAAATTTGCAGTTCTATGCTGGCTTAAAAATGTTAAAAGTATTGCACCTGTATGGATTTACAAAAAGGACTGGCGAGCCTGGGTGGTCTTGAAAAAGCCCAACGATTTCGGCCTTTTAGCTTCTTCTGGCGATATTATTAAGCAGTCCTAATGATACGATATTTACCAAAAGGCTCGAGCCGCCGTAACTTACCAGCGGCAACGTAATGCCGGTTATGGGCATAAGGCCGATTGTCATACCGACGTTGACGATTACCTGTATAGCGAAGACTGCCGCGATTCCTGCCGCGATGTAACCTCCGAACACGTCAAAACTTGCGCCCGCTATCTCGATGGTACAGGTTATTAACAGGGCATATAGAGCCATCACTAATACTGCACCCGCAAAACCCCATTGATGACAGATAAGTGCGAAAATAAAATCGTTGTGCCTTTCCGGCAAAAATTTATATTTGATAAACGGCCCTTCGCGAAAACCCTGGCCGTAAAGGCCGCCTGAGGCTATCGCGAGCTTGGAACGCATAAGCTGATAGCCTCCGCCGATTTCCCAGTTGCCCATTCCCTCCGTGCCGACCCCGAGAACTTTCGCAAGCCGGGAGTGCTTTTGTGCCTGCTGCCGCAGCCAGCTTTCGCTGCCGTCAACTTTGTTCTGCAAAAGCACCGAACTTATCCGCATCCGCTGATAATCGTGCATCTGTAGCCAAAGAACGGGAAACACAACAGCAGCAAGAACAACTATCGCAAGCAGATGCTTAACCTTTGCGCCCGCAATGAATAACATCGACAAAAACACCGGCATAATCAGCAAGACCGTCCCTAAATCAGGCTCAAGCAAAATCAACATCATCGGCAGAAAAGTCAGAATGAACGGCGGCAGAAGCGTCGAAAAATTACGATAGTTGCTCCTGTAGCGCAAGTGCCAGGCAAAAGCTATTACGTAAATCAGCTTGAAAAATTCCGAAGGCTGAAACTGCGTCAGCGTTCCTATCGCAATCCACCGGCGAGAACCCTTCTTCAACGGCACAAAAGGCAAATCCACGAACCTGTCCAACAGCAAAATGCCCAGCAAAATAATTATCGCGGCGTAAAGCCAAAAACTCGCAGGCCCGAGCCTGCGATAGTTAAAGGAATTCATAATAAGAAAACCGATGAAACCAATGGCGGCAAAAATCAACTGCTTGTGCCACAAACTGGCGGCTGCACCTGACTGCTCAATATCGCTCTCGGCCGGGTTGCCGGAGGCGTAAATCATCATTACGCCAATAACGACAAGACCGGCCGCAGAAGTCAACAGCAACAGTCTTGTTACAAGCAGCCTGCCCCTTAAAAATTCAAAAATGTCGAACATAATAAAACAAATGATAACAAAAAAGAAAAAAAGTAAAAGGCGAAAGAATGTCGAGTATCGAATGCAAAGAAAAGCTTAAAGACTGAAATGATTATAAAATTTTTGACACCGACTAGTAGTTTCATTACAATACATTGTCAAAGGGTGCAGGACCCGTAACGGTCTTGCAGGTATGTCGAGGTGGTCGGGCCGCCATCTAATTAATCGAATACAGCGATTTTTTAGGAGACGGAGTATGTCCAAAAAAAATGACCAGCCAGTTGAGAAATATGACAGTATATTCAGCTTGCTTGTAAGAGTTTTCTGGGCACTTGTCGGCAACGTGATTCTGCTTTTTACGGCCATATACATCCTCCGGCACAAAGGCGAAGTATTTCATACCGCTGATATAGTTTTCTGGTGCACGGCGGCAGCTCTTGCTTTCGCCAGGTATCTGGATATAAAACTTTGGGGCGATTCAGCCGTTGCGGACAAGCCTGTTTCGACAGGCCCGTGGCGAAAATACGCTGTTGTTCTTCTGATATGCTCGATGATTGTGTGGACGGCCTCGCACGCGATAAACTATCTGGTTATAAATAATTAGAATTACCGATTGCGATTGTTTAACTACGGTGTTAAACTGACAGGATACAGATTGTGTATTTGTTTTTCTGTACCGTGTAGTTTGGCGTGAGGAATATGGTTATGGATATGATTCTAAAGACAATCAGTAAATTTACATCGTACCTTTGGGCGGCGGTATTGCCGGCATCAGTGGTCCTCGCGACTTTAGTGGTCGGGTGCATCGTCAGGAAAATCGTTTTTTCGCAGCTCGCGCGCCTTTTCAAAGACGACAAAGCGAAGATAAGCGATGCGATAGCCTCCGCTATCAGAGGGCCGTTTGTAATATGGTTCCTGATGCTGGGCATCTATCTGGGACTGGAGGTTTCAAAACTGCCGCCAAATATTGTTCGTATCGTCGGGAAAATACTACTGGCGCTGGGTATTTTGTCCGTAACGATGGTTCTGATGAACCTGTCGGCTATGCTGATAAAAAAATATTCGTCCAAAGTCGAAGGGGTCCTGCCGATAACGTCGCTTACACAGAATATCGCCAGGATTATAGTCTTAGGCGTCGGGATTTTAATCATCCTTAACACGCTGGGCATCTCCATAACACCGATAATCGCCACGCTGGGCGTCGGCGGCCTTGCGGTGGCCCTGGCTTTGCAGGATACGCTCGGCAATATTTTTGCGGGCTTCTATGTCGTGATGAGCAGGCAAATCAGGGTGGGTGATTACGTGAAGCTGGATTCGGGAGAGGAAGGATATGTCACCGATATTACGTGGCGAGCCACCAAGATAAGAACACTGCCGAATAACGTGGTTTTGATCCCGAATGATAAGTTAACCAAGGCAATTGCGACCAATTACTGCCTGCCTGAAAAGGAAATGGCGGTGCTCGTAAACGTGGGCGTGCATTACGCCAGCGATTTGAAAAAGGTAGAGGCTGTTACCTGCCAGGTCGCAGGCGAAGTAATGAAGGAAGTCAAAGGCGGTGTGCCGGAATTTCAGCCTTTTATCAGGTATCATACGTTCGACGATTTCAGCATAAACTTCACGGTAATCCTAAGGGCAAAAGAATTCGTGGACCAGTATCTGGTTAAGCATGAATTTGTAAAAAGACTGCACGAAAGATACGATAAGGAAGGTATAGTAATTCCTTATCCAATTCACGCGTTAAATTATGACCAGGAGAAGGCGGGATAATATGTAACGGAAAGTTCGCCTGGGAAAGGCAAGTTTGTTATGTGGACGAGTCAGGATTTACAGCGGCTGGTTAAGGAGAAGATGGGCGATTACGTTTTTATGGTAATCTCCAACAGGCAGCCGTACGTTCACACATACAAGGGGACGAAAATTATATACCAACGCGGGCCGGGCGGGATTATCACAGCGGTCGAGCCGGTTATGCAGGCCTGCAACGGAACGTGGGTGGCCTACGGCAGCGGAAATGCAGACCGCAGGGTCTCGGACAGCAATGGCAAAATAAAAGTACCGCCGGAGAAACCCACATATACCTTAAAGCGGGTCTGGCTCAACAAGGAAGAGGAAAAGGGCTACTATTACGGATATTCCAACGAGGCGCTTTGGCCTTTGTGCCATGTGGCATTTCAAAGGCCGATATTCAGAAGGGAAGACTGGGACTACTATGTGCAGGTCAATCAGAAGTTTGCAAAAGCGGCAATAGAGGAAATAGGCGACAGAAAAGCCCTTGTCTGGATTCATGATTATCATTTGTGCCTGATGGCGAAATTTCTGAAAGAGATGGCTTCGAACCAGTTAATCACGGCACATTTCTGGCACGTGCCCTGGCCGGGCTATGAGACGTTTCGAATCTGTCCCCAAAAAAAAGAAATTCTGAAAGGTCTGCTGGCAAACGACCTGCTGGGCTTTCAGATTCGGTATCACTGCACTAACTTCATAGATGCGATGGACCGCGAGATAGAAAGCAGGATTAACCGTGAACATCTTTCAGTTGTCTGCGGGGGACATAATACCCTGATTCGCGCTTATCCTATCAGCATTGATTTTGAAGAGATAAACAGGCTCGCCGGTTCACCGGAAGCTGCAAAAGCACAACAGGTCCTGATGGAAGAATTCGGGCTTGCCGGCCTTAAAGTGCTGGTCAGCCTTGACAGAATAGATTATACAAAAGGGATACCTGAAAGACTGCTGGCGATTGACCGTTTGCTTGAGAATCATCCTGAATTAAAAGAAAAGATTGTTTTACTGCAGATGGGAGAGCTGAGCCGACTGCATATACCGAGATATAAAGACCTCAATGATGAAATCAATGCTCTGGTTGAACAGATAAACTGGAAACACTCTACTGACGGCTGGCAGCCGATTATTTTAGTCAGGCGACACCTGTCCATCACCGAAGCAGTTGCGCTTTACCGGATAGGCGATGTTTGCATTGTAAGCTCGCTGCAGGACGGGATGAACCTCGTGGCTAAAGAGTTTCTGTCGAGCCGTCCCGACGAAACGGGCATGCTTGTCCTGAGCCAATTTACCGGGGCGGCAAGAGAATTAACCGGCGCCGTGCTCATTAATCCCTACGACCGTGAACAGGCAAGCGACGGCCTATTTGAAGCATTGATTATGCCGGTAGAAGAACGCAAAAAACGAGTTGCGAAAATGAGACAAACTATCCGGCAGAGCAATGTTTTCCAATGGGCCGGCAGAATCATATCAGAGTTGCTGAACTTTGAGTTCAAGGAATAAAGGTTCTCCGTAATGAGACATCTTTTCGCACGCTGGAGCTATGTAAAAAAACGGATCGGCAACAAGCGTATAGCGCTATTCCTCGACTACGACGGCACTTTAACTCCAATCGCAGCAAGTCCTGATAAAGCGGTCATCCCGCCCAAAATCAAAGAGTTATTGAAGAGACTATCTAAAAATAAAAAATGCACCCCGGTCATTATCACCGGAAGGAGCCTGAAAGATATTAAAAAAAAGACAGGTTTGAAAAATATTATTTATGCCGGCAATCACGGCCTGCAGATAGAAGGGCCTAATATCAAATTTAGAGCACCGGTTCCGCCACACTACAGGATTATTCTGCAAAAAATAAAGAAAAAGCTGAACGAGAGACTTTCTGGAATCAAAGGTGTTCTTCTGGAAGATAAAGGACTCTCATTGAGCATCCATTACCGATTAGTAAACAAGAAATACGCTCCCATTGTGAAGACTTCCTTTTATGAAGTTGCTGCCCCTTATCGCAAATCGGGCAAAATTAAAACCAAAACAGGTAAAAAAGTGCTTGAAATAAGACCTGCTGTAAAATGGGATAAAGGCAAGGCCGTTTTATGGCTTCTGCAAAGATTGCCTGCACCCGGCAGTAATCCCTTTATTCCCGTTTACATCGGCGATGACTCAACAGATGAAGACGCTTTTAAAGCGTTAAAAACCAAAGGATTAACCATTCTCGTGGGAAGAAATGTAAAATCCCATGCTCAATATTACATTCTAAACAGCCGAGAAACTCTTGATTTTATCAGCCGGATTTCCGAAATTTGCGGAAACTATCGGTAAAAATCTCTCATGAGAACACAGATAAACTCAAAATGACGACTGATTTAGAAAAGCAGAAACCGATAATCTGCCATTTTACTTTATAAACAGATAATACAATCTGCCTTCCTGATATGTACGGCCTGCGAGTTTGCCGGCCTTGTCGCCGACGCCCATATAGACATCGCATCTGCCGGCCGCGCGAATTGCACCGCCGGTGTCCTGGTCAAGAGCAAAACCTGTGTAAGGCCTTCCTGAAATTACGCCGCCTTTTTCAAAAGGCAATTTAGTCGATATAAAAGTCAAGCCTGCGGGCGGGAAAATGGATTTGTCCGTCGCGATAGACCTAAGCGTCGTTACCTCCTCGTTCAAACTGCCGCGAGGCTCACCCTTTTGTTCCATAAAAAATACAAAACGTGGATTAAGCTGCGCGCAGGGACCAATCTCTTCAGGATGTTTCCTGAAATAATCAATCATTGCAGATAAGCTCATCTCCTCAGCGCTGATTTTGCCCTGCTCGACCATCATTTTGGCCAGGCTTTTGTAATCATGGCCGTTGCTGGCGGCATAGCCAACACCGTAAAGTTTCCCGTCGCCAAGCCTGATTTTCGCAGAGCCCTGAACGTGAGCGATATAAACTTCAAACGCATCGCCGAGCCAGACCAGCTCCTGACCCATCAGCGAACCTGAAACCTCAAGAATCTTTCTTGAAGGATAAGGCTCAATCTGGCCGTCGGGGCCGCGGCGACCGATAATTTCACCTTTGGGACCTTTTACAAGATCGGGCGGCTGCTTATAAAGAGGATACTGAAACTTATCAGTGCGTTTGAGAGAGCCGTCAAAAATCGGTGTATAATAACCTGTGAAAAGAACGGTCCCCCTGTCATCACAGCCGACAGAGATATAAACGTCGAATTTCTGCCGTATTGTATCGTTTAGCTGACTGCCGCGCTGGCCGCTGTCCAGCAGCTCGATAAATGCCTTGAGACTGTTAACGGCACGCTCGTGAGTTATATCGCCATACGGATAAAACTGTTTGCTTGAAGGTTTGGACAGATAATTAAGACTCCTGGCTGCCGCACTTTTAAGATTCAGCAGGTCGTAGCAGGCAAACGTAAAATCAGGAATATCAGCGGGATTCGTAATTTTGCGCAGTGCAAGCTGGCCCGGCGGCAAAGGCCTGTCGTACTGGGGCTTTTCTTCAAGTTTCTCTACCCTCCTGGGCTTTTGACAACTGGCTGAAAATAACACAATCAGGACGAGTTCTAAAACAAGTAATAGTTTTTTCATAAAATCCCAAACCTTCAACACAAAGAATAAAGCGCAGAATTATAACTAAATTCCTTCCTGCCGCCAGAAAAAATCTCAGGCAATTATGCCGAGGCGTTTGAGCGTATTTCTTGACCAGCGCATACTTTTAAGCTGCGACCAGAAAAGAAGTACAACAACAATCAGCCAAAGGGCTGTAAAACGAAGGAACATAACCATACTCGAAACTGAAGAGGTATCCTTGAAACTGGTCCAGGCGCCGAGCAATTCGGCAGGCGTATATATCGCTCCGGTTATAACGCCTTTAAACAACATCTGCCACGGCAGAATCAGAACGACCATAAAGAAGGAAATTAAAACGGCTTTTGTGATATGCCTTATTCCGCCGAGCCTGCCCACAAGAGAAATCTTGAGGCAAAACAGCAAAGTCAGCGAATAAATAACAGAGCAAACAATAAGCAGGAAATTACAGAGCCTTATCAGCCAGGCTAACTGCGAAAACTGAAACTTAATTTTAACTGGCGGGCTGACTTTTGCAGGCGCCTCAGCGTTCGGGTCGGCGGCTTGCGCATTGACATCGGCTGTCAAAGCCCGTGCAGCCTTTTCCACCTTTTCACCCTTTCTCTCAACCTTCACATCCTTTTCGGCTGGCACGGCAAGCTTTGTAATCATCGCCGTTACCGGCACAATATCCTTATCCGCTGTTTCGCCCGGCCTTTCGACGTACTCAGTAGGCGTCAGCCAAAAAATGAACTGCAAAATCAACAGACAAAGAAGGCTGACAAAGAAAAATAAATTTTTATTGCTTTTCAGCGTGCCGATTGCTTCCAGGCAATCGGTAGTCTCCAAAAGCTGTTCCTGTTTCTTTACATCATCGGCCATTTTATATCTCCTTAAATTTCGGTTATCCTTTGGTCTTTATCGTTTTTAGACTATTTTGTGCAGCAGCTATGGTTTTTTCAATATCCTTTTTCGAATGTGCCGCAGAAACAAACATCGCCTCAAACGGGCTCGGGGCAAGATATATGCCGTTTTTGAGCATTTTTGCGAAAAACGCCCTAAAAATTTTCAAGTTCGCCGATTTAGCGTCAGCAAAGCTTAAAACCTGTTTTTCAGTGAAAAAACAGCTTAAAAGCGAACCGATACGGTTTATCGTCAAAGGCACAGAAGCATCTTTGGCAGCATCGATAAGGCCGAGATGCAGCATTTTTGATTTTTCTTCGAGCCTGCCGTAAAAATCTTTATTTTTCAATATTTTCAGAGTTGCAACCGCTGCGGCGGTGGCGAGCGGATTGCCGCTTAACGTGCCGGCCTGATAAACGGGTCCCACAGGCGAGAGCATATCCATAATTTCAGCCCTGCCGCCAACCGCTGCACAGACAAGACCGCCGCCGATAATTTTGCCAAGACAGGTCAAATCAGGCCTGACTTTAAACAACTTTTGCGCTCCGCCAAAACAAAGACGAAACCCGGTGATTACCTCATCAAAAATCAAAAGCGATTTATTATCACCGCAAAGCTTCCTGAGGGTTTTAAGATAGCCCGGCCTGGGCAAAACAACTCCCATATTTGCGGCAACAGGTTCGACTATACAGGCGGCAATTTTATTTTTGTATTTACTAAAAATCTTTGCCGCCGCGTCAATATCATTATAATCAACAACCAATGTAAGACCGGAAAGCAATTTCGGCACTCCGGGGCATAAAAGCATCGAATCGCTGTGGCCGTGATAGCAGCCTGCCATCCTCAATATATAATCTCTGCCGGTAAAGCCGCGGGCAAGCCGCAGGGCGGTCATTACGGCTTCAGTGCCGCTGCTGACAAGACGAATTTTATCAATTGAATTAAACGCACCGCAAATAATTTCCGCAAGTTCGGTTTCTGCAATTGTCGGCGCACCAAATGATGTTCCCTTTTGCGCAGCGGCTTTGACAGCGGCAATAACTTTCGGATGTGAGTGCCCCAGTATCAAAGCACCCCAGGAGCATACGTAGTCGATATATTCGCCGCCGTCAATATCATAAATTTTTGAACCCTTACTCTTGAGGATAAAAACCGGACTGCCGCCTACGGCTTTGAACGCTCTTACAGGCGAATTGACCCCGCCGGGGATAAATTGAGAGGCTTTTTTAAACTGCTTTTTGGATTTTTTAAATCTCATAACAACAATGGGTATCATAATCGCCGGCTATTAAAAGTGCAATCCTGCACCTATTGCCGCCCACACAAGGACAAGCGGCGGGTTTTTTATTGCAAAGCCGGGCAAATTATTTATACTCTGTTGCTGCAAAATACAAGATGTGTTTCTGTAAACCTTTTATCTGACAATGGTTACAATTAAAATAGTGAATTTTAACTGCTTTTGCGGAGAGCTGATATGCATTTAGTCAAATGGTTTCGCAAAAATATGGGCAAGTTAATGGCCGTGTTTGTCATACTTATTATGATAGCTTTTATTATGCCGACTTTGCTCAACCAGCTTGCAAAGCCCCGCTCAAAAGGGCCCCAGCAAGCGATGTGGTATTTCCAAAAAGACAGCAAAATCAGTCTTAATGATATCAGCCAGGCCACGAGGGAGCTTACCGCGATGCGACATCTTTATATTGACAAGTTTCTGCTCAGTCAGCAGGATTTCAGATTCATACTGCTCGGCCAGCTGATTTTCCCGGAAGCCGCTCAGGGAGCAGGACTGAGCGATGAAATAAAAAGTATTGCCATGCGAAGCCAGCTTTGTATAAGTCCGCAGCGGATAGACGATTTCTTTGAGCAAACAGGAGGAAGAGCCGAACTTTTCTGGACACTTTTAAAAGCCGAAGCAAAAAACGCAGGCTGCGCCATATCACCGCAACATGCAGCAAACATCCTCAATATTCTCATACCGAAAATCACAGATAACAGCATCGACTCCCGCACGCTTGTAAGAAATGTAGGGCAGGCCAATCAGATGACAGATGATATGGTGCTCGGAATCTTCGCTGATATTATGGCTGTTGCCGGTTACGCCAGGATAGTAACCGAGACAGAAGACGTTACGGAAGCAGAAATGGCATTCCTGGCAGAAAAAGCAAGCGAAACCATAAACGCCGAGTTTGTAGAGTTCAGCAGCATGAAATTCATCGACAAAGCCGCAGAGCCCGGCGAAACCGAAACAGCGTCGCAATTCGAGAAATACAAAAATGTTTATCCCGACATAATAACTGAAGAAAATCCCTGTAGCTTCGGTTATAAGCAGGGGCCGAGAGTTGCCATTGAATATATGATAGTAAAACTCGAAGACGTAAGGAAACCTGTGGCACCGCCGACGGAAGAAGAGGCCGAAGAGTTCTACCAGCAGAATCCCAAACGTTTTTCCAAGCAGGTTCCCGAAGACGCAAACGACCCGAATTCCAGACTTATCGAAAGACAGAGAAGCTATTCCGAAGTCGCCGGCGATATCAAGAACGCCCTGCTGGCAACAAAAGCAATGACAAAGGCAGTAAAGGTTCTCCATGACGCCGTCGAACAGGCACAAACAGGCTACGAGACGCTTAATTTAGAAACCGCTACAGTCCGGCAGCTTGGAGAAAAAACCACAGATTACGTGGAGTCGGCAGAAAAAATCGCACAACAAAACAATATAAAAATATATACAGGAAAAACCGCTCTTCTTACCGCCGAGGAAATACTGGCCGACCGATGCCTCGGCTCGCTGGTGATGTGGGGGCAAAGCCAAATGCCGACAAAACTGATGAGAATGGCCTTTGCGTTAGAACAGCTCGGTGACGAGGCTATCAAGCTCGGACCTTTTGAGCCGCCAAAACCCAAAATGTATGTCAGCTTCGGACCTCTCACAGACAGTATGTCAACCATCATCGCTATGGCTCGTGTTATCGAAACTAAAAACTCACAAGTACCTGATATAAACTTCAGCTATGAAAAGAATCTGCCGCTGGTTTTTGAAGATGAGCAAAAAGAAGAAAAAGTTTTTGTCCTGAAGAAAAATGTCAAACAGGACTGCAAAAAACTGGCGGCATTTGATATCGCCCGCCGAAAGGCAGCCGAATTTGCCGAGCTGGCCAAAAACAAAGGCTGGCAGGAGGCAATCGACAAATTCAATTCGCTTTATCCCGCCCTGGCCAAAGACGCCGACGAAAGTCAAAAATCCTTCAAAATACAAAACTGGGAACAAAGAAACAGAGTTACTCAGATGGATATCGAAGCTTTAAAACTAAATCTGTCGCCGTCGCCGGTCGCTGGAAAATTTATCAACCAAACCATAATTCAGGAAAAACTGGCAGATGAATTCTATTCACTCTTTAAAGCGGATGAAATTCAGCTCGAAAATACGCCGGCTGTTATTGAATTCAGACCGCAGTTGGCCTGCTACGCGATAAAAAGCCTGACCCGCAACCTCGCCACAATCGAGGACTACGAACAGTCAAGACAGCAAATCGCATACAGGGAAGAATATATAATATCACAGAGCATGGCGTTCGAACACTTTATGCCGGATAATATTATCAAAAGACTAAATCTCAGACCGGCACACGAACCAAACGAACCGGTACAACAATCCGAAACCGATACAAACGGAACCCAAATATGAGAAGAACTGCCGGCGGAAAATTCGGTCTGAAAAACACCGCATATCTTTGTCTGGTAGGCGTTGCCGGCTGGTGGATTCCCGGCGCCGGGCACTGGATTATCGGCCAGCCGAAGCGGGCAGCGATAATATTTTTCTCAATCGTGTTTTCTTTTGTGCTGGGTATCTGGCTCGGCTCAATCGCCGTCATCGATGCAGGAACACCCTGGTACTGGGCTCAGATGCTCAGTTCGCCGGCCGTTGCGTATCTTGCGCATCTGTCCGGCAGCGTATATAACCTCGAATCTTACGGAAAACCGAGAGAAATCGGGGAAATCTACACAGGTATGGCGGGAATGCTTAACCTTTTGTGTATTGTAAATGCAGTATTTTTAGCTCACTGTGCCAATATAAAAAAGCAGACCAAATGATAAACAACCTAAACTTATGTCAATATCTTCTTGCAGCATTTACATCGCCTGTCCATGTAGGCACAACGGCAAAGGCGCTGCTCTTGGCTTTGCCGCTGATTGCGGTCATAGCGACAGTCTATAAAGCTATCAAGCTCGAAGAGATTAAATTTGTCTCTTTCGTGCGAGAGTCATTCCTGCTCTTCGGTTCAATCTTCATCTTTATGATTGTAACGGCAGTAATTATCTTCGTGATAATGAAGGCCGTTATAGGATAATCAGCCGTAAAGAAGCGCAAAAAAGATTAAAAGCGTTTTCTGAATCTTGCGGTGGGGATATTCATCAATTTTCGGTATTTGGCGACCGTTCTGCGGGCAATGTCTTTCACACCCATCTGCTCGAGTTTTTTCTTTATTGCCTCGTCACTGAGCGGTTTTGACTTGTCTTCGCTGTCGATTATCTGCTGCATTTTTGCGCGGATTGCCTCGAAGCTCTCGCTGCCTTCGTCGGTTTCCATCCCGCCGCCGAAGAGGTCTCGCAGCGGCATAATACCCTGCGGCGACTGAATATATTTGCCTGCAACTGCGCGCGATACCGTCGCCACATGAACACCGACAGCATCGGCTATCTTCGACATCGGCAAAGGCCTTAAATACATTTTGCCTTTTTCAAAAAACTCCTTCTGGCGGTCAATAACAGCCCGGCTTACCCGCAGCAAAGTCTGCTTTCGTTGCTCAATCGCATCGAGCAGCCATCTTGCGGAGCGAATATTGTTTTTTAAAAAGTCGCGTGTCCCGGCGTCAACTTTTTTATCTTTAGTCATATCCGCATAATGCTCATTTATCCGAAGCGAAGGAATGCCTTTGTCGACAAGATAAACCTTAAAACCGCCGCTTTCGGCCGGGGCAACAATGACATCGACTTTTATCGGATGATTTTGCTCTTTGCTTATCACAAGGCCGGGAGATGTATCGAGCTTGCGCATCCGCAAAAGAGCCTCATTGACGCGCTCGACCGGACAGTTCATTTTCTTTGCGATTCCCGGCAGCTTGTTCTCAAGAAGCTTATCAAGATATTTCGAAATAAGCTCCATCTCGAAGCTCATATCTTCGGATGATTGCGCCATCTGTATCAACAAGCATTCTTTTACGTCGCGTGCGCCTACGCCGGCAGGCTCAAACTGCTGGATAAGCTTCAGCGCCTTTTCAAGATGCTCCATTTCGAAATCATTTTTGTCCTTGTTATAAAGCTGCTGGAGTCTGACTTTCAGATAACCTTTCTCGTCGATATAGTCGATAATCGCCCCGCCTGCTTTTTTTGTTTTTTCATCCGCATCGACGAGCCGCCATTGTTCGGTAAGATAATCATTTAAAGACTGCCCCCGGTCGGGAGTATTGCTCATCGCCTCAAGTTTCCTGTCGGACTCATCATCATAAGTCCGTTTTGAAAATTCAGTCCGATGCAAATAATCATCTGTCTGCCCCGCAAAATCATCCAGACGTTCAAAATCATCGGCCTTGTTTTTATCGCCGTTGATTATAAGGTCTTTCTCGCCGTGTTCGGTTTCAGCCTGCTGCTGAGCATCGTCAGGGCTCTCAGACGGCTCGACAATTTCCAGTACGGGATTGCTGTTAAGCTCCGCCTCGATTCTTTCCAGAAGCGCAAGCGTCGGAAGCTGTAATATTTCCATCGACTGTATCATCCGCGGTGCGAGCTTCATCCGCTGCTCAAGACGCATCTGATTTGTCATATCCAGCTTCATACCACTCCCAGGAAAAATCCGTACCTAATGCGCAATTTCCGTTCCAATTCAATCTAATATAGCAGATATGGGCAAAAAAAGCAACCTAATGTGTCAAAAAAGTGCAAAAAACGGCCTTAAAAGCCTATTCCAGTTCGCATCTGCCTAAAATGGCATCGGTCAGAATCGCCCCGCCTGCGTATTCAATTTGACTTCCGCCTGGCAGACCGCGAGCAAGCCGTGTAACCTTAACGCCTAAAGGCTTTATCAATGAGCTGATATATAAAGCCGTGCCGTCACCCTCAACGGTCGGGTTTGTCGCCATTACAACCTCTGTAACTTTGCCGCTGCGAACCCTGCTTACAAGATGTTCGATTGTCAAACTCTGCGGCTCAACACCTTCAAGCGGCGCTATCCTGCCGCCGAGAACGTGATAGACCCATTTGCAAAATCCCGTCTTTTCAAGCGCAACAAGGTCTCTGAACTGCTCGACAACACAAATAATACCTTTATCGCGTTTCGCATCGGCGCAAATCGAACATAAATCTTTTTCTGAAAGGCCGTGGCATTGTTTGCACTGCCTGATACTGCTTTTGACCTTTGCTATCGCACTGGCAAGTGCAAGGGCCTCGTCCTTTTCTGATTTCAATATATGAAAGGCAAGCCTCTCAGCCGTCTTTGGCCCGATGCCCGGCAGCCTGCCCAGCTCTTCTATCAGTCTGCTCAGGCTTTGTGTATATGCAGAATTCATCTCTGTCATTTTATTGTTCTTTCAGCAATAATGCAATTTAAATCAATGCCATCTTTAGTTTTTCATTATTTACTCTTTTGCTCCCTGCGCTAACGCTTGGGCTCTGTTGCGGAAAATTCAAATATGCAAATTCCCCGTAGTATTTTTTCGCCGCTTCGTCATAAGCCCTTGCCGCCTCTTCTTCGCTGTCGAAGTATCCCAGTCTTATAGCCGTTCCGTTACATTTTATTCCTGCCCGCCATTTTTCCCCCTGTCTTTTGCTCACTCCTTTATATTTTGAGCTTGCAGGCCTTTTTCTTTTTTTGCAGTTCATATTATTTTGCCGGACTGTACCGATGCGCAGGTTTTGTTTTGTGTTATTCAGTCCTTCTCCGTCTATATGGTCAACGACCTTGCCTTTCGGAGCGTTCATAATCACGCGGTGCATGGAGATAATTCGTCGCCCCGCCAGGCGTACGGCATACCGCCCTCTTTCGTTATCGCAAAGCTGCCAGGGATACCCTGCCAATTTCTGATAATCGTCGGGGTCAACGGTAGTGTATTGATATTTGGAAATTGTATCTTTATCTTTAATTAATTTAATGCGTCTAAATGCTATTCCGTAGCGTTTTTTCCTGTAGCGCAGCAGAAAATAAACAACGATATTTTCGATAAACGTTGGATACGGAATTTTAATTTGAAATTTTAAATACATTGCTATCTCCCTTTTAATAAAAATCCATCCGCCTTTAGCGGATTCCTCAAATTTTCAATTTTAAATCTTCATTTTTCAATTCTTTCCGACTTTTTATGTTGCCTTTCAGGCCGGATTTCTTCCTTCTTTTTCCCATTTTTCAATCTACAATCTTCAATTTTCAATATATAAGTCCCCCCGTATTACCTGAAAAGTTGCGCGTTTTTACAAAAAATTCGGTAAAAATTCTGGGTCGATTTTTCATAAACCCTTGTCAGATAAGGATGAAATTTTTTTTGGATTTTCAAAACGCGCACGTTTTTTTTTGCGCGTTTTGTAAAAAATTGAGGCCATAGAGGACATAAAAAGTATGGTTTCAGCCCTATTTTCAAACCACGGATTTCGCGGATTACTCGGATTTTTATATCCCCTCTACGCTCTACGCTATACGCTATTTTTAATGGTTTCCGCCTGTTTTAAGGGTATAATTTGGCTAGATTTATAAGGAGATAAGAAAATATGAGAAAAAAGAAATTTGTTATTTTAGGAAATTTGTTCTGCATGACAGTTATTTGCCTTTTAGCGCCGCGTCTCTGGGCAGGTGGTTGTGGTGCGACCAATGCTGCGACCCTTGAACAAATACTTTCTGAGTTTGATCCGGCTCTACCTTTAGGTTTCTATAACTTTTATCTTGGAGATGCTCCTTCGCAGATAGGTTTTATAGGTATCGATATTGCCGAAATCACCCAATCCGGAAAAAAAGGGCCTGTTGGCCCTGTTGCTATAAGCGACCTTCCGGATACATTTAAGGATTCCAAAAAACCACCATTGCTCATTGATGGCAAACCGTCAAAGTATTCTGACGAAAAGGGTGATTGGTATTGGGGAGTAGATGGTCATCTATATCCATGGCCACCGCCACAAGTAACTCAGGAAGGTGATTACAAGAAGGCCTGGCAGGAAAAGTGGAAAAAAGCCTGGGATGCAGAATGTGACGCCTGGCATAGATCGGAGGCCAAAGCCAAGAAGGCTGACAGAGCAAGGCACAGAGCCGAAGAGGCGAAGAAAAAATTGGAGCAGGCCCGCCAGGAAGCAGAAAACGCAGAGCCGGGCTCAGAAGAAGCAAAGAAGGCCGCCGAGAAAGTAAAGCAGGCCGAAAAAGAAGCACAAGAAGCCGAAGAAGAAGCGAAAAGGGCACAGAAAGAGTGGTTAGATACCATGGATGAAGCGAAGAAGGTCAGTGAGGAGAATAGAAAAACCTTTGAAGCGGACAATGATGAATATAAGAAGAATCTGCGCAAGGAAATAGCAGAATCCAAGGCCAAAAAGGCAGCGGACAGATTGAAGAAGGCCGTGGACAATGCAATGGGCGCAGAGCCGGGCTCAAAAGAGGCAAAGAAGGCCGCCAAGGATGTAGAGGAGGCCGGAAAACAAGCGAGAGAAACCGCAAAAAAAGCGGATAAGGCAAAGAAAGAATGGGAAAAAGCCGTAGAAAAAGCAGATAACGTGAAGAAAGAGTGGTGGAAATCCGAAGGAAAAGCCGCACACGAAGCGGAAAAGCAGAACAAAGCCGCACAAGATGCAGCGGAAAAGGCGAAAAAATCCACAGGAGCAGGTAAGGCGAACAAAAAGTAGAACAAAATGGAGTAAGTGAAAAAAAGCTGACAGGCTTTAAAACATTATTGGGCGATAAAAAAGGAGGCAAAAAAAGTGCACAGTACAAATTATTTACAAGGAGGTAAAAAATGCACAGCACAAAGTATCTACTTATTATAACCTTATTTTTGTTGTGTGTGTCTGTTATTGCCCGGGCGGCCGGCCCCGGCGCTTCGAGCTTGATAACCGAGGGCAGAAGACTTCTTGCAAAAGGACAATACGATGCAGCTGAGGCGAAGTTCAGGGAGGCAATAAAAAAGGACAGCGACTCGGAAGCCTGGTTGTTATTAGGAACGGTGTTAAACAGGAAAGAGGCTTATAACGAAGCCCTGCAGGCGCTTAATAGAGCGAAGGAGCTTAAGACCGCCTCAAATGCTATATACTTTGAAATGGGTTGTGCCTATATGGGGCTGGGCAAATACAAAGAAGCCTATGAGTCCTTTTCTGAGGATATATCCCATAATCCTGTCTGGGGAAGTACATCTTACCTGTTCTGTGGTATATGTCTGTATAATTTGGGCCAGTACAGACAGGCCGTAACGCACCTGTCAAACCCTATATTGGACGGTACCGAGCATTCTTCGAATGCCCATTACTATATAGGCTTGTCTCAGCTTAAACTCAAAGAGCATAAAAAAGCAGCGCAGTCTTTCAGGCGGGCAAAGCGTAGTGCGCCTAAAGGGACAAAGATTGCAAATGACACAAACAAGATGCTGGATTTAGTGGAAAAAGTAATAAAAGCCGAAAAGAGAAAGAGGCCGTGGTATGCCTCTATAACTACAACTTTTTCTCTGGATACAAATGTTCTCTCTACCGCAGACAGTGTGATACTGCCTTCTGATATATCCAACCGGACAGATACAAGCACCGGGCTTCTTTTTAATGCCGGATATAGACTCCACCAGACTCCAAAGTCCGAACTCTGGGTAGATTATAGGGGAAACACTACATTTCAGCATGATCTTAATGAATATAATACTATGATGCATGGCATTACTTTAAGAGGGACCCGCTCCCTTACCCCGAAGCTAACAGCGGGTATGAAGGTAAGCTATGATTATACATGGGTTGGTGGAAGTTCTTATTCCAGCGTATTCGGATTGAGCCCCTCTCTAACTTATCGTCAAAGAGATTGGACTGCCACCACCTTAACTTATACCTGGCAAAGATCCAGCTATATGTTTGATACAGGTAATTCGGCTTTGGATAGAGATGGCTATACCAACTCTCTTTCACTTACTCAGGATGCAGCAGTTCCCGGGACAGAACTTTACATTCGCGGCGGTCTGCATCACAGCTGGACGGATAGCGATGGCGGTGACTATGACTTCGATTCCTCTGGCCTGTCCCTGACGATGTGGCATCCGTTCGTGCTTAACACTACAATATCTGGCGGGTTCACTTATTTCCTGGATGACTATAAGAAACTCAACTCCAGGAGTGCCAAATTCCAGAAGAGAGACGATGACAGGCTGGCGATTTCCTTGGGTTTAAGCAAAGAGTTCACGGAAAGTATCACAGGTTTTATAGGTTTCACCTGGATGGAGAACAAGTCTAACATAGGTGTATTTGATTATAAACGCGAGGTATTCACTTTAGGAGTAACCTATAACTTTTAGCCGGCATCAATAATTTGGTTTCACGGCCAAAGCGGATTTTCACTGTCCCCTAAACCCTACCCCCTATACGCTCTACGCTATCCCCTATACGCTCTACGCTATCCCCTAAACGCTCTACGCTATTTTTTAATGGTTTCCCGCCTGTTTTAAAGATATAATTTGCCCCATGAAAAAATCATTATCGAATCTGCCGAAACGCAAGCAGGCCGAGCTAAAGCTCATCACCAATATCATCCTGCAGAAAGTCCCCGATGTGCGAATGGTCGTCTTATTTGGCTCTTACGCTCGCGGCAACTGGGTCAAAGACATACACACCGAAGGCCATACAACCCACGTTTACGAATCGGACTTTGACATCCTCGTCGCCGTAAAATCGAAGAAAAGCGCTGAAAGCCACGACCTCCACGACAGGGTGGAAAAGGCAATCGAAGCGACAAATAAAGTAAAAACGCCCCACAGCATAATCTATCATACCTTCGGTTACATCAGGCAGATGCTCATCGATGGCCAGTATTTCTTTACCGACATAAAAAAGGAAGGCATACAGCTTTACCGCAAGAGCAGCAAATTCAGCCTCGGCAGAGTAAAAATCCTAACGCCCAAGCGGAGAAGGCAAATCGCACAGCAGGATTTTAAACGGTGGTTTGCCAGTGCAAAAGGATTTTATCGCGGCTATGAATTCTACCTTAAGGCACACGATTACAAAAAAGCTGCTTTTATGCTTCACCAGGCCACAGAGTGTTTTTATAGTGCGATTACGTTAGTTTTCATAAATTATCGATTTCGGACGCACGATATTAAGCTCTTGGGCATCAAGGCAGTGGGTTACGATACTGAATTTGCGAAGGTTTTCCCGCGCAGAACGGCCCCGCAGCGGCGTGCCTTTAATTTATTAAGGAAGGCGTACGTCGATGCCCGTTATAAGGCATCTTACAAAATCACCAAAAGGCAGTTAGAATATCTTGCCAAGCGAGTAAAGGTATTACAAAGCCTTACGAAGCGTATTTGTTCAGCAAAAATAAAAAGCTTTGTTTAGCACGGATTATTACCACAAAGACGCAAAGAAAATAGGTGACTGATTATAATATTCAAAATAAGAAAAAAGCACAAAGGCCGGCGCCTACTGCAACCGGCCTTGTTTATTATAAATTCTAAACCAGCCTGTATTACTTTTGCTTTTCTTCAAAATATGCAAGCGCGACTGTCTTATACAAGTTGTCCCAATGATTCTCATCTTTACCTACAGCATTTGGTTTTCTACCGTATGTAATACTCGTGTTGTAGGTCGTTTGTACCATGTCAGCTGCAATTGCATCGAAAAAAGATTTCATCCCTTTAAAATCATTTACCTTCCAAGAATAATGTTTAGCCCCGGGCTTTTGCTCAACCAAGAAGCGTAAAGCGCCAAAAATGGGGTAAAGTGTACCGCTGTACAATCTGAACTTACTCTCTTCACCCATGAAAAGAAACTTGAAAGGCTTGCGTTCCCTTGACTCAAAAACACCCTTCATTTTACCAGCCTTTCCACCAGTCTTCTCATTGTACTTTGTACGGGAAACAATATGGATGTAATCATATAGGTAAAGGATGTTTTTTAGGAGGGGGCTTAACATCTCATAAGATTTTTGGTCTTTCTTGTACAAATTTAGGCAAGCAGCTTTTGATGTATACGCTTCTTTGGGGTGTCTGCCTTTTAAATCTGGATGCTCTACATTGAACAAAGTCAAGAATGAGATTATATCTCTGACATCGAATGGCTTATTCTCATTCTGTTTGAAAGCTATCTGGTCGCTGTACGGCTCGTCTTTTATTAGCTTTTTAATCCAGTCAAATTTTCCCTCAAGGTTTTCCAGAGTTGCCTCTTGCACCTGTACGGCGGTGTTCAAACCTCTCGTAATATCAACTCTGAGA
>Ga0315543_1001434_pt1 | contig 25742 bp, 26 predicted proteins | sample SalMarSW160210MG_2_FD_203098 | JGI IMG/M metagenome (GOLD analysis project Ga0315543, IMG submission 203098) | Salt marsh sediment microbial communities from the Plum Island Ecosystem LTER, Massachusetts, United States - Salt Marsh Sediment SW1601-210 ... | reverse complement strand
TCCAGAAAAGAGGACGTATTCAATATTGAGAAATTCGGAGATACATACAAAGACTATATGAGAAGAGTTCCTATGTGGAATGTGTTTCGGGGATTGAGAAAAAGAGGATCATAAGTAAGGGCATCTTAGAATCCCAGGGACATCACACCAATCAGGCCTACTACGAATCAGGTATTATGTCCCCATAATACCAAAAGGGTAAAGGGTATTGACAAGTGGTGTCATATGTGATACCATAATGTCGCTCTGTTTAAAGTAAATTGATAACAGGGAGAAGACCAAGAAAGGAGGGGCTGAGTATGTTAAGGAGGTTTATGTCCTATGACTCGCGACAAAAAATCCCTGGAGGCAATTCGACGGAATCCTAAAAATGTGGCTTTGTGCGACTTTGAAGCACTAATAAAACGGTACGGATATATCGAAGAAGGCGCAAAGCATCCGAAGGCTATCATAGGAACGCGCACGATGCCTTACAAAAGAGAAAGTACAGTTAAATCCTGTTACGTAAAAGAGTTATTAGAGATTATTGAAGAACAAGAGGCATAACTGGCTAGAGGTTACGATTAAGATGGAGATTAAAGATGGTAATTAAAGGCAATATAGAGAAAGAGTTAGAACACTATGCGAAGTTGCCTTACACCGTTATAGTTGAGCAATGGGATGACGGTGAGGGCCCTTATTGGGTTGCCAGAATTGCAGAGCTTCCACATTGTTTAATACACGCCGATACACCTGAGGAAGCCATAAAAGAGATTCAGGAAGTCAAAATGGATTGGATAAAGTCCAATCTGGAAAGAGGACTTCGTATTCCTGAGCCGAGACCGCGCAAATATAGTGGTCAAATCAGACTCAGAATTTCGCCTTCACTTCATAAACTACTTGCATATAGAGCTGAAACGGAGAGAATGAGCCTGAATCAATATATGGCTACGGCACTGGCAACGTCAGTTGGTATAACCAAAGAGCCCACTCACTTGAGAAAGGCGAGAAAAAACACTCTGACAAAGGTGTAAGAATTACAAGGACACCATACCAATCAGGCCTGCTACAAATCAGGTATTATGTCCCCCAGAATACCCGATAGTATTAGACACGTAGAAGCACGTTTGAAGAAAATGGCAGTGTCTAATACTTGATTTTGTTACCCAATATGGGTAATATAATACCCAGAATGGGTAATGTCTATGAATGAAAATTTGTTATGCAGTGGTCTCTTCGGCAAAACACGGCAGGTGGTCCTTGCGCTCCTCTATGGGCGAGCGGATAGCTCTTTTTATACCAAACAAATACTGGACGCTGTGAGAATTGGGCGGGGAACGGTACAGCGAGAGCTGAAAAACCTGACGGATACTGGCATCATCATCCGAGAAGTTCAAGGAAGGCAGGTATATTATCGAGCCAATGCCCGGTGCCCTATCTTCAATGAGCTTAAGAACATCGTGAGAAAAACCTTCGGGGTGGCTGATGTCCTCAGACAGTCTCTGGTAACTGAGGCCGCTAAAGTAAGGGTAGCTTTTATCTTCGGTTCGATTGCCAGGAGCGCCGATGACCGAAGAAGCGACATTGACCTGATGGTGGTGGGCAAAATCTCTTTCGGAGACGTGGTTTCGCTACTCTCTCCGGCGGAAGAAAAATTGGGGCGTGAGGTCAACCCTGTTGTTTATCCGGTTGCCGAATTCAAGAAGAAAGTGAAAGAGGACCATCATTTCGTCAAGACAGTGCTTGAGGACGAGAAAATTTTTGTGATAGGCGATGAAGATGAGCTTAGAAAACTGGCTGAAAGATAAACTGATTGTGAAACACCGCCCCTCGGCAGGTGAAATTGCTGAATTGTTGCATATCTGTGACCGTGACCTGAAAAAAGTAGAGATAATCGAACTGGGTCCGGATTGGCGATTAAGTATTGCGCATAATGCGGCTGTTCAGACTGCTAAGGCAGCACTGGCGGCAGTTGGTTACCGAGCCCGAAAAGAGGGGCAGCATTATCTTGTTCTGCAATCATTGGCTTTCACCATCAAAACAGATCCCGCTACAATCAAGCAATTGGATAAATTCCGTGAAAAACGGAATATCAGCGACTATGAAAGAGCCGGACTGGTCACTGAACAAGAAGCTGAGGAAATGATAGCACTGGCGAAACAACTCCGCGATGATGTTGAGCAATGGCTCCGTGCTCATCATCCTAGTCTCGCCAGGGAGATTTAGATGCCAGCACATGTGAATTCCAAGGACACCATACCAATCAGGCCTACTACAAATCAGGCACTATGTCCCCAGAATACCCCGCAGCTACAAACTCCTGTCAGAAAGAACCTAATCCTCGAAAGGGGATTGCACTTTTCTGACTATTGCTGTCTCAGCAACATCCTTTGCTATAATTAGTGATACTGGCACCCAGCGCAGCTATAAATTGAGGTGCAGTTTCCATGAGCTAAGTGATGAATAGAAAAATGACCTCAGCAGTTCAAGACTGCCAGCGACGGCTATACTCAGATTACAAGAACCAACTTTCCCTGCCAGAAAAATACTCGTGTATTTATGGCAATCCTGTTCAGGCTTTCGTGCCTCTGGACATTGACCAAACTATTGTTGGAAATGAAGCATGGATGATCAGACCAGCGAGTTGTTAAGGCTGACTCTGAAAGAAAGGGATGCTGGGGCTGCGGTGCTGGGGCGAGCCTTCACGGAATACGAGTTGCTCCGGTACTATTTCCACGATAAAACGGAGCGGCGTGCAGTAGCCGATACGTTCGGTTTCATCGCACTTTCTGTCTGTCTGAAATACGGCGAGGTCTATGCGTCTTCAGAGAAGCTGGAGGGTGTGGCAGCCTGGCTGCCACCGGGGAAGGCACCTTTTGGAGGTTGGCAGATTATACGCGCGGTACCGCTTTCGGTTCTTTTCAGGTTTGGACGCCAGGGGGCAAGTCGAATGTGGGCTTACGGTAGATATGTAGATAACCTGCACCGCAAGCTGGTTCCGTACCCGCACTGGTACCTGCAAATCATCGGAGTGGACCCGGCATATCACGGACAGGGATTTTCCAGCCGGTTGGTGAGGCCGGTACTGGAACATATCGACCGGGAGCGGATGCCATGCTTCTTGGAGACGAATACTGGGAAGAACGTGGCTATCTACCGGCGGTTCGGATTTGAGGTTGTTTCAGAGGATAAGATACCGGGAACGGAACTGACGAGCTTTGCCATGTTGAGAAGAGTGCAAACCACGTGAAGTTTCACAATTCCAGGGACACCATACCAATCAGGCCTACTACAAATCAGGCATTATATCCCCGGCATACACCATAGTGGAATTGAAAGCACTTTAGGGGCTTGAAGCGGAGAGAAGGCGGAGGGCTGGCGAATACGCAGCAACAGATTCCTTTGACGTAGATATTCAGGCTCTGCGGAGTCGTGATTCGGCGATTATTAGTCCTTTTTACTGCCACGGTCTCCCTCCGTCGGGGATGGGGTCTCCTCCTCCAGAATCTCGAGGATTTTTTTCGCCGCGTAGACTTTGTTCCGCTTGCCACCGGTAATCTCAGCTAGAATACCTTCTTCTATGAGAGCCTTAATGGCTTTCTGGGCAGCGGGAAATGTCACTTTAAGAGATTCCTGAGCGACCTTGGCGTTTAATACTGGCTTCACGAAGATGAGTTCCACAAGCTCCACTGCCGTGGGCGGTAGACGTTTTCCCAGGCTGGTTTGATAATAAGTGCGGTGAAGGTCTAAGAGACGGCGAGCTCGCCGGACGGCATCATCTGATTGCTTGACTACTGCCTGCAAGAAGAACTCCAGCCACTGTCGCCACGCACCTCGCTGACTGACTTCCAGAAGACGGTTATAGTATTCCTGGCGATGGCGCTCAAAAAAGGCGCTGAGATAGAGCAAAGGCTTATTGAGAATGCTGCGCTGGCAGAGAAAAAGAGTAATGAGAAGCCGCCCGATACGCCCGTTACCATCGAGGAAAGGATGAATAGTCTCAAACTGGTAATGGATTAGAGCCAGTTCGACCAGTGGAGGTAACTGTGTATCGGCATGCAGGAATTTTTCCAATTGGTCAAGGGCTTCCTTCATTTCTGCCACGGGTGGAGGCACAAAAGTAGCGTCATTTAAGGTACACCCTGGGGGGCCAATCCAGTTCTGGGATTGTCTGAACTCACCGGGGGTAGCCCGTTCCCCACGCACTCCCTCCATAAGAATAGCATGTAATTCACGGATGAGCCTCAGACTCAGAGGCAGGTCATCCAAGCGTTTCAGCCCGTGCTCCATGGCATGGACATAGTTTTGCACTTCCCTTACATCTCTCTGTTTCTCAGCCTTGGTGGCTTCAAACAACAGCAGGTCAGAAAGTGATGATTGTGTGCCCTCAATGCGCGACGAAAGGACGGCTTCCTTCCTGATGAAAGGATAAATGAGCAGATGGGGGTTAGGCAAAGTCTCACCAAGACCGGAGAGAGTCCCCAGAGCCAGGTCAGCTTTGGATGTCAGTGATACCAGAGCATCACTCCAGTCAAGCTTCGGAGGCAGCGGGTTGGGCACAAAAGCCCAGTACCCGTCTATAGCACGTACCAACCTGCCGGAAGGGCTATTTCTAAACAGAGCAGTATCCATATTAAACGCCAGTTTAGTAATTTTTCTCCTTATTAAACAAAATGCCTGTTTTGTTTAATAATAGCACTGGCGGGGATAGTTAGCAAGCCTTTGTAGTTCTCCGGAGATTGCCACGCCGGTAGGGCGCGAATTCCAGGGACACCATACCAATCAGGCTTACTACAAATCAGGTATTATGTCCCCAGAATACCACGAAATCAAAGGCGTAGATGGTGAACTTTGGTTAAGAGTCAAACTTGAATAGGCTGATATCCACGCAAGTATCAAGCCTATTTATTGGGTCATTTCAAACTGCGACAAGGATGCTTAGCCAGCAAAAAATCAGACGCCCCGAGTAACCTCACTTCCTTCACCTGCCATCGTCCGGCCTGACCCTCAGCTTACCTCGTGCTGGCCACTGCCTGCACTTTCAGCTTTCACCAAACCCAACTCTTATGCCAGGTCACTGTTCGGCTACTCGGGACAATATTAATACTAGCACATATATAGAGCGGTTGTCAAGTATTCGTATGTACTAGGAAGTTAGTACCAGGTTCTCGGAATTAGCAATTCCCGGGACACCATACCAATTAGGCCTACTACAAATCAGGTATTATGTCACCAGAATACACGATATAAGCGCTTCAAATCCTGTTCAAGACTGTGCTACACTTATTAATGACCGGCAGGGTCAGGGTTAAGGAACTGAGCCCCGCCTAGGAGAGAGATATGGAAAAGGAGATAATCTTTCTGGTAGAGGAAGCTCCGGAAGGTGGTTATACCGCCAGGGCACTCGGACATAACATCTTTACCGAAGCCGATTCCTTTGCAGAACTGAAAAAAATGGTGCAGGATGCCATGCAGTGCCATTTTGAGGCCGAAGAGATGCCCCGGCTCATCCGCCTACACATGGTAAAGGACGAGGTAATCGCCGTATAAAGCTCCCCAGGGATATGGGCGGTGAGGAGCTCGCTGCCCTCCTGGGCAGGTACGGCTATAAGATAACTCGCCAGACCGGTAGCCATATGCGACTCACATCCACCTCTAAAGGCTTTGAACATCACATCACCATTCCCAGATACAAACCCTCTCAGAGTCGGCACTCTGAGCAGTATCGTGAATGAGATTGCTGCTTACCTTGAAATAGAGCGTCAAAAACTGGTCAAGGAGCTATTTAGGTGAATAAACCCTCACCCAATTCCCGGGACACCATACCAATCAGGCCTGCTACAAATTAGGTATTATCTCCCCAGAATACCCTGGAACCCTCTTTAAAACGACGCAGGTAATTCTGTCCGCCCCTGGCTAGAGAAGCCGACTTTTTGAAAACTGGGGTGATTGCTTTATACTATTCGATGATTATTAATATGGCGATGAGAGTATAGGCGACTCGGGAAGGTTACCTTGGGCGACAGGGATTTAGAACTGCTGGAATTTCACAAGATAAGGGAGATACTGGCCGGCTTTACTTCATTTTCCGCCAGCCGAGAGCTTGCCCTCGACCTCGCTCCCCTCTCGGATGAAGAAGAGGTCCGCCTGCGTCTCAGGCAGTCGGCTGAGGCGCGTCGTTTGCTGTCACTCAGTCCCGATACCCATATCGGCGAAGTTACTGATATACGGGAAATGGTGAAGATGGCGACACGCGGCAAAGTGCTGGACCCTCAATCTTTGCTGGAAATTCAAAAGACGCTGAACGCTGCCCACAGGCTAAGAAACCATCTGGTGAACCTGCCGGGTGAACTCCCGTTACTCAGTGGTCTGGCCCGAGACATTGTGACACTGGACCAGCTTCAAAAAGATATTGACGGCTGCTTGAGTCCGACCGGCGACCTGCTGGACACTGCCTCACCTAAACTGGCGTCGGTGAGGCATAGAATACGGCAAGTGCGCCAGGAGCTGCTCACTCACCTGCAAGCCATAATCACCTCACCCAGATGGCGGAAAATAATCCAGGACCCCATTGTGACCGAGCGGGAAGGCCGGTATGTAATCCCCGTCAAGGTGGAATATCGCCGGCAGATAAAGGGCATTGTCCACGACGTCTCCAATACCGAAGCCACGGTATTTATTGAGCCATGGACAACTACGGACGCGCAGAATGAACTGCGCGAGCTGGGTGCCGAAGAGAAGGACGAAACAGAAAGGATACTGAGAACGCTCAGTGCTGAAGTCGGGGCATTCGAAAGCGAAATTTCCCGTAATATTGAGCTGATTGCTGAGATTGACCTGGCGCTGTCTAAGGCCAGATACGCCAGGGAGGCTAAAGCCACCGAGCCCATTATCGTGGTCGCTGGTAGAAGCGCTGAGGCAGAGGGACATGAACCGGGTGGAATGCTCAGGCTGGTCGAAGCCAGACATCCGCTGCTGGGAAAGAAGGCAGTGCCGCTGTCGGTCGAGATTGGCCGGGACTTCTCCGTTCTGGTCATCACCGGGCCCAATACAGGTGGTAAGACGGTCGCTCTCAAGACGATAGGACTTCTCAGCCTGATGGCGCAGGCCGGCCTGCCCATTCCGGCGCTGGCGGAAAGCCGCATCCCCATCTATGACGGCGTATATGCCGACATCGGTGATGAGCAGAGCATCGAGCAGACCCTTTCGACCTTCAGCTGGCATATGGGCAACATCGTGCACATCATCAACAACGCCACGGCACAGAGCCTGGTGCTGTTAGACGAACTGGGCACCAACACTGACCCGGGCGAAGGCTCGGCTCTCGGCCGCGCTATCCTGCTCCATTTCTTACCACAGGGAACGATGACCGTAGCCACCACTCACTACACCGAATTAAAGGCACTGGCTCACGCTACCGACGGCATGGAAAATGCGGCTCTGGATGTGGACCCTGTTACCATGGCGCCCACCTATCACCTGACGGTGGGTATCCCGGGCGGCAGCAATGCTCTGGCTACAGCATCTCGCCTGGGACTGCCCGAGGAGATTGTCACGCGCGCCCGGCACATGCTTTCCCAAGGCGCCCAGGAGATTGAGGCTTTGCTTACCCATCTGGTGACCGAGCAGAAGAATGCTGAGTCGCTTTGCCACAGCCTGGAGAAGGAACTGAATGAAGCAGAACAAAACGACGCTGACTTGAAAAACAGGCTCCGCCAGTTAGAAGAGGAGAAGCGAAAAATCATCAAGGAGACCCGTGACCAGATAGTTCGCGAGGCTGCCGAACTGCAGATGAAAATTCGTGAGGCAGCAGCGGAGTTGCGCAAGGAAAAATCCCGGGAAAGAATCGAGCAGGCGAAAAAGGCATTAGCCGAGGCACAGGAGCAGTTGGATGCCGGGGTATGGCAGGCCAGACCGGCGGTTGGGATAGACGAAACAGAAGCCGGGGCAGGCCCAGTTACCGCCGGTGATACCGTCTGGCTGAAAGAGGCTAGCGTGCCAGCAACGGTGCTTTCCGTGTCTGAAGAACGCGGGCTTGTCGAAGTCCAGGCCGGAAAAGTGAAGATGACCCTCAGGCTGGACAGCGTGGAGAAGAGGATACCATCAACCGGCACGGTGAAGACGGGCAGCGCCCTGATAAGGAGGGAGATGCGCAAGTCCAGGGTCTCTCTCGAGCTTGACCTGCGGGGAAAGAGGGCTGAGGAGGTCGAGCCGGCGTTGGAAGGCTACCTTAACGAAGCGTCTTTATGCGGCTTGAGCCGGGTCCGCATCATTCACGGTATCGGCACGGGCACCGTGCGTCAGATTGTCAGGGAGATTCTGGCCTCTCATCCGCTGGTCACGTCTTTTCAGCCCGGGGAGCAGGGCGAGGGTGGCGACGGCGTTACCATAGTCAGCATGTAGCCAGAGTATTTCGTTTGAGCCATTGATATTATGTTTGTATCAAAGAGGGTCCGTCTCGGCAGATCGAAGATGCTCGGCTTCCTGAACGAGCTGGCTTCGACCGAAGGCAAGGCGATATCGTTATACCTCCCACGTGGGACGCCTCAAGCCAGAGTGGAAAATCTGCTGGGAAAGGTGTTTGCCGCAACTGCTATACCACCAGGCGTAGCTGAGGCTATTGCTGGCTCGGAAATGGGAACGGCGTTTTTCTGGAGCCCGCCGCAAACGTACCTGGTCCTGCCCCCGTTCCCGATTGCCGAAGAATATATCACCGACGGCTATGATGCTGGGCCGTTGCGTTCCCTTCTCAGTCATGACTTCCTTATCGCTATGGTCCTGGTTCGCTTAGGAGCATACAGCATTGGCATCTGCCGGGGCACAGAGCTCATAGATAGCAAGACGGGAACAGGCTTGGTGCACGCCCGCCACAAGAAGGGCGGCTCCTCGCAGGCGCGGTTTGCCCGACACAGGGAAAACCAGATAGAGCAGTTTCTGGGGCGGGTTTGTGGTCATGTGCGGGAGAATATCGAGCCCCATGCCCGGTCACTGGACTATCTGGTCTATGGCGGAGCAAGAACCACCATACTCTCACTGCGTAAACAGTGTCCGTTCCTGGGCCAATTTGAGGACCGCATCCTGCGGATGCTGCTGGATATACCCGAGCCACGCAAGGTAGTGCTGGAAAAAGCCATCGACACCATCTGGTCAACCGATGTTATCGAATGGTGCGAGGATGACTCTTAACGAATTCCAGGGACACTATACCAATCAGGCCTACTACAAATCAGGTATTATTTCCCCCGAATACCCCACTGCTTCTAACTCTCTCATACAACGGCTATGCTTGTGATCAAATATCAATGCTATAATGCTCCTGCATTTAGATAATCCAGATGAACAGAGTCCAACAGACCAGTTTTGTGGTGTATTCTTAGAGGAGATAACATTGGAGAATACCTCCGCCTATCTTAAAGCGGCTATTCTTATAACGCTCACCTTACCTGTGAGGCTGGCCAAGAGGTTCCATAGATTTCAGCCGCCGCCATTCATTGCCTCTATCATTGAGGTACGTGTTCTTGCCTCGGACTTCAGACGAAAGCTACAGCCAGAAGAGAAGATAGTCGAGCGGTCGGGAATAAAGGCTGGCATGAGTGTGCTGGAGCTTGGGTGTGGCTTAGGTGTATATACGCTGGGGCTCGCCAGAGCTGTAGGCAATAAGGGCAAGCTCTATTCCTTAGATATGCAACCGGCGATGATAGAGAGGCTGAGAAGAAGGTTAGAGAAACCAGAATATACTGGGCTCACCAACATTGAAACCATGCTAGCCAATGCATACGAGTTGCCATTTACTGATGAGGGCATCGACTCGGTTGTAATGGTTGCTGTGTTGCCAGAGATTCCAGACAAAGATAGAGCACTCAAGGAGATACGCAGGATATTGAAACCAGGTGGCATCCTTGCAATAAGCGAGACCCTTATAGACCCAGATTATCCACTAAGGAGGACAACCAAGGAGTACTGTAGGCGGGCTGGGTTTGTGCTCTTGAGCACAAGCGGTAGTTTCTTCAACTACACGATGCAGTTTGAATTCCAGAGACACCATACCAATCAGGCCCACTACAAATCAGGTATTATGTCCCCAGAATATTACTCGAAGTAATGCTTCATTCACTCATTTTGGGGTGACTCTTTAGGTTTGCGATTATTTGAACAATAAATAATCCGAGCATGATGAGCCCCCACACCAAAGAAGTCTTCCACGGCATCACCACAAATCCATAGTTCATCGCGTAATAGAGAGCTAAGTAGGGTACTATCCACTTCCAGTTTTTCTTCCAGTTTTCTCGAAAATTGATTTTCAATGCATAATCAAATAGCCACTCTACAAGTAGAAAGGCTAGGAAGATCCCGAGAAAGATGCTGTATCGTACTGTTTCATTTTCCTGTTGCACCAGGAAAATTCCATAGGCTGCAGGAATAGCCAACAGCAAATAAATCCAACCGAATCGATGAAGAAGGTCTAGTCTGTTCTTTCGGACAAGAAAGAGCAAAATCAGAAAGACGCTGTTCACTAATCCGAGGATAAAAAAATACACTTCTAACATCTCGACTCGTCTCTCTAAGTCAAAAACAATACAGCATCCAGAATTCCAGGGACACCATACCAATTAGGCCTACTACAAATTCGGTATTATGTCCCCAGAATATCCTACTTGAGTCCCAGGGCATCTCGCAGGTTGCCTTCAATTCTTTTCATATCTGGCAGGGGCATTATTCCAAGCTTCTTTGCTATCATGCCTTGCTTTATCGTCCTTACGATTCCTGTGGCAACGGAGGGGAAAAGCAGCCCAGCCTCCTGCCAATCGCTGATAAGGTGGTCGCCCACCAATATCCGGTCAGTCCTGCTAGTGATTGCCGCAATTATAGCCTCTTGACGGCTTTGATGGTAAGCGTCTGAGCTTACTATGACTGCTGGACGCTGTCTCTCTTCAGTCTCATCGGAGAAGATAAACTTGACAAGGACTACATCTCCGCGTTTATACCCGGTCATAAGCTGCATCCTTTTCATTATCCCAGACTTCGGCAAGAACCGGGTCAGCTTTTGCAGATAACTTCAAAAGCGTCTCTATATTTGCAATCTCCTCTCCTGGACGGGGCACCTTATCCATGTCTTCCTTACGAAATCGGCGATGACGTTCCTTACCAATGCGAAAAGCTGGCAGCCTGCCTTCCTTGGTCAGTTTGTAGATAGTTCTTCTGGATACACATAAGTATTCAGCGGCCTCCTCAACTGTAAACCATTCTTTAGTGATTACCATGAGCATACCTCCACACAAGCTCGTGTTCGTGCCGATACCATTCTAGCACATGTGCGCAAATAAAAGCAAAACTGAACTCCAGGGACACCATACCAATCAGGCCTACTACAAATCAGGTATTATGTCCCCAGAATACGAGTAATCATTCAAAACATGGACCATTATTGGCACCCCAATTCATTGTTAACAAACACACCCTTGGGTATAATTACACGAAAGATATCATGATTAAGCGCTACCAGCATACTCAGGTTGGATACTTCATCATTGTGGCCATTGTAGCAGCAATGGTGGCAATCGGGATTATCCTGGCGATTACCGGCGTTAATTGGATTGCTATCGCAGTCATGGTTGTCCTCGCGGTAGCTCTAGTGTTATTTCCTAGTTTAACCGTGGTCATCCGGGAAGAAGAGCTATTAGTGCAATTTGGGCCTGGAGTAATCCGCAAACGGTTTAAGTTGAATGAGATAGAATCGTGTCAAGCCGTCAAAAGTCCTTGGTATTACGGGTGGGGTATTCGGTTAACTCCTCACGGGATGCTGTTGAGGGTTTCCGGCTTTCATGCTGTCCAGATCAAGTTAATAACGGGTAAGAAATATGTAATCGGCACTGATGTTCCACAGGAGCTTGAGGAAGCTATTAGACAGACCATAAGTTATCATTAAGGATCATTATAAGGTACCGTCTGAAAGCGACTCTCGTACTGGAAAGAAGAGTGAAAATGCAAGTTGCCAAGAAATTGGCATCCTGATCCCACTAGTAACCCTACTTCGAATTCCAGGGACACCATGCCAATTAGGCCTACTACAAATCAGGTATTATGTCTCCAGAATACCGTGCACATGCATATAACTATCACACATGGGAGCGCAGAAAAGACTCGATCTCATCGGCAATGAATGTTGCGCCACGACTATTCATATGTATCCCATCAGTTACCAATAAGAAGTGGTGCTTTCTGGAAATTTCGTCAAAGCTCTGTCTAAGCAAATAATGACGGACAAGTGCCTTAATTGAAAGCATACCTCCACTCTCATATGGCCGGCCGCTGCCTTGTTGAACCTTCCCCAAATACTCCTCTTGGAGTTCATAAACAGGTAGATAGCTAACTTGCTCCCCGTCGGCAATCTCCTTGAGCAGAGCATTATATTCCTTGATGCGTTGATTGGGAATTGATTCCAGGTCTTCGCCAAGAACGGGAAGCGAGATGAGGGCAATTTTCGCTGAAGTCTTCTCTTTAAGTGTCTTGATAATCCTGAGCATATTATATTGATAGAATTTTGCCGATGGTGGTTGAGGAAACCTCCTGGTTAAGCGAGAAATGCGCGCCAGCGTTGGACTGAGTGTAGCGGTAACATCATTTGTGCCAACCAGGATGATGACGAAATCAGGCTGGTAATCAATAACGGAATCCAAACGCATCAATACGTTGTAGGCCTGGTCGCCTGCGACGCCTGCATTAATGAATTGGAAGCCGTCCTCAGCCATGCGTTGATCTAGAAGGTTCACGAAATTGCAACTGACCTGTCCACGCACCATACTAGCACCAAGGCATACGACTATGTGCTTGTTCGCGTTTTTCATCTTTCCTGCTCTTCCTCGAATAAACTTCAAGGGCAATCGCCAATATCATTGTATCCCTTTGAAATGACATTCGGAAATTCCCGGGACACCATACCAATTAGGCCTACTACAAATTAGGTATTATGCCCCCAGAATATTACTCTCTATGGGATTATGACAGGCAGTATATCTAATAGTTACATATGCGGCACGGCTTCCATTCAGGGGTAGTTAGAGATATAATTAAATCGAGAGGGGATAAGAGTAAACGGACATTGACAGAAGGACCACCTGAGACGCGGAGAAGAACACGGTTGGTAAACTCTTGAAAGAGTGGATAAATGATTTTGCTTAAGGGGCTCTATGTTGTGGCTATAGCAGTTGTGCTTGTCCTGCTTGTCATCGCGGGCGTCGAGGCTTTCTATCCTGATCCCCAATACCCTGACTATCCCGAGCGCCCACCAGCTTACAACAGCTCTGAGTACCAGGGGTGGGAGCAAGAATGGATGGAGACTTACGAAGGATATCAGCAGGAAGCAGCGGTACATGATAGAAACATATTCTTCGTTGTCTTACCTCTGGGGGTGGTATTTGCTGTCGTGGGCACCTTCATTCAACGCAGGCTGGGTATCTTCGGGGCCGGCTTGATTTTAGGCGGCCTGGGGACGATGATATTCGCACTTGTACCTTATGACCTGGACAACATGCTGAGATTTGTCGGCATTGCTGCCACCCTGGCTGTGCTTGTCTTCGTGGGATATAAGGTCTTCCTCTCCTTAAGAAGAAGCTAACGTGTTTCTCTGAGCATTGGTCATAATCCACTTCGTGCGGCCCGAGAGACAAAGTCGGGCCTTCCAGAGGAGAGAGGAGGAGGGGAGGAGAGACCAGGGCAGAGGGTTTAATGCCCTTTCTTGGGCCTCTCAGGTGCATTTTAGCGGAAATTCCAGGGACACCATACCAATTAGGCCTACTACAAATCAGGTATTATGACCCCCGAATACCAGGTGTAGTGTATGATATCATTCAGTAGTTTTTCCTTTAAGACGCTGGTTGTCGACCTGGTTTGTACTATCTTAAAGAGAAGGAACATCACTAATGTGTAACAGAAGCAGCCTGTTCAGGGCAAACAAAGGGTTGTTCTGTATTCTGACAACCATCCTGGTAGTCGCCTCATTCTTGGGCATTCCGGGAAATTTGAAAAGTTACGCAGGTGAAACCGAAGAGCTGTATTTCTGTATACTCCATACCAACGATATGCAGTCTGCACTGATACCCCATTCGCCGGCAGTAGACTACCATCCCGAAGAAGAAGACCCTACCATAGGAGGGTTTGCTCGTCTGGCTACTGCCGTGGACGAAATCCGAGAGAACAAAATGAGGGAAGGTGAGCCGGTCCTTCTTTTTGACGCCGGTGATTTCTTGGGAGGCTCTGCTTTCGCTTGGCTGGCCCTCCGTGGTTACGCCGCAGAGCTTACCATAATGCAGGAGATGGGATATGACGCCGTAGTCATCGGCAACCATGAGTACGATTACGGCCCTGACGTCCTGGCGCAATACCTTTTACAGGCCGGATACCCCGAAGCCCACCAAAAAACATTGGTACTGGCCTCCAACACGGAGGCGCCACCAGCCCATCCGCTGGCTGCCCGGGGTCTCTACAGGAACACCGGGATGTTTGAACTGGGAAACGGCCTGAAAGTAGGAGTTTTCGGTCTTATAGGTGAAAACGCTGTCCTGGTAATGGCTGAAACCGGGGACATGCAGTTCCTGGACCAGCACGAGGCGGCCCGCCAGGCAGTAGATGAACTGAAAGAACAGGGTGCAAATGTCATCGTGGGCATAACTCACTCTGGCGTGGATGAGGACCGGGAACTGGCACGAGAGGTCCCGGGTATCGACGTAATCGTAGGCGGCCACAGTGAGACCGCCCTATATAAGCCAGTCTTACAGGGCGCTACCATCATTGTCCAGGCTGGTTCCCTGGGAAGGTACCTGGGGCAACTGGAACTGGCGTACAACTCCAGCACCGGTAAGGTACGGGTGCGCAACGAAGAAAACGACCGCCCCTTTCTTATTCCCATTGACGACAGCTTTGCCTGCCATCCGGAAATCGATGCCCTGGTCCGGGAATATACCCTCATCTTGAACGCCTACATCGAGGAAGTGACCGGAGGCAAATTCGACGATGTCATGAGTACGGTAGCCAGGTCTGACTTTATACTGTCCAACCATCTGCCCCTGAGTGAAACTCCGCTCGGCAACTTCGTTACCGACGCCATACGCATGGTTGCCCAGGAGGTTATCGGCAAGAGGGTCGACGTAGCAGGTCAGGCTAATGGCTGCATCCGGAAAAGCATCTTTCCCGGCACTACGGAACACTCTGGAGGAAACGTTTCCTTTTACGAGATTGTTGAAGCTACAGGCATGGGACACGGACTCGACGGCTACCCAGGTTGTCCCATTGTATCTGTCTATCTCACCGGCGAAGAAGTGCGCCGTCTGCTGGAGATAAACATACTGCTGCAGGAGTTTATGGGAGATTCTTCCTTTCTACAGTTCTCCGGCCTGCGGTACAGCTACAACCCCGCCAACGCGGTGCTCTTGACCGTACCTTTCGTAAACCTGCCTATTCCCACGACCCGTGCGGTTACCAATGCAGAGCTTTACACGGGTGATGGGATTCAACCTGTAAATGGTGAAGGGTATGTCCCCTTAAAGCGCGGAGACGAAAAGTTGTACCACCTGGTTACCGACGCCTACATCCTCCTCTTTCTTCCTATGGTGACAGACATGCTGCCTCAGGTGGAGATAGTCCCTAAAAACGCCGATGGAGAGCCGGTACCGCTGGAAAGACTGGACGAACTGATAATACATCATGCCGACGGAAGGGAGCTCAAAGTATGGGAAGCGGTGGTGATTTATGCCGCAGCCCAGCTATCTGGAGTGGATGAGGTACCGCGGATACCCGATTATTATGAAGGTGTTGCCGGGCGCATCAACAAAACCTGGACTTTCCCCTTAATACTGGCAATTATTGTGGCGGGAATAGTATTCCTGGCCTTCCGCAGGAGAAAGCACAAAAAGGCTGTAACGTAGGATCTCCCATGATGATGCAGCCAGACTGTTAGACAATATTGAATTCCAGGGACACCATATCAATCAGGCCTACAAATCAGGTATCATGCCCCTAGCATACCACGAAATCAAAGGCGTAGATGGTGAACTGTGGTTAAGAGTCAAACTTGAATAGGCTGATATCCACGCAGGTATCAAGCCTATTTATTGGGTCATTTCAAACTGCGACAAGGATGCTTAGCCAGCAAAAAATAAGACGCCCCGAGTAACCTCACTTCCTTCACCTGCTATCGTCCAGCCTGGCCTTCAGCTTACCTTGTGCTGGCCACTACCCGCACCTTTAAGCTTTCACCAAACCCAACTCTTATGCCAGGTCCCTGTTCGGCTACTCGGGACAATCTTAATGCTAGCACATATATAACGCAGTTGTCAAGTCTTCTTACGTACTAGGAGGTTAGTATCAGGTTCTTGGAATTAGCAATCCCAGGGACACCATATCAATCAGGCCTGCTACAAATCAGGTATCATGCCCCCAGAATACCGATCACTGACGACGCATACAGGGGCTTGGCTCAACGCCTTCGCCTCCGCCTCCGCCTGAACAACGACATACACCACAATAAACCAATTACGATGGGAAAAAGATACGGTCGGTAGGTGACTCCCTCGCCGGTTCCGGCGACCGCTATCGCCAGGGCGGGAGGTGGTGTTAATGGAGCTACTTCCGCGGCAGGTATTTCGTAAGCAGGTATCTCGGCAGAAATTTCGTAGGCAGCTATTTCAGTATCGAGATACTGCTCAGGCGCCCAACCCAGCGGGTTGTTTCTGCCAGTAGCCTCTGCCCAGATCCATCCTGGCTCACCTTCCAGCTCAAAGAAAACCGTTGCCTCGTTATATTCAGGTAGATAAACCAATACCGCAGTATGCCCTGAGGGAAGCACTATAGCTGAGCGAAATCCGGCAGCTTTATACATAACCGCCAATAATACCGTCATATCTTCACAATCACCCTCCCCACTTCCATCCTCGACAATAGTCATCGCCAGCTCGTCGGCATTCCAGGCAAACTCTTCATTTCCAGTTTGGTCTATATCAGGGGTATATTCCACTCCATCACGGACAAAACGAAATACCGCCTCTGCCCTCTGTAGCGGGTCTGGATATTTGGCGGCAATCTGCTCACCCAGGCTGTAGGCTAGGTCAGCATTTTCCCCCAGGCTCTGGAAGGCTATAACGGGGCGAAATCCTGTCTCAGTTATTTGATAAAAGCCGTCTTCATCGAAGGCCCTGGTCCTGCATATCTCCCAATCATCAAAAGTATCTCCATCTCTCTCGGGCAAACCTGCAGATGGAAATGCCGAGGCGTAACCAGCAGTCGCCACCGCAGCTAATATGACAACTATTAGACCTAGTAAAACCCCGGCTCTCTTCATAACGGTCCGGTCAGTGCCGCATGGAGTATTAAGCCAAAGAAGATGAGATAACCAGAGACATGTAGCCCTGCCGCCACCGGGCTTTCGTTAATACTGCCAAACGGTATTTTAGGCGTTAGCTTGTCCACGATATAGAATAAGGCTACTCCAAGAAGTAAGCTTATGGCAAAGCTCATAGCTAGCAACCCCCACGTCCTGAAGTCGAAGATGTACCACACTATTGGAGCTGTGACCGCAGTGAGTGCGGTAATAGCGCCGTGGATAACAAGACCAATCAGGATGAAGAAGCCTGCCGTGAACAACCCGACAGCCACCGGACTCTCGCCTATGCGCTCGCGATAAGGGACCTGACGGATAATCGCATCCAGCGCTCTGACTCCGAGCCACGCCAGAAGAGCAGAGACGAAAACCAGCAACACAACCTTAGCTAACCATATCAAAGCAATTACCCAGAAAGGGATGCCTAAACCTAACTCTGGCATATTAGTGCCTCCTTATTGTCCATATTCGATTAATGGTAATGGCCTAACATGGGGTTTCAACAACGGCCACAGGTTATGTATAGTCTACGAAAACAGTGCATTTTTTCGCGGAATCATGGGACATTTCATAGGTCCGAGTACCACCAGCTTACAACACTATTCTATTATAGTATAGCATTTTCCTATCTCTAGTGTCCCTCAGAATTCCAAGGAGACCATATCAATTAAGCTTACTACAAATCAGATATTATCTCCCCAGAATACCACCCGTATTGACAAAACAGGCGTTAGCATTATAATTAGAGGTAGGAGGTCAGTCTTATCACTTAATTTACCGACTTTTTCACCAATCTGGCGAAAATCCTAGAATACACTTGACAGCACTGGGGGGGGGGTGATGTATTATGAACTAAGATTTTGGGGAAACTAAAGTGGTGCATATGAATGTACAGCAGCAAAATTAAAATTAACAGAAAGGAGGTGTGCTAAGAATGGACTGGGGTAGCGTATTACAGTCTTTCCAGAATTTCTTCGGAACGCTAATAGGTTTCCTGCCCACTATCGTCGCCGTACTGATCCTATTGCTCCTAGCCTGGATTTTGGCCAAAGTCCTCAGGGCAGGCATTAGAAAACTCATGCGGGCCAGTGGTATCGATAAGAGGCTGGGTAAGGGTAAAGACCCCAAAGATGAAAGCCAGTTTCCGGTGGCCCAAGGTGCGGGCACAGCAGTTTTTTGGATCGTATGGATATTGTTCATACTGGCCATACTGCAGGTTCTGGGCGTAGAAGGTATTTTTGACGCAATTGTGGTTGTATTTGAAAGAATCTTTGCCGCCATTCCGCCCATTATCGGCGCTTTAGTAATTCTTGCTATCTTTTACCTCGTAGGCCGACTCTTAGTCAAACTGGTTACCAAATTTCTAACCAGCATTAACTTTGATGAGTTGCCGGTCAAGTTAGGTCTGGCAAAAAAGCCCGCTGAAGGCGCCGGCTCCCCCTCCAATGTGGTTGGCTACATCATTATGGTATTCATAATGCTCTTTGCCCTAATAATGGCAGCGGACTTGCTCGGTTTTACCGTTGTGAACGAGTTGATCGCCGTCTTGACCCAATTTCTGGGGCAGGTTCTTCTGGGTGTTGTTATTATCGGCGTCGGCATTTTTGTTGCCAATTTCGTGGCGAATATTCTGCGGGCAGGCGCCAGGTCAGAATCTCTGGTTTCCTTCGTCAGGATATCCATCATTGTGTTGAGTGTCTTCCTCGGAATACGCGCAATGGGTTTTGCCGACGATCTCATTCTGCTGGGTTTTGGACTGGCCCTGGGCGCAGCTGCTATAGCAGCTGCTATTGCCTTTGGACTGGGCGGTCGCGAGGTTGCTGGTGAGCTTCTAGCTCGCTGGACCAAAACCGGCTCCAGCACCGGTAAAACCGATGACAAGACCAAGAAATAGCCGGGAAATGATAAACGGAGAGAGAGCGCACTAACTTACAGGATCGAGATACTGTAGGGCTAAAAGGGGCCGGGTAATCATCTCTCACTCCCCGGCCCCTTTTAGTAATTCCAGGGACACCATGCCAGTCAGGCCTATTACAAATCGGGTATTATCTCCCCGGAATACCACACCAATCCCAGGTCATCGGTGAGCGGAAAGTTGACAGCACCATGTCAGCCGTCTAAAGTGTAAGTCAGTGAGTTGTGCCACGCTCACTCACGGTACTCTGAGCGTCTATGGAACCAGGATACGTTACACTACACCACTCTGGCGAGTTGGAGCGTCGTGCGCAAGCACTTGAGGCTCGATTAGCCTCCTGCGATATCTGCCCCAGGGAGTGTCGGGGCAATAGATTACAAAACGAACCGGGCTATTGCCATTCAGGGCGTCTCCCCATAGTCTCGGCGGTCTGCGCTCACCAAGGTGAGGAGCCAGCTATTTCAGGAACCAGAGGGTCGGGGACGGTTTTCTTTGGCAATTGCAATATGAGATGCGTTTATTGCCAGAATTACCAGATAAGCCAGAACTGGGAAAAACAGAAATCAAGGGAAATGGACTGCCATACCCTGGCGGAAAGGATGCTCTACCTTCAGGATGAACTGGGTTGCCACAATATCAATTTCGTTTCGCCATCCCATTTTGTTCCCCAGCTCCTTCGGGCAGTTGTGGAAGCAGTGCCCATGGGGCTTCGAGTGCCGCTGGTTTACAACACTAGTGGCTATGATTCTACCGCTTCTCTGAAGGAGCTGGACGGTGTCATAAGTATCTACTTGCCTGATTTGAGATATGGCTCTGACAGGTGGGCTAAGAAGTTCTCGCATGCCCCGGATTATGTAGCACGGGCCCGTCAGGCTATTAGAGAGATGTATCGGCAGGTTGGAGACATGGTGGTAGATGAATCTGGATTGGCACAAAAAGGGTTGATAGTACGTCATCTTATTCTGCCCAACGGTCTGGCAGGCAGTGAGGAATCGCTAACCTGGCTTGTTCGGGAGATTTCTCCCACGGTGACGGTCAGCATAATGTCCCAATACATGCCGATGCACCGGGCGCCGCGGATACCACTGCTTTCACGGAAGATCACTGTTGAGGAGCATGAAACGGTCCTCCAGCTGCTAACTGACCTGGGAATAGAAAACGGCTGGGTGCAGGAAATGGGGGCGGCAGAAGAGTATCTCCCTGATTTTGAACGAGAAGGTCACCCTTTCTCCCCGGCAAATTACAGGGACACCATACCAATTAGGCCTACTACAAATTAGGTATTATGTCCCCAGAATACCGGTGGACACCGTAAAACATCCTGGTCGGCTGTTTTAGTCCTACCTGTCAGCTTTCCTTTATCCCGCTGAGTCGTTTCCGGTCTATTTGGCCCGACCCGGTCCTGGGCATGCTGTCGACAAACTTGATTTGCTTGGGCACTTTATAGTCAGATAAGCTCTGGCGGCAGAAATCGCGTATTTCCTCAACCGTAGCGCTTTGTCCGTCCTTAAGCACTATGAAAGCTGTGGGTATTTGCCCTTTGTAATCATCAATGACACCGACACAGGCTGTTTCGGCTACCGCGGGGTGCCTCAGGAGAACTTCTTCAACTGCCGCGGGGAGAATCTTAACTCCCCCCGAGGGCACTATGATAGATGATGTCTTTTCTATAAACTCCAGGTAGCCGTCCTCATCCAACTTGACCAGGTCGCGAGTATGAAACCAACCATCTTTGAGGACCCGGGCCGTAAGTTCGGGCGACTTGTAATATTCTTTCATCATCCAGGGGGCTCGGGCGACAGCTTCCCCTACGCTGCCGCGGGGTACTTCCTTGCCGTTTTTATCCAGCACTTTAAGCTCAGCCAGGGGCTTCCCTGCCGTACCCAATTTGCGGTCACGAATAGCACCTATAGTGACGATTATCAACTCCGTGAGCCCGTATATTTCGCACGCAGTTAAGGCAAACTTGTTCTCAAGCATCTCCATAAAAAGGGCTGAGGATTTTGCCCCGGCAGAAAGCACCGCCCTTAACGAACTAAGGTCATAGCTCTTCATCGTCTCTTCGTCTATCAGGGCCAGGCCGTTAAAGCTAGCCGGGACGCCTATAAGCATGGTTGCTTTTTCCCGCGCTACAGTCTCCAGGAGACTCTTTGAACTGAAATGAGGGAGGATTGCTATGGTGGCTCCCCTCATAATGGGCATGAGAACGACCAACCCAAATCCCAGAAGGTAGTTGAAAGGGAGCAGACCTAAAACAACATCGTCCCTCTCCAGTTCAAATTTTGCCACCACTATGGGCAGAATCGACATGAACGACGCGTGAGTATGCACTACGCCCTTGTTCTTCCCCAGCACGCCCAGGGTGTAAAAAATGACAGCATCATCCTCGCCCTCTATATCGACAGAGGGTGATACAGGGGAGCTACTGGCCACCATCCTATTGTAATGGTCTGTACCAATTTCAAGAACCTGTTTCAGCAGGGGGACATTGGGCAAAACTGAAGACAGCATGGGAGAGAATCTTTCTTCAGTAATCAGGATTTTGGAATCAGAGTCACGGAGTAGAGGCTCAAGTTCGGGCGCCTTAGCTCCGCTATCGAGGAGCACGCTCACAGCTCCAGCTTTAAGCACTCCAAAACAATTAATGACCCACTCAGGAGTACGAGACATTAGAATGGCTGCGTGGTCGCCCTTCTTTATTCCCAGACTTATAAGGGCGTTGGCTATCTTGTTAGAAGTTTCATCCAATTCCCGGTAGCTAACTCTGCGAGAGCCAAGGACGATAGCCGTTTGCTGTGGCACCTCGCGGGACGTTCTTTCTAGCATCTTTTTGAGATTCATTGTCTCTCCCCAAGACTTGACGAGTTTTAATTAGGATTATGAGCTAAATTCCTATTTCCTGTCAATGGAATCCCAGGGATACCATGCCACTCAGGCCTGCCATAAATCAGGGATTATGTCCCCAGAATGCCTCTTGCGCCAAATTATAGGGCATGCTTAAATTGGAAAGTGAACAGATTATAGGCCAAAACATAAAGGGAGGTATCAATAACAATGACAACAAAAGTGTCGCCGACCCCGCCCGCATATCCCGCCACTTTGATAATCGACTACCCGGACAGACCCCTTAATCGGTTAACCACGTTCTTCAGGATCTTCACACTAATTCCAATCGCTATTATTCTGGCTTTGGTAAGTGGTGCGAACTTTGATTCGAGTGGAATGAATGGTTAGTCCTGGCAATATGCTGCGGGAGGTATCTTGTTTCTAGCAACCTTACTCATGATTCTTTTCCGGCAAAAGTACCCCAAGTGGTGGTTCGATTGGAATGTAGCATTGATTAAGTTCGGCACACGTGTTGCCACTTATATTGGTCTGCTTACAGATGTATACCCGTCAACTGACGAAGAGCAGGCGGTTCACATTGAGATCCCCTATCCAGACGTCCCGAAAGACCTTAACCGTTGGTTACCACTAGTGAAGTGGTTCCTAGCTATCCCACACTACATCATCCTGGCCTGCCTGGTGATTGCAGCCTTGGTTTGCGTGGTGATAGCCTGGTTTGCCATCTTGTTTACTACTCGCTATCCTAGAGGTTTATTTGACTTTGTAGCTGGTGTATACCGATGGTCGCTGAGAGTAGCTTCATACGCTTTTTTGTTGACAACGGATCGGTATCCTCTCTTCAGTCTGACCTAGGTGAATTCCGGGGACACTATACCAATCAGGCCTACTACAAATTAGGTATTATGTCCCAGAATACCTAAATGTTGTATAATTAGGTACACGTAAATCCAGCGTGAGGAAACCTATGCGAATGCGAAGCACCAGAAGCGAGGGATGGAAAATAACTTTGAAGGCGTAAAGGGAGAGTTATATTTATGAGAGTAGCAATCATCGGAGCAAGCGGACAGATTGGAGCATTCATTCGCGATGAAGCACTGGCGCGGGGTCATCAGGTAACTGCGATTGTGCGGCATCCTGAGAAGATAACTGTGCGGAACCCGCATCTTACCATTATGAAAGCGGACGTTCTTAAAGACAAGGTCGACGAACTGGTGAAAGGTCATGATGCAGTCGTAAGTGCCTACAATCCCGGCTGGAGCAATCCAGATATCTACAATGAGCAAATCAAGGGCGCTAAGGCGATTATCAGCGGGGTCAAGAAGTCGGGAATCAAAAGATTGCTGGTTGTCGGTGGGGCTGGAAGTCTTGAAGTCGCCCCTGGTGTGCAGGTTATTGATACGGTGAGCTTCCCGGAGCAGGTGAAAGGCGGAGTGCTGGCAACCAGGGAAACACTTTACATGCTAAAGAAAGAAAATGAACTTGAGTGGACATTCTTGTGTCCACCATCCTCGATCGCCCCCGGAGAGCGGACGGGGCATTACCGGGTTGGGAAAGACCAACTTCTTAAGAACAAAGAGGGCGAAAGCAAAATCTCTACGCAGGACTACGCCGTTGCCATGCTCGATGAACTTGAGCATCCGCAACACGTTCGCGAACGATTCACTGTCGCCTACTGAGGCCTTACGCTATTCAGGTGGTTCTGGCTGCACCTTGGCCTGAGTTCTCGCCGGCAGGCCCCAGATGTGGATGAAGCCGGGGGAGGCACTCTGGTCAAAGGCATCGCCTTTATCGTAAGTAGCCAGGCTATAGTCATAAAGGGAGTAGGGCGACTTTCTACCCACTATCTGGCAGTTACCTTTGAAGAGCTTTACCTTTATGGTGCCGGTGACGTACCTTTGTGTGCTTTCCACGTAGGCGGCTAAGTCCCGGCGCATACCTGTAAACCACAGCCCATTATAGATGAGGTCGGCATACTCAGCGGCGACCCTGGCCTTGAAGCGGAGCTGTTCCTTTGCCAGCACCAGGTCTTCTAGAGCCTGGTGCGCTTTCAGCAGGACCACGGCGGCCGGCGCCTCATAAACCTCCCTCGATTTTATGCCCACCAGCCTATTTTCAATGTGGTCAATCCGGCCTATGCCATGCTTCCCAGCCAGGTCATGAACCTTCTGGACAAGGGGAACAGGCTCTAACTTTCGTCCATCTAGGCTTACCGGTATCCCGTGGTCAAAGCCAATCTCCAGATAAGCAGGCCGAGCCGGTGTTTTTTCAGGCGACTTTGTCCACAGGAAGATATCCTCGGGTGGTTCATTCCAGGCGTGTTCCAGCACGCCGCATTCAATGCTCCTGCCCCAAAGGTTCTCGTCGATGGAATACGGGCTGGCCCTGGTGATAGGGACAGGAATATTGTGGGCCTGGGCATATTCAATTGTTTGCTCCCGGGTCATATTCCATGCCCGAGCTGGAGCTATTACCTTTAGCTCGGGGGCTAAAGCGGCTACGCCTACATCAATCCTCACCTGGTCATTGCCCTTGCCGGTGCAGCCGTGAGCTACCACTGTTGCCCCTTCCTTCTTAGCTGTTTCCACCAGGAGTCGGGCGATGAGAGGACGGCCCAGGGCTGTGGCTAAGGGATACTGCCCCTCATAAACGGCATCGGCCTGAAGGGTGGGAAAGACAAACGACTTAATAAAGGTTTCCTTGGCGTCGACTACCAGCGCTTTTATGGCTCCGACTTTGAGCGCTTTTTGTCTAATAGCCTCAAAATCAGGCACATTGCCTATATCCACGGTGAGGGTGATGACCTTCGAGCTATAGCTTTCTTCAAGCCATTTTATCGCCACGGATGTATCCAGACCGCCGCTGTAGGCCAATATTACCTTATCTGACATTTCATAACCTCCTTCGGAGAAGTCCTAATATCTAAACTCTAACAAAAATCAAAAACCAAAGATAAAAGATCAAAATTACAATTCAAAGTGCAAAAAGGCTTTACTGAATTGATTTTTAAACTTTGTCCTGTCATTTTACATTTTGACTTTTGCCTTTAGCATTTCAATGCATCCCCTAAAATACCTATCGCCTTGTCCACCTCCTTTTCGGTGATGATAAGGGGTGGCATAAAGCGCAGAACATTCGGCTTCACTTCGTTAACCAATAAGCCTTTGTCAATACAAGCCAGTACCAGCTTCCCGGCGATTTCCTGGTTAAATTCCAAAGCTATCAGGAGTCCCCGGCCCCTTAGCTCAGTGATAAAATCAAACTGCTGCTTCAGGCTTTCCAGCCTGGTCATGAAATAATTCCCTACTCGTTTAACCTTTCCCGGTATGTCGTTAGCAATGATGTATTTCAGGGTGGCATGAGCGGCGGCACAGACCAGTGGGTTGCCACCAAAGGTCGAGCCGTGCTCGCCTGGAGAAAAAAGGGAGACGTTTTCCCTGGCTAAGAAAGCGCCAATTGGCACACCACTGCCCAGTCCTTTAGCCAAAGTCATTATGTCTGGCTCAACCCCATACTGCTCATAGGCGAAGAGGGTTCCCGTTCGACCGATGCCCGTCTGGATTTCATCCAGAATAAGAAGGATTCCCTTTTCCCGACACCAGCTTTGCACCTTTTTGAGATAGTCATCGCCAG
>Ga0315543_1001432_pt1 | contig 25771 bp, 18 predicted proteins | sample SalMarSW160210MG_2_FD_203098 | JGI IMG/M metagenome (GOLD analysis project Ga0315543, IMG submission 203098) | Salt marsh sediment microbial communities from the Plum Island Ecosystem LTER, Massachusetts, United States - Salt Marsh Sediment SW1601-210 ... | reverse complement strand
CAATGACGCGGTTCTGATCATCGATCAGCACCACATTGGTACTTAACGATCCCACATCCAATCCAAGGTATACCTCTATTTTTTCTGACCCGGCAGGAATGGAATGAACCGTTTTGTCGTACGTTGCATCCGATTCCTGAAGCGGTTCATGTATATCACCTCGGGCATGAGCCGTGGTAAGGTAGTGCTCCAGTGACTCCAGTCCCTTAAATCGGTTCTCCTTACTGTCTTCCTGGCTGAGAATGAAATAAAGCGCACCGATTGCCCCCATAGAGGCATGGTATTTGGGTATGACAAGATCCGATTTTCCGGCTTTTAACAACTCCCTGAATGCCCTGACTACACCTGCATTTGCAGCAACACCTCCCTGAAAAATGACAGGAAACTCAAATTGTTTTCCTTTCCCCAGGGCACTGATAAAATTCCTGGCAACTGCAAAACAGAGGCCTGCAACAATATCGTGTACCGGTGTGGCAATTTGTTGAAGGTGTATCATATCACTCTTGGCAAAAACACTGCATCTGCCGGCAATCCTTGGAGGATTTTTTGACTTCAGCGCCATTTCCCCAAATTCCTTTTCAATGGCAACACCAATTCGTTTTGCCTGCTGATCAAGGAAAGATCCCGTTCCGGCTGCACACAGATTATTGAGTGTAAAATCGGACAGGCGGCTGACGTTCTCCTTCTCATCTGCATGCATAAAGATCAGTTTTGAATCCTCACCCCCCATCTCAATAACCGTTTTAACGTGCGGGTATAAACGGGCTACTGAAGCCGATTGGGCAATGATCTCATTAACAAAATGCCCGCCAACCAGTTCAACAGCAAGTTCTCCTCCTGTACCGGTGAAAGCCAGGGTCTTTATGGATTCGGAAGGATGTTTTTTGAATATATCGCTGATCAGTTCTTTGAGTAAATGAAAAGGTTTTCCGTGACAGAAATGATAATGGTTTTCAAGGATGTTCATCTTTTCATCCATCAATACCGTATTGATCGATATTGAACCGATATCCATTCCCAGATGTAGCTTTCTATCCATGAACGAAATATTTGAAACAGGTGTATGTATAGATATAGATCGCTAAATATATATAAAAAATGTAAATTAAGAAGACAAAGTTACGAATTTGACGGGTTTGACCAAAGAAACTTAATCGAGCTTCAGGACGGCCAGGAAGGCTTGCTGGGGTACTTCAACATTGCCCACCTGACGCATACGTTTTTTGCCTTTTTTCTGTTTTTCAAGCAATTTACGCTTCCGGGTAATATCCCCTCCGTAACATTTGGCCGTCACATCCTTCCGCAGGGCTTTAACGGTTTCCCTGGCAATGATTTTGGACCCGATAGCAGCCTGTATGGCGATGTCAAATTGTTGCCTTGGTATCAGTTCCTTCAGCCGCACGCACATTCTCCGGCCAAAATCATAAGCATTGTCTTTATGGATAAGGGTGGATAGTGCATCCACCATTTCACCGTTCAGCAACACATCGAGACGTACCAGGCTTGCCTTTTGGAAGCTGGATTGGTGGTAATCGAATGAAGCGTATCCTTTGGATATACTTTTCAGTTTATCGTAGAAATCAAAGACGATTTCGGAAAGGGGCATTTCAAACGAGACCTCTACGCGATCGGAAGTAAGATAAACCTGGTTTTTAAGTGTTCCTCTCTTGTCGATGCAGAGTTTCATGACCGAGCCGACAAATTCTGATTTGGAAATGATCTGCGCTGTTATATAGGGTTCCTCTATATAATCGATGACAGTGGGTTCAGGCAGACCGGAAGGGTTGTGTACTTCGATGACCTCACTTTTCCTGGTGTGTACCCTGTAGGATACATTCGGGACAGTGGTTATGACATTCATGTCAAATTCCCTGTCCAGTCTTTCCTGCACAATTTCCATGTGCAGGAGCCCTAAAAAGCCACATCGAAAGCCAAAACCCAGGGCAGCAGAGGATTCAGGGGCGTAGGTCAGGGATGCATCATTGAGGTGCAGTTTTTCTATTGATGCACGTAGCTCTTCGTAATCATCTGCATCCACCGGATAGATCCCTGCAAAAACCATCGGTTTAACATCTTCAAATCCTTCAATTGCTTTATCACAGGGATTCTCAACGTGTGTAATGGTGTCTCCAACTTTTACTTCGCTGGAGGTTTTAATCCCGGATATGATATAACCCACATCACCGGTCTTCATTATATTGCGCGGTTCCGTCTTTAGTTTCAGTACACCCACCTCATCGGCATGGTATTTTTTCCGGGTTGCCACAAACATCACATGATCACCGGTTTTTATCTCACCGTTCATCACCTTGAAATAGGCGTGAATACCCCGGAAGGAGTTAAATACCGAATCAAAGATTAATGCCTGTAACGGAGCATTCGGATCCCCTTTTGGCGGGGGGATTCGTAAAACGATCTCCTCCAGGATGCGGTCAACCCCATACCCGGTCTTCCCACTCGCTTCGATGATATCGTCCCGTTGACAGCCAACCAGATCAACAATCTGATCTTTCACTTCCTCCGGCATGGCAGCCTCGAGATCCATCTTGTTCAGTACCGGAATAATTTTCAGGTCATGTTCAATGGCAAGGTAAAGGTTCGAAATGGTCTGAGCCTGGACCCCCTGGGTGGCATCGATGACCAGCAATGCCCCTTCACAAGCGGCAATCGACCGGGACACTTCATATGAGAAATCAACGTGACCCGGGGTATCGATCAGGTTCAGATAGTAGGTTGAACCCCCGTGCAGATACTGCATCTGAATGGCATGACTCTTAATGGTGATGCCTCTCTCCCTCTCCAGTTCCATGCTGTCAAGTACCTGGTCTTTGAAGTCTCGCTCTGAAAGAGTATTGGTTTTCAATAACATCCGGTCAGCCAGGGTACTTTTACCATGATCAATATGGGCAATGATGCAAAAATTTCGTATGTGATCCATCCCGGTAAAACGTCAGTTCAAAACGAACTACAAAGATATTTATTTCAACCAATTATTAAACTGGGGTTGAATATTAAAACTTTAAATGAAAAATTCAACCCCTGCCTGCCAGCAGGCAGGGGTTCAGGGTTGTAATTTCCTTGCACATTTCAACCACCGGTTACCACCGGTGGCTAATCATTGTTCTACCCCTGCCGGGGTAAATTCAGATAGCTAAAAACTCATTTCGAAATAAGGACCTGGGATAAAATCTGCCTTCAGATGGTTATTTGAAATTTTGTTACCGAAATTGTGAAGTATTACACTGCCGGTGAGGCAGGATCGCTCTCAAATTACTCTTCGCCGTCCGTAGTAATGATTCCCAGCTCAGTGAGGGTAACGGGTTTGTAATTCGTGGGGGGAAGGAACACCGATTCACCGAGGGATTCCTGACGCATATCAACTACTTCATTCACGGTTTGGTAGCCAGTTTTGTATTTTTTCGTCCGCAGAAGGTATGTGTTCTGTATCAAGCGGTTGTATTCAGTCGAGGTCTGGTACACCAGTTCGTTTTCAAAGCCCGTACTCAACTGGCCAAGCAGGCGCAGGTATTTTCTCTGATCCAGATCACGGGACACATCCAGCTTCTCGGGGATCCAAAGATCTTCCATGATTACGCCATTTAAAAAAACCTGGGATTTAGCGGTTTCATACCCCAGAATCGTATCTTTTTCAGCCGTTTCACGGATAAAAATATCCAATGTGGAAGTGGTATCCGGATGTTCCATGATCCGCATCATGGTTTCAAACGTTTTCCTTGCTTCATCCTGTTTTTCTTCCGGTAGCTTCTTTACCTCAAGATCGATCATCAATTCCAGTGTCTCCCTCACCTCTTTCCGGTAATCTTCCAGGGTTCCTTTCCAGTACATGTGAATCTGGGGTTTCAGGAACGTAATCATATTCTGGTTCAGGTCAAAAATCGTTGTAAGATCCGGGTCCACTATTTTGATCCTGTTTTCCTGAAAATAGACGAGGTGACTTCTTATTTCCTGGTTATCTGTATCATAATTTTCAATCGTGAGTATCCATCCGGAGTAAGCTTTTGTTATCAGGATGAAGGAAACAAGCACAATTCCCTGAATTCTTTTCATGATTGATTTTTGTTGGGTTGGTCTATCAAAATTACCAATAATTCCTGAATTTTATTTTTTTTTAACCCGAAAGATGGTAATTTTATGTAGAGCCTGAAGTGCAATATCTACCTAAACTATACCGATCATAAAATAGATTTCATCATGAAAACGAACAGACGTCAGTTTTTAACCAGCTCATTTGTAGCAGCAGGAGCGGTGGCTGTCGGATCCTTTATGAACACTGCTTTTGGAAAGAACTATTCCAGCCCCATGGGTGATGCGTTTTTAACACCACCGACAGATATCGAATCAGACGAGGATTTCTGGTTTTGGGTTCAGCAATCATTTACCGCATCTCCCAATATCATGAACCTGAATAACGGCGGAGTATGTCCCCAACCCAGGGTTGTCCAGGATGCATTCGAACACTACAACAGGGTAAGTAATGAGGGACCAGCCTATTACATGTGGCAGGTTGTGGGTGAAGGAAGAGAGGCAGTAAGGAAGGATCTGGCCCGTCTTGGCGGTTGCTCCCCGGAAGAGGTAGCCATACAGCGGAATACCACAGAAGCACTGGAAACGGTAATCTTCGGAATGAACCTGAAGAAAGGTGATGAAGTGGTATTGACCAAACAGGATTACCCGAACATGATTAATGCCTGGAAACAGAGAGAAAAACGAGACGGAGTTGTCCTGAAATGGATCTATCTTCCTCAACCCGTGGAAGATGACGACCTGATCGTGAAAACTTATGTAGATGCTTTTACCTCCAAAACCAAAGTGATAGAGATCATGCACATGATCAACTGGTCAGGACAGATCCTTCCGGTTAAAAAAATCGCAAAAGCCGCCCATGACCATGGGATTGATGTTCTGGTCGATGGAGCCCATACCTTCGCTCACCTGCCCTTTCAAATACCTGACCTGGATTGTGAATACTTTGGCACTTCACTCCACAAATGGCTCTATGCTCCCTTCGGCACAGGCATGCTCTGGGTCAAAAAAGAGAAGATCAAAGAGATCTGGCCCTTTACTGCTCCCGGAGACCCGGAAAGTGATAATATCCGGAAATTTGAAGCCATGGGTACCCGCTCGTTCCCGGCAGAACTGGCCATCGGGAAAGCCATCGATTTTCACTATATGATAGGCCAGGAGAGAAAAAAGGAGCGGCTGAACTTCCTGCGCAATTACTGGATGGAGCGGATACGGGATATCCCGAAAGTCAAATTTTTTACCTCCTTTGATCCGAAATATGCCTGCGGACTGGGGAATTTTGGGATCGAGGGAATGACACCGGGAGAATTACAAAAAGCCCTCTTTGACCGCTATAAGATATTCACCGTGGCAATTAACTGGGAAAATATCGTTGGCGTGCGGGTTACACCGAATATCTATACCACAACCTCCGATCTGGATCAGTTCGTGCAAGCCGTGAGGGAAATTGCAGGGTAGGACAGAGATAAAGGATGAAGGATGAAAGATGAAGGATGAAGGCGGCAGGCAGGATTGACGGATCTCCGGGGTAAAAGTCCAAAAAATTCAACGCCCTTGAATCAGGACTATCTATATGGAATATATACGCAATTGCCATTATCCACTCATTCAGGCACATTCAGCTAAAGCTGAACTTTTGTCTGCGAAACTTCGTTTCACTGCATCCAAAAGAAATGTGCCTGAACGGAGCGCTAAACCAAATTGCTTTGTAACTTTATAGTAACAATCAGCTTTAGCTGGATATCGAATCAAAACGTGCCCGAACAACATGCTAAACGCAATTTGGTACCGCCCTTGCGGGCTTTACAGTCTGCTCGAGCAAGCTCGGCAGCCTTCGCCCTCAGTGCGGAACTTAGTTTAGCGCTCCGTTACCGCACATATTAGTAAGATATGCCAATCATAATAAGTAAAAACGGAAAGAAAGCAAAGAAAATCACTGAATCTAACTTTGTGAATGAGGAAGGCTTACAGAACTTTATTTATGAAAATCCTGATAGTGTTCCCCTTTATGAAATAGATGAAGATATTCGATTGCTGATTCTAGCAAGAGAGGTTCCTACTAGAAGTGGACCAATTGATGCTATTGGGATCGATGCCAACGGCGAAGTTTATATTATTGAAACTAAGCTATATAAAAACCCTAACAAAAGATTGGTTGTTGCCCAGGTGCTTGATTATGGCGCCTCAATTTCTGAAAACATTGACAATGAGTTAGAATTCTTTCAAGCAATTAAGGAGAAAGTGAATTCGCATTTTAAAATGTCAATAGCTGACAAATTAAATAGCTTTTATGAACTTTCAACTGAGGAGTCATCTGAAATAATTGAAATCTTTAGGGAAAACTTGGCAAATGGGAAATTACGTTTCGTTGTATTAATGGACCACCTTGAAAAACGACTTAAAGATCTGATTACATTTCTAAATCGCAATTGCAGATTTGACATCTATGGTGTTGAGTTAGAATTCTATAAATATGACGATTTTGAGATTACAATTCCAAAGCTATTTGGATCCGAAATCAAGAAAGAGGTTTCCAATAAATCAGGGTCCAGTAAAAGAAGGACATGGAATGAGGATAGTTTCTTTGAGGAACTTAGTAACAACCTTGACCAAAAAGAGGTAGAAACAATAAAAGACTTCTATAGATTCTTTTTGAAACACTCTTACCAGATAAAATGGGGAACAGGTGCTTTGAAAGGTTCATTTAATCCGGTTTTTACTAAAATAGGCCCAAAATCATTAGTAACAATTTTCACAGACGGGTCACTTCAATTGAATTATGCCTGGTTCATAGAAAATGAAAAACAACTGAAATTCAAGGAAAAATACCGAAAGCTTTTCTGTCGACTTTATGAACTACCTCCTGAAGATGATCATGCTAAATATCCAATCTATCCAATCACAAAATGGAGAAATAAAACAAAAGAAATCCAAGGATTGATTATAGAACTAATGAAAGGTGAATGAAATAATACGTGCGGTAACACGCGCTCATAAATAATTGCCGAGACAGTAGTAAATTTAAGGTTTGTGGCTCGCTTAAAGGTCTGTGTATCTTGATAGGAAAGCACTCCGTAGTCGGCAACTATTCATAGCGCAACCGTTGGGGCAAATGTGGAAAACTTAAAACTGACTAACGGAGAATTAAGAAAACAAAGCAGTATATTTGTAACATGGAGGTAAAAACGGACTTATATTTAGGTGACTGCAAAAAAGTACTTAAAAAACTACCTGACAACTGGGTAGATTTGATCTTCACGTCTCCGCCATACGCAGACCAAAGAAAAAATACATATGGAGGCATTCACCCTGACAAATACGTTGACTGGTTTTTGCCTATTTCCAAGCAACTTCTCCGAGTACTCAAGCCAACAGGCTCGTTTATTCTCAATATCAAGGAGCGAGTAGTTAGGGGTGAGCGTAGCACCTATGTAATGGAATTGATCCTTGCAATGAGAGAGCAGGGCTGGCTATGGACTGAGGAATATATCTGGCATAAGAAGAATTGCTATCCAGGCAAATGGCCTAACCGTTTCAGAGATGCCTGGGAGCGTCTTTTGCATTTCAACAAGGAGAAGAAGTTTAATATGTATCAGGAGGAAGTAATGGTTCCAATGGGCGACTGGACAAAAACCAGACTTAAAAAACTAAGTGAGACAGACAAAACACGTGACGAATCTAAAGTTGGAAGCGGCTTTGGCAAAAACATATCAAAATGGCTCGACAGAGATATGGCATATCCTACCAACGTACTTCATTTAGCGACTGAGTGTAATAATAAAAACCATAGTGCCGCATTTCCAGAAGGATTGCCCGAGTGGTTCATTAAATTATTTACAAAAGAGGGAGATACTGTTCTTGACCCATTTATGGGCTCAGGAACAACTAACCTTATTGCCAATAGAATGAAAAGAAACTCTATTGGAATTGAAATCGTCCCAGAATACTATGAAATGGTAAAAAGCGAAATCCAACCGGTAGAGCTTTACCTATTAGAACCTAAAAACAAATATGAAAAAGCTAAATCTGAAGGACATATCGCAGTACGTTGAGGACAACATAGGTACCTTTCATCAGAAAAGGATTTTGAGTCTTGACACATTAAGTCTCTCAAAGGTATTGAGGAGAAAAAATCCCTACCTCTTCAAAGCCAAGTATGTATTGACGGCAGACCAAATCGTCAAAGGACTGGTGGACGCTCACATCTCTTCAAATGAGGAAACCATATTTGGCGATTGGTTAGAGGGTCTAGCAATCTTCATCAATGAGAAAGTTTATGGCGGTTGGAAATCAGGCATTGCTGGAATTGACTTAGAATTTGACGATGAAGACAGGCGTTACATCGTTAACATTAAATCGGGGCCTAACTGGGGCAACAGCAGTCAGATCGCCAAAATGGTTTCCGACTTCAAGACCGCCAAAAGGACCTTAAGGACAAGTAACTCTGGACTATATATCGTTGCAGTCAATGGCTGTTGTTATGGGAGGGATAACAATCCCGATAAAGGCGACTATTTCAAATACTGCGGACAGAAATTTTGGCAATTTGTCTCTGGCGACACTGACCTCTTCACAGAAATCATTGAACCACTCGGACACAAAGCAAAACAAAAGAATGACGAGTTCTTAAAATCGTACTCGCATATGATAAACAAGTTCACCAGAGAATTTACCAACGACTTTTGCGACAGTGACGGTGCAATAGATTGGGAAAAATTGGTGAAGTTCAATTCATCAACCACACCACCAAAAAGAAAAAAGAAATAAAAAACACTGGCCCCAACAATATAGGATTTAAGGCGCATTAGAGCCAAAAGAAATATGATAATTCTGGCTGGCATTTTTATCCTAACATTTATTTTGCAATAAAGGGTTTTTACACAGACTCCCGTTGGTTGCTATCAGAACGCTATAAATTGAGGTTAAATTTGTAATAATTTGACAAACAGATTTCGAAATAAATATCTCATTGAATCTTCACGTTTACAAAATTGGGATTATAGCTGGAATGCAGCTTACAGTGTTACGGTTTGTACAAAAAACAGGGAATGTCATTTCGGTGAGATTGTTTAAGGGCAAATGAATTGAAGCTAAATAATTCTAATAACCCGAGACATGAAAATCACTCAAAAACAGTTACGAATCCTGAGCGGATTCTGTATTCTCCTCGGTGCCATCGTTGTTGTCATAACAAACTACCTAACCGATAAAAACCTTACTGAACCTAATAAAATATGGAAATGGGCAGGCATTGGAATTATGATTGTTGGATTAATTTTATTAATGCCATGGGTGGAAAAGAAAGGTAAGGATTAATTCACATTCAACAACGGGTTATTAACCTTCGCAGAGAATAATTTGAGACATTTCTCTCATTCTTTTCCCGTAAACCGCGATTTGACCTCTTTGGCGGCTATTGCTGAAATTTCGATCCGGGCACCGAGAGGGAGATTGGATACTTCAATGGCTTCGCGTGCCGGAAAGCCTTCCGTGAAAAAGGTTCTATACACCTCATTCATGGCACCATAATCCCGGATATCGGTCAGGAAGACCGTACATTTCACCACGTTGGAAAAATCAAGGTCATTTTTTTTCAGGATGGTGCCAATATTTTGCATTGCCTGCCGTGTAGCCTCTTTAATATCTCCTCCAACCAGTTTCCCTGTTTCCGGGTTCATTGGGATCTGGCCGGAGACAAACAGCAGCCCGCTATCCGTCATAACTGACTGGCTGTAAGGGGCAACCGGCCTGGGGGCAGCCTCCTGGGAAAAAGCATGCACGAAGAGAATGAGAAGAATGAATGAGAATATCATTTTTTTCATGATCATAACGATTTGGTTATTTAAACAATGTTTACCGGATGACTAAATTAAGAAAAGAAAGCGAAGATCATACCGGTGAATCTTCAATTATTGCTATCTTGGAGTTTGTTTCCGAAAGATGTTGAATCATGATCACGTTTCTCCTGGCTATCGTTGCCCTGATTGCCGGTTATCTTATATACGGTCGTTTTGTTGAAAAGATTTTCGGAGCGGATCCGCAGCGGGAAACCCCTGCCTTCAGGCTCCGTGACGGGATCGATTTTGTCCCAATGGGTTGGGGAAAGATCTTCCTGATACAGTTTCTGAATATTGCCGGGCTCGGTCCGATCTTTGGCGCTGTTGCAGGAGCAATGTGGGGCCCTGTAGCTTTTCTATGGATCGTTTTCGGGTGTATTTTTGCCGGTGCAGTGCACGATTATTTTTCAGGTATGTTGTCCATAAAAAACAACGGGCTTAGCATACCCGAGGTGGTTGGGAAGTATCTGGGACTGGGTTTTAAACAGGTTATGAGGGGGTTTACGGTAATCCTGATGGTGCTGGTTGGTGCGGTTTTTATCATGGGTCCAGCGAAAATATTGAGCGGTTATACTACCGGTTATATAGGATACGGACTCTGGATCTGGGTGATCTTTGCCTATTACCTTCTTGCTACCCTGTTACCCATCGATAAATTGATCGGAAGGGTCTATCCGCTGTTCGGTTTAGCCCTCCTCTTCATGGCACTTGGAATATCTATCAGTCTGATCCTGAACCGGTATGCTATCCCTGAGTTAACGCCTGCGAACCTTGTAAACATGAATGCAGAAGTGGATAAATTTCCCATTTTCCCCATGTTGTTTATTACCATTGCCTGCGGGGCTATATCCGGTTTTCATTCCACCCAGGCACCACTGATGGCCAGGTGCCTGAAGAATGAAAAACAGGGAAGGAGGGTTTTTTATGGTGCCATGGTTGCGGAGGGTATTGTTGCCCTGATATGGGCTGCTGCTGCGATGAGTTTCTTTGGAGGAGTGGAGGAGTTGAATGGGGTGATGAGGGAACAGGGGGGTAATGCAGCCTGGGCAGTGAATGAGATCTCCAATTCATTGCTGGGGAAAATCGGGGGGCTGCTGGCCATTCTTGGGGTGGTTGCTGCACCCATCACCTCCGGCGACACCGCCTTCAGAAGTGCCCGGCTGATCGTCTCGGATTTTCTGAAGGTGAAGCAGGTGAAGATTATCAACCGGTTATCGGTAAGTATTCCGCTCTTTGTGATCGGCTACCTTCTGACACGGATCGATTTCAGCATCGTATGGAGGTATTTTGCCTGGTCGAACCAGACGCTTGCCACTATTGTCCTCTGGGCAATATCCGTTTTTCTCATTCAGGAGAACAAGTTTTTCTGGCTCACCCTGATCCCTGCTGTTTTTATGACAGCCGTAACCTCTACCTATTTGCTGATTGCTCCCGAGGGATTCCAGCTGCCGGGGCAGATTGGATATCCGGTCGGTATCGGATTTGCCCTGGTCGCCCTGCTGCTTTTTTACTATTTTACCGACTGGAAGAAATAAAAAACCCCATCAGGTTTGGTACCGATGGGGTTTTGATGGGTTATATATGGGTATTGATTACATCATACCTCCCATACCCGGGCCTCCTCCCATGGGTGGCATGGGCGGTGTTTCTTCTTTTTCTTCCGCCACGACACATTCGGTAGTCAGGAACATTCCGGCTACAGAAGCGGCGTTTTCCAGGGCAATTCTTGCCACCTTGGTAGGATCGATCACACCCGTTTCATACAGGTTCTCATACTTGTCCGTTCTGGCATTGAATCCAAAGTCCTCTTTTCCTTCACGTACTTTCTGTACTACGATGGAACCTTCGATCCCGGCATTCTCGACAATCTGACGAATGGGCTCTTCCAGTGCACGTCTGATGATCGCTATTCCGGTGTCTTCATCCGTGTTTTCACCTTTCAGGTTCTTCAGTGCATCGATTGCCCTCAGGTATGCCACACCTCCGCCGGGAATTATCCCTTCTTCGACAGCAGCACGGGTTGCATTCAGTGCATCATCGACACGGTCTTTCTTCTCTTTCATTTCCATCTCGGAAGCAGCACCGATATAGAGGACAGCCACACCGCCGGCAAGCTTGGCAAGCCTTTCCTGCAGCTTCTCCTTATCGTAATCGGACGTGGTTGTCTCGATCTGTTTCTTGATCTGGTTTACACGTGCGGTAATGTTTTTCGAATCACCGGCTCCATTGACAATGGTCGTGTTCTCCTTATCAACGACCACCTTTTCGGTTTCGCCGAGCATGTCGAGTGAGGTGCTTTCCAGTTTCAATCCTTTCTCTTCCGAGATAACGGTTCCTCCGGTCAGGATTGCGATGTCTTCCAGCATTTCCTTTCTCCTGTCACCAAATCCGGGAGCTTTGACTGCTGCAATTTTTAAAGCACCACGTAGTTTGTTAACCACCAGCGTAGCCAGTGCTTCCCCGTCAATATCCTCAGCGATGATCAATAACGGTTTCCCTGCCTGTGAAGTTGCTTCAAGGATCGGCAGAAGGTCCTTCATGGTGGAAATCTTTTTATCATGCAGGAGGATATAGGGTGATTCCAGAACGGCTTCCATTTTATCCGGATCGGTAATAAAATAGGCAGAAATGTAGCCCCTGTCGAATTGCATTCCTTCAACCAGTTCAACGGTGGTTTCCGTACCTTTTGCTTCTTCAACGGTAATAACGCCCTCTTTGTGAACTTTTTCCATTGCTTCGGCAATCAGTTTTCCGATAGCGGAATCATTGTTTGCAGCGATCTTGGCAACCGCTTCAATCTTTTCTGTATCTTCGCCAATGGTCTTTGTCTGGGCTTTCAGGCTTTCAACCACTTTAATAACGGCGCTATCAATTCCGCGTTTCAGATCCATAGGGTTAGCACCTGCGGTGACATTTTTCAACCCCACATTGATGATGGATTGTGCCAGGACAGTGGCTGTGGTGGTTCCATCACCAGCGTCATCAGCTGTTTTTGAAGCGACCTCTTTCACCATTTGTGCCCCCATGTTCTCAAAATTATCCGGGAGTTCTATCTCTTTGGCTACCGTAACTCCATCCTTGGAGATCATGGGAGAACCGAATTTTTTGTCCAGGACAACATTGCGTCCTTTTGGCCCTAAGGTTACTCTTACTGCCTCTGCCAGTATGTCAATTCCTTTTTTCAATTGATCTCTGGCTTCTATGTTAAATTTTAATTCTTTCGCCATTTTTCTTACATTTTTTGGATTATTTGATTGGTTTGAATAGTTACAAGATTGCCAGGATATCCGATTGACGCATGATCAGATATTCCGTTCCGTCAACATTTATTTCGCTTCCGGAATATTTTCCATACAAGACGGTGTCGCCTTTTTTGACTTCCATCTCGACATCTTTTGTGCCGGAACCGACTGCGATTACTTTACCTTTTTGGGGTTTTTCCTGAGCGGAGTCAGGAATAATTATGCCGCTTGCGGTTTTTGTGTCAGCCTCCATGGGTTGAATCAAAACCCGGTCGGCCAGTGGTTTGATTTTTACGTCAGCCATTTTTTATCTGTTCTTTAATGTTAAACATGTAAAATTTGTCAATCCAACTATCACATATTGTGCCAAATCATAAACGTCCGTAAGTTCGCCTTTTCAACAAGACAGAATAACAGTTGATCGGGTAATGTTTTCTGTAAACCGAACGACGCTGCTGTGTTATATAATTGATAATAAGGTCATTATCCAAATTTTCCCGAAAATCCGAAGGAGTAAAAAAGGTGTCAGTTTTATGACACTCTGACACCCTGTTTTTTTCTGTTACTGTTGAAGAATCGCTTATTCACCACCCCCGGTTGGTTCATCCTGTTCGGGGGTTGCAGTCGGTAAATTGGGTATAGTTGTCGGATCGATTGCATTGTCGATCTGTTCCTCAATGATTGAGCGGTTAGCATCATCTCCCCGGGGAATGGTGGCACTGGCCAGCAGGCTGAAAAAGAGGAGGCAACCGGCAAGGGTCCAGGTTGCTTTTTCCAGGAAGTCAGCGGTTTTACGGACACCCATGACCTGTGTCGATCCGGTGAAGTTGGCGGCCAATCCTCCACCTTTTGAATTCTGCACCAGCACGATAAGGATGAGCAGGACACAGGCCATCAGCACCAGAATTGAGAACAATGTATAGATTCCCATGTTATTTTGACTTATAGTTTGTTAATCAGTTGTTGTATTTTCTCGATTTGACTTGCAAAGTAACTACTTTTTTCGGGAAATTTCAAACTTAATTTTTCATAGGTAAAAATCGCCTTGGAGTAGTAACCCTGTTTTACGAAGATCCGTGCAAGGGTATCACTGATCAGTCCGTCATCTTCCGTGACACTGGGGGCCGAGATATCTTCCTGCTCTTCATCCGGTTCATCGGAAGAGATGATTCTCGGATCGGATGAAAGAAATTTATCGATCAGCTCATCCTTGGATTTGTCTCGTGGTGTTGCAACGGATGGTGTTTCCTCCTCCTCATGGATCATTTTTTCCTGCAAGTGGTCGAGCCAGACAGCAAACGAAAACCGTTCGGTTGTGGTTATATCGGTAAAACCGGTTTTCTCTCCGGAGTCTTCTTTACCGATTACCGGCCCTTCCTGATCTTCGGTTGGTTCCTTTTCTTCCCATGGAGACTGATCTTCGGAATCCCGGGAGTATTCAAAGTTCAGCAGGTCACTCACCATACCGGAGCTGCTGGTTTGTAATGGTTTGGTATCTCCTTCTACAACCTTCCCCTTTCTTTCCGGATCGATACCCTCTATTTCGTGGTGAATGATCTCCTCATCCTCATCGATCAAAATAATGGGCTCGTCAGGGGAAGGCTCTTGGGGAGTGTCAAGAGTATCCGTTTTCGGTTCAGGTTCCTGTTCTGCCGGGGTGGTTATTGGTCTCTTTTCCTGAAGCAGGTGGTACAGGACTTCGCGGTCGGTGATGTGTGCAGCAGAGACCTTGAGCTGGCTCGGGAAACGGATATTATCCAGAAGATGAAGGTTTTTCAGGTATAGAAGATGCCCGCTCTGGAAATAGGGAAATTCATGGACCAATTCACGCATCTCATCAACACTGCTCTTGTCCAGGAGTTCCGGATGATTCATGAATTGTATGAATTCTTCCCTGTTCATGTGAGGGTACATTTACCAGTTCACAAATGCTTTGTTAAAAACATCTTCTGTAATCTGTTCCAGGATCTTTTCCAATAATTCATCTTCAACGGCACTTAGATCCTGGGAGCTCTCATAATCTTCATACCGGGTAAAGACATTCTCAAAGTTCTGGTCTGGCTGAAGGGCATTGGTATATTTAACCCTGACTGAAACCGTAAACCGGTTCAATGCAGCCACTTCATCTCCGGTAATTGCCATCGGTGCAGTGTTATAGCCGGTTATTTCACCTTCAAAATTGACATCCCCGATACCGTTCACAAACTCAAGGCCGGTTTGTGCCCTGAATTTATCTTTCAACGCATCGGTTAACTGCTGGTCAAAGCCTGCGCGGATCACTCCCCCGTTCAGATCAGCCCTGTTTGGGAAAAATTGAACAGAGATGGTTTTTACATCCGGAGAGATGGAAGCACCCGAAAAGGAATAGGTTATCTTACATCCCGGGGTGGTTACCAGGATGGTGCCAGACAGAATCAGGATAACAATCCGATATAATCGTTGAAGCTGAAACGGGTTTTTCATGACTTGTACCTTCAGTCAATGTTATACTCTTTAATTTTTCGATAGAGTGTTCGCTCTGATATACCCAGCTCTTTGGCAGCATGTTTTCGCTTGCCATGATGTTTTTCCAGGGCTTTCTTTATCAGTTCGATCTCCTTGTCAACCAGTGAAAGGGATTCTTCCACGATCTCTTCTGTATCCTGAATGGTATTGTCTTCCGGTGAAGTGACCTCAAAATGAGAAGGGGCTTCTTTCGTTGGCGTCTCCACGCTCTTATAGAGTTTCTGGATCAGTTGTTCTTTGCTATCACTCATTTCAATATCACCATGATCCTTCTCCATCAGTTCAAACACCAGTTTCTTCAGGTCATTCATATCGTTTTTCATATCGAAAAGGATCTTATAGAGTATCTCACGTTCAGAAGAGAATGACCGGCTTTCGTCTTTCTGTATGATAGCCGGAAGTTTCACACCCTGGTAATCGGGCAAATAACTCCTCAGGGTATCGGCACCGATGAGCCTTGTTTGTTCGATAACGGATATTTGTTCTGTAATATTCTTCAGCTGCCGGATATTTCCCGGCCAGGAGTAGCTCAACAGGACCTTTTGGGCCTCCTCGTCGAGACTGATTGCAGGCATCCGGTATTTGTCGGCAAAATCGACAGCGAATTTCCTGAAAAGGAGATGAATATCTTCTCCACGTTGCCGTAGGGGAGGAATAATAATGGGTACGGTATTCAGGCGGTAGAAAAGATCCTCCCTGAATTTTGCTTCCTGAATGGGGATGAGAATATCAACATTGGTTGCTGCGATAACCCGGACATTCGTTTTCAATACTTTTGAAGATCCCACCTTGATAAATTCCCCACTTTCCAGAACACGTAGCAACCTGACCTGCGTAGCCAGTGGAAGTTCAGCCACTTCATCCAGAAAAATGGTTCCTCCATTAGCCACCTCAAAATATCCTTTTCGGCTGTCGGTAGCCCCTGTAAACGATCCTTTTTCATGGCCAAACAATTCCGAATCGATGGTCCCTTCGGGGATTGCTCCACAATTGACAGCGATATACTGGCCGTGTTTTCTTGCACTGTATTGATGAATGATCTGTGGGAACACCTCTTTACCGGTACCACTGTCACCAGAAATGAGCACCGACAGATCGGTAGGAGCAACCTGGACGGCAATGTCAATAGCCCGGTTTAATCCGATATAATTTCCAATAATACCAAAACGCTGCTTTATTTTTTGTACATTATCCATAGTTGCTCTGCTGAAGTCAAATCCATTGCGAAATTATAGATTTTTTGACAATTTATCCGGTTTTTTGCTCGTGAATTCGAGGAGATCGGACAGATTGGCACGTTACATGGTCGGATTTAAAACGTATCCAATACCTCGACAATTACATCTTTGACCTTGTTGAATGTTTCAAGGTTTTCCTCTTTGATGGGTTGGACCGGTGGAGCTTTAACCCTTAAGGGATCGATGGGTGATCCGTTCCGGTAAAACCGGAAATCAAGATGCGGACCGGTGGATAATCCGCTGCTCCCGACATACCCGATGGTTTCACCCTGTTTGACATATTTCCCGGTGTACATTCCATGGGCGTAATGGCTAAGGTGAAGGTAAGCGGTGGTATAAACGCTGTTATGACGAATCTTCACCATGTTCCCTGCATCCCCGTTTCTTCCCATCTGGATGACCTTTCCGTCACCGATGGCATGGACCGGAGTACCGACCGGTGCTGCGTAATCGACACCATAATGCGGCCGTCTGATTTTCAGGATGGGATGCAGTCGGGAATGGGAGAACCCGGAACTGATCCTGGAGAACCGCAGAGGAGCCTTCAGAAATGCTTTTTTCAGGCTCTGACCATCGGTGTGGTAATAGCTCTCTTCCCCATCCTGAATAAAGGGTATGGCATAAAACTCTTCACCGGCATGCTTGAACCAGGCTGCGTATATTTTCCCCAGCCCGACAGAGACCGTATCAATATACTGCTCTTCATACATCACCTTGAACTCATCTCCCTTCTGTAACCCGAAGAAATCGATGCTCCAGGCAAAAATTTCAGAGAGCTCAATGGCTAAGAGAGGATTTATTCCGCTGTCGGTCATGGAATACCATAGCGAAGTTTCTATCGTTCCCCGGGCTGTTTTCTGCACAGAAGCTAACTCTTTCTCTCGCTTTGTAACCAGTATCGAATCGCGCAGGTCAATAACAAAATATTCGATGGGGGTATGTTCGTATACGAAGATCTGAGCAGTTGAAAGAGAATCTTTTAAACAGAAGAGTGTATAGTGATTGCCCTGCCTGATGTTTCGCACATCAAAGATGTTTTTGGATTTCCGCGTTATCTCTTGAACCGTTTGAGAAGAAACATTATACCGGTACAGGATGTCTGAGAGGTATTGGTTTCTGCGGACCCTCCCGTCGATCAGGTCATAGGGTTCAATGGGGTAACCGTACCGGGTTTCAACAACAGGTGTTAACCGGACAGTGTCCTCTTCAACCAGGGTTACCGGTGTTTCATTCGATTCGGAGCCACCCGGGAAAATGAGCAGCAACAGCATCAGGATGAACCCGCTGAAAAACCGGACCAGAGGTGCCGGAAACAGGGTGCTATTTTTTTGATTTGTGTTCAAACAACGATGTTTACAATTTTTTGGGGGACAACGATCACCTTTTTTGGTTGTTTCCCTTCGAGCCACCGCTGTGCATTTTCATCCTGCAGCACGGTAGATTCGATATCTTTCTTACTCATATCCGTCGGCAGGTTTATCCTGAACCGTAGCTTCCCGTTGAACGATACCGGGTATTCATAGGTTTCCTCTTCCAGTAACTGTTCATCATATTCCGGGAAGGGCTGGATGGATATACTCGGGGCATTTCCCAGGATTTTCCAGATCTCTTCTGCCAGGTGAGGTGCAAAGGGTGATAAAACCTGCATGAACTGTTCGGCAGTATTTTTTGCCACTCTTCCTTTTTTTATGCAAAGATTAGTAAAGATCATCATCTGGGCTATGGCTGTATTGAACCGCAGACCCTCTATATCGTTCTGAATTTTCTTAATGGTTTGATGGAGTGATTTGAGAACTTCCTTATCTTCTTCAATATCCTGTATATGAGCAGGATCTCCGAAGAATTTATATACTCTTTTCAGAAAGCCAAAAACCCCTTTGATACCCTTTTCCGACCAGGGTTTGGTTGCCTCGAGCGGACCCATGAACATTTCGTATAATCGCATGGAATCGGCGCCGTACTTTTTTACAACATCATCAGGATTAATGACATTTTTGAGCGATTTTGACATCTTAGCGACAATCTGCTTCAGCTCTTCACCCGTTTTTGCATGATAGAATTTTTCATCCTTTTCTACCACATGGTCTGAAGATATTTTTGCACCGGTCCTTGTTTCATATGCATAGGCAAGGATCATCCCCTGGTTGAACAGTTTTGGAAAAGGTTCCTGGTGAGATACTATTCCCAGGTCATATAATACCTTATGCCAGAAACGACTGTACAGAAGGTGCAGCACAGCATGTTCCGCACCACCGATATAAAGGTCGACCGGCATCCAGTATTTCTCCTTTTCGGGAGCGAATATTGCATCCTTGTTGTGTGGATCCAGGTATCTGAGGTAGTACCAGCAGGAACCGGCCCATTGTGGCATAGTATTGGTTTCACGCCGTCCTTTTCTGCCGTTTTTGTCTGTAACCTTAAGCCAGTCGGTTGCATTGGCAAGAGGCGACTCACCTGCTTCACCCGGTTCATAATTCTCCAGTTCAGGAAGTTTAAGGGGTAATTCTGATTCATCCAGCAGACTAATGGTACCATCTTCCCAGTGTACTGCAGGGAATGGTTCTCCCCAGTAGCGCTGACGGCTGAATAGCCAGTCGCGAATCTTGTAGTTAACGGCATAATTACCCAGCCCGTTTTTCTTCAGCCACTCAACGGTTGTCCTGATCCCTTCATCTTTGTTCATTCCATTGATATCCAATCCTGTTTTAGGTGAGGATGAATTGATGTAATTACCATCCTCGGTCCAGCAGGCTTTTGTGTTCAATACCTGTTGTCTGAGTTCGGGATCTGCATCAATCGGATCCATAATACATACTACCGGGATGTCGAATTTCCTGGCAAATTCAAAATCGCGGGTATCATGTGCTGGAACGGCCATTATTGCACCTGTACCATATCCCATCATCACATAATCGGCAATCCAGATCGGGATCCTCTCTTTATTGACAGGATTAATGGCGTAACGCCCGGTGAAGACACCCGTTTTTTCCTTTGCCAGATCGGTACGGTCGAGGTCCGATTTCAGGGCTGCTTCCCTTACGTAAGTTTCAATCTCTTTTGCTTTTTTAGCTGTTTTGATTTGATCCAGCCAGGGGTGTTCCGGTGCAATGACCATGTAGGTTGCACCGAACAGAGTATCCGGCCGCGTGGTAAAACAGCGAAGCTTTTCGTCCAATCCCTCCACAGTGAAATCCACATTGGCACCTTCAGACCGGCCAATCCAGTTCCGTTGTTGGTCCTTAATACCTTGAGGCCAGTCCATCTCATTAAGCCCCTCTAATAGCCGTTCCGCATAATGTGGAATCCTTAACCACCACTGCTTGAGATTCTTTTTTGTAACCAGATTACCACATTTCTCATGTGATCCGTCAACCAAAACCTCCTCATTTGCGCATACAATCTTGCAGCTTGGGCAGTACCATACCTGGGCATTGGCATAGTATGCAAGCCGATGATCATCAATGAATTTTTTTTCGGCATCCGGACCTTCCTGTTTTACTTCATCCGGGATTGTGAGTTCTGCAATAGGCCTGCCCCTATTTTGTTTTTTGTCGAACCAGGTAATATACATCTGAATGAATATCCACTGTGTCCACTTATAGTATTGTGTATCTGTCGTGTTTACCTCACGATCCCAGTCATAGGCAAGTCCCAGCGATTTTATCTGTTTGCGGAAGGTATCGCAATTTTTGCCTGTAGTAACAGCAGGATGTGTACCGGTCTGTATAGCATATTGTTCTGCTGGTAATCCAAAGGCATCCCATCCCATTGGGTGCAGCACATTAAATCCCTTCATTCGCTTGTACCTTGCTACGATATCTGTAGCCGTATATCCTTCAGGGTGACCCACATGCAGACCGCTTCCGGAAGGGTATGGATACATGTCGAGCACATAGTACTTCGGTTTACTCTCATCAGCTTCGACACTGAAAGTTCTGTTTTCTTCCCAGTACTGCTGCCATTTCTTCTCTATATGCCGAAAATGATAATTCATGGGGTTCCTGTTGGTATCGGGTTTCTGATTAACAAACAGCGAAATTAATTATATTTTTTAAATTTGCACGGAATATGGTCCCGTAGTTCAATTGGATAGAATACCAGATTCCGGTTCTGGCGGTTGCGCGTTCGAGTCGCGCCGGGATCACATAAGAAAAACCTCCTCCTTTCAGGAGGTTTTTTTATCAGGAAAAACCACCAGAGCTTGCTCTTTGGCGGTTTTTTCTGATTAAAAAAAATTGCGGCGAAGCCGCTAAGGTTTTTCTTATGTGAAAGCCCACCCTTGCGTCCGCCCCGCTGAAAGCGGGGCAATCCCGCCCATAAGACATTTTCGTGTTGTGTTAACCCGAAAAATTCAAAGAATTTTTCGCCATTTATGGCTGACGAAAAGTCAAATTCAAGTATGTCAACTGTTTAACCCGCATTATTTATGAATAATCCGGGTTAATCCACCTTTGTGGATCACGAGTCCCTGACTGAGAGTCATGGGGGAGTAATCCGCCGGGATAACAAAAAATAGGCCTGGGCCTTTTTTTGTGGCGGGGCTCGAACCAAGAATATCTAAGAAAATAGTCATGCTGAACTTGTTTCAGCATCTTTAATAGATTCTGAATCGAGTTCAGAATGACAGAACAGAGCTCGCTCTTTAGCGGTTTTGCTGATCAGTCCGAAACAGTAAACTCGTATTGTCCCGACAGCAGTTCATAGACTGCCTTATGCTTTTTATACCCGGTAAAGGTCACTCCTTCAGCGATTTTCGCAGGCACATTACTTTCTTTCACGGTCTGTTCCGGATCTGCAGGTAAATAAAGCGTCGCACCCGCATTGGCTGGAACGGTTACTTGAACGATCAGGATACCGTTTTCAACTTTCCAGGAGCTTTCTATTCTCCCATACATTGAGTCATAATAACCGGTTGCCCACTTCATTTTACCGGTAGGATCGGGTTCAGGCTGCAGGATGAAGTGCTTGAAACCGGGATGGCTTTCATCCCGCTGTATTCCTGCAGAAAAAGCCATCATCCATTGCCCGACTGCGCCAAAAGAGTAGTGGTTAAACGAGTTCATGCTGTTATTCCCTCCAAATCCATCTTCTATCGTATAGGAGTTAAGGCGCTCCCAAATGGTAGTGGCTCCCTGGTTTACAGGATACAACCATGAAGGATAAGATTCCTGCTGCAACATTCGATAGGCAACATCATTGAATCCGTTATCGGAGAGTGCCTTGCTGATCCAGGCCGTTCCGATGAATCCCGTCATCAAAGAACAGGGAGGCCGGACTACACCGGCATCATCCGCTCGTTTAGAGGTACATGCCTTTGCCAGGTTCTCAGCCGCCCCCGGTCTGTTTTCTTCGTTGAAGGCGCCCAGAGCCAGGGGGACGGCGTAAGAAGCCTGTGTGTCGACAAATACTCTCTCACCTGTATCCTCCTCACGGGGTATGTTATCCTGGCCTGGTCGGGTTATTCTGTTGAATGAACCACTGTTGGCAGATTTAATGGTCTTATGCGTTTCCGGGTCGATGAAGGTAGCATTGAAATGTGCCTTCCTCTCTTCATATTTCCCCCAATACCTTGCTGCATCTTCATTTCTGTAGAGGATCTCTGCAACCCTGGCTATGATCTCCAGGTCAAAAATATAGTAAGCTTCCCACAGGAGGGAGTTATCGTTTTTATTCCCTTCCGGACTCAGCCAGTCGCCAAGTGGACCTTCTGTCATTACACCGGTTTTTTCATCAATCCGCGTTTCGAGATAAGCCATGTACTTTTTCATGGCATCATAATGCTCCTGCAATAGTTCAATATCTCCATATTGCAGGTAGGCTTCCCAGTCTACTGTCATTCCTGCGCTTCCCCAGAGGATCCCTCCGAAACCTCTCCCGACCGGTGCTACATCTGAAAACCGGCCGTTACTATCCTGCATGTCACGCATGGCAAGGAGATGGCGCTTCAGGAACTGATTGGCGTCAGCCAGATAGGTGGCGGTCCGGGAAAACACCGAAATATCACCCGACCATCCCATGCGTTCATTACGCTGTGGACAATCAGTCGGGATCGATAAGAAATTGCCCCTTTGTGACCAGACAATATTTTCCCACAACCGGTTGACTTTCTCGTTGGAGGTAATGTAGGAAGCGGTCAGTTTCTTTACGGAGCTGATAACCAATCCCTCAATCTTCTCAGGCGGCACTGCTTCGTCGATGCCTGTAATTTCAACATATCTGTATCCGTGAAATGTAAAATGAGGCTGGATGATGTTTTTCCCGTCCTTCATAATGAACAGGTCCTGTGCGTTTGCAGCACGGATATTTTCCAGCATGACCATACCTGCGTTATCCTGGTATTCCTCCATGTCCGGGTAAAGCACCTCGGCATATCTTAACCGGATTTTTGTGCCAGCCTTTCCATTCCCGATGGTTATCCTTGGGATACCCACCATGTTTTGTCCCATATCGTAGACAAAAACTCCCGGGCGGACTTCTGTCATGCTCTGTGCTTTCAATGTTTTAACAACCGTGGCACTCTCCCCGATCTGGCCAGTCAGACAGAGACTGTCATAATCCAAAGCTGTTGTGGAACCCATAAAACCGGTTGAACTACCGGTAAAAGCGGTTCCTTCCAGGGGGACTGTGACTGCTTCTTTCCAGGTGGAGTCGTCATAACCGGCTGTGGCCCAATTTTCAATGGCAGCTTCTTTTCTTGCATCATAAACCTCTCCCTGGAAAAAACTGCCATATATAACCGGACCATCGTGATAATATTTCCACTCTTTATCGTTTGAAGAGATGATTTCCTCAGTTCCGTCCTGATAGGTTATCACCAGCCTGGCCAGCAATGACTGCCGGTCGCCGAAGTAATTCCAGTTGCTACCGGTGAAGGTATAGTTACCGCTCCACCATCCTTCGCCCAGCTTTGCCCCCAGGGCATTCCCCTCACCCGGAATGATCATGCTGGTCACGTTATAGGTCTGGTACATGTGCGTTTTGTTATATTGTGTCAGTCCCGGATTGAAATAATCTTCACCCACACGGTTCCCATTCAGGTATATCTCATAGACACCCCGTGCCGTAACATACAAACGAGCCTGTTTAACACCCGTCCCGGCAGCGAATTCTGTCCGTAGCAATGGCATGGAATTACGGCTTGGATTGGCTGTAATGAATAATTCATCCTGACTGCCATCAAGAACGTACTGTCCATTGTTCACAGAGAAGCCGGGATTTCCGGATTCCGTATAACCGGCAAAGATGCCGTGATAGCCTGGTTTTGTCAGGTCCTCGAAAAAGATGGTATTTGAGGGTCTTCGGTAATGTTTAATGGCAAGTTGAGAGAGGTATGCTTTCTGGCCTTGATCTACTGAAAATCCAATATCCGCCAGCATTGGAAAACTGATGTAATCACCACCAACCCCAACCGGATTGATGTTGAAGCCACCACCACTCCGCCAGGAAGCGCGGGGATTCTTCAATGTGTGATCCGGATCCGTTCCATTTATACCGATGGTCAGGATCCCGAAAACACTGTGGATGTAAATGTTGTGCGGATCGTATTTGTTTTTCCGGTTGATGATCGTTAGCGGGATATCAATGCTGTATAACGGTTTATCCGGCTGGTCATCCGGATGGTACCCCACGCGGTAAATATTGAACCGGGCCAGTCCGGATGACGATCCGTTCACTTCTGAAATATCAAGTTCCAGCTTAACATAGTGTCCGTCTCTTCCGCTTTCGATCCCATAGATATTCATGTTTTTGTCGAGCAGCCGGTTATCGTTGGCACCCAGTATAAAACCTGCCCTGGTACTGCCTGTTGATTCATCAAGACAGAGGGTGTATTCCACCTTGAATACCGAGAGGTAGTGGGAGTAGAGTACCATATATGAAGCCCTTCCACCAATCCATTCAGCACCATCCCATGCTAATAATCCCGGATCGCTATTCATCAGGCCTGTTTCAAACCATGAATTGTCACTGACAGGTTCTTCATCCTGATCCCAAATGGTAACCGACCAGGTATAACATGTAGCTGGTTGCAGGGGTTTACCCTCGTACCGTATTGCAAGGGAAACATCACTTTCGGTTTTTTCGGTATCCCACATGAGGTTTCCGGATGGATCAACCACTTTGATACGATAGGCTTTCTGTTTCAATCCCCGTGCTCCCTCAGGGGCAATCATCTCCCAGCTGAACCGGGGGTGCGCCACATCGATGCCAAGGGGGGTTGTTGTATATTCTGTCTGCAGGTTCTTTATGCCTGTTGCACCATATACAATGCCGGTGTTAAGAATAACTGCCAGCGATGCTAACAGGATGGATGTAAACTGTTTTCTCATGTTGATGATGATTGGATTTAAATTTAATCCAACTGTAGCTCAAATCCAAATGATAAAACCTGACAGTGTCAGGTTAAGTAAGTTTGGTTCATTTCATAAACACCAGAGCATTCCGGTCTAGGTAACGATTCCCCGGGAATAACGGTTGTGGTCGGACCTGTTATTCATGTTGTTCCATTTACCCAGGGCTATTCATGCTATCTAAAGAACGCCCTGGGCTATTATATATCGCTCCTGCCTGCCGGCCGGCAGGCCTTTGGAGCTTGGAAATTAGAATTTGTTTGTGATTTTGTGGATGGGATTTGTGATTTTAATCGTTAGGGATTCTGTTCACACTTCACTGTTCACGATTCACTAATCACTCTCATATCTCTGCTCTCAATCAAGGACTAATACGACTCGCTTTAACTACTCTTCCCATTCCTCCAGCTTTTCCCTTGCCTTCAACGCTGGTTCATAGTCAGGATCTGCATTCTCCCAGATACTCACTGTTTTTTTTAAGTGTTCCAGGGCTTTTCCCGTTTTCCCCATTTCATAATAAACCAAAGCCATCTCATAATTGGCATCGGGTGAGAATG
>Ga0315543_1001429_pt1 | contig 25814 bp, 17 predicted proteins | sample SalMarSW160210MG_2_FD_203098 | JGI IMG/M metagenome (GOLD analysis project Ga0315543, IMG submission 203098) | Salt marsh sediment microbial communities from the Plum Island Ecosystem LTER, Massachusetts, United States - Salt Marsh Sediment SW1601-210 ... | reverse complement strand
CAGAACGAGTTCTTCGAGGGCCAGCAGCCCAGCGGGCGCCAGGCGTTTCGCGGCAATCTGCCGATCACGCCGGGTGGCTATATGTTCGACGCTTCCGACGGACAGCTCGGCGGAATCATGAAGGCCTATCGCGAGTGGCGGATCTCGGGCAACAAGAAATGGCTGGCCGCCTTTTGGCCGCGCATCAAGCAGAGCCTCAACTACATGATCGGGAAATGGGACCCGCGGCACACGGGCCTGCTCGAGGAAGAGCACCACAATACGTACGACATCAACTACTTCGGACCCGACGGCCATTGCGGAAGCTTCTACCTGGGCGCGCTGGCCGCGGCGATCAAGATGGGTGAGGCGATGGGGGACGACGTCGGGCTCTATCGCGAGCTGCTGGCCAAGGGTCGGAAGCGGATAGAGTCGGAGTTGTACAACGGCGAGTACTTCATCCAGATCGTCACCAAGGAAGGGCTGAAGCACAACTTCAGCCCGTTGAACCCCGGCTCGCAGAGCCCCGCCTATCGGGAGCTGATCCACCGGATCAACGAGCAGGGGCCGAAATATCAATACGGCACCGGTTGCCTGTCCGACGGCGTGCTGGGGCTCTGGATGGCGGCCGTGTGCGGGCTGGACGACGAAGTCGTCGACGCGGAGAAGGTTCGCAGCCACTTGAAGGCCATACATAAGCACAATCTCAAGCACGACCTGTCGAGCCACGCCAACCCGCAACGGCCCACCTTCGCCATGGGCGACGACGGCGGACTGCTTCTGTGCAGTTGGCCGCGCGGCGGCAAGCCCTTCCTGCCGTTCGTCTACAGCGACGAGGTGTGGACCGGCATCGAATATCAGGTCGCCTCGCACCTGATGCTCGCCGGGTGTGTCGACGAGGGGCTCGACATCGTCCGCGAGGCCCGCTGGCGCTACGACGGCGTGCGCCGCAATCCGTTCGACGAATACGAATGCGGCCACTGGTATGCCCGAGCCATGTCGAGCTACGGCCTGATCCAAGGACTGACCGGGGTCCGATACGACGCGGTGACCAAGACGCTGCAGGTCGACTCGCGGATTGGCGACTTCCGGAGCTTCCTTGCGACCGACAAGGGCTTCGGCACCGTTGAACTCAAGGGCAAGAAGGCCACGTTGGACGTCAAGGCGGGCAAGATTCCGGTGGAAAAGACGGTCGTCAAGTAGCGGCACATTTTGGCGGGGTGGCTAAGCGGTCCAACGTAAGTCTGTTGCTCTTACGGGTTTCGCGGCTTCCGTACAGATCGCTTAGACCGCTACCGATTTATGTAAGATCGATTAGAGCGCATTTCCCTTCGATGTAGCGGTAGGGGAAACAGAAGACGCGTTTGAATCGCTATCTCTTGTTGGCCGCATGTGCATCGCTCCATCTGTGGCTCTCGGGGAAGACGTCCCGTTTGGAAATCATGGCATAGTGGTAACACTGCCGGCCTGGAGGTACTCAGAGATAAGGCTCCCTAAACAACTCTTGGAGAGGTCACGTTGTTGCGAGTCGCTCACGAGGGCCGTTACCGCCCTGCTGCCGCGTCATCTCATGCCTTTCTTCCGAATCCGAAAAAACCACCCTCAGTAGTTCCAAATTCTATTGAGACCCGGCATTGTCATTCTGAGCGCAGCGAAGAATCTCCTTAGCCATCGAGATCCTTCGCTACGCTCAGGATAACCTGCTGCGGTGTCAGCCAGCCAAACTTGGAACTACTGACCCTATTCTCGACCGTAGCCAGGCACGCCCACAGTGCCTCAGTCGGGGAGGGCCTGCCAGCGAGGCGTTCCCCCAATACTTGCCCATGCGGAGCGAATTACCAGGAAGCGATGGGTACCGGGTGCTGTGCGGCATGGCCAAAAGATTGGCATCGATCCTTGCTCTCCGCAAACGGGCCGTAGACGACTGATCGCCAAATCGATCTTACCAACAACGCATTGGCACTGGCCACCATGCTCACCAAACTCTACGAACTCTTCCATCGTGCCCGCGGCAGGTTCATTGAAGTCGACCTAAAGCCATACCGAAAGCTGCTGGCTCAGATCGACCGACATGGCTTCGAAACGGCCAACGACGATCGATTGAAAAGCGAGTCAGCGGCTCTCATCGCTCGTGCCCGAGACGGTGTACCGCTCGATCACCTGCTGGCCGAGGCGTTCGCACTGGTCCGCGAGGCGGCCCGAAGGGTGCTCGGCGAGCGGCCGTTCGACGTTCAAGTCATGGCCGCAATCGCCATGCACCAAGGCAAACTCGCCGAGATGCAGACCGGGGAGGGCAAGACACTGGCCGCCGTCTTGCCCGCCTATCTCAACGCGCTAGCCGGTCAGGGCGTCCACGTGCTCACGTTCAACGACTATCTTGCCCGGCGCGATGCCCAGTGGATGGGCCCCATCCATCGCTTCCTGGGCCTGACGGTCGGCACGGTTCAACAGGGCATGCACGGCCGTGAGCGTCAAGAGGCATACCGCTGCGACGTCACGTATCTCACTGCCAAAGAGGCCGGCTTCGATTATCTCCGCGACCATCTGTGCGTCGACAAGAATGAGTTGGTGCATCGGCCATTCCACTACGCCATCGTCGACGAGGCCGATTCGATTCTGATCGACGAGGCCCGCGTGCCTCTGGTGATTGCCGGCAGTACCAGCCCGGCAGACAGCGATCCCTATCGAGCGGCCGAACTGATCCGCGAGCTTGACGCCGAAAGGGACTTCCAAACCGACGAGTTCTCGCGAAACGTCCACTTTACCGAGATCAGTCTGGACCGTCTCGAAGCAGTACTGGGGTGCGGCAGTTTGCACGATGCCGACAACGTGATGCTGCTGACCGAACTGAGTCTGGCCCTGCACGCCCGAGCCCTGCTCCGGCGCGACGTCGACTACATTGTGCGCGACGCCAAGGTTGAGCTTGTCGACGAGTTCACTGGACGGGTGGTGGAGAACCGGCGTTGGCCCGACGGACTACAGGCCGCCGTTGAGGCCAAGGAAGGAGTCCCGCTTCAACCCCAAGGCACGATCCGCGGATCGATCACCCTGCAGCACTTCTTGCGGCTCTACCCGAAACTCAGCGGCATGACCGCTACCGCGCAGCCGGCCGCCGAGGAATTCCGGGAGTTCTACGACCTCACGGTCGTGGTGATCCCACCCAACCGGCCGTGCATCCGCGCCGACCGGCCCAACCTCGTATTCTCGCACAAGGAAGCAAAGTACGGGGCTCTCATCGAGGAAATCGTCGACCTGCAGCGCACCGGTCGGCCCGTGCTGGTCGGGACGGCCAGCATCGCCGAGTCGGAGCTGATTGCCGCGGGACTCGACACCGTGGGCATCGCCTGCCAAATTCTCAATGCCAAGAACAACGAACACGAGGCAAAGATCGTCGCCCAGGCAGCCACACTCGGCGCGGTGACCATTTCCACCAACATGGCCGGCCGCGGGGTAGACATCCGACTCGGCGGCGATCCGCCGTACCAACGCGACGAGGTATTCGATCTGGATGGTCTCTACGTGATCGGTACCAATCGACACGAAACCCGGCGTATCGACTGCCAATTGCGAGGGCGCGCGGGCCGCCAGGGAGATCCCGGCTCGTCACGATTCTTCATCAGCCTCGAAGACGACTTGATCCAGCGGTACGGAATCCGAGATCTTCTCCCGAACCAGTATCGCACCCTCCGGCAGGACGACCCCATCGAGGACCCGGCCGTCTCGCGCGCGATCGGGCGATCGCAGCAGACCATCGAGAGCCAAACGTGCGAGATCCGAAGAACGCTCTGGCGGTATGCCTCTCTGATCGAAAACCAGCGCAAACGCATACAGCAGCAACGCCAGAACATCCTCGTGGATCGTATGCCCCTGGATCTCCTTTCCACGCGGGCCGGGCAGCGATATCAGCAACTGAGCTCCACCGTGGGCAACAAAGTGCTGCAAGACGTGGAGAAGCAGATTACCCTGTTTCATATCGATCAGTGTTGGGCGGAACACCTTGCCCGCGTTGCCGACATTCGTGAGAACATCCACCTGAGAGTCCTCGCCAGGCAGAATCCGTTGGACGAGTTCCAGAAGGAGGCCGGACGCGAGTTCGCCGACCTCACCGAAAGGATCGATGATCAGATCCTCGGCACGTTTCACTCCGTCGCGATCGACGAGAACGGCCTGGACCTGGACAAGGAAGGACTTCGAGGACCCTCATCCACCTGGACCTACCTGATCAACGACAACCCCTTCGGCGACGTCCTCCAGCGACTCTTCCGAGGGTTGACGCGGAAACTCGTTGAGCAATCCAGCCGCCCCGATTGGTGAAAGTCGGAAGACATCCGCAAGTCTGTGGCCTATAGGTGTTGTCGAGAATCTATCTAGAGGACATTTCAAAACCGGTGCTCTGATTGTTGTCATTCTGAGCGCAGCGAAGAATCTCGGCTTTCGCGGGGGGGAGACCCTTCGCTTCGCTCAGGATGACCGTTTTGAAATGCCCTCTAGTCAAGAAATCCGGCCTCCCGTTGGTCGGCCTCACTGCATTGGCTTTCTGAGGAGCAATAGTGGCGGAGAGGGTGGCACCGAAGTTACAGAACGCGTCAGAACCGGTACTCCAGCCCGAAGTTCATGCCCTGCGCCCAGAAGTTGGAATCGTGCCAGACAAACCGCGGGCGGGCCGGGCCTTCGGGCTCATCGACCGGTGGAAAATACTGTGAGTTGACCGTGTAGTCGACCTGCTCGGCCGCCCGGGCCACGCTGGCCCAATAGATGAGGCTGTAGCCGAAATAGGCTCGCGTGCGGCAGGTCAACTGGTAGCCGATCTCGGCCTCGAACTGCGGGATGACCACGAACTCGTTGTGCGTGTAGCGGCCGCGGTTCGTGTCCAGTGCCAAGAGACCGCCGTCGTAGGTTGCCGGCTCGTCGCCCGGTGCCTGGAAGGTGGTTTGGCCGTCGATCGTGACCACCTGGCTGTTGTTGCCGAGCGCCGCTTTGGCCAGCAGTTCGAGCGACCACCGGCCCTGATAGACCTGCGCGATGAGACCCAACTCGCCGCCGTGGAACTCATTTCGGGTGCGAAAATCGTCAAACAGATCGACCGTGGTTCCTATCGCGATGACTCCGTGGGGGTCCGGCCCAATCGTCCTCAGGTCTTCGACGACCCGAAGCGTGTCGTTGAGCTGGTAGCTGCGGTAGCCGGCGATCAGGTCGACCCGATAGCAAGTGGTCCCAAGCGGCCCGAACATCGAGCGGAGCCCCCGGCAGTACATGGCGGCCCGGGTGGCGGCGATCTCCGAGCACCACGAGCCGCCGTAGCCGCTTTCCCCGCAGCTCCCGCCACAGCTTTCTTCCAAGCAGCATGCGTCGCCGCAGCAACCGCCGCATGGTTCGTGACAGCAGAGGTTCAGCCGGAAGTTTGCCCCGGCCGAGTGGAAATATTCGTCGATCCGGCCGCTGACCGTGCCTCGGAGCCAAGCGGGACCGGTACTGGGATCGGAACTGGAGACCAGTTCGGCGTTTTCGTGCTCGACCTCCGGGTTGACGTCGTAGAACGGCCGGGCGTAGAGCGGCTCGCCCTGGTCGGTCGAGGTGTACCGAAAGTCGGTCCCTTCCTGGCCCAACGTGAGGAAGTCGAACTCGATGCCGGCGGTGCGCCCGCAGTGGAACCAATGGCCGAAGTTGATCCGGACGCCGGAGCGGTCGTCGCCGCCCACCCACTGGTCGCCGAAGAGGATTTCGGTCGTCGGGTTGCCGATGATGCCGCCATCGTCGGCGTCGCTGGTGGTGACCAGGGGGATGACGCGAACGCCTCGCGTCCACCAGAGCAGGTAGTCGGCCCGAAACCAGTATTGGCCCGACGGACCGACCGGGCAAGCGCGAAGGGCGCAGTCTGCCTCGGGGGCACATTGGTAGTTCGGAACCAACTGGCCGCTCTGGAGGAAGTCGCCCGGGGCGGCACCGCGCTGGGCAGTGGGGGTCGGCTTCGAGGCCGACTCGGCCGTTGGAGGCGGCGGGAGCCGTTTCGTCTGGTCGGCTGCCGATCCTCGATAACTGCCCAACACAACGACACTTGCGAGGGCCACGAAGACGACACGCTTGCTCGTTTTTCGCGCCGGGGTCATTTTCTACTCCCCCCGAATCGTTCGGCAAGGAAGACTTACGGGATGTGAAGATGTACGGGTTGTATCGCCCGTGCCACATGTATCGAATCGGGCGATTATGACGGTTGCGCCAGTCATTCCGGCGTGGGCGCAACAGTCGACGAGATCGGTAGGCTCGGCCTTAAGCCCGTATATAGCCGCAATATCCCAGGTTAACAGCAGAAGAGAGGTAGTGTCCCGAAGGGCTTGTGGCAACACAAGCCCGGGGTTACGGCGGAGCGGCTACCCTGGGATAGGGGACCGAACAAAGAGGCAACCCCGAAGGGGTTCTGGCAACACAGCCCAGGGTTGCGGCGTAGCCGCTACCCTGGGATAACGGCGAGAACAAGCAGTAAACCCCAACGGGGTTTCGGATGCAGGGGTGTTCATGCCGCAATCGCTGGCCAATCTGTTGGTGCACCTGGTGTTCTCGACGAAGGATCGCCGCGTGCTAATGCACAACCACGATCTGCGAGACGAGATGCACCGATACCTGGCTGGCGTCTCCGCCAGGCTGGATTGCCCCGCGGTGACGGTGGGCGGCACGGAGGACCACGTACATCTGCTTGGGCGTCAATCCCGCTCTGTCACTCTGGCCGACTGGGTTAAGGAACTCAAACGGGTGTCATCGCTTTGGGCGAAGACACGAGATCCGCAATGGAGCGTGTTCCAATGGCAGGCCGGCTACGGGGCCTTTTCGGTCAGCCAGTCACAAAGCAGCCGCGTGCAACGATACATCGCGTCGCAGGAAGAGCGTCATCGGCGATTGTCATTTCAGGACGAATTGCGGCGACTCTTGAAAAAGCACGGGGTTGAGTTCGATGAGCAATATATTTGGGATTGACTCCGCGGATCGGCCCGACGGCGCAACCCTTTCAGGGTTGTCCTGATGGTGCGTGACGGTGACCCAGGGTAGCCGCTGCGCGGCAACCCTGGGCTGTGATGGGGCAGCCCCGTTGGGGCAATGCTTCTAGGGCGAGGCGGTCTTATGGAGTGAGCTACTCTCCCGTAGGCCGGGTCATGATCCGGCGATGCACTGGCCCGGTCCACCGGCCGGCGCTCAATAGCGGTACGCCACTCGGCCACCGAGCGTCGCCATCGACGAGGAGGGTTGGAAGTACCCGTCGACGATGTTCGATTTTTCCCAGGTCATGATCTCCATGAGCACCGACCCCAGGAACCGCTCTCCCCGCAGCCCAAGCTCCAAGCGCCCCATGGTGCCGCATTTGGGCGAAAGGGACTCACCGACCGAAATGTGCTCGTAGGTATACGGGGTGAGGCCAAGGCGTGCGGAAGTGAAGAAGTGCAGCCCGGGCTCCATCGACTCCTTCGTCTCGATGCCGACGTACGGATAGAGCGTGACCCAAGTCTCTTCGTAACCGGCGACCGTGTGTCCGGTGGGCAACTGGCCGTCGTGCAAGTCGCGCCGCCAGCACCGCGAGCCGATGCCCAGCACGATCCGGTTCTTGAGCCAGCTGCGCGGCTCGAGAAGGAATTCGAATTCTCCGCGGAATCCGAGATAGCTTGTGCCGTCCGACTGTTCATAGGGGATGATGGCATAAGCATTCTGCGCATAGCCCTGGTAGTCCATCTGGCCACCGAAAAGCTCGACCCGCAGTCGAGCATTCCCGATCCGCTGTCCGTAGCCGATGGTGACCAGCATGCCCGACTCGTCGACCAGTTCGAGCGACTCAAATTCCTCGCTCCAGTGAAATGCGTCCAGTCGCACGTAGCACGCGCGCAGTCGCTGCGGCCCGAGTTCGGCGTCGACGATCTCCTCGGGCTCGATCACCATTTGCTGCTGGGGCACATGGTCGAGGCGGTCGAAAGAGAAAGAACCCGCATTCTCGAGGCGGTCGAAGGAGTCCTGGCCGGCAGCGTATGCCGAGCGGCCGGGCACGGTCTGGGCCGGAGTGGATTGCACCGGGGGCGGCTCAATCGACTCCAGGGCAAGGGACCCTGGGTCGACGGCCACCGGCCAGGCCGTCGCGCCGGGGTAGGTCGTCGGAAGAGGAACCGGCAGGGCCGTTGCGGCCGGGGCGGTGCTACTGGCCGGACTGGTCGGGTTCATGGGCGCCCGCAGATTATCGATGCCGGGCGCCAGCGTGCCGCTTGTCCAAACCGCCAGTGCCACAATCACCCGCGACATAACGCAGTTTCCCTTCGATACCCCCTCCAGACTGAAGAGTCCGGACGCCCCCTTTCTCGTGAGTAGGGGCGGGATAATAGTCAAACCGTGGTGAGGATTCAAGGCGATTTGCCCGAGGCCGTCGGGGAATTCCGCTCTGGAAAACAGGTCATCTTAACAACTTGGGTGGCATGGCCTCGCTTGCGTCCCGGCGCGCCGGGATGCTTAGTTGTCAAGAAACATGCTCACGCAAGCGAGAGCATGCCACCCCAGATTCCCAGAGCGGCCAGCGCCACCCCATCGCCGTAGGGGCACCGGCCGGGGTGCCGGGGAAAATCGGGGTTTGTGGTTCTCGGCCGATGGGTTAGATTTTGTAAACCTTACAAGCACCGGCCGGCTGGACCCTTGGCCGCCTGGCCGCTGCCACGGCGAACTTGAGCACAAACCGTCGGACCTGGCACAAGACTTCCGTTTGGTCCAACGTTTGCACAGTGAGAAGGAAGAAGTGAGAAGGATCTTAGCGCTCGTTACTTCATCCTTCTGACTTCTGACTTCATCCTTCTTCCTTCGGCCCACGGATGAGGCCGACCGTCTCCCATACCTATCTACGAGGCGCAAGAGCATGGAAGCTCGAATCTTCCCGAAGGGGGTGCCGGCTGCTGCCGGCCGTATCCTTTCTGCCCTGTTGCTGGTCGCCCTGCTGGTCTGTTCGATGGGCGCCCGGGCGCGGAGCCGGAACTTCGTCGTCGAGACGAGCGATCCGACGTTGGCCCGGCAAATCGCTCAGGCCGCGGAGAAGTACCGCCGCGATCTGGCCGTCTCGTGGATCGGCAAGGCGATGCCCGACTGGTCGGCGCCCTGTCTGATGACGGTTCGCGTGGCGCCGAATCTGGGTGCCGGGGGTTCGACAACCTTCATGTTCGACCATGGCGAAGTGTTCGGCTGGCGGATGAGCATTCAGGGCTCGCGCGAGCGGATCTTCGACTCGGTGCTGCCGCACGAGGTCACGCACATGATCCTGGCCAGCCATTTCCGCCGGCCGCTGCCGCGCTGGGCCGACGAAGGCGCCGCCACAAGCACCGAATGTGCCAGCGAGCGGAAAAAACACTATCGCATGCTCAAGGAGTTCCTCTGCACGCGACGCGGCATTGCGTTTAACCAGATGTTCGCCATGACCGAATATCCCCACGACGTCATGCCGCTGTACGCGCAGGGCTTCTCGGTGGTCGACTATCTGATCCAACAAGGTGGTCGACGCAAATTCGTTGCCTTCCTCGAAGACGCCTTAGAGAGTGGTCGATGGGCGTCGGCCACGCGGCGTCACTACGGGATCTCAAGCCTCGGCCGACTCCAGAACCGGTGGCTCGACTGGATCCGCCAGGGTCACCCTAGCCTGGAACCGGGCCGCGGCGACCCCGAGACCTCCTCCGAGATCCTGCTGGCCGACGCGTCCGGACGGGCCGGCCGGGGATCAGGCCGGTCGAGCGACTCGACAGCCCCGAGCCGCTCGGTCCGAGTGCCCGGGCGGCAGTTGGCCGCCACGGGCCGGCGTCCCTGGCCGGAGCCGAACCTGATCTACCGTATCCCGCGCGGCGAAGCGGCCCCGGCGAAGGCCTGGCAGGCGCCGCCGGGCGCAGCGGCCGCCCCGATTCGCTCGCAGACGGCCCGACCTCAGCCGGTCGAGCAGGCCCGGCAGATCATCCTGGAATGGAGCAAGCCGGGCGTGGTCGGCGCGCCGGTGGCCGGTGGGCAGGGGCGCTATTGAGATTCGGACTGCTGAGCTTGGGAGGGCGAACCTCCTGGTGAGCCGAGCATCTATCGGGACCGCTGCAAAACGAGACTCCGGCAAGGGCGGGCAAGCCGCCCATGGCACCCCAGAATGTTCTCGTGAGAAGGTTCAGATAGCCTCGCCGCCTCTTTCGCCGGTTCGGATCCGGATGCAGTCTTCCAAGGGCAGGATCATGATCTTGCCGTCTCCGATCTCTCCGTCCGGACCGGTGCGCCCGGCCTTGATGATCGCGTCGATCGTCGGCTGCAGGAATTGATCGTTGACGGCGATCGTCAGTTGCACCTTTCGGATCAGGTTGACGGTGAACTCGTGGCCGCGATACATCTCCGTGTGTCCGCGCTGACGGCCGAATCCCTGGACGTCCATTACCGTCAGTCGGAAGACTTCGACTTCGGCCAGGGCCGTTTTGACGGCTTCGAGACGGTTGGGCTGAATGATCGCAATGATGAGCTTCATTTTCATTCCGTCCTTCGTGGTCAGCGTAATCTCGGCACGGCAAGGTCCCGCCGGCGACGATCTCGCGCGGGCGTGATGTTCCCATGGTATCTCGTCGGGCCGGTAGTCTCAAGCCTGATCAGGCTCTAGGATGCATCGTTGCAAGGGCCGCTTTGGCCGCCGGTTACGGCCAGTGCGACGGGAGGCACGCCGGCGACAGGCCCAACCGCACAAAAAGCCACCGGCGCTTGACAGCCGTCGCTGGTGGGGTTATTCTCATAGTTTGCCGGGGCCCTCGACGCCCCCCCCAATTGGCTTGTTCCTTTGGGCCCCGGTGTTCATTCCTGATGCATTGAGTCCGGAACACTCGTGCTCTAGAGGTGAGTTCATGAAGAGGAAGGTGTCGCACCGCGCCGTGTCGCGCCCGGCGGGGACCCTGGCCGCCGGTTGGGTCGCCGTGCTTGTCTTCTGCGTGTCCCCGTCGTTGGGTTACACGACAAAAAGCCCCGAGGTTGTCCAAATGGTCGACCGGGCGACCAACTATCTCCGGCGCGCAGGCCACGCGAAACCGGGGGGCATGGCGCTGATCGGCTTGGCGCTGTTGAAAAACAAGCTGCCGTTGTCCGAACCTAAGATGGTTGAGGTGGCCGAAAGCATCGCCCAAAGCGCCCGCGGTGGGGCGGCGAACATGGACATCTACAGCACCGGCCTGTGCATCATTTATCTGGCGAGCTACGATCCGGACAAGTACCGGGGCGAGGTGGAAACGTTGCTCCGGGCGCTGGAGGCCAAGCAGAAGCCTCATGGCGGCTGGGGATATCCGGCGTCGAAACGGGGCGACACGTCGATGACCCAGTATGGCGTGCTCAGCGTCTGGGAGGCGAAGCAAGCCGGTTTCAAGGTGCCGCAGACGGTCATAAACCGTATGGCGACCTGGTTGCTGAAGACGCAAGACCCCTCAGGGGCGTGGGGATACCAGGCCAAGACTTCGGATACCTTCCAGCCTATCCCGCAGTCGGGAGTCCGCCATTCGTTGGCTGCCGCCGGACTGGGGAGCACTTACATTTGCGCCCACTTGCTGGGAATGAACCCCGAGGTCTCGTCCGGCGGCGAGCGGCAGCCGAGCGCGTTGAAGGAGGTCAGGCAACCACAGCCGCGGCGCGGCAACAGGCCCAAGATCAACACGAACGTTGCCCCTGACGTGTTGCGCACCGTGCAGAACCGCGGTAACGCTTGGATGGAGAAAAACTACACCGTCCGCCCGGAAGCCGAAGCACTCTATTATTTGTACGCGCTGGAGCGCTACCACAGCTTCCGCGAGTTGGCCGAGGGCAAGGCAAACCGTGACCCGGCCCGACAAGAAGCGCCCAAATGGTACAACGACGGCGTGGGCTTCCTTAAGGACCTCCAAGCCAAAGACGGAAGCTGGTCTTGGACGGGCCAGTGTGACACGGTGGTGAACACGGCCTTCGGCACCCTGTTCCTCTTGCGTTCGACGCAGAAGAGCATTCAGCGGTCTCGCGGTTTCGGCGACGGCAGGCTGATCGGCGGGCTCGGCTTGCCCAAGAAAGGGGAATTCTTGGGCCGGGGCGGTCAGATCGTCTCCAAGCCTTTGTTGGGTCCGGGACCGGCGTTGATCGCGGCCCTGGGTGAGCAAGAGGCTGAGGACCTCACGGCGTTGGTCGAGCAATTCGACCGGCTCGGCGATAGAAAAAGGCCCGAGTTGCTCACGTCGAAACATCAGAAGCGATTCAAGACCCTGCTCTGCGATCCCTCGCCCGAGAAACGCATCGCGGCAGTCAGAATGCTCGTGTTCAGCGGCAATCTGGACAACGTTCCGACGCTGATTCCGGCATTGAAGGACCCGGATCTGGACGTGGTTCTGGCTACGCGGGACGGTCTTCGGCGGTTGACTCGCCGGTTCGGAGGATTTGATCTTCCTGACAACCCCACCCCGGAGGATAAGCTCCGCGCCGTCAGGCAGTGGAAAAAGTGGTATTTGTCTATCCGTCCCGACACCGAGTTTTAGACGTTCTATGGCTTTGTTGAAAACCTTCAGAAAGCGTGGCTGGTGGCTGAGCGCAGCGAAGCCCCAGATTGGGACCATCTGGGGCACCGCTTCGCTATGCCCCAGCCACCCCATCGATACCGAATTCTGACGTTCCGGACGGATCTTCCAACCATCACCTACCAACAAGCAATTATGCATCGACCATGAGCGACGGCAAATCGACAACCCGACGGGGCTTGCATTATCGGCTGGTCGTGTCGCGTTACGACCGCGTGTCGGGCATGCTGATTGCCCTGTTGATCCTGCTGGGCATTGTGGTGTTGATCATGCTGACCATCTGGCTGACCAACCAGATTTGGGCCACGCAGGTGGCCGTTCCGGTGGTGATGGAGGAGATCGGCGATCAGGAGGACGACCCCTGGGGGCCGGGCCACGACATCGAACCGCCCGCACCCCAGGAAACCGATCTGGAGGAGGAGGAAATGGAAGACGTCATCAAGGCGGTGGCCGACGCCATGGCCACCCGGGCGGCGATGATCGAACGGGGCGTCTCCGGTGAAGGCAAGGGCAAGGGAGGCGGCGGTACCGGCCTAGGCCGCAAGGGCGCGCGCCGACGCTGGAACCTTCGGTTCCAAGAAGGCAATACCCTGGAAACCTACGCTCGCCAGCTCGACTTTTTCGAGATCACGTTGGGTCTGCTCGAGCCCGACGACAAAGTCCTGATCATCTCCAAACTCTCGCAGAAACGGCCCGAAAGACGACTCGTGTCGCGCGATTCCATGAAGAAACGATACCGCTTCACCTGGACCCAGGGCAGCCTGGAGGAAGCGGATGAGGAGCTGTTGGAGCGAGCGGGCATCGCCGTTCGAAGACGCACGATCTACAAGTTCCTGACGCCTTCGCTGTATCGCAAACTCATTATCATGGAACAGGAGCGCGCCGGCGGAAAGAAGGTCCGCTCGACGCGGTTCGGGATTAAGACGGCGGGCAGCGGCTACGAGTTCTACATAATAGGCCAGACACACTTTTAACCACGCATATCTGGGTAACACGAGCTATGGAATTAGTAACTTTTTATATTAGCCAGTTGATTTATGGGGTTCTGGCGGCACTGGCCCTGTGGGGCGCGTTCTGCGTGATCGTCGTCTGGCGGCGTGTCGGACAGACCCGCTTCCGCAGTGAGGATGAGCAGGAGGCATTCCTCGATACGCTCGACGAGCAGCTCGTTTCCGGCGATTTCGAGGCGGCCACGGAGATGTGCGACCAGGACGATCGGGCCATGTCCCAGTTGGCCATGCTGGCCGTGGCCAATCGAGACATGGGCTATCGCAAGATACGCACGCTGGTGACCGACCGCTTCCAGCGCGACGTGCTGGCCGATTTGGAATACCGTCTCAGTTGGGTCTACACGGTGATCAAGGCGGCGCCCATGGTCGGGCTTTTGGGTACGGTCATGGGCATGATGGGTGCTTTCACCACGCTGACGCAGGGCCAGAACGTCGAGCCTTCCCAGTTGGCCGAGGACATCAGCTTTGCGCTGATCACCACCGCCTGCGGCCTGGCGATCGCCATTCCCTTGGTGCTGTCGACCGCCTACATCAACGTGCGGATTCGCAAGCTGGAAGACCTGGTTAGCCTGGGCATGACCCGGCTGTTGGAAACGATCAAGGCCATCCTGATGCAGCCACCCGCCAGCAAGTGACATGAGCATGAAGAGACCATGACGGACGACTCCCAAATCATCGCTGCCGACGACCTGGACGAGATGCTTCAGGAGGAAGAGCAGCCGGCGATAGCCCGGCGGCCGATGAAGGACACGGCCGAGTTGGACATCACGCCGATGATCGACTGTGTTTTTCTTTTGTTGATCTTCTTTCTGGTTTCGTCGAAGCTCACGCAGAGTACGCCGGTCGAACTGCCGCCGGCCCGACATGGCGGCGGAGTCAGCGAGCAAACGGCCGTCATCATTACGATTGCCGAGCGCGAGGGCGATCGCCCGGCGGCCGTCCACTGGGGTGACGGCACCGGCGGCGAGCTTTTGCCCGACGACGTCAAGCAGCAAGAAGCCGAGATCATCGAAAGGGTCCAGGCCGATTTTCTTAGCGGAACGAAAGAGAGTGTGCTGATCAAGGCTAGTCGGGGAGTTCGGGAGAAGTATGTTGCGCAGGTGGGCATCGCCGTCGGGAAGGCCGACATCGAGGACGCCAAGCTCCATATCGGCGTGTATGAGAAACGTTAGCCCAAACCGGTTTTTGCCATGGCCATTCAACTGGCATGTTCTCAGTGCGGTCAGACGTTGAAGGTGGACGACCGCTTTGGCGGCGCGAAGATCCGCTGCCCGAAGTGCCGTGGCATTACCGTTGCGCCGGTCGCCGGGCAAGGCCCTAGCGCGACCGTTGCCGAGACGCCCAAGCCCAGCGGCGCCGCCAAGACCAGACGGTCCAAGAGCGAACTTCTGGATACGTTCGAGGAGATCGAGCCGGTCGACTTCAAGCGGCGGGAGCGTGAAGAGACCGAGATGGACATGACACCGATGGTCGACGTCGTGTTTTTGTTGTTGATTTTCTTCATGGTCACCGCGGCCTTCAGCCAGCAGAAAGCGCTGGAAATCCCCAAACCGAGCGACGACAGCGCGGTCTCGGACGCGGTCGTCGTCGATCCGGAGGAAGGCAATATCATCGTTCGGATCGAGCGTGACAACGCGATGTGGGTGGGCGATAGCGAAGCCCACAGCGAGCAGGATCTGCTGGTCAAGCTGCGCGAAGCCCGGGAAGGCGTGCCCGGCAGCGATTCGCCCCCGATCAACAGCGTCCTGGTGAACGCCAACGAGGAGGCTCTCCACGAGATCGTCGTGATGGTCTTGGATGCCTGTAACGACGTCAACATGGAGAAGATCAGACTGTGCACGGTTAGTGATGACGATTACTGACGGGAAGGGCGGAGGCGATTTGAGAGTCTCAGTAGTTCCAATGTTCTATGGAGACCCGTCATGGTCATTCTCTGAGCGTAGCGAAGAATCTCCTTGGCCATGGAGATCCTTCGCTACGCTCAGGATGACCTGCTGCGGTGTCAGCCAGCCAAACTTGGAACTACTGGATTTAGCGATTTAGGGATGTTGTTCCTATCTACTACTTCTGCCTTCCGCCTGCTGCCATCGCTATTTTTAACCAAGAGATTATTGAAAGCATCTTATGATCTCCGCCAAGATATTCCTCAAGATTCTGGCCAAGAAGGATTTGCTTCCGAGCGGGGCGATCCACAAGCTCGAGCGCCAATTGGCCGACTCGCCCAAGAAAATCCCCGCCGAGGCCGTGGCAAAACGGCTCATCAAGAAGGGCTATTTGACGCCGGCGCTGGCGAAACGTCTGCTGAAGGTGGCCCGCACTGCGGAGCACGAGTTGAACGAAAGGGCCGCGTCGAAAGCCCCGCCCGAGAAACCGCCCGCGCCGGAAGAAAGCGAATTGGGTCTGGCCGCGGTCGACGAGGAGTCGGGAGACGACGACGCGGTCGTCGACACCTGGGAAGTTGAGTTGGAGAAGCCCGAGCCGCCGCCGCCGGCCGAGCAGCCGAAGGCGGCGCCTCCGGCGGAGGCGCCGATCGCCCTGGACGGCGGTGCAGGGATCGACGGTGAAGTCGTTGCCGGCGAAGTGATCGACGGCGACGTCGTCGTGGAGGCGCCGTCAGCCGAGCTCGGACTCGGCGAAGGCGGCCTGGACGGGCAAGGCGATGACGGAGCGCGCCTTTCGGCCAGACGAAGGAAAGGGCTGGGGGGATTGCTCGACGCCGTCCTTCCTCGGCGAAACCGCCGCCGTAAGGAAAACCCCTGGGACTCCTCGCTCATTCTCATCGGCGGCGGGGCACTCCTGGTGTTGGTTCTTGGCGGACTGATGTTGTCCTGGCTGTTGTTTGGGCAAAGCGGCGACCAGATGCTCGATGAAGCCACCGAGTTTTATCGCCAGGGCTCCTATACCAACGCCATCGCTCAATACGATCAGTTCCTCAAGAAGTATCCCGGTCATGCCCGGGCCAGCCTCGCCAAGGTCGAGCGGGGTCTGGCCCGACTGCGCAAAGCCGTCAACGACATGAAGGACCCCGTGAAATGGCTGGAGGTGGCCGAGGAAGTCCTGGGCGAGATCAGCGGCGAAAGCGCGTTTGGCGAAGCAAAGGGCGAGTTGAAGGCACTCTTGCCGGAAATCGCCAGCAAGCTGTCCGAACAGGCGCGGGAGAAAGCCGATCCGAACCTGGTCGCCAAAACGCGCGAAGCGGTGGCGATGGTCGAGAAGTACATCTCGCGATCGCAGCGTCCGAAGGCTCTGCTGGACGACATTGCCGCCTTGCTGCAGATCACCGAACGTGCGATCGCGCGAGACGATGAGTTGGCCAAGGCCATCGCGGCTATGGACGAGTTTACCAACAACGGCGAGCCCGAGCGCGCCTACAACGTCCGGCGCACCTTGCTGAAGGCCTATCCCGACCTGATCAAGAACAAGCAGTTGCAGAAGGCCGTTCTGAAGGTATCCAAGGCCCAGCAAGGGGCTGTCAAAGTCGTCCGGCAATCCAAGGCGGCCGAGCTGCCCGAGCCGGCCGTCGTGGACAAGGTGGCCCTGGCCGTCGTGCGACGTGATCGGCGCCGCGACGTGCCCGGCGCGGCGGGCTACGTCGTCTATGCCCTGGCCGAAGGGGCCGCCTACGGCCTGGACGCCGCCACGGGCCGGGTCCTGTGGCGCCGCTTCGTCGGCTACAGCACGGACGGGTCGAGCCTCGGCTTCGCGCCGATTCCGGTCAGTGACGCGCCGGGAAGCGACGTTCTGGTGGTCGACGCCCGACGCCAAGCGCTGGTGCGTCTCGAAGCCGCCACGGGACGCGTGCGCTGGCAACAGACCCTCGGCGAGGCGTTCAGCGCGCACCCGGTCCTGGACAAGCAAGATCGCATTCTGATTGCGGCCGCCTCCGGCCGACTTGTGATCGTGGATCTTGCGTCGGGCAACTCGCCCGGCTTCATCCAAATTCCCCAAAAACTCACGGCGGCTCCGGTCATCGATCCCAGAAGCGGTTGCATCTATCAGGTGGCCGCGCATTCGAACCTCTACGTGCTCTCGCCCGAGGGAGAATGCAAACAGGTGGCTTATCTGGCTCACGAGCCGGGCACGGTCACCGCGGCACCGGTCATCATCAGTCGGCTCCTGGTGGTTGCCGAGAACCGGGGTTTTCGTAGTGCCTTGTTGCGTGTCTTTGCCCTGGAGGGCGACAAGGACAACCCACCGCTGGCGGAGCTTCAGCAGATCGAGATCGAGGGTCACGTCGACGCGCCTCCGTTGGTCTCCGGCACACGCATGTTGGCCACGACCGATTCGGGACGCGTTGTGGCGTATCGGGTCAGCGGGACCAATGCCCGGCAACCGCTGGAGCAGGTCGCGCAGCTCCAGACCAGCGACGAACCCAATCTCATACGATTCCCGTTGCTGATCCGAGACGAGTTCTGGGTAGCCGATAACACACTTACGAAATACGAGCTTCAGTCGTCGCTGGGGAATATCCGCTCCGCGTGGACGGGGTTCAGCGGCAGTGCCTTTCTTCAGCCGCTGGGCTCGCTGGGCCGGACCATCTTCTTTGTGCGGCGACGCATGAATCTGCCCGGCGTCCAGGTGGCGGCCATCGGAATGAATAGGCCGATTCCGTTCTGGGAAACGACCCTGGCTGCTCCGTCGGTGGGCCAGCCGTGGGTGACGCCGTCCGGTCGGGCCGTCCACGTCGTGACTGCGCTGGGCAGCTTGCTCGAAGTCCCGGCCGACGAGTTGAAAGGCCAGCGCACGCTTGACCGGGCGGTCGTTGCGCTGCAGACGGGCGACCTGCGCCAAGCCGTGAGCGACGTCGTCCGCATGCCGGGAGGCTCCATCGTGCTGTCGATGGGTGCCGGCAGCGACCGATTGGCCGTCTTCGATCCCCGACGCGCCCCCAGACAATTCCGATCCGTAAGGCTCAACGATCCGTTGAGCACCACCCCCGTGCCCATGGAAAAGGGGCTCTTGGTTCCTTGCCGGCTCGGCCAGGTGTATCTCCTCGATCCGAACACGGGCAGAGACGTCGTGAAGCCGTTCCAGGCGAAGTTGGCCGCCGGACAGAAGGTGGCGTGGCGGCGTCCGGTACCGATCGACCAGAACTCCGTCGTGCTGGCCGATGGAAGCCACAGCGTCTATCGGTTGACCATCAAGAGCAGCCCGGCGCGACACGTGGCCGCGGTGGCCGAGGCCACCTTGGCCCGACCGATTGCCTCGCAGCTGGCCGTCGTCGGCGACACGGTCTACGCCGTGGACGAAGACGGACAGTTGCAGCGGTTGCGGCTGCCCAATCTCACGGCCGGCAAGCCCTTGCCGCTGGGCGCTCAGGCGACCTGGGGCCCACACCGCGCCGGTCAAAACGCTTTTCTAACCACCGAGAACGAACAACTGCTCTGTCTGGACGGCACGGGCGAGGTGGTCTGGAAGGTGACCTTGACCCACGGGCCCTTGGCCGGCCCTCCGCTGCCGGTGGCCGGTGACTTCCTCGTGGCCTATGCCAACGGCGTGTTGTCGCGGGTGGAGGGTTCGTCGGGCAGAGAGTTGGGCAAGCTCGAGACCGGCCGCCCGTTGGGCGCGGGGCCGGTTCTGCTCGGAGCGGACGTGCTGTTGGTCGGCGGCGACGGCACGCTGTATCTCAGCCCGCAACCGCCCAACGCCAAATAAACCCGTGATGAAAAAGAGCAGCCTCCCGTGATGGTCGTACCACGAAACAAGAAGCTCTGGCTCAACTCGGCGCGGCCCCGGCGCGCGGCCGAGGCGCTTCACGCGGCAAGGACGGTCGGCCTGGCACGTTTTCGATCAGCGTGTGGTTGCTCTTTGAGGGTGCCACTGGCGTCTCGCCAGTGCGACACGGGCAAGATGCCCGTGGCACCCCGCCACGCCAATCTCACAATTGCTCTGGTGCTCATGCTGGCTGCGGGCATGGTTTGCGGCTGGCTTGGCACCTCCGCGACGGCCCTGGCGCAGGAAACCACCGAGGCGGAATCCTACTCGGACGAAACGCCGCTCTACGAGGAGGATCCCTACGATCGGATCACGCTCACGAAGCAGTACAAGGAGCGGCTGCTCAAAGTCGAGCCGTTGAAGCTGCCCGGTCGCCGATTGCCGAGATACCCCCGCCCCAGTTTCCGGCTGGAAGTCCGCCTTTGGGACACTCCCGAAAAGCCCTACGAGTTGCGTTGGTCGTCCATCGAGAAAGTCGAGCTTTTCGAACAGATAGTCCTTGCCAAGGCCGTTGAACTGGTCAAACAAGGTGAACGGGAAAAAGCCTACGACTATTTCCAATGGCTCGAAACCAAGCATCCCGACTTGCCCGGGCTCAAGGAAGCCATCGGCGATTATCTTTATGGCGAGGCAGCCGCACAACGAGACAAGGGAGACTACTTCGGTGCCCTGGCCATGCTCGTGACGCTCTACGAGCACAACCCCGGGTATCCCAAGCTGGCGGATGCATTCGGCGCGATCGAGGACAAATTGCTCAGGCAATACGACGCGGCACGCAAGTATTCAGCCGCGCGGAGACTCCTGTGGGATCTGCGTCGGCGATTCGACGACCATCCCACGGCGGTCAACTGGGAGTTGGAACTGCAACGACGTGCCGCCGGTCATCTGGCCGAGGCGCGCAGGGCGCTGGCGGTCGGGAACTTTCGCCGAGCCGACCGCGCTATGCAGGAGGTCGTGCTCATCTGGCCCGATCTGCCGGGCGCCCGGGAGATGGTCGCTTCGCTGCACCGCGAGTATCCCCGCGTGGTCGTTGGGGTGGGCAGCCGCGCGGTGAGTGTCGATCCGCGTCATCGTCAGGACTGGTCCACCCGACGCAGCAGCCGGCTGATCTATCGCACGCTGACCGAGTTTCTCGGCCCGGGCTCCGAAGGCGGCGACTATCGTTGCCCGGTCGGCGTGATCGAAATCGAGCCGCTTGCGCGCCGCCTGGTGATTCAGATCCATCCGAACCTGCGATGGGCCCAGGGGAATCTCACGTTGACCGGCGTCGACGTTGCCCGGCGGCTGCTGGCCATGGCCACTCCGGGCAGCAGCCGGTATCGAGCCGCTTGGAGCGAGTTGTTTGCCGGCGCGACGGTTCGCGACGTCTATCAGGTCGACGTCGAAATGCGGCGACCGCACGTCCGCCCCGATGCGCTGCTCCAAACCACGCTGGTACCGTACACCGGCACCAGCGCGAGGTCGTCCTCCGAGCCGACCAACGGCCCGTACGTGATCGACAAGCAGAGCGAGGATGAGACGATCTATGTCTTCAATCGGCGGTATTTCGCCGCGGTGCCGACGCAACCGAGGGAGATCGTCGAACGACACGTCCGGGACGACCGCGAGGCGATTCAAGCGCTCGGCGACGGGCAGATCAAGGTGCTCGACCGCGTCAACCCCTGGAGGCTCGCCGAGTTCCGTTCGCTCAAGAATGTCGTGGTCCGGCCGTATGCCGCGCCGCTGGTCCACTGCCTGATCCCCAACCGGAAGAGACCGCTTATGGACGAGGAGATCTTCCGCCGGGCGCTGGTCTATGGAATCCACCGTCAGGGGATCCTCAACGATTTGCTTGGCAAGAAGACGGTCGAGCGTTGCCACGTTATCAGCGGTCCTTTCCCGCGGGGCGACGACTACGACGATCCGCTCGGCTACGCTTACGACGTGTCGATCGAGCCGCGCCCCTACGAGCCGGCTCTGGCCATCATGCTGGCCAACGTCGCCGTCGACATGGTGGCGGCCGCCGAGTTGAGGCGGTCGGGTGAGACCGCGGAGCAGAAAACTCCTCCCAAAGACCCGCCGGCCGGCAAGGACGACCAATCATCGAAGCAGAAGAAGCCCAAGAAAAAGAAAGTCGACCGCAAGACCATCACGCGGATCACTGTGGCCCATCCCCCGGAGGCAATCGCCCGGGTCGCCTGCGGGCACATCAAGGAGCAACTCAAAAAGATCGGCATCGAGGTTGTCCTCAAGGAGCTGCCGCCGGGGCCCATCGATCGGGTGCCCGATGACGTCGACCTGCTCTACGCCGAGTTGCCGATCTGGGAGCCGGTGGTCGATTCGCGCGCGCTGTTGGCGGCCGATGGTCCGGCGCGCGGGGCCAGCGCGTACATGACCCTGGTGCTGCGCCAGCTCCGGCACGCGACCGACTGGCGAGCGGTGCGGCCCATCTTGCGTCGCATCCACCGGATCGCCCATGATGACGTCGCGGTGGTCCCGCTGTGGCAACTGCTCGACCATTATGCCTGCCATGTCAGCGTCCAGGGCATCGCCGAGGAAGACGGCAGCCGGCCGGTGTCGCTTTATGAGAACGTCGAGCAGTGGAAGCTGAAAATCGCCCCTGAAGCTTCGTCGGAGACAAGATGAACCGGTTCGGCTTGCTTGTGGTCTGTTGCTTTCGAAAGGTTGGGTGCCACGGGCATCTTGCCCGTGCCGCTGCCGCGGAAGCACTGGCGAGACGCCGGTGGCACCCCGCGTGGCTGGTCGTCGGCCTGGTTCTTTGTGCGGCGGGCGAGCGTGCTTCGGCCCAATCGGTTTGGGAGTTGACACCTTATCGCATCCGGCTCGTGGTCGCGTTGGCCCCGACGGCCCAGCTGCGCCCCGAACTGGCTGCCGGCCTGGAGCGGAGGCTTCTCGATCGGGTCGAATCGGTGGTCGGTGCCCGGTGGGACCTGTCGACGATGAAGCCAAGCGCTCGAGTGCGTCACCGGATGACCAGCGATCTGGCAGCGCTGCGTTTTGAGGATCTTCCGCAGGATACGGTCAAGTTCGACAAGATACTGTTCGTGGCGGTGGTGCCCGCGGTGCCCGGCTATCAGGTGCTCGCGCGCGAGTTGGACGTTCGCACGCGGGTGTTTGGCCCGGTCGTCCGCCGGCCGGTCTGGCAGACGGCGAAGCTCGGCGACACGGCGTTTCAAGCCATGCTCGAGGTCTTTACACCCTTGGCGCGGGTCGTCCAGACGGTGAAGAAGGAGGTCACGTTGCGGCTGCGCGCCGGCCGGCTGCCCGTGCGCGACCCTTCGGTCCGGCGCGTGCGGCCGGGCGACGTGTTCCAGCCGCTGGTGCGCTACAACGATCGGCAGGGCAATCTCCGCAAGGTGCACGAGATCCCGTTGACCTTCCTGGTGGTCGACCAGTGTGACGCCGACGCGTTTCGATGCACGCTGCATTCGGCGATGCTCGCTCCGATGAGCGGGCGGCGCCGCGGGCGGGTCGAGCCGTTGGCGTTGGCGGTCCGACCGTCGGGCTCTGCGACGCGCGTGGTGCTCACGGGCCGCGTCGATCCGAAACCGGCTCTGGCCGGCTACGACATCTACGAGCAGACGGTCGGATCGAAGAAGACCACGCTGTTGGGCAAGACGGACGTCGACGGCGGAATCGAGGTCGGCCAGGGCAACTACCCGCTGCGGTTGTTGCTGGTCAAGAGCGGCAAAGCGCTTCTGGCCCGATTGCCCGTGGTGCCCGGCCTGGCTCCCGAGATGACGGCCGAGATCCGCGACGACGATCAGCGGCTGGAGGCCGAGGGCTTCATCGCCGCGATGCAAATGAATCTGATCGAGCTGATCACACGCCGTGGTATTCTGTCGAAACGCGTCCAGTACTACGTCACCGCCGGCAAAGTGGACAAAGCGATGGAGCTTATCGATGAGCTGCGGGGACTGCCGAGCCGGTCGGATCTGCTGCGCGAACTCGGCAGACAACAGGAGAAGATCGTCGTCGACGATCTCTGGACGAAGAAGAAGGTCGACGAACTGTTCAACGACACGCGGACGTTGCTCTCAAAGCACCTCGCTCCCGAACCGATCGACGCCCTGGCCCGGGACGTGGCCGACGCCCAAAGAAAAGGCCCGGGCGCGGCGAAGCCGAGTCCGTAGCCTACCGACTTGCTGGCTCACCGAGCCGCGTTTAGTTGCGTTCCCCATTTGGGCCGAAGGCCTCCCGGCGCGCCGGGATTCACCCAGCCCAGGGCATCGCCCTGGGGACATGATGCGAAATCCCATTGTGAGCCGGGCCAACGGCCCAATGGTTCGCCAAAACGGTTGGCCCGTTGGGCCGAAAGGATCAAACGGTTAGCTCACCTCGTCCCCAGGGCGATGCCCTGGGCTGGGTGAAGCAGGCCCCTTCGGGGCGAAGTGCATTCGGAATCTTTGCCTCGGAGAGCACATTCTTCCGAGCACGGCTGGGCTTTTCCAGCAGTGGCACCCTACCGCTCCCTCACAGAGCGCGGCTCGGTAAGGGATACGCAACGAAAGCGATAATCCATCGATGGGCTCAACGTCGGGGACGAACGACTGCCCCGACGCAAGAGATGGCCAATCCGGCTAGCAAAAGTATTGCCAACGACGGGTCCGGAATGACGTGGATCGTAATGTTGTCGAAAAACCCTTCTGAACAGCGCATCTGGATTTCGTTGATTGGCCCGATTTCCGCCGACGAGACTTCAACCGTTTCCCATTCCAGGGAAGATCCCAAAAGAATACGGAGTGATCCGTCGCATCCGATGAAGTCAACAGAGTAGTTTTCCGGGGAGAGGCTGCTTGAGCCCCACATGCAGGCATCGACACTTGCATAGACGACTTCCTGACCAGGAGGCAACAGAAATGAAATTGCATCCTGCGCCGGTGCAAGCAAGAGTGCTGTACCGTATTCGGGCGAAGACGGAACATCGCGGAGTTCCCAATAGACCGGAGAACCGGGCTTAAGATATGGTGAAGCTGTAAACTGATGATTGAACGTGGGGTCACACCCCGGTTGGCCGTTCTCCTCGAAATCCTCGACATAGATCGTCATATCGGCCCGAGCGGCACCGGGGCCGGCGACGATAACCGCTCCCATGGCTACAACCAGAAACGACAATCGCAACATGAGCTCTTTTCTTGATGAAAGCCAAGAAGAATCCGCACGCCGGTCGAAGCGTGGATGAGAACTGCCCAAGAGCATCGCCACCGAAGCTGCCCTTTCTTGGAGACAGGCGGCCGTGCCCTGGCGAACCGCCTGGATGAGTCTTTAGCCTACCATTTTTGGCCGAACGTGTCAATGATCGGTCGCGTTGGGTGCGTCGTGACGTTTGAGCATGGCCACGTCCCGGCGCGCCGGGATGGCCATGGCACCCAGCACCACGCACGCTGACCGCTCCCTTACGGTCGCGGCTCGGTTATGGCTACGTCCTCGAAGAGGGCTTCGACGAACGGCTCGGGTTCGAACAGCGCAAGGTCTTCGGCCTTTTCGCCGACGCCGATGTACTTGACCGGCAAGCCGACCTGCTGGCGGATGGCTACGACCACGCCGCCCTTGGCCGTCCCGTCGAGCTTCGCCAGGATGATGCCCGTGCAGTGGACCGCGTCGGTGAAGTGCCTGGCCTGGGAGATGCCGTTCTGGCCGGTCGTCGCGTCGAGCACGAGGATCACCTCGTGCGGGGCGTCGGGGATCTGCTTACCCAAGACGCGGTGGATCTTCGAGAGCTGCTGCATCAAGTTCTGTTGCGTTTGCAGTCGTCCGGCCGTATCGACGATGCAGACGTCGGCACCGGAGTCGATGGCCCGGGCGACGGCCTTGTGGGCGACGCTGGCCGGGTCGCTGTCCTGGGGGCCGGTGACGATTTCGGTGCCGAGCCGGTCGGCCCAAACGGTCAACTGCTCGACCGCGGCGGCGCGGAACGTGTCGGCGGCGCCGAGCACGACCTTCTGGCCTGCATCGATGAACATTCGCGCGAGCTTGGCGATCGTGGTGGTCTTGCCGCAGCCGTTGACCCCGGCGACCATGATCACGGTCGGCCCGGCGGTGGCAAACTTCACCGGATCGGCCTGTTGGGCCATGAGCGATTTTAGTTTTTCCTTGATCGCCCCGAGCACTTCGCTCATTTCGGCCACGCGGCCGCGATAGTTGGTGCGGATCTCGTCGACCGTTTCGTCGGCTGCCTGGACGCCCATGTCGGTCTTGACCAGCGTCTCGAACAGCTCATCGAGAAACGCTTCATCGACCAGGCGGCCTTCGCTCTTGAAGAGGTCGCGGATGTCGGTCTTCAGCAGGTTCGTGGTCTTGCTCAGACCCTTTTTAAGTTTGTCGAATAGGCCCATTTTTTGGAGACACTCGGAAAGGAGTTGGATCTTGGGTAAGACTTCAGCCGTTTGGCAAAGCCGGTTTGTGTAAGAAGGGAAAATTGGAAGTATCCTGGTCCTCCCGATGCATCGGGAGAATCAGGAATCTTTGCCGTCCGTCGCGCACAAGAGACAATTCCAATAGTCCCAAGTTTGGCTGGCTGATGCTGCAGCAGGTCATCCTGAGCGTAGCGAAGGATCTCGATTGT
>Ga0315543_1001426_pt1 | contig 25856 bp, 23 predicted proteins | sample SalMarSW160210MG_2_FD_203098 | JGI IMG/M metagenome (GOLD analysis project Ga0315543, IMG submission 203098) | Salt marsh sediment microbial communities from the Plum Island Ecosystem LTER, Massachusetts, United States - Salt Marsh Sediment SW1601-210 ... | reverse complement strand
AGTATATCTTCCTTCCTTTCTCTGAGAGGTGGAATTTCTATAGGAATTACATTTAATCTATAAAACAAATCTTCTCTAAAATTTCCATTCTCCACGAGTCCTTCAATATTCTCATTTGTAGCACTTACAATCCTGACATCTACTTCAACTTCTTTCGTGCTCCCAAGAGGGGTAAAACTCATCTCCTGAATGGCTCTTAGTATTTTCGGCTGGAGTTCCATCGGGAGGGTACTTATTTCATCAAGAAACAAAGTGCCTTTATTCGCGGCAACAAACAATCCCTTTTTGTCCTTATTTGCACCCGTAAAGGCACCTTTTTTATAGCCAAACAGCTCAGATTCCAGTAATTCGGAAGGAAAAGCTGAACAGTTAATCGGAACAAGTTTACCTGGTCTATCAGAATTATAATGAATTAAATTCGCAACCAATTCCTTGCCTGTTCCACTTTCTCCAAAAATAAGAATCGAAGAAGTTGTCCCGGCAACTTTCTTTATTTTCTCTCTTATTTGTTTCATTTTATCATTCATGCCAATAATCCTGAACTCCTCGAGTTTCTCTTCCCTAAGATTTTTTAAGCTCTTCTTGATCCTTACCCTATCCAATGCCTCCTTTAATCGTAAAATCAATTCTTCCATTCTGAAAGGCTTCCTTATATAATCTAAGGCTCCGCCCCTTATAGCTTCTATTGCCGAATCAATTGACGAATAAGCAGTTATAAGTATAACTACCGCCTCCGGATCTATTTTCTTGCAACGGCGAAGAACTTCAAGACCTGACATTTCAGGCATATTTATATCAGTTAAAACGGCATCATAATTACCCTCAGAAAAGCTATTCAAAGCTTCTATTGGATCCGAGAAAACATCAACTTTAAATCCTCCTTCTTCCAACCCAAGCTTAACTACTTCAAGAATACTTACTTCATCGTCTATAACCAAGATTTTTCCATTCATACAATAATCCTTATTTCTGTACCTTCATTTACAACACTTTCAACCTCAATATCCCAGTTATGCAGCTCTACTATTTTCTTGACTATAGGAAGACCAAAACCAAAGCCTTCCTTAAAATGTGTATAAAAAGGAGAAAATATTTTACTTAAGTCCTTTTCACCAATACCGCACCCAGTATCTTTTACAAAAAGGACCTTTTTTTCGTCGGTTTCTCTTGCTCCAAAAACAAGCGTTCCTCCTGCAAGCATTGCTTTTAAAGAATTAACACCAAGATTAGACAATACACTCTTGATAAGATTGTAATCCCCTTTTATTGAAATATCACTTTTTACCTCATTCCGGAACTTAATATTTTTATTAAAATATTTACTTTTTTCTAATTCATTCATCACATCCTCAATAAGATCGTAAAGACCAATTTCTCTATTCGTTAAATCAAAACTCTTAGTAAAATCCAAAAAACTCTCAACCAGATAGTCCAATCTATCAGATTCTCTCATTATAAGTTCTCTAAGTCTTTTATTTTTATCCGTTTTTTCCTTTGAATGACTGATTAACTCGGCCGAAGCTCTGATGGAAGAAACGGGATTTCTAACTTCGTGAGCGAGATTGGCAGCAAAGTTCCCGAGTGTAACTAATTTATCTCTCATCTGCATCTTCCTTTCTATCTCTTTTTCCTCAGTTCTATCATTCACCATCAAAATTGTTCCTTTTCCATCAAATAAATCGCTACCTCTTATCATAAAAATTCTATCTTCATTTTCAAATTCCAGCATTTTTTCTTGTCCACTTAAAATTCTTTCAATAGGTTTTTTAAAAGGATCAACCGCAATTTCGAGAAGGGTTTTTCCGGGCGAAAGGGTAGCCCCAAGAAAACTCTCAGCCTTAGAGTTACTCCAGACAATACAGCCTTTTTCATCCACAGTAATAATCCCATAATCAATAGCTTCGACTATATCCGAAATACCAACCTTAACTCTGATAATTTGTTCCCTCAACACATGAACAACCAGAGAAGATACCGCAGCTGTAAAAATAAAAGCAAAAGAGTAAACAACAAATTCAACCAAAACGATTTCCAGTGGTGGAAATTCCGGTATGCTTATTAGAATGAGATTTTCAGAGATTCGTTCCGTCAAAAAGACAGATACTATCCCATAAGACAATATCGAATAACCACTGACAATAAAAGAATCAACAGCGAAAAGAAAATAAGCACTCAAGACCACTAAAGGGAGATAAAAAGGAACAAATGGACTTAAAGCCGCCCCGGTAAAAACAAGCATAAAAGAAAGATATGTTACATCTAACAGAAAATTATATAATTTCGTCCTCTTCTGGAGAAAAAAAAACAACAATTCATCAAAGATAAAAACAGTGGAAAGAACAAGTAAAGGAAGAAGACTTTTCCCTTTTTCCCTAAAAACAAGGATCAGGCAAAATAAAAGAACAAATAAAATAGCTCTATATAAACAATATCTTCTACTATCCCGACTCACAAAAAACCCTTTTATTACATAAACTGCTGGGCCATTTTGAAAATCGGAAGATACATCGCCATAACCATACCACCTATAATACCTCCAAGAAATACTATCACAAGAGGCTCAAGAGCATTCATAAGATTGGCAACAGCCTGATCAACTTCATCATCATAAAAATCTGCTACCTTTGAAAGCATCTCATCCAAACCTCCCGTTTGTTCTCCTATGGTAATCATCTGCACAACCATTGGAGGAAATAAGGCTTTCTCTTTGCTCAGCGGGTCTGCAATAGATTCTCCCTGTGCTATTGAAGTTCGAGAACGCAAAACTGCATTCTCAACCAATTTATTACCGGTAGTCCCCGATGTGATTTCAAGAGCATCAAGTATATTAACACCTGAAGAAAGAAGAGTAGAAAGAGTCCTTGAAAACCTGGCGATTGCCTGTTTTTTTATTAAAGTACCAAATATTGGCAATTTTATCATAATAGAGTCTATCTGAAGATGCCCTACTTCGGTCTTATAATAATACCTAACTGCAAGAATCAAACCTATAATCGCAATTAAAATAAAAAGGAAATACTTTCCTAAAAAATCACTCATCGCTATAACAATACGGGTAGGAAGTGGTAATTGTCCACCAAGATCCCCGAACAACTGAGCAAACACAGGTATCACGAACATCAACAAAACAGCAACTGCAATAACAGCAACTATAACGATAGCAACCGGATAAACCATTGCGCCTTTTACTTTTCTCTTTATAGAATCCGCTTTTTCAAGATAATCAGCAAGCCTGGCAAGAATAGTCGCAAGAGAACCACCCTTTTCTCCGGCCTCAACCATATTTACATACAAATCCCCAAAAACAGTTTTGTGTTCTCTTAAAGCGTCGGCTAAAGTGGAACCACCCTCTACCGCAGAGATTAAATCCTTGAGTATACTTTTAAACCTTTCCGATTCAACCTGAGCTACCTGAATATCAAGACATTTTATCAAAGGTAAACCTGCATTAATCATAACCGAAAACTGCCTTGTAAAAACAGAAATAGCTTTGCTGGAAACTCTACCTTTTAAAAAGGGAAGAGTTATTTCCTTTGGTTTAGGGCGTATTGAAGTTGGAACAATTTTCCTTTCTCTCAATATTCGCTGAACTTCTTCAGGATTTGCTGCGGTAATCTCACCATTCTCTATTGTTCCACTTGGAGTTCTACCTTTCCATAAATAATCAGGCATCTTTCACCCCCTTAATGTACAAAGGTTTGCTTTTTAGCTATCATTTCTTCAAGTTCTCCCGGTTCCCTGGAATAAGATATTGCATCCTCTATACTTATTTCCCGGTCCATATATAATTTATAAAGCGACTGATTCATGGTAATCATACCGAACTTTTGTCCCGCTTGAATGTTTGAATATAACTGATGTGTTTTATTATCTCTTATTAAAGCTTTTACTGCGGGTGTACCATAAAGAACTTCCACCGACAGCGCTCTCCCCCCGGTTCTTTTTGGTATCAAACTTTGAGTAATAATGCCGATAATAACAAAAGCTATTTGAGCCCTAACCTGGCCATGTCTTTCAGGAGGAAAGGTATCAACAATTCTTGAGATAGACTCAACTGCTGAATTTGTGTGCAATGTCGCAATGGTAAGGTGTCCGGTTTCCGCAACATTAAGAGCCGCTTCCATAGTCTCTTTATCCCTCATCTCTCCGATCATAACCACATCAGGATCCTGCCTTAATATATACTTCAAGGCAATTGCAAAACCATCCGTATCGGAACCAACTTGCCTTTGGTTTACAATCGCTCTCTGGTGCCTAAAGAGATATTCTATCGGGTCTTCGATTGTAACGATGTGAACCTTTCTTTCTCTATCTATCTTATCAACGACAGCGGCAAGAGTAGTAGATTTACCGCAGCCAGTTGGTCCAGTAACTAAAATAAGCCCTTTCTGTTTGTTTGCCATATCGGCTATCACAGAAGGCAGACCTAACTGTTTAAAAGTCCTGATCTTAAACGGAATAGTTCTTACAGCAATGGCAACCTGCCCTCTCTGATAAAAGACATTGGCTCTGAATCGAGAAAGACCCGGTACCCCAAAACTTAAGTCGAGCTCCTTTTTCATTTCAAATTTTTTCTTTTGTTCGTCATTTAATATTGAATAAACCAACTTTTCTAAGTCGTTTGGAGAAAGCGGAGCATAATTAGACTTTTCCAATGATCCGTCTTTTCTGAACATAGGAGGTGCCGCGGTTGTAAGATGAAGATCGGTTGCGCCTCTGCTCACCAATTCTTCCAGTAAAGCTTTCATATCATAATCCATACAATAACTCCTCTCTAAAAGTTATGATTCAATAGTCACCCTTAAAATTTCATCCGGAGTTGTAAGACCTTTTTTCAACTTAATGATCCCATCGTCTCTAAGAGTACGCATTCCTTCCTTCTGAGCAGCTTTTCGTAAGTCATCGGTAGAACCTCCTTTAAGAATCATTTGTCGTAAATTCATAGAAATGGGCATAACTTCAGTTACTGCAATCCTACCTCTGTAACCACTTGAATTACATTCGGGACATCCTGACCCTGCTCCATAAATATCACCACTTATTATATCATTTGCTGTTAAACCCATCTTTTTTAAAATCCCTACTTTATCAGCCTCATCAGGCTCTATCTTTTTTCTACAGTTTTTACAAACTTTTCTGAGAAGTCTTTGTGCCTGGATTAAATTCAACGAACTTGCTATCAAAAAGGGTTCTATTCCTATATCCACCAAACGGTTCACAGCACTGGGGGCATCGTTAGTATGAAGAGTCGATAAAACCAAATGCCCAGTTAAAGCTGCTCTTATAGCAATCGACGCCGTATCTATTTCTCTAATTTCCCCAACGAGTATTATATTTGGCGACTGTCTGAGGAAAGCACGCAGCGCGTCAGGAAAATCAAACCCTATATCCCGATTGACCTGAACTTGATTGATTCCCTTAAGATTGTATTCAACGGGATTTTCGACGGTCATAATGTTAACTTCCGGTTTATTCAAAGAAGAAAGCGCAGAATAGAGCGAGGTGGATTTACCGCTCCCGGTAGGTCCGGTAACAAGAACCAGACCATAAGGTTGAGCAATAGCTTTCCCAAATTTCACAAGCGCATCCGGTTCAAAACCAAGGTCTTCCATATTCAACATAAGAGAAGATGGGTCCAATATTCTCATCACCACTTTTTCGCCAAAAACCGTAGGTATTATACTAACACGAAGATCTATCGGTTTACGCTCAACCCTTATTTTTATCCTTCCGTCCTGAGTAAGCCTTCTCTCCGAAGCATCCATACTACCGGTCATTATTTTTATCCTCGTAGAGATGGCATGTCTTAATCTGTAAGGTGGTTCAGCCACTTGCTGCAGGACACCATCAATCCTAAATCTTATACGAAGAGTTTTTTCATATGGCTCTATATGGATATCAGACGCGCCTTTCTGTACCGCTGAAGTAATTAAATAATTAACAAGTTTTATTACAGGTTTTTCTTGAGCCTCAGCCCTCCAATCTTCTTCTTCCTCAATAAACTCGGATTTTCTGATAAAAATATTTTCAAGGTTTTCCTCTGCAAATACAAATTCTTCCTCTCCCATTTCCTCTTCTTTCTTCTCTACTCTATCCACCGCTTTCGTAACAGGATAAAATTGATCCAGAAGCTTCTTCATCTTCCAAAAAGTTAGTACCACTGTCTCTACCTTCAAGCCGGTTTTAAATTCAACAGCATCGATTGCTTCTAAATCACCGGGATTTACCACTCCTAAAATCAATTTTTTTCCTTTTCTCCTGATTGGAAAAACCTGATATCTCTGTGCCATATCCGCGGAAATTAAAGAAATTAAAGCACTATCGACATCTTCAGGTTTGATATCAATAGAGGAAACCTTAAATTGTAGAGATAGTGTCTTTGCGAGTTCGCCATCTGTAATGAAGCCCTCTTCTATCAGAACCGCGCCAAGTCGCTTAGCCACTTGTTTTTGCTTTCGAAGTGCTACATTTAATTGCTCGGGAGTGATTTTGCCAGCTTGGACTAGAATTTCTCCAAGTTTTTCCATTATTACCTAACCTGTGTTTCCCTGCCTATTTCTTCAATAGTCGTCAATCCATCAAGCATCTTCTTAATTCCTTCATCGCGCAAAGAACTCATTCCTTCTTTTTTAGCCTCTGCTTCTATCTCATCCGATGTTTTATTATCAATAATCATTTTTCTAATATTGGAACTTACTGCCATAACCTCAAATAAGCCTAACCTTCCTTTATAACCTGTATCCTTACAATGGTCACAACCCGTACCATGAAAAATCTTCTTTCCGTCTACTTTTAAATCGGAAGGGTTAAAGCCTTGTTTTAGAATATCCTCGTCTGAAACCTCAAGAGGGACTTTACATTTTGTGCATATTGTCCTCACCAATCTCTGAGAGATAATAAGCTCCAGCGTTGAAGCCAAAAGAAAAGGAGCCACTCCCATATTAAGGAGTCGGGTAACTGTCGCTGCCGCCGAATTCGTGTGTACTGTAGAAAGCACAAGGTGACCTGTAAGAGAAGAACGTATAGCAATATCTGTTGTAGGCTTATCTCTAATTTCTCCAACCATAATTACATCAGGGTCCTGACGCAGGAAGGACTTCAAAGCTTCCACAAAAGTAAGACCGATTTCTTCCCGTACCTGTAATTGATTAACTCCAAAAAGAGTATATTCCACAGGATCTTCAGCCGTAGAAATATTTATATCAATATTATTAATTGCTTTTAATATTGAATATAAAGTAGTGGTTTTACCGGAACCTGTCGGTCCGGTAAGCAATATAATTCCATGGGGCTTTTTTATAGCAGCATAGGTATCATTCAGCGCTTTATCCTCAAAACCTAATTTTTTCAGGTCAAACTCTATACTTTGAGCATCAAGAACCCTTATGCCAACTTTTTCGCCAAAAACAGTAGGGACGGTAGCTATTCTAAAATCAATTTTTCTACCAATAATTTCCGCTTGAAATCTTCCATCCTGGGGTTTTCTTTTTTCCTGTATTTTTAGATTTGACATAACTTTAAACCTTGACACAACGGCTTTTTGGAGACGCCATGGAGGAGGTTGAAAGTTGTGAAGAACGCCATCAACCCTCATCCTTACCCTGACATCTTTTTCAAAAGGTTCAATATGAAGATCACTGGCTCCTTCAATTACCACCTTTTTCAAAAGAAAATTAACATACTGAACAACCGGACCAGAATCAATCTGCGCGGCAAGAGCCGATGCCCCTTCTTCTTCCTCTTCTTTCTGCATCAATTCAACAGAATCCTCCGCAAGACTCATTTCTTCAGCCACCTCATCTTCAAGAGCTTTAGTTTCATAATGCTCTTTCAAAATATTTTTCACGGATTTCTCAGAAGCTACTAATGGCGTAATTTCATACCCTGTCCTGAAACGGATATCTTCCTGAGCCTGAACATCATTTGGGTTTACCATGGCTAAATATACGGTTTTACCCTTCCGCTCTATCGGAATACATTCATAAGCACTGGCAATATCCGGAGAAATTAAATTTAGAACTTCGTCACTTAAGGGATAATCAGTAAGAACTACACCTTTTACGTTTAAGTTTTTTTCGAGAGCTTTAATTAACTGTTCTTCATTAATATAACCCAACTCCATCAGGTTTGCGCCTAAACGCCCCCCCAATTCTCTTTGCCTTTTTAGTGCCTCCTTCAACTGATCTTCAGTTATGGCACCATCTAATAATAATATCCTTCCTACTCTCACACTATTAGTATAAGTACTTTCAGCTCAAAAGTCAAGGCTGTAAATGATTAGAGAAATTTCGTCAAAACCATAATACGGCAAAGCCGCTAAAATGTAAAAATTAAATATCAAAATGGAAAATGACAGATCAAAATTTAAAAATGAATTCAAAAATAAAAAAAACATTAACCACAAAGGACACAGAGTAATTAATTGTTGTAAAAAACAGAAAACACTGAGAACACAGAGGAAAAAATAAAATAAAAAAGGAATATCCACAGATGAATACCCCGATACGGTCATTCTTCCCTACGGGGCAGGCAGAAAAACACGGATTAAAAAAAACATTTTGTTGTTTTAATAAAGACAGGATATGTGATGGGAAGGGTATCAGTGTTCATCAGTGTAAATCAGTGGCTAATTCAGGTGTGTTGTGTTGGGTTTTAAAAACACAAAATATAAACTCTGTGAGCTCTGTGGTAAAATATTCCGGTGTGAGATGTGTGGGCTCTGTGTTTTTTTATTCATTTTGCTTTTTAAATTTCGATATTTTATTTACCAGAAAAAGACGGTGAAATTAAATGGAATATTTTTTTGCAAAAAAAAACAAAAAGTTGACTGTCAATACTATAATATTTATCGATAAATTAAAAAAATCTTATGAATATATTTATTTCCGTAGTATTTGCTTGGAGGGACTTGACTTATCCTGTTAAATGGTTAAAATATATAGAAATGGGGGCGAATTGGCTCTCGACGGGATACAACTGGATTGTGAGCTGCATACCGAGCTGTCATAACTCGTTAAACTGTGGCGTTTTAATTTTAAATGGCAACTATAATTACGCCATGGCAGCTTAATTAAGCTGCTCGTCCTCTCCGGAGTTTTCTCCTTACTCTGGAGCCGGGCGTCATAAAAAGGAGATAGGTTACAATTTTGCCAGTATTTTGTGACCGAAAATAAACTGGCCAGGCTATTCTGATTCCTGTGATTGGGTAAAGAATAGCGACATACAAACAATCACTAAGTGTGTAGAGGCTTACAAACAGGTATTTCGGACGCGGGTTCGATTCCCGCCGCCTCCACCAAATATAAAAGGAGGAATTATGCAAATAACCCCTTTAGATATTAGAAAACAAGAATTTAGAAAAACATTCAAAGGTTATGACAAGAATGAAGTAGATATATTCCTCGAGATGCTGGCAAAAGAGATAGAAAATATTATTCGGGATAACAAAAGAATGACCGAGCAGTTAAAAGAACTGGACTCTAAGATAGATGATTATAAAAGAATGGAAAAAACTCTTCAGGATACTCTTACCTCTACACAGAAAACAACAGACGGGATCAGAAGAAACGCACGAAAAGAAGCTGAAATGATACTACAAAAAGCAAAATTACAAGCCAGCGAGATTATCGAAAATGCAGCCACTAAAGTAAAAGATCTTCAAAGTCAGATAAGCGCTTTAAGAAATCAAAAAGATGGATTTGTAATACAACTCCGCAGTTTCCTTTCATCCCAATTAAAAATGCTTGAAGAAGTAGAGATTATTACCGTAAGAGAAAGAGAAAAAAGATATTCCTCACAAGGTGCAGAAAAAACAGAAGAATTAGAGAAGACAAAAAAGAAAGTTCAGGAATTGTTTAAGGAATAAACTCTAAATCAAGGAATCCGGACAAAAAAAATAAACATGAAACAAGAAACATTTAGTATTTTATCTGAAAGCAAAAAATATATTATTGATAAGGTTAATTTTGATAATTTTGACGTTGGAATTATATTAGGATCCGGGCTTGGAGATGTTTCGGGAGAAATCAAAAATCCTATAAAAATATCATATAAAGATATTCCAAATTTCCCGGTGTCTACAGTAAAAGGACATTCCGGAAACTTAATATGCGGAAAAATTAAAGAGAAAAAAGTTTGTGTTATGAACGGTAGATTTCATTATTATGAAGGATATGCTATAGATAAAGTCACCTTTGGCGCAAAATTACTATGTTTTTTAGGAATAAAAACTCTTATAGTCTCTAATGCGGCCGGCGGGGTCAACCCTCTCTTCTCCAGAGGAGATATAATGATTATAACAGATCATATTAATTTCTTCCCGGAACATCCCCTCACGGGGTCGAATGACGAGCGTCTGGGACCTCGATTCGTAGATATGTACAACACTTATGATAAAAATTTGATAGAAAGAACCGAAGATATTGCACTTAAAATAGGATTGAAAGTGAGAAAGGGCGTTTATTTCGGACTCCAGGGTCCCACTTTCGAAACTGCTGCAGAATATAGAATGATAAAAATCTTAGGGGCAGATGCCGTAGGCATGTCAACAGTACCAGAAGTAATAATTGCAAGGTGGATGGATATAAAGGTTCTTGGACTATCGATAATCACCGATATTTGTCTGCCTGATGCAATGGAAAAAGTAAGCCATGAAATCGTATTGAATGCGGCGAATAAAGCCGCTCCAAAACTCTCTAAATTAATAGTTGAAGTTGTTAAAAAAATATAAAATTTACTTATTCTTCATATCACTGCTACTTATTACAAGTTGCAGGAGAGAAAGCAACTATGCTAAGGCTTTCGAATATTATCATTCACTTAGACCTACCCGGGCATTAATCCTCCTGGAAAATTCCCAAAATCCTAAGGAGATATACCTCCAGGGCGAAATTTACCTGAATCTGAATGATCCCAGAAGAGCATTAAAATCTTTTGATAGACTGATCGATACCGATCCAAGATGGAAAGCTAAAACACTAAAAAAACTCTTGCAAGCCGGCAACGAGGCGGCAGAAAAAGGTAAAGATTTCACTGCAGTTACGATTTATTTAAAAATACTGGAGTTCGAACCTGACTTTGATATGGAAGAAAAAAATATACTAATGGGAAACTGGTTTTTCGATTCAAGAGATTACCAGCAAAGCATTGATTACTATATAAAGGGAATGAAATATAAATCTTTGGATAGCGATTTAAGATTAAAATTAGCACAATGCTACATAAATACAGATGACTTAGTTTCAGCTTACGATGTCCTAAAAGAAGCAACAAAAGAGCTTTCAAGCTGGCGATTAAGATATTGGCTGGGAAAAACATCTTTTAAATTGGCTGAGAAAAGAATAAAAGAAGGAAATTACGATTCAGCAGAATTATACCTTAAAGAGTTAATTACTCTTGGCATGCCTAAAGTGTTGATAGATGATGCATACTTCTTACTGGGTGATATTAAATTAAGTCAAGAAGAATATACCGATGCATCCGGTTATTACGATAAAGTTTTGGAGTTGAATAAATTCGCGAAACCTAAAATTAGAAGAGAAGCGGAAGAAGCCCTTGAAATTATTAAGAACATGGAGGATAATCCTTGAAGAAAGAAATATACTTTATCATGATTTTTCTATTATTTTTTTCCTGCACAAAGAATTCAAAACCACCAATGTCATCTCCGGATGAGGAATTCGAACAAGCAATTAAATGCTTTGAGGAAAAAGATTACAAAAAAACGATTAAATATCTTAGATACTTTTTTAATAGATATCCCGGCAGTCATTGGATTGACGATGCGCAGTTCTACTTTGCCGAATCATATTATCTATTAAATAATTATATGGAAGCTATGAACGAATTCTATTTCCTACTCAACAACTTTCCTAATTCTAACTTTAGCGAGAAAGCACTTCTCAGAAAAGCTCAATGTTTAGAAAAAATGGCTCCAATAGCCCAAAGAGACCAAACTCTTACGCAAGAGGCTTTGGATACTTATGAAGAATTTATTAAAAAATACCCATATTCAAAATACTTAGAAGAAGCTAAAGAAAGTAAAAGGGGGACTGAGGAAAAAGCAAATCAAAAACTAATCGAAATTGCAGAAACTTATATTAAAATGGGTATTCACGAATCCGCAATTATATATCTGACCAAAGTATCCGAATATAGTGAAAGATGGAAAGATAAAGCAAATTACCTACTTGGAGATATAGCACTTGGATATAACAATGATTCTCTGGCAACCTATTATTATCAAAAAGTTGAAGGAGATTTCAAGGAAAAAGCACAAGAAAAATTAAAAGGAATAAAGTGAAAGGAGTCTTTGGAGGAAATTTCAATCCCGTTCATACAGGGCATCTGATTTTAGCTAATGATGCCCTTAATTTATTGGAACTTGAAAAAATATTATTTGTACCGGCATGGAAAGCTCCCTTTAAAAACGAAATCATCCCTACCTCGTTTAAAGATAGATATAATATGTTGAAATTAGCCGCTTCAGATACAAAATTTTTTGAAGTATTAGATTTGGAATCTAAAAGAAAAGGAATATCTTACACCTACCATACTCTAACCGAACTACTCAAAAAGGAAAAAAAACTGTGTTTAATTATAGGTGAAGATCAGGCAACGAACTTTACAGAATGGCATGAATGGGAAAAAATATTACAGATGGTAGATGTTTTTGCTCTGAAAAGAAGTAAGAAAGTCCGAAAATATCCGGAAGGATTAAAAATACTAAACTCAAGAATAATAGAAATATCATCAACTGAAATCAGAGAGAAAATTAAAAATGGAAAACCCGTCGATTTTCTCTTACCCAAAGGAGTCCTTGCTTACATAAAAGAACATAAATTATATAAGAATTAATTAGCCATGAAGACACTAAGACACGAAACCACCCCACACAACCAAAATAATATTTTGATCAAACCCCTTACCTCACCCAAAAATCAATAACAACAAAACTAATTAATTACACAGATTATTTGTTCTTTGTGACTTTGTGCCTTAGTGGCTAAACCTTTCTTTTCTCTATCTTACCGGAATATTCAAGGATAAGTTCACCTGTACCCGGCGAAACCGTATAAATATTACATAACAAAAGGTCACCAATTTGAAATTTATAGTGCTTTCCGGCAAGAGCGCGATCTTTTATTTTATAACTATCCCCGGGAAGAATTTTTAGAGGAATGAAACCACTAACAAGAAAATCATCAAGCTCTACCCATATTCCGTCAGTTGCAATATTTGTTACCATTCCTCTAAACCCTTTATCTGTATTTTCCTCCAAATAGCGCATTATAAAAAACTTAGTTATATCCTTTTCCGCAGAATCCGATCTCCATTCCTGTTCCGTTGAATGATCCGCTACTGATTTTAATTCTTCCTGCGTATATGTTTCACCAAATAGTAATCTATGTACAATAAGGTCAGGATATCTTCTTATCGGGGAAGTAAAATGCGTATACAGTCTTGAACCCAAACCGTAATGCGGCTGGGGTCTGGCAATATATCTTGCCTTTTTCATGCATCTGAGCAATTCATAGTTCAGAATTCTTCGGTAGGGAGAGTCTTTGAGCTCTTCAAGAAAAACAGATAAATCTTCTCTTTTAGTTGATGCCAATTTGAATCCGAGATTTTCCACAAGTCTTTTAAACTGTTCCAATTCACTCTTTTCAGGTTCTTCATGAATCCTATAAATTCCAGGAGTCTTTTGTTTTTCCAGTTTTTCAGCTACCGATTCATTTGCGGCTAACATGAATTGTTCGATAATTCTGTGCGCCCAAAGCTCCCTGACAGGATAAATAGCAGCCGGACGTGAATCTTTAAATTCAACTTTTACCTCTTCCCTAAAAAAGTCAAGATATCCTTCAGCTCTTCTTTTTTCGGAAAGTACTTTCGCAAGTTTCGATGCAATTTCAAGCTCAGATTTAAATTCTGAACTTTTCTTACCGTCAAGGATTTCCTGAACTTCTTCATAGGAAAATCTTTTATCTGATTTTATCTCGGACTTATAGAATTTCTTAACTATAGGGTTACCTCTTTCATCAAAATTAATGTAAACCGTAATAGCAGGTGATTCTTCTTTCTCTCCAAGGCTTAACGATTTAGTTATCTCCTCCGGCAGCATAAAGTAGGTTTCATTCGGAAGGTAAGTGGTGCATCCGCGTTTTCTTGCCTCCAAATCAATAGCTGAATTTTTCAGGACAGCCCCTGATACGTCTGCAATATGAACCCAAAGGTGATAACTTTTTTCATCCTTTTTTACAGAAATTGCATCATCAAGATCTTTCGCGTCAGTTGGGTCTATTGTAAAAGTTCTTAGGGAGGTGAAACTTTCTCTGTTTTTAGTTGGAAGAACAGTAAAGTTTTTCGCTTCCTCCATTGCTTTAATTGAGAACTTATGACTTAAATTATACTCCTGTTTTATGAGAATATTATATAAATTGTTTTCACTTATTTTCTCTGAGAATTTCACTAAAGGAGGCAAGATTGGCGTGGTCCATTTTACGAATTCAGCAAGTATAAAATCACCTTCTTCGGTTTTATGAGTATCCTCAAGCTCAAAATAATGCGGAATATTCTTATCCTGGGGTTGAAACATCAATCTGCCTTCAAATAACACAATCTTTCCAACGAAGTGTTTCCTTGAACGTTCGATTATTTCTTCGATCCTTGCTTTTAATCTTCCTCTCGATTTTCTTGTTATTTTTGCCAATACCAGATCTCCATTCAAGGCTGTAAAAGTTTCATTGGGAGGAACAAAAAGATCTTTCATATCCGAAGATGGCATTAAAAATCCATACCCCTCTCTTTTTCCATCAAAGATTCCTCTTATATATCCGGCTTTTCCGGAAAGTGCAAATTTTTTGCCTTTTGAAACGACCTTTCCGTCTTTTTCAAGTTTCTTCAATAGGGGTTTAATACTTTTACCGCATTTCTTCTTAAGAATTTTTATGTTTAAATAAGTGGAACGACTTTTTTCAAGTGCGTCAAAAATACATTGAGTTTTTTTATCCATACATGCCTAAGTCATACGAATATAGGCTTCTTATCTCCTTCAATTTTTTCGAATTCAAAACAAACTTTCTTTTTTTCTTTGTGATTTGGGAGGAATTTCTAATTGATTCCTGTATTTAGCGACTGTGCGGCGCGTGATATCGATACCTTCCTTTTCTAACTCTTTCCTTATTTGCATATCTGATAATTTATCATTCCCTTCTGACTCTATCATCCTTTTAATCCTTTCCCTTATCGTATTTGTGGAAATATTGTGCTCCTTTCCCTTAATCCCTCCACTTAAAAGATATTTTATATGAAAAACTCCCATATGGCTCTGAACATATGTATCTTTTATATATCTGGAAATAGTAGATTCTGATAGATCGGTTGCTTCTGCTATTTTTTTAAGGGTAAGAGGGTTCATGTGCATTACACCTTTATCTATAAAATCTTTCTGTATATTTATTATGTACTTCATTACCTTTCTAAAGTTCTTTTTTCGCATTTCCAAAGACTGAAGAATAAACTTAGCCCTTTCAATCCATTTTTCAACAAATTTTATTGTTTTTTTATCAAAATTTTCAGGAGCCTGTAAAACTTCAAGATATCTTGAATTCAAACGAAAGAAAGGAAGTTCCGGTTCATTTATCAAAATTTTAAACTCTTCCTCATCTTTTTCGACTATTACAGAAGGAGTAACATATTCGACTCTTCCAAAGTCCCCTCCTGTAGGATGTGGATTGATTTTCTGTATGTTTTCCATAGCTTTTTTAACTTTCAGAGGACTCAGATTTAATTCATAAGAAATCTTAGCTATTTCTTTTTTATTGTATTCTTCCCAGAAATCACTAATGATCTTGAGTTCCAATTTTGACTTCCCAGGATTTCTCTCAAGATGTAACTTTATCGATTCTCTCTTATTTCTTGCTGCAATTCCAAGAGGAGCACATTCTTGAATGATTTTCAGTATTTCTTCTACTTTACCTTCCGGAATACCGAAAAATTCTGCAATTGTAGGAAGGGGAGTATCCATAAAACCTTCATCCGTGAGTGAATCTATCATGTATTCTCCGACTTCGATCAGTTTTTCATCGGATAATTCCATCCGTAAATCCATCTTCAGTTGCTCGGAAAGCGGAGAAGTGTAAGGTATCTGCCTTTTCTCGGATTCCTCTATTTCAGAAGGAACAAAATAGGTTGGAAAACCTTCCGTAAAGAAATCCTTGAGTTCATTATCCCGAACATCTTCTTCTTTTTCATCATTTTCATCCGAAGAAGATTCGGAAGATTCGCCTCCTTCGTTCTCCCCTGCCAAACTCAACATAGGATTAGCTTCAATTTCCTGATAAATTATGTTTTTGAGTTCAAGACGTGGACATTGTGTAATTCTTATCATGAGTACCTGAAGAGGACTCATTTTTTGTTCGAGTTTGAGGGTCTGTTGGAGCTTTTGTATATATGATATTTTTTTATTATCCATAATATTAGAGCTTGAATTTCTTACCCAGATACAATTTTTTGGCTCTTTTGTTTAAAGTCAACTCTTCTGGTTTTCCTTTTAATATTATTTTCCCGTCAAACATTAAGTAAGCTCTATCAGTTATTTGGAGAGTTTCACGTACATTGTGATCGGTTATCAATACACCTATATTTTTTTTCTTAAGCACCAAGACAATTTCCTGTAGTTCTTCTCTGGTTATAGGATCAATACCGGTGAATGGTTCATCCAGTAATAAAAATTTCGGGGTTGACGTTAGAGATCGGGCGATTTCGACTCTTCTTCTTTCTCCTCCGGAGAGTTTATCTGCCGTTCTTCCGAGCAGAGAAGACAGTTTAAATTCTTTTACCAATTCATTGAACTTGTTTTTTCTTTTTTGCGGGTCTTTGATTAAGATTTCAAGCATAGCCATAAGATTATTCTCTACCGAAAGCCCTCTAAAAATAGAGGCTTCTTGCGGTAAGTAACCTATACCCAACTGCGCTCTTTTATGCATTGGTTTATTTGTGATTTTTTCTTTATCCAGATAAATATTTCCATCTTCGGGATGAATAAATCCGGTTATCATATAAAAAGTAGTAGTCTTTCCCGCCCCGTTTGGACCCAAAAGTCCTACAATCTCGCCCTCGTTCACTTCGACTTTAACCTTATTGACTACTGTTTTTTTATTGTATTTTTTAACCAGATTTTCCGCTTTCAGCTTCATTTTTAATAAACCTGCCTTTTGATCTGCCTCTAACTGCTACGCTATCCAGGGATTCTTCATCATAATAGACATTAACAGTATCTCCCCAAACTATGTTTCTTCCGGTTTCAGTGTAAGTAACAACTTGCCCATTTAAAGCTTCCAGGATTTTCTCCCTATGATTTATAATTATTTTTTGACCCGTTATAGAGTCCTTCTCTTCCAATATTAAAGGTTCATCAAGAAGAGTTGATACTGCGCTTTTGCTATTGTGAAGTAACTTACCGGAATTTCCGGAAATCTTTGAAGATTCAAAATTCACATTTGATAAGAACTTATATGTGGAATCCCTTATAGCATATACAACACAATCCGATCTGACTTTAATTTTATTGGATTTAAATTCCGGATCACCTCTAACCACCACAGAATCCTCAAAGAAATCTGCCGATTCGCCTTTTATTTCGATTGAATCGGAAATGTATATCAGATTGCCAATCAATTTTCCCTCTTCTTTTTCTCTGTAAAAAACCAGCGAATCACCCTTCAAAGTATCTTCCTTCCAGATTTTTATATTTCCACTACCAAATAGAATCTTATAAGGAATTTTATAATTTAAATAATCTGCAGTCAAAGAAAATTTTTTACTTTTAACAAAAACACTGTTTTTAAGTACTATCGATGTATCCGTTTGTACGGCCTCTTTTGCAGTTATTTGAAGGTCTTTTGAATGAATCTCAATACCCTCTTTGAATATATTTTTATTTCTATCTACTATTTCCATCGACCCCGAATGAATTTCATAAGGTACCATCAATAATATAAAAATCATTCGAAATGCCCTTTCCCCGAAAATTTTTCTTTTATAATAATCTTCCTTAAACCCGGGTCGGATTCAAGCCCTTTACCGAAAAAAATCTCGTCACTCTTAGAATATTTTACTTCTCCATCCGTAAATATTTTTTGCCTTTCTTCAGACCAGTTCAATTCCTCTGTCCATAGGGTTATTGAATCGCTTGACTTAACAACTATATTCCCCATTGCTTTCAAATCATTCGTTTCGTGAATAATATATCCACTATCAGCTTTCAGCCTTGAAGAAAGTTGTGAATTTTCGTTAAAAAATTCCAATTCAAATTGATGTATTATAGTTGTATCCGAAATCTTAGCCTCCTTGGCATTCAATTTCCATTTAAGCTGACTTCTTTCATAATTTCTTAAAATAAAAGAAGAAAGGCTTTCCTCTCTTATTTCCATTTCTGTTGTTTTCTTTCTATTGCAAGCCATAAAAGATATTATAGCTAAAAGTAAACAGATCTTTCTCATAATATAATTATAAGCCTCTTAAGATAAATGTCAACATAAGTTATTGAAATGGATTGATTTTTACATTAAAAAAACAAAAGGAACCACAAGATTTCTCAGATTCACACAAGATTACCCAACCTCCCCATATTTTTTTGTCTTCTACTAAATCCCAAATCCAAAATCCTAAAAAACTATTTAACCATTCAACAATTCAACTAATCCGAAGGATCCATACGAAGCGATAACAATATTTCTTCTGCCCTGTACGAACTCCTTACAAGCGGACCGGAAGCAACATAATCAAACCCTATCTGATAAGCCAACTTTTCTATTTCCTTGAATTCATCCGGATGAACATACCTGTCAACCGGCAGCTGCTTTAAAGTCGGTCTAAGATACTGCCCTATAGTCACAATATTACACCCAGCAGATTTTAAATCCCTTAACAATTCCAAAACTTCTTCTCTTTTCTCACCCAATCCTACCATAAAACCACTTTTCAAAGGCAAAGAAGTTTTTATCTTTTTAATCTTTTTGAAAATCCCAAGCGATAATTCGTAATCCGCTTTGGGGCGAACCTTATTGTAGAGTGCTGGTACAGTTTCAACATTATGATTAAGAACATCAATACCGGAATCAACAACTTTTTTTAAGCAATCTACATTTCCTTTAAAATCCGGTATCAGAACCTCAACTTTTGCATCCGGATTTACTTTTTTTATTTCTTTAACGGTATTTGCAAAAAAATCCGCTCCTCCATCGAAAAGATCATCACGGCTCGGAGACGTTAATACAGCGTACTTTAACTTCATTTCTCTTACCTGTTCGGCAATTCGAACCGGTTCGGACTCATCAAGAGATTCGGGAATTCCCTTATCGATAGAACAAAAGCCACAGTTTCTTGTACAAATATTACCCATAATGAGAAAAGTAGCTGTTCCTTTTGAAAAACATTCACCTATATTGGGACATTTTGCTTCTTCGCAAACTGTATGTAGACTTTTAGATTTGAGAATACTTTTTAAGGAATTAGCCTTTTTTTTTCTTGAAAGCTTACTCTTAATCCAGTCCGGTAATTCAGTGCTGCTCACTACTCAAGAATTTTATTGTTTTCATTAACTTTAATTATTTTTGGAGGGAAATTTCTATTGTCTATATACACGAAAGACATTATTATAAGCCTATCCCCCACATCAGCAAGATTAGCCGCGGCACCGTTCACACAAATTTCTCCATCTTTACCGTAAATAACGTATGTCTCAAAACGGTTACCATTTTCGATATCACTAACGAGAACTTTCTCATTAGGAGAAATATCGGCCCTGCGAGCAAGTTTTTCATCGATGGTAATTGAACCATCATATTCTAAATTTGCCTCAGTAACTCTTGCCATATGTATTTTAGATTTAAGAATTTCAAACAACATTAAACTCTCCCCTATTTCCTATCATAGGCTTATATTACCTCTATACTTTATTTTGTCAATGGCACCATAGTAGAAATTAAGCGGCTAAGTCGTTGATTGGTTGAGTAGTAATAAGAAAAACAGTATTGTTAAAAAACCAATATTCATTGTTTTTTTATACTTTTATACCCCCGATTCAAAGCCTTTACTTCTAAAATCATAAGCTTGTCTCCCCGCCTGAGGCGGATCTTCAACCTTGAAAAAGGGGATCGTTAATTCCTTGATTTCTCGGGGATAGGACACGCATAAAGCAGGGGCAAGCCCTTGTTCTGAAATCAAAATATTAAAAAACACCCCTCATAATCCTCCCCCTTACTAGGGGGGGAAGAGAGTAAAGGGCAATTCGACGTTCACTATTTTAACAAAATAAGTTTTTTGGTCTGGACAAAACCTTTATCTGTCGAGAGTTTGTAAAAATAGGCTCCACCTGCTATACCCGTTGCATCCCATTCTACCTCATATCTTCCTGCCGGTTGCTTTTCCGAAACCAGCATAGCTACCTTTTGCCCCATCAGGTTAAAAACACTCAATTCCACCTCACTGGTCTTTGGCAATTGATAATTGATTATTGTATGGAGATTGAATGGATTGGGGTAGTTTTGATAGAGAGCATACTCTTTTATAATATGTAATTCGTCCTCTATACCACTAAAATCAACAAATACGCTTTCTTCATTTGAATAGTCACTCTCATTTCCATATTGATCGACAGCTGTGACGCGAAAATAATATTCAACATGATTCTGTAGGTTTGATAATTCTTTCATAGTCAATTTAGAAGTGTCTAATATAACGGTAGGGGAAGGAGTTGTTCCACCATAAATATTATAATAATCTACATCCGGATCACCAAACTTATTAAATATTAACGTGATATTATCATCATGGGGTTCGACAATTAAATAGGGCCTTAGCGCCATTCCTTCCCAAGGAAACCGATGCACCCGGTAACATTGCCATTGATCAACAAAATTCATCTCAAATGCCTTACTTCCATCAGTTCGTACTTCAGTGAGTTTTGGAAGATCAGGTAGGGCCCAGTTAATTAATGTATTTGTATTGGGCAAGCGTTGGACATTGCCCATATAATAGGAATATTTATCCGGTGTATCCCGGAATTCCCAGAACAGCGTTGCAGTCATCGCATTCGTATCCAACACATATTCTACAGCACGCGATACCTGTGGATTATGTAAATCACCATTATCGAAAATCGTATAATGGCCTCCTCCTAAAGATCTAATAGTATGTTGGCCGCTAAATCCCTGTAAGGTATCATCGATAAATTGAAATTGGTTATTTGCACCTCCTAATCTCCATATAATTGCACCGGTTTGGCGGTGTATTTTCGTTACTTCACAAATATGGCGGCTGGAAAGTAATATATGGCCATCCTCATCTATATCGATGGCATTCATATGAGGAAATCGAATATACCATCCTGTAAGATTATCCATTAACATATCACGTATATCAAAATGAGACCAAGCGCGCCACTCAAATATCAGAGAATCATTAGCTGTGTATTCTTGAATGCATGTTTCTCTGACTATTGCATTGGGTCTACCGCCAGGTACATACACACTCATATCCACGGTACTATCTTTGCGACCAATCAATAGATAACCTCCATCCTGGAGCACCAGTAGTTCGTGTTCATCTGTAGTGTAACCATTAGTAGCCCGAAATGTTTTGACATATTCATAGTTTTGATCTAGAGCAATAAACCCCCATCCGCTCCCGCCATAGCCATCCCGGACCATCATAGTTAACCAACCATTAGGCTGTACTACAAGATTTCGCCACTCAGCTGGTGTACGTAAATACCAGATGGGTGCTCCCGAGTTATTAAAAATAATATTATAAGGGCTTACTCCGCTACCTCCACCTCTATTATCTATAAAAATATATCCGGAATCGGGATTATCGTTTATGGAAATATCTATATGGGGAAAATCACCCGGTACCGATACCCCATTCTCCATGATCATAGCCTCTGCGGCATTGGCTTTTTGTATCAATCCAAACTGATCAATGAGAAAAAATATCAGTAAAGTGATGACAATGATTTCTTTTTTTATCATTTCTCTACAATTCCTTTATATTATTATGTTATAATAATAACTAAATGTCAAGGTAAAATTTTTATACCTTTTTTTACAAACTACACTCTACGATTTTCTAAAAAAATTAAGTTAAACGGTTTATTAATCTAATTCTATAATATGAGATTCGCTTTTCGCTAAAATAAAAAAAATTCAGGAAGAGATTTAGTAATTTAGTGTAAGTCCTTGTAATACCATAGCTTATTTTTCCTTAAAAAATCTAAAAAAAGGTTGACAATACATCTGATTCTTATTATTATACGAAAAATAATGGGGCGATTAGCTCAGGGGTTAGAGCGCTTGCGTGACATGCAAGAGGTCAGTGGTTCAATTCCACTATCGCCCAATGTTAAAAGAAAAAAAATTAGGTTTAAATATATTATAAATGAAAATAAAGATAGAACTTTATAGAGATAAAGAGTCTTCTGCATTAGAAGTAGAAAAGGGTATAACTTTAAAAGAAATATTAAAGGAAAAAAATCCTTCTATTTTTAGAAAGTTTGCGGGAGCGATAAAGAATGGAAATTTTGTAGACTTTCACACTCCCATAAATGAAAGTGGAAAATTTCAATTGATTCCGTATACAAATAAAATGTCATTATCAGCCTACTGGCACACAACTTCGCACATCATGGCTCAAGCTATCAAACGACTATACGATGTAAATCTTGCGATAGGACCATCTATCGAGGAAGGTTTCTATTATGATATGGAAAAGGAAACGCCTTTTACGGAAGATGATTTAAAAAAGATATCAGAAGAAATGAAAAAAATAATAAAAGATGATTTTCCAGTCGAATATAAAAAAGCAAGTAAAAAAGAAGCGAAAAAACTTTTCTCCGATAATAAGTTTAAACTCGAACTTATAGATAACATAAAAGATGATTTCGTATCTATTTATTCCCAGGGTGATTTTGCCGATCTCTGCGGAGGTCCTCACCTATACTCAACGGGAAAGGTCAAATCTTTTAAATTGTTATCCGTTTCCGGATCCTACTGGAGAGGAGACGAAAAAAGAGAACGCCTTCAACGAATTTATGGCGTATCTTATCCTGATAAAAAAATGCTTAAAGACTATATGCGCCGATATAACGAAGCAAAAGAAAGAGATCATAGGAAGCTGGGTAAACAATTAGATTTGTTCGGTATCTATGAAGAAATCGGAGCCGGTCTGGTATTGTGGCATCCCAATGGAACCATCATTCGTGAAGAAATGGAAAGTTTTTGGAAAAAAGAACATTTAAAAAGAGATTACCAATTAGTAAGAACCCCCCATATAGCAAAAGCCGAACTTTGGAAAACGTCCGGACATTTTGATTTTTACTTCGAAAACATGTATACTTTTAGTCGCAACGATGAAGAATATGTCGTAAAGCCCATGAATTGCCCTTATCACATTCTAATCTATAAAAAACAAACAAGAAGTTATCGTGATCTACCGATAAAATACGCGGAACTCGGAACGGTATACCGATACGAACGTTCAGGTACTTTACATGGAATGCTTAGAGTTAGAGGATTCACACAGGATGATGCTCATATTTTTTGCAGCGAAGAACAGATAGAAGAAGAAATCGGGAAGGTTTTTGACTTTGCCATGGAAATGATAAAAACTTTCGGTTACAAAGATTTTGAGATATTTTTATCGGTAAGGGATCCGAAAAACAAAGACAAGTACGCCGGAAGTGATAACGAATGGGAAAAAGCGGAATCGGCTTTAGTATCAACACTTAAGAAGAGAAAAATAAAATACCATAGAGAAGAAGGAGAAGCTGTGTTCTATGGTCCGAAAATAGATATAAAAATCAAAGATGCAATTGGAAGAAGCTGGCAGGGACCAACAATACAATTCGATTTTAATATTCCCCATAGATTTAACGCGACCTATATCGGAGAAAACGGTGAAGAACGTATGGTATACATGGTACATCGAGCATTATTTGGATCATTCGAACGTTTTGTAGGTGGTTTAATCGAACATTATAATGGTAATTTCCCAACCTGGTTAGCCCCAACTCAAGTTATATTATTACCTATTACCGATGAACAAATCAATTTTTCAGAAAAAATTCATAAGCTTCTAAAAGATAACGACATACGAACAAAATTAGATAACAGAAACGAAAAACTTTCCAGGAAGATCCGGGATGCGGAAACCCAAAAAATTCCCTATATGTTTATAATCGGCAACAAAGAAACCGGAACAAAAACAGTATCAGTTAGAAATCACAAGGACGGCGACATTGGTAATTTTAAGATAGAAGATATTTTATCAAAAATTAAAGAAGAAATAAAACAGAGGAGGTAAGTCATTTCAAAAGGCGACAAAAGATACGTTAATCACAAAATCCAAGCAAAGAGTGTAAGACTTATTGATGATGATGGAAACAATAAAGGGGTTAAAGATACAAAAGAAGCAATTGCAGAAGCGAAAGCCAAAGGGTATGACCTTGTTCTTGTTGCATCGAGTGAAGACCCACCGGTTTGCAAATTCATGGATTACGGCAAGTATCTTTACAGACAAAACAAAAAACACAGAAAAGAACGTCAAAGGCAAAAACACACTCTAAAAGAAATGAAATTCTATCCCAAAATTGAAGCTCATGATTACGAAACTAAACTCAGACATATTAAAAGGTTTCTTAATGAGCATAATCCGGTACGAATTCAAATCTGGATGAGGGGAAGAGAAAAAGTTCACCCTGAACTTGCGGAAAAACTGGCAAAAAGAATACTCAAAGACACTGGGGATATTGCAAAACTACAGGGAGAACTAAAACCAATAAATCATAGAGTTCAATTTCAACTTATGCCAATAGGAGGAAACATTGCCCAAATTGAAAACGAAGGGAGCAGTTAAAAAGAGATTTAGAACGTCGAAAAAAGGAAAAATATCATTCAAAAAAGCCGGCAAGAGTCATCTGCAATCAAAACATAATAAAAAGCACAACCGACGCCAGACAAGAGACAGTGTTGTATCAAAAGCAGATACAAAAACAATAAAGAAACTTCTGCACTAAGGAGGATTTAAATGTCAAGACATAAAAGTGTAGTACAAAGAAGAAAACGACGAAAAAGGATACTGAAACAAGCAAAAGGTTTCTTCGGTAAGAGAAAAAACTCTTATCGAATATCAAAGCAAGCTGTAATGAAAGCGCTCACCAATGCTTACCGCGACAGAAGGAGAAGGAAAAGAGATTTCAGGGGACTCTGGATTACTCGAATAAACGCTGCTGCTCGTCTAAATGGCATTTCTTACAGTAAATTCATCCACGGATTATCAGCGGCTAAAGTTAAATTAAACAGGAAAGTCCTTGCTGACATTGCTGTTCAGGAACCTGAAGTTTTTTCGGAAATTGCAAAAACAGCAAAAGAGAGCGTGAATGGATCTTGAATCCTTAGGAAAAGAAGTAAAACTTGAGATCCAAAAAGCGGCGTCTATTGATGAAGCTGAATTAATTAGAATCAAGCATCTTGGGAAAAAGGGAAGTCTTACAAAAGTATTGCATACAATAGGTAATTTACCTGTTACCGAACGACCGAAAGCAGGACAACTTGCAAATAAGCTAAAAAATGAGCTCGCGGAATTAATTAAAGAAAAAAAGGAAGTCATAAAACAAAAAAAATCGCTTCCCTGGATAGATCTTTCCCTACCAGGTAGAAAACCTAATCTAGGAGGATTGCATCCTCTCTCAATACTTTCCCAGGAAATCCAGGACATCTTTATCCAGATGGGGTTTTCTGTAGTAACCGGTCCGGAAATCGAGACCGAATACTATAATTTTACAGCTCTAAATACTCCAA
>Ga0315543_1001423_pt1 | contig 25934 bp, 33 predicted proteins | sample SalMarSW160210MG_2_FD_203098 | JGI IMG/M metagenome (GOLD analysis project Ga0315543, IMG submission 203098) | Salt marsh sediment microbial communities from the Plum Island Ecosystem LTER, Massachusetts, United States - Salt Marsh Sediment SW1601-210 ... | reverse complement strand
GGCCGGTAGATACATCCAGCGGTCGTCATCTTTATCCAGATGTTTCCACACCATAAAAACGGTCTTGTAAACATCCGCTGGCCTATCGAAAAAGGCATAAAGCTTTTGCTCGCCGCAGAAACTACTATCCTTGCGCTGCCCTTCTTTTGGCTGATTCGGATCAGGTTGATCCCAGCGAAGCATAGTTATTTCACGAATGCGTTTTCTTCCCTGGCTGTCTGTAATCGTCATCTTGGCCTTGGCCCTGCCATCAAAGCCCTGATAATACGCCACGTGGTTGGTCTTGTTTACAATTTCATCAACAGAGAGAATCTTTTCTTCTGGCGATTTAACATCAACAGCCTTTGCAGTAGCCGATTCAGCTATACTGTAGCCGCCAAGAGACAACAGCCACATTAAAATTGTTAAAGATAGTCGTTTAGTCATTTTTTGGTTCCTCCAGAACATTTTGTAGTTTACACTTTTCGCGGCGTGATACCAATCCGCAACCTATTGCCATAATTGGTATCGCTATCACACTGATCCAGGTGAGAGTTGTCCAGCCAAGCGTAACGTATTGCTGCAAACTAATCGCTATCAATAAAACGAATGTAACCGATGAAAGCACACAAGCAGCACAATTGCAGGTTGGCCCCATAACCTTCTTTGTGACAAACAGTTGTTTTTCGAGCATCTTTACCAAAGCTGGCAGTAACAATAACGTTCCGACACCTGCGGTCAGCAACATAAAAGCTAATAGTGTGCCGACTGTTTTATACGGCGTCAACGGAGCAAGAAGTAATGGTAAAAAGCCCACTGCTATAACAATTATGTTTCGAGTAATAGCCCTGGCTGGTTCAGCAAAGACCGCCGGTGCCGTCTTTTCCCACGAACCCAGCGATGAATACATCCTTCTACCTCGCACCAGAAAGTGAATTGCAAAATCCACCGCCAATCCCAGCGTCATCGAGCTCAGTATCGCAACAGGCATATCGTAATCCTTACCAACCAATCCTACGGCTCCATATATAAAACCAATTGTTATGGTCAGCGGGACCATAGACAGCAATGCCCATAATGATGAGCGGAATAAAATTATCATCATCAAAAGAACAACCAGGAAACTACCTGAAAATGCTCGCAACATACCAACCACCATCTTGTGCTGCCAGATAACGTTAATGTAAGTTAATCCAAACCACTCATAGTTTAACGGTACAGACGGCGGGTTATTAGCGATGTAATTGTCAATCGTTTTTACCACTTTTGTCATATCTTTATTGTCGCCGCTTTTGAGCTGAACCCAGATACTGCTTTTGCGATAATCGGGTGTGACAAAGTGCCACAAGTCGCCGGGCCTATGGCTGGACTGGAAAGTAATCATACACTGAGCAACGGCATTAGAAGTGTCGGGGATATGAAACTTTTGTTCTTTGCCTTCCAGCAATTCACGGTGTACCGTTTTTATAATATCTGCCAGCGAGTTGGATTTGCCCACAATCCTTGTTTTTAATAACGCTTGCTGCAATTTGGCCTGATATTTTAGTACATCCGGATTCTTGAAGACTTGATTTTGCTGTTTCTGCTGATTTACAAATAAATCAGCCTCGTCCCAAGCCTCATATGTATCATCGCCAGCTTTATCGAGCCTGTCAGTTACTGATTGTGAAATTTTTTCAAAAACATCCTTACGGCTTTGAGCACTTTTTGCTGATTGAGCAGCAATTTTTTCTAACTCAGCAAAGACCTTTACTGCCTGCGGCAAGTCTGTTTTTAGTTTTTCAGCCTGGATTTTTGCCTGCTTATTGAAATCAGTGGTAAAATCTTCAGGGCTGAATTTCTTATCTTCAGCAGAAAGTGACAGATATGCCATATAGGTTCCGCCAAAATGTTCATTCAATACCTTATCAGCCACACGAATAGGATGTGATTTTGTAAACCACTTTATAGGATTGTCGTTGACGGTGATTTTGCTAATGCCATAAATTGCAATTACGATAACTATTACGGTAAGAATCAATACATGTTTGGCCCAGCGGTAAGTTGCCAAGCCCAACCATTGCAGAAACCGGCCCATCGCCAAAATATGGCTGCCTTCACCTTTAGTATAAACGACGCCAAACTTTTCCAGGGTTTCAGGTCTTATGAACATTATATAAGCCGGTATAAATATAATCGTTAATGCCCAAGCGAACAGAACACCTATTGCGACGAAGACGCCGAAGACCTGTACAGGCGGAATAGGTGTCAAAGCCATTGAGGCAAAACCTGCCATGGTCGTTAAGGAAGTGTACAACATCGGCAAAAACAGCTCATCCATCACGCTTATAATTGTTTTCCGTCTGTCTTTGGTCTGTTGATATCGCTCAAAGAATTCGCTGATAATGTGAACTGAGTTAAGCACGGCAATAGGCATAATGAATATAGGAATCATACTGCTCATTATATGCACAGGAAAGCCGGCTATAATAAGTATTCCCATTGTCAAAATGACAGATACTATAGCGATAATCATCGGCGCTATAATAAGCACCAGTTTGCGGAAAAAAATAAGCATCAGTACAAAAATAACAGCCATCGCCGCCGGAGCAGAGATTGCCATCTGTTTGAACATCTCTACACCGAAGGTATCTTCAGCTACAGGCAGGCCGGTGATGTGATATTGTTCTTTACCAGAAAATGTTCTGATTTTCTTTTTAAGGGCCGAGGAAACTCGATAGCTTAAATCTTTATCAGTCAGGGGCAGGTAAATGCAGATCGCCTTGCCGTCTTCGGAAACCAGTGTGCCGTTAAGAAAGGGTATCCGCTCTGCCTTTTTACGTATTGCTATCGCATCCTCTTCCGTTTTGGGTGGCTGCGGCATCAGCCACTCAAATCTCACAACGCCTAAGCCGGCCTGCTCTATATTATCTACTGTTGATGGTGCAATCAGGTCAACCTCAACAACGCCGACTTCTTTTTCGTCCTCCTGCCAATGAAGGGTTTTAGCGTATTGAGTTAATTCATAAATATTCGCAAGTGTTTTCGGATTAAAAACACCGTCTTGGTTTTTGCTGTTTACTATGCCGACCACAACCATATCGTAAAGCGAAAGTTCCTTTTTCATTTGATTGTGGAACAGGCGTACCGGCTCATCAGCCGGCAGCATGTTCTCCGGGTCGGTATCGATTGTAATAGGATTAAAAGCAGTAAAAGCTTTTGGCCAAATAGATGGCACAGCCGCCCAAAGTCCTACAACTACCGTTAGCAGCACAAGCACGGTCGTAACAGCTTTATATCGCTTGGTCGAAAAATCAGTTATGTACTGCTTTAAATTCATTGATTGTTCCTTATTGTATTTTTTAAGTTATGATTATTTGAAAGCACGACTAATTCAAAACTGTTTTTGCTCTTGTGCTCTGCAACCAACAAGTGACGCATGCCGAGTACGACAAGCCACGCTATCAGTCCAACTGCAAACGTAGCAATTACTATAAGAATCTCTACTGATGTCATTTTTCTTCTTTCCATTTATTCGTGAGTAAAAAAAATTATTTATTTCTATTGAGCAACCTGTGAAGTCCTGTAATGCGGAATTCCAGTTTTCGCGACCCGCACTCTCTAAAAACTTATTCCACTCAGATTAGCTATCTAACCAACGTTATTCCATAGATGCAAAAAGCAAGGTAGAATGCTACCAACAGCAAAAGGAACAATACCAACAACCCGATTGCCACCATCGAACCCTGCGGATGGCCGCAATGACGGCAAAATAAACTATACCTGCTTATTTGCTTCCCACATGCTTTGCAATTTCGAAGCATTTTGTTCTTTCCTTTCATTGCATTAACATCGTAACACTGCACTAACCATATTGAGCAAGGATACAATTCGCCTATTCGCTTCCTTCAAGCACTTTATGAATCACTGCGATATCCTTTTCCGAAGCCTCATTATCAAATAGATAGTAAGTACTTGATTCCAATTCTCAGGTTGATATTTCATTTTGATATAAGCGTGAAATAATATAACTGCCAGCCTATTCTGATTACAAACTTAAAACCGGCTTTAATCGAAAACAGATGTAACTTTAGAAACCAGTTCATATTACCCCCTCTAAAGTTCTATCTAAACTCTTCGGAACATCCTTTGTCATAATCTCTTTGATTACACCAGAGAAACAAGAACCCATTAAACGGGTATTCTTTCTGTAAATAATGACTTCCCCGTTTTCATATTCGACAACAGCAATTGCTGCAGGCATAAAAGTTGAAACCGCTGGGAATGCAAGATTAACCCTGGAGGAATGGTCTGGGTTACCTATCTTGTATTCACGCAGGCGAAACGGAAGATCACCCTTCCCTATCTGTTTATAAGTCTCATTGTAATCCTTTTCGCTTCTTAGAATCCACTCTTTACTTATTTTAATATTTTCTTTGATAACCTTATTCGTCTCTTCAAAATCCAGTTTACTAATATTCTTCACAAAAAAATATTTTCCTAATTTAGGCAGTAAAATTACACCAATTGTTAATAAGAATACAACTGCAGTACCTACTCCTAAAATAAAATTTACCATTTGTAAAACCTCCTATCACATTATTGTAGCCAATAAATAAAATCCTAAACCCACATATAATAAAGAAGAAAAGGGCCTGGCAACCTCTGAAGATAATTGCATAGTGATACATATAGCTGCAGTACCCATAACTGCAGCGCCCCATTCCGGACCAAAGTTTTTTACTATCTTCTTAAACATGGCCATTGTTACTCCTTCCATAAAGCTCCTGATTCCAATTAAATCCTTTGGCCTTAAACCAGCCGTTTTCCGACAATGCATCAAAATTAACCGGTTCTGGACTGTGCCATTTACCGTCCTCGGATATTTACCACTTAGTGTAAAGATTCATAGGTGACGCCGTTTTGTCTATCCTGTAACCTTCAGGATGAAAACCGACCTTGATTTCTGTGGCCTTGAATGTCTGCTCCATTATTCCTCAGTTTTACGAACCAACCACAAAAAGAAACTCATTCAAAGTTTCATATTCTTTCCAGCATAACGCAGAGATTAAAGACAACTTTAATATTATTCTGCTTGCAGAATCTTATAGCCCATTCACTTTCAGCCCCGGGCTGAAGCCATATTCTGGTAATTCCTTTCTCCTTGCATTCTCTCACGATTTTCGCAGTTACTACCGGTGGAGTAACTATGTCAGCAACGTCACAAACTATGGGGATATCCTTAACGCTTGGATAACAGGTTAAACCTTCTACTTCTTTGAGGCGTAGGTTGACTGGATAAACCTCATATCCGCTATTCTTCAAACTTTTTAAAATCTGGTAGGCGTACTTTTGCTTATGCCTGAATGAACCTACTACGGCAAAACGCTTTTGTTTTAAAAAATCTTTGACTAAGTTCTGCATTTCTACTTCACCAAAAAGTAACTTGTTTCTCCTGTCTTTGCTACTTTGCTTAAGCCAATACAAGAGGCCAGCCCTGCTTTTTGATCGCTTAATTCCTTTACTAACAGAACTGCTTCACCCAATTACGTTTCTTTCCCATAGTAAGGAGCCTCAATTGATTCCGCTATATGTTTTCATTAAAGTGTTTTCGAATATAGCGACTATAGATAGCTCCCGCCGGATTGTGAGCCAATACCCTGTCCTTGGCGATAAGTGTTGTTACAGGAGCGTCTGAGACCTTAGTAAAAATAGCATCATGGCCAACACAAAGCCCACATATAATATTGAGTTGCGTCTCTGCTTCATTTAGCATTTGGGCCTGTCCAGCTGGATTACACATAACTTCTTGGCGTTCTGTTAAAATCTGCGGCAAATCAAAATCCTTTTTGTCAATTCCACATACCTTGCAGCACACAGACACTACCTTGAAATGCTTTGAAAGAATCTCAGCGATAATATTTGCTTCTTCGCTCAAACCGATACAAAATGCCAAACCAATTCTTTGATATCCCAACTGCTTAGCTAACAAAATTACTTCGCCCAATCGCGTTTCTTTCCCGTAGTGACGTGCCTCAACCGTCGAAGCGGCCTTGTGCATTTCTGCTATATCGCTATCTTGATATAATTGTTTATGATTACTATCCTGTGAAAAACAATCCTTGCCATCACGGCATTCTTTACCCTCACATTGCGCACATTGTGGGGATATACTTTTTTCCACTTACCTACTCCTTTGGTTTGTTTTCATCATCAACGAATACTACTTTTGCCTTCAAATCTTTTACTTTCTCATCAGGTACCTGGCAATAGGATATAATTATGACTTTGTCGCCGGCTGTTCCTAATCTTGCTGCCGGGCCATTTAATAAGATGGTGCCGGAACCTCGCGGAGCTACAATAACATAGGTTATAAAACGCTGGCCATTATTTATATTCAGTACGTGAACCTGCTCACCCGGCAATATATCCGCCTTTTCAAGAAGGTCCTCGTCAATGGTGATACTCCCTTGATAGTCCAGCTCTGTCCCCGTCAACGTTGCCCGATGAATCTTTGATTTGAGCATAAATCGTTCCATATGCTCAACTTCCCTATCAATGCCATCTCTTTTTGGTGCTGAATGCACGGTTATTGAGATTCCTCTTCTTCATTACCCATTGACTCTTTTCCATAAATCTTCAGCACAACTCACCCACACATTGGCTCTGGGTTGGGGGGGAAAGTTCAGGATGGGTGCTATAATGAAAACTCAATATATCATACAGGGTAAATTCCTTAAGTATAGCTTGGGCTATTTCATCCACATGACCAGCCAGATTAACATCTCCTGCCACCTGAGCACCGAGAAGAGATAGGTCATCTTCTTTGAAAATCAACTTTGATTTTACTGGTTTTGCCCCTGGTATCATGGAGTATATGCTTGTTGTCTCGCCATTACCAACCAAATACCTTATCCCTCTACCCTTAAGATACCTCTCGGTGAGCCCGACTGTACCAAAAGATAGTTCAAACACCTTGGTCGCCGAAGGATTTACTACGCCAGGATAAATTCTGTTTCCACCTGAAGCATTTATCGCAGCCACTTTTGCCTCTACAACTGCATTGCCGCCTAATCTGCCGGGAAAATAATCTTCGGTTATTGCAGAAACTGCATTTATCACATCACCTGCAGCGTAGACGTCTTCCTCAGAGGTTTTCATGTATTTATCAACTTCAATCCCCCCTTTATCAGCTTTAATGCCGGCTTCCAATGCTATATCAATCGCCGGCTTTACCCCTATGGCTAAAATCACCGCATCGGCGGGAACCTCTTTACCACTATCCAGAATGACTGCCTCAACTGCATCTTTTCCCGTAAACCCGGTTATTTTGCTTTTTGTATAGCAATTGATGTCATTTCTTTTCAGTTCCTTTTCGGCAAGGATACAGAACTCATCGTCCAAAGAAGCTTCCAGAATTTGATCCAAAAGCTCGATTACTGTTACGTTCAAGCCTCCTCTTTTTTTGATTAGATAGCCAAACTCCACGCCAATATATCCACCTCCTGCAATGACTACGTTCTTTGTCCGAGAGGAATCCAACGCCTTCTCTAATTCCGCTATATTTTCTGGTTTTCTTAAGGTAAAGACATTTTTAAGCTCTACTCCAGGAATTGGAGGTTTAACTGGATCGCCTCCGGTGAGTAAGAATAGCTTTTTATATTTGAAACTGTTGTTGAGACAAGTAACGGCCTTATCTTTAGGATTAACATGTTTGACTTTGTCAATAAACAGCTCAGAGTCAAACTGGGTGAGAAACTTGTCCGGAATGATAACTTTTTCCAACGTCGTGCTTCTGTCTAAAACATATGGCATAGCACAGTGATTTATCATCGATTTATCTTCTCTTATCAATCCGATGCTTGCATCCGGGTTCATAATCCGGCACATCTTATTGCAAGTTCTCATTGCCGGATCGCCTCCGATTATGAGTACGTCAAACTCTTTTGTTCCCATATCTATTCTCTCTTGGCTTTGACTAGACAGAATTTCGCATTTTATACATGAGGTTGCTCTTGGGAACTCATATATGAAACAGTTATTTCGGTTTAAACCATGCTGATTGAATACCAAAGCCAATAAGCTCACACCTTTTCTCTTGAAAAGTTGCTGTGCAAAAAGCAAGGGCTAATGTAATTTATTTACCAGCTTTTTGTTGCGTAAGTATAATGGCACTATTAGGACATTCGCCAACACACAGCCCGCAGCCGGTGCAAAGCTCAGGCTGTACGAGAGCTTGCCCATTTACCTTGATAGCATTTACCGGGCAGACGTCTTCGCAGATACCGCAGCCCGTACACTTGCCTGGGTCAACTACCGCAATAGCTTTTCGGCCGCTTTCAAGCTGAGCTATTCTGTTGTTTAGCTGGCGTTTTTGCTGTTCGAGCAGTTCTGCCTGCTGCTTTAGAGCAGCTAATTCCTGCTCCTGGGGTTCGGTGCCTGGTGGGAAACCTGCTGATGGGCTGGTTGAAGGCATACCCATCGGGCCTGGCATGCCCATACCGCGACCCATTCCGCCACCTCCGCCCATACCTTTACCCACACCACGTCCCATTCCACCGCCGCGACCCATACCTCTGCCGCCGCCCATACCCCGACCCATGCCACGTCCGCCACCCATGCCCAAGCCCATTCCGCCAGCTTGACCGAGTGGGCCGGTCATCGGCTGTCCAGTCACCGTCGGGCCTGCCGGTGCTGCATTTATACCGAAGTGACTGGCCACATTTGCTTCCGAAGCAGAGGAGAAAGTACCTGCTTTGAATTGTTCTACAGCATTACGTACAAGTCCGCTAACGCCAACAATAACCTGTATCCCCGCCTGGCCAAATACGGCAAATGCGTTAGGGCCACAGTTGCCGGTGAGTACAGTTGTCACTCCTTTTTCCGACATTAACTGGGCGGACTGAATACCTGCGCCACCGCCGAGCGCAATATTGGGATTTTCAATCGCCTCTAACTGCATTGTGTTAGTATCAATGGTAAGAAAATAGGGGCACCGACCAAAGCGAGCCTCCACATTGTCATCAAGCGTAGGCCCTGTTGACGTAACTGCAATTTTCATAAACAATCCTTTCTCTCAGAGTCCACACGTTCCAGTTGGACATGTTCCAGTTGAGCATGAATCGCTCCCCTGGTTGCTTTGCCCAACTGAAAAACCTGAAAATAGTTTCTGCATATCCGAACTTCCACATTTTTCGCAGAGGTGCTTTTTCTTACCACCGCTTTTTTCCAGAAATTCGGTCTTATGCCCGCACTTTTCACACTTGTATTCAAATATTGGCATTGCTATACCTCCTTTACAATATAGGAGCTAACGCTCTGTAGACAAACATTACCCCTTCGGAAGTTTTAAAGCCGTAAAAACGCTGGTCTTTAGCTGAGCGATTCTTACCCTTTGTCGCTTTTCTGGCTTTCGAGTTCTTCTATGCGTTTCTTAACGCCGTCAAGAGCATCTTCGAGATATTCTGTCTGACCTTTCAATCCGTCGAGTTCCTGCTCGGCTGTCATTGCTGGAGCAAGTGGTGCACCGCCATAAGCGTATGGGTTCACGGCACCGCCATAAGCGTATGGGTTCACGGCACCACCATAAGCATAAGGGCTCGCGCCGCCGCCATAAGCATATGGATTCACAGCACTACCATAAGCAGGCAAGCCATATCCGGCTCTGCCCCAACCAAAACCTCGACCTCGACCAAAACCGCCACCTCGGAAACCTCGGCCCCAGCCCATACCCATACCACGTCCGCCAACAGGATTGGCATAACCCGGTATTGGGAAGCCTGCACAAAAACCAGCAGCTCTACCTGTCATTGGTCCCATACCTCCAGGACCTGTTCCATCGCCACCTGGCATAATAATTCTCCTTTCGAAAAAAATGTTAATTTCTTGTACTACTCTGCAAAGTACTCGCTACGTAGCACGAGTCATTTTTGTTCCACAATTTGGACAGCTTATCGCATTACAAGGCTGTCCGACAACATGCCCAGCCGTTGCTCCGCATTTTGGACAGACGCAATTTCCGCCCGGTCCTGCTGCAAACGGGCCGCCCATTCTGCCTCTACCCTGGCCTTTGCCTTGTCCCATGCCCCGGCCTGTGCCGGGCCCCTGGCCTGTAGGCCCTGTACCATCACCTTTTGGCATAATATCCATCCTTTCTGCAATTACTTGCTAATTAGATTCTACCACCAATAACCAAACCTGCCTCTGCCGCGACCACGGCCCCAGCCTCTACCTCTACCGAAACCTCGGCCAAAGCCAAAGCCTCTGCGAAGCCAAGGATTGACCTGGCCGCCATAAGGCATACCATAACCTGCACCATATGGTCCAACTACCGGTGCACCGACACCATAGAAGCCGGCTCTACCGGCAATAGGATTCATATAGCCCGGTACCGGATAGCCTGCACAGAAGCCGGCGACTCTTCCAGTCATCGGACCCATACCGGCTGGGCCTGTTCCATCTCCAAATGGCATATCAATCACCTCCTTTCCAGCAAACTCGAACCCTTCATTCATTTTTCCGATAGGCCTGCTATCTACTCCCGCAAAACCTTGTATCTCGTTTGGATTTTCTTTGGAAGCTGTCAAAATGCAAAAACCATGCCCTCTGCCTGTCATTGGCCCTTGACCTAATGGTCCTGTACCATCAAAACCTGGCATTTATTCTGCCTCCTTAACCAAATCAACAATATCATTAATTGATTTGCTCTTTCTCAAAATCATCCGGCCAACTTCACAGCCCAGGTCCCTGGCAATAACAGGGCATTTGGCCTTTAAGATAAAGAAAATGTTTTTGTCAAACTCACTGAGGGTTTCATAATTTCCCTGTCCTTTAGCTATAATCAAATCAGCATCTTCGAAACGCTCCCTGAAAGCTTGAGAACAGGTTTTCAGAATTGTTCCCGGCCCATCTGAGCCGTTATCAATGACTTCTAAAATTCGAGGTAAGCCAGCAGCCACGGCATCTTCCATTGTCGCGTCATTTATGACAGGTTTGCCCTTGACGACCACGGTAACTTTTTCATAAGGTAACTGCTCAATCAACAAACGGTCGAAAATAATCTCACCGGCGTTATCGGCCAAGTAAAGAATTTCCTCTGCTTGTTCTATAGCATCCTGGAATGATTGTAGCTGTCCGGTGTCAAGGTCTGCTGTCAGGGACTCACTTATAGCTTTGTTAAGGTCTGATTCATTTACTGAACCATTGACACCAAAATCAATAATATTGCCGGCTATGGCTAAGCGGATAGCTGTTTCAAGCCGATGGTCTGAACACAAAATTTGCTTTCGCAGCTCAGGATATAATTTCAAAGCCAAATTGTTGAACCATCTCTTAATCCCGTGATACGGGTCATTTTGGCCCACCAAGTTTCGGATCAATCGGTGTATCTGCTGGCCGATTGCCGGTGGGCTCTCGCTCATATCCAAATCAACCGCTAAACGAAGGACTTCTCGCACGACCTTTTCATGGATTTGCTCATCGTCTGTGGCTAATCTTGATGCATCAAGTGCCTGCCGAACAAAACAAGGGATACAATCTAAAAAAATTCGCATAAATCTACTTACCTAACTGAAAACTAAAATTCTAAATCCAATGTCCTTCAACATTGGCTTGGTCTACCTCCTTTAGTCTGCCCACCTTGAATGAATCTATCGCATCCTGAACGGTTTGCTTCTCAGCGAGAAATATTTTTACATTGGCTGTATTGAGCGTTTTGAAAGCGTTTGGCCCTACGTTGCCGGTTATAAGTGCCTCAACTCCGAGGATTGCTACATTATGCCCTGTTTGAATACCAGCTCCCTGAACGGCATTCAAATTCACAATGTTGTCGTGAGTTTCGTAATCACCCGTTTTGGTATCAACAACAATAAGCCATTCGGCCCGCCCGAATCTTAGGTCAATTTCACTTGATAATTCATTTCCTTGTGCTGTTACGGCAACTTTCACCTTCTACCTTTCCTTTCTCTTCTCAGACTCCGTCCCTGCCGGCTGCGCAATATTCCTACAGACTACCTTCGTCCGCCTCGCCATCGACAACCTCGCCGCCAACCTCTAAAGCCTTTTCGTGCACCAGGCCAGAAACCAGGCATCGCAAACTGTGGTTGCACCAATTGGCCTGTTATATATGCCTGCAATACCTCAGAAACGCGACCGGTTACAAATGGCAGTACCTGAATCCCGGATGCCGCAATCATATCCGCTAATGCTCGTGAAACCGCTCCGCATATTAACACATCAACTCCGAGGTTTTTCAGACTGCCTGCTCGCTGCGGCAGCGATTCGGCTTTCAAGTCAACTTCAGACCGGTTAACCTCTTTGCCATTTTCGATATCCACCAGTAAAAGCCTGTGGGCAAAGTCGAACGCGCTCGAAACAAAATCATTCCATACTGGTATCGCTATCTTCATTGCACTAATCCTCAAAAACAACTTGGAGCAAGCGATGTGCCAGAAAATTTGTGACGCGACGCTAAATAAGCGCAAGACTCTATTTGACAAAGGTATACTAAAAATAGCGTGGTTTAACTATAGTGAGGGAATGCTCAAACATGGTTGCATTTCGCAATCATTCACCTAAACAATAGTTGCAATATGCAACTTTTGTTTTATTGAACTGTTACTTGTAATATGGCACAATTGCTACTTGCCCGGCATAATTCCTATGGTTTTATATCGAATGCTTTCATCTTGCGAAAAAGCGTGCTTTTGTCGATGCCCAGTTCCTTAGCCGCTGCTGTTTTGTTACCATTATTTCGGTGTAGAGCCTGGGTTATCAAAATAATCTCCATTTGCTTAATAGTCGCAGGCTCACCAACCTTTGTTTTGTCCTGTTTGGAGCTTGGGCGAATTGACGCAGGCAGGTGTTTGGCTTCTATTATCTCGCCCTCACATAAAACAAAGCAGTGTTCAATAATATTCTCAAGCTCGCGCACATTTCCCGGGTAATCATAGGGTAAAAGGGCCGCTGTTACTTCATTTGTAACGCAGCAAATATTTTTATTATGCAGATGGTTAAATCGACTGATAAAGTGATTTACTAATAGCGGAATATCTTCTTTTTTGTTTCTTAGGGGAGGTAATTCTAATCTCATTACGTTTACTCTGTAATATAAATCTTCTCTGAATTTGTTCTCCTTTACCAATTTGTCAAGCTTTTTGTTCGTTGCTGTTATGATACGTACGTCGGCCTTGGCCGAAGAAACACCACCTACAGGCTCATATGTTTTGTCCTGTAAGACGCGCAGCAGCTTGACCTGGACAGCAGAAGAGATATCGCCAATTTCATCTAAAAAGATAGTGCCGCCCTCGGCTAAAGCAAATCGACCAGCCTTATCCTTTTTGGCATCTGTAAAGGCACCGGCTTTGTAGCCGAATAATTCGGATTCCAGAAGAGTGTCGGGCAAGGCGCCGCAATTTACTGCAATAAAGGGTTTATCCTTGCGGAAACTTAGATTGTGAATAGCTCTTGCGAAAAGCTCCTTGCCCGTGCCACTTTCACCTTCGATTAAAACTGTGGTATTACTTTCAGCAATATTTGGTAGAATGGCAAAGAGATTTTGCATTTTATGGCTTTGGCTGATTATATCCTCATATGAGTAACGGCGCTGGATTTCCTTACGAAGCTGCTCGATTGTGCTCATATCACGAAACATTTCAACTCCGCCAATAACCTCGCCCTTGGAATCTTTCAACAAAGCTGTCGATATGGTTATTGCTTTTTTCTTGCCGTGGGCATCGATAATGTGTACGGCTTTATTCATTATGGGTTTGCCGGTTTGCATTGTTTGTCGGAGTGTACAGTCAGTTTCACAAACATCTGCCCGTAAAACGTCTTTGCAGTGTTGGCCAATAGCTTTTTCTCGCTGGATTCCGGTAATTTCCACTGCCGCCCGATTAAAAGAAGTGATTCGCCAATCCGAATCGACTGTAAAAACACCTTCACTTATCGAGTCCAGAATAACATTTTGTTCTTTAGATTGCATTCTACTTGCCTCAAGTTATTTGTATCACAGAAAAACAGCTTTTGCAACCATTGTAGTAAATTGGTCTGAGCAATAAATCCTGACAGAAGGGATTTGCATCATCGAGCCAATTCAGGTATTCTGGCATCAAATAAGTTTAGTAGCGCAATTGGGCAGAGATTATCCAGTAGGCCCTTGTAGAAGCTATAAGGAGAGAATTAAGTTATGATTACCAGGATTTTATTTGGTATTGTGATTGGTGGACTAATTGGTACTGGTTTGGGGTATTTTGGCAAGTGTTCTTCCGGAACCTGCCCGCTGACGGCAAATCCGTACCGCGGTGCCTTATACGGCGCGGTGATGGGTGCTTTATTGGTGTCGGTGTTTTCACGAATACCAAAAGAAGTGGAGGAGAGTTCCAATATTGTGCACGTCAATAGCGAGTATGATTTCAAAGCCCGGGTGGTTGATGCAAATGAGATTTGCCTCGTGGATCTGTTTTCTGACCGGTGTCCTCCCTGCAGGATTCTGGCTCCAACTATATCGTCACTTGCAGATAAGTATGTTGGTGAAGTTATCGTGTGTAAGGTAAATGTTGACCGAGTCACCGTCATAGCAGAACGATATAATGTTAATGCAATCCCAACAGTACTTTTCATCAAGAACGGCAAAGAATTAAGACGTTTGGTGGGTCTGCAATCTGAAACCAAGTATGTCGCACTTCTGGACAAGTTGGTCGGCAAGGACAAAAATTGATACCGAGAAAATTTGCTTGTTTTCTTATTTAGTATCGTATAAATTCCATTGACAAAATGAGAAGGGTATGGGAAATTTACAGACATTTATGAGAACAAGTTTGTTCGTATTGTAAGATAAGGAATTATAAGTGCCACAATCAACAACTTCAGCAGGAGAAAAGGTAAAAGCATTTGTTTGGCTTTTACTGGTCACCTTCGTTTTGTGGTTGGCTTTGAGTTCAAAATTAAACCTGCCGGAGCTCATTTGCGGAGGTGTGGTTTGCCTGATTATTTCGTTTTTCGCAACTCACATGTATTCCAAATTGGGTTTCCCGTCGTTAAGTATAAAAATGGTTTTATTTTTCCTGGCATATATAATTGTGCTTTTCTGGGAGGTAATAAAGGCAAATTTTGACGTTGCCTATCGGGTTATCCACCCTAAAATGCCTATAAAACCGGGAATTGTTGTCATAAAGACTTCCCTTAAATCCGACATTGCGAAGATGATTTTAGCCAATTCCATTACCTTAACTCCCGGCACATTTACATTGGATGTTATCGGTGATGAGCTCCTTATTCACTGGATAAATGTGAAGACCGAAGATGTTGATGAGGCAACAAAGATGATTGGGAAGAGATTCGAAAAGTACTTGGAAGTGATATTCGCACAAGAAAAGTGGGAAGATGGGTCTTACTATGGGAAACACAGACATACTGATCATAGGCGGAAGCGCAGCGGGCATCACAGTAGGGATTAGTGCAAGGAGATACTATCCGGACGCTAAGATTCTTTTGATTCGTAAAGAGAAAGAGGTGCTAATTCCTTGTGGCATTCCTTACATCTTTGGTACGGTGGGATCACCGGATAGAAATCTTATCCCGGATAGTGTTCTTGGAAAAAATAATGTGGAGTTGATTATAGATGAAGTGGTCTCCATAAATAAGGACCGCAGAACAGTGGAAACTTCCAGCGGCAGGCTTTTTGGGTATGAAAAAATGGTTCTGGCGACAGGCTCACTACCGCGGGTACCTCCGATCCCAGGTGTTGAAATGGGTAATGTTTTTGCGGTATGGAAGGATGTGGAGTATCTTCAACGGCTTCTGAAGGCTTTAGACGAGGCTAAAGACCTGGTTATCATTGGTGGTGGTTTCATCGGATTGGAATTTGCTGATGAGTGCAAGAAGCGAGGAGTTCCGAATGTGACTGTTATCGAGCTCTTGCCCCATTGTTTATTTTTGGCCTGTGACGAGGAGATATGCGTGCGAGTAGAAAAGAAGCTATCGGAAAGAGACATTGAGGTCCTGGCCAACAAAAAGGCCAAAGCTATCTTGGGGGATAAAGAAGTAAAATATGTTGAATTAGAAGATGGTCAGAAGATCCGGGCGGATGTGGTTATTTTAGGGATAGGAGTAATTCCGAATATCCGGCTTGCCCTGAATAGCGGCCTGGAAGTCGATGAGAAAGAGGGTATATATGTTGACGAATTTATGAGGACCAGCGACGAAAATATTTTTGCGGCGGGCGATTGTACTCGAAAAAGGTGTTTTTTCACTGGGAGGCCTACAGTTCTGCGGCTTGCCTCCATCGGAACCATGGAGGCGCGGGTCGCTGGTGCAAATCTGTTTAGACTGCGTCACCGTAGCGAATGCCCGATCGGTGTATTCGGTACTGTGATAGCCGACCTCGCGATCGGGTCAGCCGGTATGACTGAAAGAGGGGCAAAGGAAGCAGGATTTGACGTCGTCACTGGAGAAGCTGAGGCGCCGGACAAACACCCAGCATCGATGCCGGGTACGAGCAACTTAGCAGTAAAGCTGGTTTTTGAAAAGGATACTCGTATACTTCTGGGCGGTCAGGTCTATGGCAGTATGACAGCTGGTAAGGTGGCGAATTTCATTGGAGCTCTTATACAGAAAAGGATGAGAGCAGACGAGATAGTCACATTTCAGGTGGGCACGCATCCCATACTTACCGCCTCGCCCATATCTCACCAGGTCGAGAACGCCGCCGAGATTGCTCTAACAAAGCTGTAAAAGGAATTTAGAGTGGCATTAAGCTACGAGCAAACTAGTGAGATGTTAAAGGCACTGGCTCATCCAGCAAGGTTAAAGATCGTGGTTGGTCTTCTTAAAGACGAATGTAATGTTGCCCAGATCCAGAAGGTATTGGGACTGCCTCAATCTACCATTTCCCAGCATCTTAGGATATTGAAAAATGCAGGTATTATTAAGGGCAGAAGAGAAGGAACGAAGATTTGCTACAGGGTGATTGATGTGCGAGTAAGAAAAATTGTGGAGATAATAAAAAGGAAATAATTTTTTTCGGTTTTTCTATCGTCTTATTTGTATATACAAATAAGTCAATATATAAGTCAATATAATACGGCGTTCAATATGAGCAACATTGTTTTTCTAACAATCATTGTAACCGGCGTTGTCCTGTGTATTTTACGTATGCTCAAAGGTCCAACCGCTCCGGACCGGGCAGTAGCAGTGGATACCATAGCAACGATTACTACTGCTTTACTTGTTCTTTTAGGTTCTGTTTTTGAAAGACATGTTTATTTGGATGTCGCTTTGGTTTACGCGGTTCTAACTTTCATCGGTTCAGTGGCTATTGCAAGGTTTTTGGAAAAGGGAATTTAAGTGCACCTGGCAGGAACTATTATCACAGCAATTGGAATAATGTTTCTCTTCCTCGGAAGTCTGGGCATATTCAGATTGCCCGATGTTTACAACCGTCTCCAGGCAGGAACAAAATGTACAACCCTGGGTGCTTTTTTGACCATCATCGGCGTTGGGATAACCCAGCCTGGCTGGTTGCCGAAGACATTAGTTATTGCCTTGTTTATCCTTATCACCAATCCTATCTCTAACCATGCTTTAGGGAGAGCCTCTCGCAAGAGCGGCGTCGCTCTGTGTGATAGAAGCGTTGTCGATAAGGCCAATGAGTTTGAAGAATATGAGGAAAAGCAATGACCATTGTTGTTTCATCTTTAGTAGTTTTAATGCTTGTTGGAGCCATCGCAGCCTCTGTTTTCAGAGACTTAATTAGCGCGGTAATTGCCGCAGCATTGGTAAGTTTGATTGCTTCGATACTTTTCTACTTTCTTCAGGCTCCGGATGTGGCAATGGCTGAGGCTGCAATTGGCGCAGCACTAACTGCAGCCATCTTTATTATCGCCATCAGAAGGACAAAAAGGTACGAGGAATGAGAAAGATAGCCACCATCCTTTTATTAATAATAGTGGCCTTGGGAATTAGCCAATCGCTGGTAAAGATTCCTTTCGGTGCGCCTAAGACAAAGGTAGGCAGGTATTATATCGAGGAAGGTGTAGAAGAAACCGGGGCCGCCAATATAGTCACATCAGTTGTGGTAGGTTATCGTGGTTTTGATACCTTAGGCGAGGTTACTATTTTATTCATCGCCGCAATCGGCCTGGGAGCGGTCTTAACGGCCGGTGTAAGAGGAGAAACAAGAAAAACACAGCCGGCCAGTCTGGTGCTTTACACCGGATGCAGGCTTTTGTTCCCTCTCATCCTCGTTTTCGGCACCTATATCTTTATCCACGGACATCTCACACCCGGAGGAGGCTTTCAGGGAGGAGCAATCATTGCCTCCGGCTTTCTTTTAATTTATCTGGGCTGCCGGGAAAGAAGAATAAGCCGGGTCGCATCTAACCTTGCAGAGTCTTTAGGAGGTCTGACCTTTGTTGTAATAGGCCTGCTTGGTTTGGTTTTTGGCAGTTATTTCCTTTTAAACTTTTTGCCTAAGGGAACGGCGAATGCACTCTTTAGTGCCGGCGTCATCCCAATTATTTATATTGCCATAGGATTTAAGGTCGGTTCAGAATTAGCCAGTATTATTGACAACCTGATTGAGGAAAGTTAATGAGGCGATGAGTTTTTTGAATAGTTACATTTATTATATAGGAGCCTTTGGACTTATACTGGTCGGGCTTTACATCATTCTGACTAAACATAACCTTATTAAAGTCATCATTGGTCTTGGCATTATGGATACAGGCGTAAACTTATTTCTAATTTCCATAGGTTACATCACCAGAGGAACTGCACCTATTTTTTCGAGCCCCGAGATAGATTCCGAACGAATGGTTGACCCTGTACCGCAAGCATTGGTTCTGACGGCTATCGTAATTGGCGTAGCAATTTTAGCATTGGCCCTTTCACTGGCTATTAGATTATATCAGCATTATGAGACGCTTAATCTTCGCAAAATAAAGGAGCAAAAATGGTAAACCCGGTACTTCTTATTGCAGTACCTTTGGGTTTGGCGTTTGCCATTCCTTTATTTAATCTTTTTTGGAAAGCCACAGCTAAATACTTTCCGCCGGTAGCGCTTGGGTTTAACCTTGTTGTTTCCTTATTGCTTCTTCCCAAAGTTTTGGAAAATCCTGTAATTGTCTCCATCGGCGGCTGGCAACCGCCTTTCTGTATTAATCTTGTAGCCGGGCCGGTGGGTGTTCTGTTATCCTCTATTATTGCTTTAATAGGTCTTTTGGTTTCTGTCTATGCACTGGATTACATCAAAGAAGGTCCTACTGAAAAATACCATATGCTTTATCTGCTGCTACTTACCGGTGCCACTGGTGTAGTCCTCACCGGTGATATATTTAACCTTTTCGTCTTTTTTGAAATCCTCTGCATTTCATCTTACGCCCTCGTAGCTTACTTAAGAGATAAAGCCGGAATTGAGTCAGCGGTGAAGTACCTGATTCAAGGTTCCGTTGGTTCAAGCCTTCTGCTCATAGGTATAGGCTTGCTTTATGGCCTCTTCGGGACGCTTAATATGGCTGATATAGCCCAAAATATAAAATCAGTCAGTCCCATATCAGTCTTTGTACCTATGGTACTGATTATTACCGGCTTGGGTGTAGAAGCAGCTATATTTCCACTGAATGCCTGGCTGCCTGATGCTCATTCATCGGCACCGTCATCTATAAGCGCGGTTCTATCCGGCATAGCCATTGAAGTAGGCCTTTATGCCGTAGTCAGGGTAACATTCACAATATTCGGGGCCTCAAGTATTTTTCTGTTCCTGGCACTTTTGGGAATTTTGACTCTTTTAGTAGGTGAGATGTGCGCTTTTAGCCAGAATAATATCAAAAGGATGCTGGCCTATTCCAGCATAGGCCAAATAGGCTTAATCCTGTTTGCCTTAGCCATAGCTACCTCTTACGGAGTAACCGGAGGTTTGTTCCAGTTGGTAAGCCATACTCTGAGTAAGGCACTTCTGTTTTTAACAGTAGGATATATGATTTACCAGGCCGGCTCTTCGGATATTTCGGCCCTTGAAGGTATGGGCAGGAAGATGCCACTTACCTGCTTAGCCTTTACCATTGGCGCATTCTCACTCATAGGGTTGCCGCCCTTTATAGGTTTTCCCAGCAAATTTTTAGTTGTTCGAGCTGCCTTGGCTACTAAAGAGACGTACTTCTGCGTACTGATTGGCCTTGCCCTGTTAGGTACGGTAATTGAAGGGGCGTATTTCTTCCGCGTTGTCCAGGTTTTATATTTTAAGGGAGAAAAACCTAATCCGAGAAGAAAAGAAGCTCCTCTCGTTGCCTTGGTCCCTATGTTTATTTTCGTGGTATTGATCGTGATTGTCGGGGTATATCCAAAACTGGTAACCGATGTTTTAAACTCGGCTTCTTCAGAGCTTTTGAGTAGAACTGAATATATTAAGGCTGTACTGGGCAGCATTTTGTAGAAACGATGGAAAAGTGAAAGAAAAGAGGTGTAACAAATGCTTCAAACTAATTTAGAGCATATCGAAAGTGAAGAGCAACTTAAAGAGTTAATTGAGAACAACGAAAAAGTCGCAGTCTGTTGTGGAAGAATGGGACCTATGTGTATCCCGGTATATGACATATTTGAGGTCTTGCAGGAAAAATACTCTGATATTCAATTTCAGGATATGGATTTTGATATTCCTGATGCTGCAATCATTAAAGGTTTACCAGAATGCCGAAAATTTTGGGGGTTGCCGTATACCATTTATTACCGTAACGGCAAGGTAGTGAAAGCCACTTCCAGCATTCAATCGGCAAAAGAAGTAAAGAGCATCATCGATGACGTTTTCGCGTAATTTTCATTTCATTTAAGATGGTGATTGCAATGAGCAAAAATATGCAAAAATTTGATGTGATTATCATCGGAGCCGGGCCTGCAGGATTGGCAGCAGCTATCTATACGGCGCGAGCAGCTCTCTCGACTTTAGTGATAGATGAGTCGTCTGCTGGCGGTCAAGTGAAGACCACTGGCCAGGTAGCCAATTATCCCGGCTTCGTCGAGCCCATTGTTGGGCACGAGTTGGCAGGTAACATGCGAAAACAAGCGGAAAAGTATAACACCAACTTCAAGCTGGCAGCAGATATCACTGCCCTTTACCTTAGCGACCAAGAAAAATGGGTAGAGATAGACGATGAAGACAAGTACACTACGGAATTTGTAATAATTGCTACCGGTTCATCTCCCCGACTGCTGAACATTCCAGGTGAAAAAGATTATAAGGGCAGTGGCGTATCTTATTGTGCCACTTGTGACGCCGAATTCTATAAAGACAAGGATATCTTCGTGATAGGAGGCGGTAACAGCGCCATGGAAGAATCCTTGCTGCTCTTACAGTTTGTAAAATCTATCACAGTCATTCATCAATTTGATAAGTTACAGGCTGAAAAAATCACGGCAGATAAAGTTACTGCAAATCCGAAGGTCAATATTCTGTGGTCTCATGAGCCCCGCGCCTTCTACAAAGAAGAAAACAAGATGGTCGTAGAAGCAGAAAATCTCAAAACAAACAAACGTGTTAGATTAGAGCGTGATGGTATCTTTATATTCGTTGGGCTTGTCCCTAATAGTACTTTCTTAAAAAATGTGCCAATACAATTGACGGAATATGGTTATATTATTACGGGCCCACAAATGGAAACTAATATAAGAGGTGTATATGCAACCGGAGATATTCGAGATAAAAGACACAAACAGATTACTATAGCTGTTGGCGACGGAACCATAGCCGCGTTAGAAGTCATAAAACATAAGTTAAATGAGTTAAGCTGAACGTTTTAGGATGAGTTTGGAACTGCTACTTATAATTGCTTTTGGTGGAGCGCTGCTCACTTATATTTTAGGCAAGCTCTCTCCCCACATTAGGGACTCCTTTGCCGTTATCATTTCTTTAGTCTTAGTAGTTATAATTGCCTGTCTTTACAGCAGATCTGTGGAAAAGACTTTTTATTTCGGATTTTTCGGTCTCGGCCTTTCCTTAAGATTGAATATGCTTTCCTGGTTCTTCGCTATTGCCATATCGAGTTTAGGCGCACTTTGCATTATCTTCTCTTTAAGCTATATGAAAGGCAGAGAAAGAACTAACTTTTATTATTTGATGATGCTCCTTGTCAATGCAGCAATGCTCGGGATTGTATTGGCAGGCGATTTGGTTAGCTTCTATATCTTCTGGGAGATTATGTCCTGGGGGACCTTTTTGCTTATAAGCTACAACCGCGGAGCTGCCTTAGCTGCCGGGATGAAATATATAATTATGTCAATTATTGGCTCTATAGCCATGCTTATCGGGATATTATCCTTCTATACAAGGTATGAGACTTTAAATATCTCAGAGATTTCTACTCTTATAGCTTCTGCTCCTTCTGGATATATCTTATTTATCTTAATTGTTTTCGGTATCGCCTTCGGGATTAAAAATGCTGTTATGCCTCTGCATACCTGGCTACCTGATTCCTATGCTGAGGCCCCATCGCCTTTTACCGCTGTACTTTCCGGAATGCTGACGCGAATGGGGGTATATGGTTTTCTTCTTCTTATGTATGTTATCGTCGGCCTGCATAATGTGATTACACCGCGACTGCTGAGTTATCATTACATTCTTGCCTGGTTAGGGTCTATTACCATTGTTATACCTACCTTTATAGCAATGCTGCAAAATGATGCTAAAAAACTTCTGGCCTGGCACGGGATTGGCCAAGGTGGATATATGATTTTAGGAATTGGCTTCGGCACCAGCTTGGGTGTAGCCGGAGGTATATTCCATACACTTAATCACGCTATATATATATCGCTTCTGTTTATGAGCGTTGGCGCAGTTCAATATAGAACTGGTGGGGAAAGGGATTTAAATTCCTTGGGTGGATTAATCAAAAAAATGCCCATAGCTTTCATTGGCGGCTTCTTGGGGATTGCCGGACTGATGGGTGTACCTTTAACCAACGGATTTGTTTCCAAATGGCTAATTTATAAAACATTAATTCTCCAGCGTTCGCCTTTTTTAGCTTTTGCTGCATTGATAGGAACATGGGGTACCATCCTCTCGGTTTATAAATTTCTTCATAATATGTTCTTGGGTCAGCTTCCTGAAAAATATGAGGATGTAAAACCAGTGCCGTTTAGTATGCAGCTTCCTATAATTATTCTTTCAGCCACTATACTCCTGTTTGGTATACTGCCTGGTATCCCCCTTAAGGTTATCAACGCAATTGGCACTTCTTTTGGCTTTGAGCCCTTAAATGTAACTATCTGGGGAATCGCCTCGGAGAGCGGGACGTTGAATACGATAAATATTTTTTCTGCCTTGTTAGTGGCTGTAATTTTCGTCTGGATGGTATTTCGGCTTGGCGCAAAATCAGTACCGGTCTCTCAGGAAGATAGTTACGCCGCGGGAGCACATACGCCAGTGGATAAATATCATTATACTGCTGAATTCTATAATCCGTTGTATAGAATGATAAAGCCTTTTTTGAGGGACTTGATAGATGAATTTTATTATTGGATTGCCTCTTCGGTGCGAAGTTTTGCTGGTGGTGTAAGGCACATATATAGCGGAGATATAGGCTATTATGTAACTTATATTATTTTATTTTTGGCATTTTTAATCTTTGTTCAGCTCAAATGGAAACCATGGTAATAAAAGTAATGCAGATAATTCTGTCTCCGATTTTGGCACTGGTAGTAGGGGTATTCTTTTTAGGTTTAGCCAGAAAGATTATGGCCAGAATCCACTGGCGTTATGGCCCTCCTCTCGTTCAGCCGGTTATTGATATAATCAGATTGTTCTATCAAAAAAGCGTATCACACGGCCGTATGTTTGACTTAGGGATAATCCTTTCTTTAGCTGGCTCTATTGTAGTAGTCTTATTTCTACCTTTTGGGAAAATATGTCCTTTAAGTAGCTCAGGTGGATTACTGGTAATTCTTTATATTATGCTGCTTGCCCCTTTAGGCATTGCCTTATCAGGAGGACAAGGAGCTAATCCCAATATTAGTATTGGAATCTCTCGCAAACTGATTCTGAGTTTGGGATACGAGGTGCCTTTGCTTCTTGTACTGCTGACGATAATGACACGTTATAAAACAATTTCTATAGTGCAAGTGGTAAACATCCAGCAGAGTACAGGTTGGTCTCTTTTTTCTTTACCTTTATTTTTGTCGGGCCTTTCTTATTTTCTTATCTTGCCTGCGATACTTGGAATCAGGCCCTTCGATATAGCCTCAGCGCCACAGGAGATTTCTTCCGGCCCGATGGCCGAATATGGCGGCAAATACCTGGCTTTGGCTACTATTGAACATGCTTTTATTCTGTTTATTAGTATCGCTCTTTTCGTAAATTTATTTATGGGAGGAGCAGCTAATATAGTTGTGTTCTTTGTGAAGATGCTGGTGGTATTTGTGCTTGGTCTATGTATAAATGCTGTCTTCCCAAGATTTAAAATCGAACAGGCAATTAAGTACTTATGGAAGTGGCCTACACTCCTGGCTTTTGTAGGTTTGATTATAACTCTGATGATAAAATGACCAAAAGGAGGATGAGATTGTGTCTGATGAACGCGTTCCCGCAGATTACACAGAGATGGACCTTTTGGAAGCCCGACATTTTGACAAAAAGGTTAGAGAGAACTTCATGCCAGCAATTGTCTCTACTGCCAAACAAATAATTGAGGATTATGGTATTTTGGACGGTATATGTGTGGACATTGGCTGTGGCACGGCTGTTTTTGCAATTGAGTTATACAAACATTCCAACTTAAGGATATATGCACTGGAAAAGGAGAAGGCCATATACGAAGTGGCGCGCATGAACATTGAAAAAGAACGATTGACAGATAAGATAAACCCAGTTCTGGGCGATGCCCATGATCTGCCTTTTGACAACGATTTCGCCAATTTCATAATCAGCAGAGGTTCATATCATTGTTGGGAAGATAAGGTACAAGTATTTAAAGAAATTTATAGAGTGTTGAAGAAGGAAGGCATTGGCTTTGTTGGTGGTGGATTTGGACGATATGTCACCGAGGAAGAATCAAATAGGATGAAATCTCTAAGAGATTGTTCTCTCGGAGAGGATGCCAAGATTTATAGTTCACCTGATAAATTAAAGCGAGTTATAGATGAAGCTGGTATATCAAAATTCCATATAATATTTGATAAATCAGGTCTTTGGGCAGAACTACAAAAATAACTATTCAAATTATGCAGCCGAATAACGAATACCATTGTTCTTACCGGGAGTGAAGCATGGATAGAAACCAGATTACGAAATGGCTCAAGGCCCCTGCCAAGATGGCAAATAAATATTCGCTACACGTAATATATTTTTGTACCGGCTGTGGAATTATTGAAGTTCCTCCGGTTATAACCTCGCGCTGGGATGCGGAGCGATTCGGTATAATCCCTGTCGCTACGCCAAGGCAGGCAAATCTGTTTCTAATTACAGGGTATGTCTCAGTAAAAACATTAAGGGCAATTATAAGGACTTACGAACAGATGTATGAACCAAAATACACAATAGGTTTTGGGTCTTGTCCTATCAACGGCGGAATGTACTGGGATTCTTATAACACGATAAAGCATTTAGATAAGTATATACCTGTCGATGGTTGGATAGCCGGGTGCATGCCCAGGCCGGAGGCGATTTTTATTGCCGTAACCCACCTTTGGACACTGATTGACAAGGATATGGCAACCGGATACCTAAAATACCGGGAGAATTATAGATACTACCGAGAGAACCAGGAAAAGGCATTGGGTGAACTTGATTGGCCGCCGTTATACCCAACAGAATAACAACAGTGAGAAGAAGACAAAATGTCATCTAAAAGATCAAAAGTAGAAATTAGACCAAAAGAAACCATGTATTATGATTTAATGATAAGCTTAATTTTTTTAGGCAGTTATCCTCATTTTATTAAAAAGGTGATTGAAAAAATGGATTTAAAATCCGGAGAGAATATTCTGGATTTAGG
>Ga0315543_1001422_pt1 | contig 25945 bp, 20 predicted proteins | sample SalMarSW160210MG_2_FD_203098 | JGI IMG/M metagenome (GOLD analysis project Ga0315543, IMG submission 203098) | Salt marsh sediment microbial communities from the Plum Island Ecosystem LTER, Massachusetts, United States - Salt Marsh Sediment SW1601-210 ... | reverse complement strand
TCCGTTTCCGTATAGTCTCCGGGAATTAGATTGGCACAATTTTGTAACCCAAAGATGATTGAAATAATTCCAAGAAAGACGTGAGTTATGGGTTTAGAAGATATCTTCATCGATCTTTCTCCTTTTTAATTCACGTTTTGTTGTCTTTGGATTAATATAACGCACATAATACCAATATGCGTCATGAAATTCTTTTTCCAGGACTTCCTTTGCTTTTGGGCCATTATGTAAATATTGATATAAAACTGTATTAAAATTCTGAAATCTCTCAACGGTATGTGGATTAATACCATATTTATTAATATTAATTTCAGATGGGAACATAACATTAATCAGTAACAGAGCTTCTTCGATATGACGTGGAATTTTTCTATAGCCTAAATTTTTCGCTTTACTGAGATACTTCATTAAATTTCCTAAATCACCATCGAGTAAATAGTACGCCATCAGATATTCAAACACCATTTTGTTGTACTCATTTTCTTCCAGAAGCTTGACGAGGTCGTAAGTAGGATGTTCATTGTTAATAAAGAAATCGGATTTCGGAGCTTGTGACCGTTTGATCTGAATTAAACTATCCGATGCTATCAACGACTTGTCAGATAGGTAATTTTTATATCGCTTTGCCCAGCGTCGATGTAACATACTTTTTCCAAGTAAGTCTAAAAAATTTTTTGCATCATCATATTTCTCGTTGATAATATTGGTCGTAGCAAGTCTTTTTAGAATTCTTGGATTATATTTAAATTTTGTTTGCCCCTCATAAGCCATAACTTGAGACGCATTGATATGACCCAATTCGAAGTATAAGTCGCTCGCCGGAATAGCAATCTGACTGGCGATGATTTTATCAATAAAAAGACCATCCGTTCCTGCCAACTGAGGGTAGTCGAACATGGTATCAAGTAATTGTCCGGTATGGTATAATGCTCTATTTACATTAAAATTTACCAGTCTGTCATATTTGTCTATTTTCCGGGATAAACTCAAAAGTTCCTTCCATTGGCCTTGTTCCGCAAGATAATCAATTTGAATCTTCTTTTTTTCTCGTAAGTCAAAAGAAAATGTTAGTATTAAGGCTGCAGCAAGTATAATAAAAATTGATTGTGCTGATATATGATGGAACCTTGCCAGTAATTTATTTTGTTTTCTAATCCTGACTTTGATATATTTTAAACAAACGAAAAGACCCATTTTTAGCATTGGCAGAGAAAGAAAAAACAAATAAAAATATAAATTGGGTTTGAATAAAAAAGGCATATGATAGAATTCATAAGGGACAATGTAAAGATATGCTTCTTTAAGAGTAATCATAAACAAATATCGTGCTGCAATATAAGGGTATATCAAGTATACCACGACACTAAATCCGGCATAGATATATTTCCTCTCATCTCTTGAGAAAAACAATTCGTGTGACATACAGAGTATAACATAAAATAAATATGCCCATCCGCCCAGGATGTAATAAATCAAACAGGATAGAGGAATGATAAATATTTTGTATCGATTTGAAATCTTTACATAAGCAAGGAAAAAGATGAGGGCGAATAAATATTTAACGGTTAGCATTAATGGAGAACTATAATGGTTTTGTATGATTAGCAATAAAGAGACAGGCAGAAAAGAAAGAATTAAGGAGTATTTAAAATCTCCGATTTTTTTAATAAACTTGTAAACAATAATAAAAATAGATAAGGAGAGAGCCGAAATGAAGAAAGCTCCAAGCAGATTAAAATAGAAAAACTGAAAAAAGAATTGAGTAATCAACTCTACTGGTCCTCCGGGATACAACAGAAATTCTTTCAAGTAATTTTTATCGAAGAGAAATATGGGCTGGCAATAATGATAATATAAGGATGAATCAAAAACTAAAAGATAATAAAAAAATAAAAATAGAAAGAAAAATAGAAAATAAAAATTTGTATTACGGATTATTTCTTTTAATCTCATAATTTTCTCAATTTAAAAAATGTTTCATAAAACCGTAAATGAAAATAATAGATATGATTACATTCATTAAGCCCATGCTTTTAATTTTATTACGTCTAACATAGTTTATCCAGCTTACATATACTTCTTCAGTTCTGATGCTATAGTGTCTGGTTCTGATTGCTGAACGTACCTGGTCAAGAAGTTTAGATTTACTTCTAGAAATTATGCTCTTTTCAAGACTATAAGTTATAACTTTTTTATACTTTACCATACCCATATTGAATGTATTAAAGTATCGACAAAAGTCAAGTATTTTTGTAAAAAGACAATAGAAACCGGAGCAGGCAAAGGGCAAAATGAGAAACAATCAATGGTCTATCTGTGGCTAACAGATGAATTGTGGATTTAAAAGTTTCCCGAAGTACCCGGCTGCCAGTGCTAATGTTATTAGTCAAGGTGTTTAAAACTCCCCACCACTACACCTAAACTAGAAACAACAAATCACACGAATAGCACTAATGTTTTTTGTTTCTGGTACCAGAGACCTGGTATCTATCATTCAATCCTTGACAGTTGTTCAGGGACAGTTAATATTCCATAGGGTACAAAATGAATTTTCTTTTATGTTTATCAGGTTATGAAAATGAAATCGAAATATTGCCAAAGCTTGAAGAGTTAAATGTAGGTATTGAACTACAAAGCTATGGTCTAAAAGGAGTTACTTCTCCCCTACTCTGGGAAGAAAAAATAAAACAGCATAAAAAAATAATAGAAAATTTTAGAGGAAGAATTTCTATTCACGGACCATTTGTAGGGATCAGATATACTCAAAGAGATTATTTGCTTAAAGAAGCCGTAAAAAAGCGAATGCAATTCACCTACGAGATGGTAAAAGAATTAAAACCGGAGATTTTAGTTCTACACAGCGGAATTGACGGTGACATAAAAAAATGGCAGTTAGAAGGTTTCTGGCTGGAAGAGACAACAAATTTCTGGAAAAACGAAATAAAAAAATATGAGAAAGAAGGAATTAAAATAGTCATCGAAAATCTGGTCGAAGAAGCACCGGATATGCTAATCAAGTTCTGTGATGCAGTTAATAGTGATTTTTTTGCTCTTTGTATTGATATAGGACACTTGAATGTCTTTTCCAAACTAACTCCTTCTGATTGGGTCAAAAAGATGGATAAACGACTACAATATGTGCACCTTCACGATAATAACGGCGAAAAAGACGAACACTTACCCGTAGGTAAGGGTACCATTGATTTTGACAGTTTTTTCAACAGCATAAAAAAAACCGGGAATGATATCGATATTGCACTTGAACTTGATAATTCAAGTTTAAAAGAAAAGATGGAGAATCTAATTGAGGTTACGAATAAATATACTGCTTAAAATCCAGGGAAACAGTCCTAATAATAATTTAAATCTGCGTTCATCTGCGTCCTATTTTCTTTGTGTCCTTAGTGTCTTTGTGTGAGAATAAATGGAGGGTTGGGGGTTGGGTTTTAAACAACACAATATATTTTTTTCTCTGTGTCTCTGTGTGATAATAATTTGGTGTTGTGGGACGGGTTTTAAACAACAATATAATCTTTTTTCTCTGTGTGTTCTTTTTTCTCTGTGCTCTCTGTGGTTAATATTTTTACTCAATAACCTGTATCAGCATTCTCCTTGAACGAGGGCCGTCAAATTCACAAAAAAAGATTCCCTGCCATCTGCCAAGGTCAATATCTCCGTTTACAACGGGTATGAAATCCGAACTTCCGATAAGAGAAGCTTTAATATGGCTATCTGCGTTTCCTTCCAAATGAGCATATCCTGCGCCGGCGGGTATTACCTCCGATAGTTTATTTAAAATATCACTCTTCACCGAAGGATCGTAATTTTCGTTTATCGTTACAGCCGCAGTTGTATGCGGCACATAAAGATGAACATAACCGTCCTTTACCCCACTTTCCCTAACAACATTCCTTACTTCCTCGGTCACGTCCACAAACTCATTTCTTCTGTTAGTCGAAACAGAAATTTCCTTTCTATTTTTTACTCCCATTTATACCTCCTTTCCTCGGAAAAATTCCAGTATCACTTCCTGCCAACAGGCAATATATATAAAGGAGTTTCTTCCTCCTTCATAGCGACAACATTCTTAACTTTATCATCCACAAAAGCACCCACAACGACTGTACCTAAATCTAAGGCTTCTGCCTGTAAATAAAGATTTTGAGCAGCATGTCCGGCTTCCATGTATGTGTATCCGACACCTCTCTCTCCGTATTTTTTTGTTATCCTGTCGTAAACCGCGGCAATCACTATATCCACAGCACCATTCTTGACGCAGGATTGACCAAGCGCGGCAAGCGAAAGATCATTCCTATAATCCCCTTCTCTAAATTTAATAATTTCATGATCGAAGGGATTATATCTATAAATACCCTCTTTCAGTGAAGATACGTTACCTACGACAACATAAACTTCGAGAGGATAAAGAGCACCGGCAGAAGGAACTGCTCTTAATTTTCTTTGTTCATCCGTAATGCCCTGAACTGCCCATAAAAGCTGTGAAATTTCTTCTAATTTCAAAGGCTTACCAAGATAATTTCTGACTGACCTTCTTTTTGATATAGCTTCCTCAACAGAAACTTGACTTTTATATCGAGGTTCGGGCAATTTTATTTTACTTTCTTTGTCAAACATTTTACCACCTCCTGCGGCACCCAATAACGTTATACTCAAAAACGAAAAAACCGTTAATATAACTACAAATTTCACCAACACTTTCATACAACCCTCCCTTCAAGGATAAAACTATTCCTTTTGCTAAATAAAATTTACTCCCTGTATCTGTATAGATTTTCACCCTTTTTGTTTCCTTTTTTGATTTTAATATATAATAAAAACAAAAGATATAATCGGCAAGACCCAGGGCAGAAAAATATAAAAACCCCTATCAAAAATTCCTTTTAATAAGACAAATCTCTATAAAGAGCTTGACAAATCTACATTTTTACTTAAAATTATTTTATGAAAATTAAACTCTGGGGAACAAGAGGTTCTATACCAACACCCGGCAAAGATACAGTTAAATATGGAGGCAACACAACATGCATCGATCTTACTATAAATAGCGGGGAAAAAATCATTATTGATGCGGGTTCCGGAATGAGACTCCTTTCAAACGAGATACTCTCAGAGAAAATAAATCATATTAACTTATTTCTAACTCATTCTCACTGGGACCATATTCAGGGATTTCCTTTCTTCATTCCTATTTATATTCCAAATTTCTCAATAAAAATATTCGCTGCTTCTCCAACTTATGGAAGACTGTTAGACATACTGAAAGGACAAATGAAATCTATTTACTATCCGGTACCCTTCAAACAAATAGGCGCTAAAATAGAATTTGAAAAGATAAGAAAATCAGGTATTTTAATCGATGGAGTTAAAATCAGTTCAATATTAACAAACCATCCTCTTGAGACTCACGCTTTCAAATTCGAAGAAGACGGAAAAACTCTCGTATTTATGAGCGATAACGAACTTGATCATCAGGATATTGCAACAGTAACATATGAAGAACACTTAAACTTTATAAAAGATTCTGATGTTTTAATTCACGACGCTCAATATGAAAAAAAGGAAATGAAGAGACATAAAAGCTGGGGGCATTCTTCATGGGAACAAACAGTAGCCTTTGCAAAAGAAGGAAAAGTAAAAACACTTTATTTGACCCATTATGACCCCACAAGAAGCGATAAACAAGTAGACAGAATTGTAAAAAAAGCTGATAAACTAGCCGGGAGAGGATTAAAAGTTAAAGGCGCTCGAGAGGGTAAAGTATTTGATTTATAAAAATTCTTAACATAAATATTGTATTTTTATGGAAATTTTATTAGCAGATGACGATAATAAAATTCTAAAATCTCTTACAAATATTCTTTCGCTACAAGGACATAATTGCAAAACCAGCTCAGATGGCTACGATGCAGTTAACGAATACAAGAAAAACAATTATGATTGTGTGCTTCTCGACATCGAAATGCCTAGAATGAACGGCATAGAAGCCGCAAGAACACTGCTAAGTATTAATCCCGACCTTTCTATAATAATGGTCACGGCTTTTAGAGACCTTGACATAATAAGAAGCACTATGCGCATAGGAGCATACGATTACCTTGTTAAACCGGTCCTACCCGAAGAACTTGGAAGAGTTCTTGAAAAAGTAAAAGAAAGGAATTTCCTCTTACAAATAAAAAGAAATTATCAAATAGAATTAGAAAGTAAAGTTAAAGAACAAAGAGAGAGAATAGAAAAGAAGATGTTAGATACCATTACATCTCTGGTTAATGCCCTTGAGGCAAAAGATCCGTACCAGGAGGGGCATTCGAAGCAGGTTAAAGAAATCGCCCTTGAAATTGCCGATGAACTCGGATATTCCAACAAAGAAAAAGAAATACTTAGCTATGCAGCTATGATACATGATATAGGTAAAGTTGGTATACCCGATTCTATTTTGATGAAACCTGAAACTCTCACAGAAAAAGAATATGCAATAATGAAAAAACATCCTGAAATAGGAGAGTTTATAATAAATCCATCGATTAGAAATAAAAAAATCTTAAACGCTGTTCTTCATCACCATGAACGATTTGACGGAAAAGGTTTTCCTGATGGCTTAAAAGGAAAAAAAATACCTCAATCTGCAAGAATACTAGCTATCGCTGATTCTCTAAGCGCAATGATATCAAAAAGACCTTATAGAAAAGGACTTGCAAAGAAAGATATTATAAAAGAATTAAGAAAAAATTCCGGAACTCAGTTTGAGCCGAAATTAGCAAAAATAGCGTTAAATCTTATAAAAAAAGGGGAAATCAAATGCAACTCAGAAGCCAGTAGCAAGAATCCGAAATCTTAACCCCACCTCAATTTTCAACCACAAGATTACACAGATTAACACAGATTTAAAAGATTGATTTTGCAGTTAGTTCGGTAAATAATTTTACGTTTTTATTTGTCATTTTGCTTTTTGATTTTTAATATTTAATTTATGAAAGATAGAATTACACTAATAGAACGAAATATTTTTCCTGGAATCTGAGATCTGGTATCTGGTATATAGTTCTAAACTATGCGTCTTCGGCACCGGGGTTTAAAAGTTCAATAGAAATTTCATCTCCTTTAAAAGAAAACTCGCAACCCATTCTACTAAGCGTCTTCTTTATAACAAAAAAAGGTAATCCCTCAATTTTATCGGAAAGTTTTTGAAAATCATCAACAGATAGTTTGGCAAAAGCCGGAGAAACGAAATTAAGAACACAACCCTTAGCGGAAGGAGTAACAGATAACTTATAACTAGCACTACCACAAAACTCTATCAAGGTATCAAGAATAAAACTAAGCTTTTCCCTGTCCGCCTCCGTCACATAAGAAATACCAGTCTTTATATTATATTTATCCTCCAAAAATTTTCCTATTTCAATTTCTTCTAAATTTAAATTTCTGAGTTTTAAAAATGACTCATAAATTGCCTGCAATTCTTCTGTCTCCTCTTTCAAATCATCAAGAACGTTTTCTTCGATCAACCCGCGGAGAGCTATAACGAATTGCTGAATTCCTCTTACTTTATGATCAATGGTTGAAAGCAACTCTACTGTGACAATTTTATGAAACTTTTTCATTTCCTTATATCCCATCTTAATAATTATTATACGAAAAAAACTCAACAAGTCAATAGTCCAATTAGGGAAAAACCTAATATTATTTTATTTTTTTTCTAATTTCCTTAGCTTCGACGAAAAGTCGCTCAATTTTCTTTCTGTAATTCTCACTCAAATCCACATCCCTTCTTTTCATAACTTTAGCTGCTGTCTCTATTGCTTTATCCAATTTGTATTCTTCAATGCCGTCTCCCCACCAGCTAAAAGGAGGCACGTACTTTGGAGGATAACCCCTGCCAAACAAATTACAAAAAGGTTCAACAATGGTACCCGTATTGAAAGTAGTGTTGATAGCAGCTTTCGAGTGATCTCCAATTATCGCCCCAAGAAACTGCATACCGGTTTCGTAACGCTTTCCCTCTAAGACCACATTTACTTTACCGTAATTGTTTTTCAAATCTGAGTTAGTTGTTCCCGCTCCTAAGTTTACCCACTCACCAATAAAAGCATGCCCTAGAAAACCTACATGCTGCTTATTTGAATACCCCTGAAAAATACTTTCCTCGATTTCGCCCGATAACTTAACAACTTCACCAATTGCTACAATATCCAAAAGACTCCCGGGTTTGACTTTTGATTTTCTGCCTATAAAGGCAGGACCTATAATACAAGAATGGCTTTCAATAACAACATTGTCATCAATCCAGATAGGGGCATCTTCCGCATTCAAGACGACACCCTCCTCAAGTTTCACCCCTCTCCCTACATAAACATTTTTTTTATTTCTTATATGAACAAAATTCTCAACGGGACTCAACAATTCACCTAAAGCAGGATCATCTTTTAAATCCGCATTCAATCTATCCGATAAATCTTTTATAACTTCCCAGATAAAATTATAAAGCGGTATTTCCTTACTAACCACATCAAAACCATCAAAATTCTCCCCCTCAATAATTTTGCTACCCCTGTAACCAAGAATCTCACCATCTCCATTAACAACACATGCATCTCTTTTTAAATTCTCGAAAAAACTAAAGTCTTTCAGCCTTGCATTTAAGAAAAGTGTATCGTTTTCTACTTTAAATTTATCACCGTAAAGTTCTCTTGTGGAATAAGTTAAAGGTTTAATTTTGAATTGCAGGAACGCTCTTTCTTTTTGTGTCCACTTACCTGTTCTGATCTCATCGATTGTACGCATTCTTGTAATAGGGTGAAAATTTCTGACTTTTTCGTCCTCAAATAAAACAATATTCATAACATTATATTACTAGAATAGAGAAATAAGTCAAGAGTATTTACGGGGAGAAATCGGTTGTAATACCCATTCTCCCATTATAATATATTTCTCCGTTACTAAGTTTATGAATATTCGTATTTGCCACCAAATGAACTGTCTCGGTAAAATCAAACGTAATAGAAGATGTTAAATCGTAGAAAAATCCCGGAGGATAAAGATCGTTTATTCTATACGAATTAACGTTACCGTCAGGATAATGATTGTAACCCATCGTCGTTTGAATCAATCCGCTTTTTCCCCCACCAGAAAGCCTGTATCCTAATCCAAGAATGGGTGAAAAAAGCGTATCTTCTCCGAACGTAAAAAGTCCTTCAAGTTTTATTTCAAAGCCGCTTTGATTCCAAAAGCTCAAATAACCTCCAAATATATCCTCTTCTGTGCTCCACTGCTGCGTTAAACCAACCTCTTTATATCCACGGGCATTATTCTCCCAACCTAAATTAATCTTCCCATAGTTACGGTCTTGTACTCCCCAAAAATCCTCCCCACTATTATATTTGAAATTCACCCTTAAAAAGGCTCTATTTTTACTTTTTTTAGGAAATTTAACGCTCAGCAAACCATCGCTCTTGGACATCAATTCCGGACTATATGTTGAATTTAGATATCCATTAAGCAAAATCATTCGTTCCAAACGTACGGAAATATTAGTCGAATATTCTCTTGAATCCCTCTCTTCTCCAGTATATACAATACGCTGAATGTAATTACCGTATGGGTTCGCATAATAAGTATTACTAATCGAATCATAAGAATAATTCCCCTCTCCCTGTCTTACATCCTGATAGTATTTATCCCAGATACCTGCTCTTTTCCTGGAAACATTAAACTTACTTCTGAGGTAAAAAAAATCTAAGATTAAATTCATATCTAAAGTTCCGTTTGCAATTCTTTCTAATTGTCCCGAACTCAAATTTCTTCTATATACCTGAGACGCAACGAGAGATGCAATTTTATACTTAAAATTGGTTCTTGCCATATATACCTTCGCCGTATCTCCCAGATTTCCACCCTCTAAACCGTACAAAACAGATAGATACGAACTGCCTGCAGAGTATTCTTTTCTATAATCTTCACCTTTATTCAAATTTCTATAAAAAATTTCATAATTATTAATTCTTAATCCTCCTTTTAAATCCTGCCGATAGTCTCTTATGTTTTCCCAATTAAAATAAAACGGCTGGAAATTTAGATTTATTCTATCTTTCCGAAGGGTATCAGCCTTTCCATAGAAATAGGAACATTCTACTTTTGAATTTGGAATTAGCTTTACACCACCTTCAAAAAAATCAGAAGGGAGACTGCCCATTTCCCAGGTCTTCAATAAATCTTTTTCCCCTTCCCATTCTCTAACAACAAAATCCGGAGTCCTCTTAGAATAATTAACAGATAAACTCAAAAAATTACACGGATTAAATTCAGACTTAACATTTGCATTTAAACCATCTCTTTTCTCCCCTCCGGGAGGAATTCTTATCCTTCTCGCTTTTAATCTCCCTGACACAACAAAATTTTCTAATTCTTTATTTAATCCAAAAGAAAAAAGATTATCTTCTTCTCCAAGAGGAACTTTCCTTTTAGCCGAATATGGACCATTACCTGTCCATAAAAAGTAATGTAATGAATCGACATATTCATATTCTCCGTTTCCTTCTCCAACCCACTGGAAATAAACCTCATAGGAACCGTTTTCATAGCCTTTATAAACAAAAATAGAATCCTGAAGTTCATAATCACCTTCTCCTTCACCCACATTCACTGCAGCATACCGGTATCCAAAACCGGAATCAGGATAGGATTCAATTAAAATTTTTTCCGAAAAATCTTCCTCTCTTGTAAAAGAAAAAGAGTAATCACTGCTCTTTAAAGAAGTTTTATAAAAAATATTGCTCTCTCCGTAAACACTATATTGAAAAAGAACAAGAACTACTGATTCGTTACCAAGAAAAACAGAGGGACTGAACGTTAACGAATTTTCAGAGTAACTTATTATATAATCTTTATCTATCCCCTCTTTTAACAGTCTACCATCAAGCCAAACCTGTTCGGACCCTCTTACAACAGATATTCCGCTTATTTCTTCTTCAGCATTAATTTTATAAGGACCTTGCTTGTTTTCAAGTGTTTTAAATGTGGCTTTTCCGTATTTAGCCTTGGAAACCCCGACTACTCCGGACAGATTTTCCCAGGTGGAGGATAATCCAAGCAATCTTTTATCTACTTCTTCCTCCATAGTAACAATATCTCCCACCCTGAAAGACATATTATCGGAAACAGCCTCAATAAATATTTCGTCTATTTCACGCAAATTTTGTGAAACCACAGCACCCTTAGGAATATTCTCATCAGAAAGAACACCGGAAACATCAAAGTGACCGGCCTGTCCCCCTATTTTCATCCATAAACTCTGGCTTATATCTGTTCCTCTTGATCTTACATCAATAAACAAACCCTTGTTTCCATTTATAATAAGTTTACCAACATCTTGTTGTTGAATATCACCGATAGTCTCTGCAGGTAAAGACGTACGCGTTCCCTTTCCCCATCTTGAATAGGTTTCACTCAACGAAAAATCTAGATGCGAAAATTTGAATTTTAAAGGCAGCGAACACTTTTCTTTAATTTTTAAACTGCCCCTTCGATAATCTATTATGTACGCCGAATCTCTTAACAAAAGCTCCTCTTTGCACCATAAGCTATCGGAATCGACAATAACAAAGGAATAACCCAGATTAATTCCCGATGTATCCGGTGAATCAATTATTAATATTTCAGATGATATGGAAAATAACAATAATATCAAATTAACATCCAACTATTTCAATGAAGTGAACCATAGATAATATTAGCTAATTTATCCCCAATTCCCGAAACTTGACGAATTTCTTCTTTAGACGCTGCAAGTATCCTATCTTTTGAACCGAAATGTTGTATTAAAGTAATCTTACGCTTATAACCTATACCCACAATTTCATCCAATTCCGAAAGAGAAAGCTTTTTTCTTCTAAGTTTTTTATGATAATTAAGAGCAAACGAATGCGCTTCATTACGTATATTGATCAACAGCCTTAAAGCATTCGATCTTAACGGCAAAGAAATAATTTCTCCACTCGGTAAATATATTTCTTCCGCTCTTTTTGCAAGAGCTACCACAGGAATTTTCAAGGACGTAATTTTTTCCATTGCTTTAATAGCCGCGTTCAATTGTGCTTTCCCCCCATCGATCAAAATCAAATCAGGTATATCTCCCTCGACAATCAATCTTTTGATTCTTCTGGCTATGATTTCTCCAATCATTGCCGGATCGTTTATACCCTTAACGTTTTTTATCTTAAAACGTCTGTATTTTTCTTTAACGGGAAATCCATTTATAAAAACCACACACGAACCTACTGAATCGGAACCACCAATATTAGAAATATCAAACCCTTCTATTTTTATTGGAATTTTTTCAAGAAAAAGGACATTTTGAAGTTCAACAAGAGAGCTTTTTAGTCCTCTCGCGGGATGCGAAAGCTCTCTTCCCAGTTCAAGTTTTGCATTCTTAATCGCCATTTCTTTCAATCTTTTCAAGTCTCCTCTTTTAGGTATTTTAATTTTAGAAGGAAAAAGCTGCTCTAATAAGCCCTTATCCTCTATTTCAAGTGGAATTAAAATTTCTTTCGGTATATACGAAATTTTAAGATACTTCCAGAGGAGAAAACGCTGAATATACTCTCCTTGCGGTACATCTTCATTCGAACGAAGTATATACCTCTCTGTATTAATTATCTTTCCCTCTCTTATCTGAAAAACAAAAATGCAAGCCATCCCGGCCTTACTACTAATACCAATTACATCTCTTGACTTCCTGTCTTTGAGTACCATTCTCTGCTTCTTCGTTAAATCTCTGAGACTCATAAGCTGGTTCCTGTAAACGGCAGCCATTTCAAAATTTAATTTCCCGGCAGACTGTTTCATTTTCTCATGGATAATTTTTTCCAGTTTTTTTGTTTTTCCCTGCAAAAAATCTATAACTTCTCCTACTAGTTCTCTGTACTCATCTTTTCCTATTCTACCTGTACATGGGCCAATACATCTATTGATATAGTATTGAAGGCAAACTTTATCCGGCAGGTGCTTCCTTCTACACGTTCTGACTGGAAACACCGTTATAACTGTTTTTAGTGCCTTTTTAACAGCTTTTACATCCGCATACGGCCCGAAATAAAGAGAACCGTCATCTTCGATCTTTCGTGAATAAAAAATTGTCGGATATTCATCTTTTATTGTTATTTTTATATACGGATATCTTTTATCGTCTTTTAATCTTACGTTATATTTAGGCTGGTGTTCTTTTATCTCATTTTCTTCCAAAATCAAAGCTTCAAGCTCATTTGAAGTAGCCGTATAATCCAAAAATTTTGCTTTCTGTATTATTCTCTTTTCCTTTATAGAACTTTTTCCTGTAAAATAACTTTTGATTCTCTTCTTTAAATTTTTAGCTTTACCGATATAGAGTATTCCTTCTTCATCTCTAAAATGATAAACCCCCGGAAGCTCAGGTATATTTTTTAGTGAAATATCTATCATAAATTATAAATTAAGATTATTTCTTATCATCCGCAAGGTTTAACGGATATTTAACCACAAGATTACACAGACTAACACAAGATTATTATTTTTTTTATAAAAACGCATCCCGCACAACTAAACTTTTTAACACTTATGATATTTATATATTGTAGCTTTTTGTTTTGACTCAGGATTCACGACTCAAGACTCTTGACTACTTATATTGTGCGGTTGACAAACAAAAAAGAATAACTATTTTTAACAATCGAAAGCTCAAAATCAGAAAAAAAGGGGGAGTAGGTAATATTATGGAAATAACTATCACTTCAAATTATGATGAAATGAGCAAAGTATCCGCTCAACTAATTGCCCAGGAAATTCAGAGAAAGCATGATATAGTATTAGGTCTGGCAACCGGAGATACACCTGTTGGCACCTACAAAGAGCTCGTTAAAATACACAAAGAAGAAGGATTGGACTTTTCTAAAGTAAAATCTTTCAATTTAGATGAGTATCTTGGACTCGCGCCATTACATAAAAACAGTTATAATTATTTTATGTGGGAAAATCTTTTTAAGCATATTAATATAAATCCGGAAAATGTTTATATACCTCAGGGGAACATAAAAGATCCCGAACAATTTTGTATATGGTATGAAGAACAGATTAAAAAAGTTGGGGGCATAGATCTTCAGGTTCTTGGCATCGGTAGAGACGGCCATATTGGTTTTAATGAGCCAGGTTCTTCCTTTGCAAGCCGTACGCGTATAAAGGCGTTATATAAACAAACAATAGAAGACAATGCCCGTTTCTTCGATAAAATGGAAGATGTGCCACGTTTTGCTATTACCATAGGCATAGGAACCATTATGGAAGCTGAAAAAATACTTCTTATAGCAAACGGAAAAAATAAAGCGGATGTCTGCGCTAAATTCATCGAAGGACCTGTCACAAGTCAGATAACGGCTAGTGCTTTACAGCTACATAGTTACGTAAACGTTGTTCTGGATAAGGATGCCGCTTCAAAACTTAAAAGAACCGAGTATTATAACTGGGTTCGGGATAATAAACATTTAATACAGAAGGAAATTGGACGATAATTTAACGTAATTATAAGTATATAAATAGCTAATTAACAAGAAGATAAATCGCTTGAAAAATAACTTGCCAAAATAAAAATATGTTTTATCATTAAAAAAATGAATTTAATAATTTTACTTTTAGTTGCAGTTGATTATATGCCCTTCCAGTCGTCGTGGGACTTTTATAGCGATAACAGGATTTCTTCTTCAGCCTGCGGCAGGGGTTATACCGGAGTTGCAAGTACAGGTGATTTATCCAGCGTGTTTATAAATCCTGCTTCCTTATCTTTAGAGAATAAACGGCAGTATTATTTTGAATACACGTATAAAAATAACGTCGAATGGTATATGAATAGAAAGCTTCAAGAGTTGCACCCGAATTTTTCCGCAGGTCATGCTTTTTTGATAAATGATTTTCTTCAAATTGGAATGACTTACAGGACAGAAAAAAGTTTTTCCGAAGATACAGAATATACTATTCTTTATATACCTTTTGCAGAAATTTATGTTACGGATGATATACCTTATGGATGGGCCGACCCGGAGTGGGATATTAATGATAGCCTTTCTATCGATAGCTTTCATATAGATACTGTTCATCGCAATACTGATTTGAAAATCAGTTCGTTTTCCATACCAATTGCCATTAATTTTAAAAATATAATAAGAATCGGCGTAGATATTAATTATACAACTTTCTATTCAAAATCAGGATACATAGAAGTCGGTAAAAACGTTTCGGGTATACCAATAAAATTCAGTAAAATCATACCAAAACTCGGTTTTATATATTCACCCTTGGAAAACTTATCTTTTGGTCTGACCTATACACCCAAAATAAGCGAAAGTATTACTTTACAACCTACTTCTTATTATTCTTATACCTACGACCCAAATATATTCCCTACAAAAATAGGGATTGGAATTAACTATAAGTTTAACTCATTCCCTTTATCCCTGTCACTCGATTACATACGATCTCATAATTCGATGGAGGAAAATCTGATTAATAGAAATGATATTCATCTTGGACTGGAGTATGTTATAGGGAAAAATTTTAAAGTAAGAACAGGATTCTTTACTCAAATAGACTACAGAGACAGTGAAAGCCAGGAATATTACCAGGAAAACTTCGGGATTGGCAGTTATAACCAGATATTTACCACTCTTGGACTTTCCTATAAAATAAGTTCTTTAGAATTAAATTTATCTTTAATGGACAGCCACCTATTGTCTAACGGACATATCGAACAAACTTATGTAAACACCGGAATCACTTATGGTTTTTAAAAAAGAACATCTCAATATATAAAAATGAATCTGATTATTTTATTTCTAACTTCACAATACGTTGTTACTTATACTGACATCGCGCCTTTCTGGGATTTTTATTCCAACAACTGCATTAGCTCCGAAGCCTGCGGCAGAGGATATACCGGAATAGCAAGTACAGGTGATTTATCCAGCGTTCTTATAAATCCAGCTTCTTTATCCTTAGAAAATAAAACCAACTATTATTCTGAATATATTTTTAAAAATACCGTCGGATGGTATTATGATACAGATGATGAAGACATTTACTCTCTCTATTTCTACCCCTATCTTTATGATTCTTTAGATATCAATCAGGAAGTAGATTCTCCTGATGCATATCTTCAAGAATTACATCCCAATTTTTTTACAGGGCATGCCTTCTCAATAAATGATTTCATTCAGATTGGAGCAACTTACAGGGTAGAGAATAGTTACGCGGCAGTTAATGATAACACTTACCATAATTCTAATTTCAAAAGTAGTTCTTTCTCCGTGCCTATTGTCTTTAACTATAGAAACTTATTAAGGGTAGGAATCGACATTATTTATTCAAGTTTTTATATAGAACAGAGTTATGAGCATTTGGATTTCGATAAAATAAGAGCAAAATTTGGCGCTATCTATTCGCCTGTCGAAAATCTTTCGCTTGGCTTAACTTATTTGCCGGGAACAAGGGAAACGATAACCACTGTTCATGGTAGTGGTACAATTGTTTACGGACCCATAGTCCTCCCCTTAGAAATAGGCGCAGGAATATGTTTCAAGTTAAATTCTATTCCTCTTTATTTTTCTGTCGATTACAATTACTCTAATACTTCCGAAGCCGAAGATTTTGTAGATAGGCATGACATTCACTTCGGACTGGAATATGATATAACCGACAATCTTAAATTAAGAACCGGAGCATTCACTCAAATAGATTACAGAACCAGTGAAAGCCAGGAGGACTCCGAAATGAGTAATTTCACTCAGATATTTAATACATTTGGACTTTCCTACAAGATAAGTTCTTTAAGATTAAATCTGTCCTTAATGGATAGTCATCTGTTTTCCAGTGGATCCATAAAACAAACTTACGTAAATACTGGAATAAGTTACGGTTTTTAAAAACAACTTTTTTCAGCCACTAAGTCACCAAGGCACAAAGAAAAAGCTGTGGGTTGGGTTTTAAACAATAAAAATTCTCTGTGTGCTCTGTGTTTTTTTTGTTTTCTCTGTGCTCTCTGTGGTAAAAAAGGTGTTGTGGGTGGGGTCTCCCTTGACAAAAGCTTTTATTTAAAGTATTAATATTGGCATAATACTGGTATATTAATGAATATGCGAATAGGTTTTGGATACGATTTACACCGGTTGGCAGAAAATCGGGAACTCATAATAGGAGGAGTCAAAATAGAAAGCCCCCTGGGTCTTCTGGGACATTCAGACGCGGACGTACTGTTACATTCAATTATAGACTCGCTTCTTGGCGCCTTTGCTCTGAATGACATTGGTACGTACTTTCCCGATACAGACGGCACCTACAAAGATGTCTCAAGTTTATTCCTACTTAAGCAAACGATGAAAATAATTCCCGGTAAAATTATCAATATCGACGCGACGATAGTAGCCCAGTCGCCAAAAATGGCTCCTTATATTTCTTCTATGCGGAAAAATATTGCCCAAGCTATTGGTGTTGATATTTCCAACGTTTCAATAAAAGCAACTACAAATGAAGGCCTTGGCAACATTGGTAAAAATGAAGCTATTGCCTGTTATTGCGTTTCTCTATGTGAGGAGGTAAGTAGATGAATTTTCTTTTTTTGATGTTATCACTCACTCCGGTCAAAGAATTCAAGTATGCGAAAGGCCTTTTCAATGACGGGCTTTATGATCTCGCGGAAGGAGAACTTGTAGATTTTATGAACAACTATCCCAACAGCATATATGCTCCGGAAGCCTCCGTTCTTTTAGTTAAAGCATTAAACCAGCAGGGAAGTTTCGAAAAAGCAATTGTAAAAAGCAAAGAGTTTGTTTTTAAATATCCTTCAAAAAAGGAAGATTTACTTGTTGAGTGGGCAAAAACGGAGATAAAACTAAATAATTTTGATTCGGCAATAGAAGTAATAACCCGTATTACAGATAAAAATATAAGAGAATTATATCTGGGAGAAGCGTACTACGCAAAAGGAGAACCGAAACAAGCCTTAAACCATTATTCTAAGTCCAATCTCCCTTACAGTAAATTGAGTATAGGATGGGCTTATATGGCTTTAAAAGATTATAATAAAGCTGCATTCGTTTTTTCAAAACTTAAAGGTGAGTTCGAAGAAGAAGGGGATTTTCTCTACGCAAAAACACTTTTTCTCTCGACTAGTAAAAATTCGGACAAAGCTTTTATTTCATATCTTAAAAAATATCCCGAAGGCAAATATTTATCCAGAGCATATTCATACCTTTCCGATATCAAAGAAAACGAAGGAAATACAGAAGAAGCAATCCGTTACCTACAAAAGCTTGCGGTTGCCGATCCTTCGCTTTCCGGTTTTTCTAATTACAGAATAGGTTTAATAGAACATGAAAGAGGCAATTATAATAAAGCCATAAAATACTTTGACAATGTATCGGGAAGTGACCCCTATTTTCTGGACGCCATGTACTGGAAATCACTCTCTTTAAATGAGGAAGGAAAAATCGAAGAGGCACTCGTAAACTTACACCTTGTAAGTAAAAATAGCTCCGTTCTAAGGAATGAAGCTATCTTTGAGATAGCGCGGATATATAAAAATCGCGGCGATTACAAAAAGGCTATGGAATATTTGAACAACATCGTGGGGGATTTATGGGATGAGTCACGTATTGAGATCGGCAATATTTTATTAAAACAGGGAAAGACCAATGAAGCATATTCAAAGTTTACGGAAGTAGTTGAAAAAGATAAAGGAAGTGTTAGTCTTGCCCTTTTTCAAGCCGCCCTAACAAAGAAAAAACTAAATGAGTTTGAAAACGCTTTAAGCCTTTTAGAAGCATACGAACAGAAATTTCCGGATGGCAGTGAGATAGATAAAGCACATATGTTAAAAGGCGATATTTATCAAAGCACAAAAGAATACAGGAAAGCTCTAGAAGAATATGACAAAATCAATTTAGAAGAATCCCCCGATTTAACCCCGTATGTACTGGAAGCAAAAGGATGGGCGTGGATGGGGCTCAAAAGATACGATATGGCTTTCCATAATCTCGAAGAATTATCGGAGAGTTTCCCTGATTTTTGCAGCAGAGCAGAAATATATCTCCAGCTTGGAAACGCGGCTAACGCAATGGGTGATTTAAGATCCGCGGAGCGCGCTTACCGACAAGTAAAGGGAGAACGAAAACCGGAAGCCCTATTCAATCTCGGAAAGATGTTACTTGAAAATAAAGAATACAACAAAGCAATCGAAGAATTTGTAAACATAAAAAAGAATTTTTCCCTCTCGGAATACAGCCAAATAAGTTCTTATTATATCGCTCTTACCTTAAGAAAGAAAAATGATCTAAGAGCTTCCAACGAACAATTATATTCAATGATTTCTAAAGTCTATGATGCTGAAATTTTAGTAGAATCTTTCTTACTTCTTGGCGATAATTATTTTGACCAGGCAAAATATGATTCCTCATTTAAATACTACACAAAAGCATTCGATATGACAAGAGAAAAACTTTCCGGCGCAAACGCTTCTTCGCTAACGCTTTCAGGAATACGAGGTATCCTACTATCTGTGAATAAGTTATCAGGAAGTTCCGAAATGGAAAAGGAAGCGAGAGATTTACTGAGAAAATTGAGAGGAAGTGGCCTGGAAGGAAAAGTCAATAGCCTTGTTGGCAATATTCTATTTAATTCAGGAAAATACAACGAATCGATAACGTATCTTGAATGTTCCGATGAACCCGACAGTTATTATAAAGCGGGACTCGCTTTTCTTAAAATGGGAAGAAAGGAACAAGCAATTCAATTTTTAAGCAAAGCGGCAAAATCAAATGAATTCAAAGATAAAGCTTATATGGAACTCGGCAGGATTGAATATAATACTGGAAACATAGCCGGGGCGAAAAAATATCTGGTTAAATCTTCGCTATCCGAAGCATCTCTTCTGTACGCATTGTGCTTAAAAAGAGAAGGAAAAGAAAAGGAAGCTACGGAAAAATTGTTAAAATTGAAAGGTAAAGCTGACGGTCTTGCCTACATTGAACTCGCCAAAATACTGATCAATCGCAAAGATTTCGCTTCCGCTTTGAAAAATCTCGAAGAAGCGATGAATTTTGAACGCTCGGAAGCCGAAGCTCATTATCTCAAGGGTAAAATATTGTTAGATACAGGAAAGGAGGAAGAAGCTTTAAAAACACTTCTAAAGGTTAGATACTTACATCCTGAAAGTGAGTGGGTATCCGCATCTCTCTATCTTTTATCTGAAATAATGATTAAAAAAGGCGAAAAAGAAAGAGCTTTAAATTATTTAAAAGAAATTGTTGAGAGATCCGAAGAACCCTGGCTTAAAAAAGCAAAGAGCAAAATTTCCGAGCTAAATAAATGAGAAAGAGTTTTGTTATTTACTCAATTTTAATTTTTCTCGTATCCAATTTAAACGCGGACATTCTGGATATCCCCGAAGTAAAAGTATACGGAGAAAGAAAAATTAAAGTCGAACCCATAAAAAAACAGCTTTCACCTTTCGAGGATGAATATCTTAAACCTTCCATCACAAATACAAAAAAAGGCTTGCCGCTTTTCAAAGTTCGGAAGAAAAAAACAATCGAGAGAAACATTGGCTGCAGAGCGGAAGGCGTCGGGGGAACATATTTCGGAGGTTATCTTCTCGGTTACAGCAGAAAAACTTTTTATCCCCTAGAAGTTGGATTGAATTTTACCCAGAACTCTACCGCGGAAAACTCATCCATACAAATCTTCTCAAGAGCCTCTGTAGAAAATTTTTACGCCGGCGGTGCTGTCTACAGTAGAAAATCAAACAAACCGGTCTACAAATTCAACATAGGAAACATATATGATTTAATTGATTTTAATTTTTCCGGTGTATACTCCGACACACTCATAGGAGTTGCCGATATCGACCTTAAATATAGTTCGGTTAAGTTTAATATCCAGGCTGGAATTTCCACAAATTTCAATGCAAAAGTTTTATACGAAGAGTATCCTATTCAAGCCGGGGCAGTCTTATTCGATTACAAAATTTACCCAGAGCTGGTTTACTTTCTGCCTATTTATGATATCTACATTAAGGGCAGCCTGTTAAACAAAACAGGGATTTCTTATTTATACTGCCAATCGTTCCAGTACCTGCACGAATATTCTTCATCCGACACGTATTACAGAATAGAGTTAGGTCAATCAAAGTCTGTCTTACCAATATCACTAATTTATTCCCATTATTTAAACAATTCTTCAAATTTTGTAGGTATAAAAGGAAGCCATAGCAAATTATTTGTTGAATTCGAATATCCTTTAGAATCCGATTATGATTATGTCCTTAGAGCGGGACTCAGTACTAACTTTTTAGAATTAATAAATGCTAATATCTTCGGCTATGTAAACGGTACCGAAAATTACTTTATCGGAGCTGACTTAGGATACAATATCAGGAACAATCTAAGAGTGGGAATAGAAGGTGATTACATTTATGGTCTCGGAACCGAAAACGGTTTTGATATTGGTGGATATATCTTTGTTGCTTTTTGAATCACCCCTACCCCTCTAAAATTAACCACAGAGTACACAGAGGAAACAAAAAAACGCACTGAGCACACAGAGATTTTTTGTTGTTTAAAACCTCTCCCCCATCCAAAAAATAATCTCACACAAAGACACTAAGACACAAAAAAAACAGGACGCAGATTGACAGGATTCTTTTTAACCATCTAACGAACCAACAATCCAACAAAAGATTGATTCGGAAGATTCATCCCTTGACTTATGAAATCAATCTTTTAATTTATATACTATGAATATAAAAACATTTTGTTATTTGAGTGAAAAAGCTGAATCTCAAATTCTTTCATTCTTACGTGGAGATTCAGATGAGCATTAAATTAAAACCGTTTGAAGTACCTGAAAATGATCCTTTTAAATATGATGCTCTAAATAGAAAAGAAAGCATTGAAATACTTACTCAATTTATAGGAAAAATAGAAGAGAATTTTGTTTTAACAATAAATTCTCCGTGGGGTTCAGGTAAAACTGTTTTTATTAGGCTTTGGAATCAATTTCTTACAAATAAAGATTATAAAACAATTTATTACAATGCCTGGAAAAACGATTTCATAGATGATCCAATGTTAGCCATATTAAGCGAATTTACTTTTTCAATTCAGAACTTTATAAAAGTTGACAAAAAAATAAAATCTAAGTTGAAAAAGTTTGTTAAAGATAGCACACCAGTTTTAAAAGGGCTTTCAAATATTTTTATAAAAATCAGTACCTCAGGAAAACTATCTCTAGAAGACTTTGCAAATTTAAAGGGAGAACTAAAAGTAAACAAATTTACAAAATTAAAAAAGGATATAGAGAAATTCAAAAAATCATTAAGTGATTTAAAAGAGGTATTATCTCCACAAAAACCTCTTATTGTATTTGTAGATGAAATAGATCGTTGTTGTCCTAATTATGCTATTGATTTGTTAGAAAAGATTAAACACTTTTTTAATGTACCTGGAATAATATTTATTTTAGCAATTGATAAAATACAATTAATGCAAATGATAGAAACGCTTTATGGGCAAAATATGCATATTGATGGTTACTTAAAAAGGTTTATAGACCTCGAATACACTTTACCTGAAACTAGTGAACCAGATTTGTCTAATTTCGTAAATTCAACTTACGACAAAATGGACATCCACAACGAAATATCAATGGTTGATTTTCGCGCAAAAAATGAACTTGAACTGGATATTAAGCATATTTTTACTTTTTTGGCTAATGCTTTTGATTGTAGTCTTCGCGATATCGAAAAAAGTTTTATTCAATTAGTTGTTGTCCTAAGATCTAAAACCTTTGAAAAACTAGATATTTTCGTAATAGTTTTTTTCATATTTTTAAAAATAAAAGATAGCATTTTATACAATCGAATTATAAAAAAAAGAATAACTATAAAAGAATTAGCAGATTATATAAGAAAATTACGGGGTGGAGAAGAATTCCTTAACAGCGAAGAAGGAACTACTATGGAGGCTTATCTCGCACGCCATCTAACTAAAAAAAGCAAAGGAACAAGTGCAAGGGACAGCTATCAACATATACTTGACAACGAAAAAAGTTCAGAAATTCAAAAGGAAAGGGCCAAAAAAGTACTAGAAAGCATAAGTGGTACTTCAGACAATTATGTAAGAATTATGATTTCTCAGATTTCGAAAGTTATCGATATAGGAAGTAGATTTGATTAAATCTTGCCAACCCTCGTTAAACGCTCAGAAATCAATTTTTGAATTACCAAAAAAACTAGCGAAGTCTAAAATCAGGATATCCTAAAGCAAGATTGAGGAACTTTTTAAAAATTAAGACTCTCGTATATTAACAATGGAAGCGAAAAGCTTAGAAGAATTAGAAAATATTAAAGACAACATACGACAGTTTCTCCAAATGAGCGGGATAAATTTGGACAGCGTCCTTCTAGGTTTATGGGAGTATAAAACCGAACCTTTTATAAAAGCTGGGACTTCACTTTTTGCTGTCAGATATTCTACCCCAGGAGGTATCGAAGGACCTTCAAAAGAATTAAATCGTAAATACTTTGACAGATTAACCGCTTTGGTTACTGCATATCTTTTATCAGATCCTTTGGTCTTCGATGAAGAACTCAGAGAAAAGTTCGCAAATTCTAAGCTTATTTTTCAGATTCTTCGACTCGCAGGCAACCAATTCTCATATAATATCAATTTGTATGGCCAACATGCTCAAGCTCTATTTATGTATGATGAATTAGTTGAAAAAATTAAAAGACTGGAAAATATTCCAGATTTTGATTTTAAAAGAAAATTTCGTGAAACTTGCGGTGTAACCGTCAAGAATTTTATTGATATTGGTTTTGTTACATGGGCTGCCTTGAGAAGACATTTTGGGATTGATAGAAATTATTTTGACTCTCTCCGAGAAAAAAATGCACAATTGCCAAAGGATAATATAATTGATAAAGTTCTTGACAATTTAGCTGCAGATCCAAGAAAAATAAATGATGAATATAATAGATTTTGTAATTCTGACAGAAGATTCCAAATGTATGATTTTAATCCCATGTTTATGTATCCAATTATAAGGCCGTGGAGAAAAAAAGATAATGTGAAAAGGCATGACCGAATGACTGCACCATTACCTGATTTGATAGCATATAGAATTTCAGAAGGAATATATTATCAGATGTTTAATAGATATAAGGAGGATTTTTCTAGGTACTTTGGTTTCTTATTCCAAGAATACGTGGGAGAGATTCTTAAAAAATCCGTAAAGACAAGCAAAATTTATTCTGAAGAAGCAATAAGGAAAAAATATCCTGAAAGCGCGGGAAAAGTTCCTGATTGGGTAATCGTTGAAGACGATAAAGCAATATTTGTAGAATGTAAGGCTACAAGATTTACCAGAAATGCTTTAATAACTGGTTTTGAAGAAGATGTAAATTCTAGTTTAGGACAATTGGTGAAAGGGTTGGGTCAACTAAGTGGTTTTATTGATGCAAGTAGAGACAAACACTCGAATCTTAAATTCATGCATAAATGTAACAAATTTTATCCTTTGTTTGTATCTTGGGAACCTTTGTATTTAATTAATAGTAAAAGATTCAGAGAACATGTGGACGAAGTATTGTTGGAGAACAATATTAAGAGTTTCCCTTGGCTTGTACTTGATGTTAGACAATTGTTGACTTTGCAGCCTCATTTAGCTTCGGGTGTTTCGTTCTCTGATTTTTTAAACAAGTTATATCATAATCGTTTTGAGGATATTCTTTCAGAAATTATAAAAGAAACTAATTGTAATTTTGGAGATTGTTTTTTATTTGCAAAGTATGAAGAAATAATCAAGAGGCTTAAGATTCCTTTTGAAGTAAACCCTACTATTGATTAGTTTTATGCAAGGTATGAAAACCTGTATATACTGCGGAAGTTCAGAAAAATTAACGAAAGATCATATCCCCCCAAAGTGCTTATTCCCGGAACCAACACCAAGAAATCTTATTACAGTTCCTTGTTGTGAGAAATGCAATCGAAAATTCTCTAAAGACGATGAGTATTTTAGAGATGTTATTTTAATGAGAGAAGATATTTTTGACCTAGAGGATTTAGAAACGCTGAGAAATAAAGTTATCAGATCCTTAAGAAGAGCCGAGAGTTCGAAATATAAAAAAAAATTAATCTCGGGCTCGGAAAAAATAAATGTATTTACTAAAAATGGTTTGTTTATAGGAGAAAAGACAACGTATAATGTAGATCTAAATAGATTGAGGAAAGTGATTGACAGAATCACAAGGGGTTTATATTTTAAAAAAGAAGGTAAAGTCTTAGATCAAAATTACGATGTGAAGACTTATACTTCAGAAGATATCGCTAATTGGAATCTAAAATCTCAGGAAGAATGGTTGTTACTGCTAGTCAATATACTTCAGAAGCGCTTACATCACTTTGGCAAAATCTTTGCATACAACTATTTACTTGCAAAAGATGATTCAAACGCTTCAGTTTGGCTTTTCAACTTCTATCAAAAAATTGTCTTTATTTCTATAACGTTACCTAAGAAAATAATAGCAACCGAGGATTCTTTAGAAACCGATTAGAATAATTAAGCAAGAAAAACCTTCGGTCTCCCCTATTCATAATAACAACAAAAAAAATCCGTGCTTATCCGTGTAAATCCGTGGCAATATTTTTTAGTTAGTGCGTAAGTGTGTAGGTGGGTTTAAAAAACAGTCCAACAGACCAACCGACCCACAGACTAACAGTAAAAAATCTTTGTGTACTCTGCGGCTCTGCGGTAAAATAAACATTGACATATTACCCAAATCTGCTTACTATAAATGTATATGAGTAACTACGATACATTAATCGAAATAGGTATCAAGTTATCAGCAGAAAGAGACCTC
>Ga0315543_1001419_pt1 | contig 25959 bp, 25 predicted proteins | sample SalMarSW160210MG_2_FD_203098 | JGI IMG/M metagenome (GOLD analysis project Ga0315543, IMG submission 203098) | Salt marsh sediment microbial communities from the Plum Island Ecosystem LTER, Massachusetts, United States - Salt Marsh Sediment SW1601-210 ... | reverse complement strand
GTCAAGGAATTTTTGCCATAGCGACACCCTGGTACGGTTATTCTTCTCTACCTCGATACAATCATTCTTCCTTACGGGGCAAGCAGGGCAGGCAGAGAACACAAAAATTTACTTTTGTTTTTTTTACTATTTGACCATTTTTTAATTTAACTATTTAACTTAGATTCAAAGAATCTATGAAACAAAGGTCTAACCCTGTTTTTATTTTGCTGTAAATATCTAGAAAACCCTTGACAATATAAATTAATAGAGTCAATAGTCATATGCCACGAGTCACGAGTCAAAACGAAAAAACAAAAATAAAATCTCTGTGTCTCTGTGGCAATTATTTTCCCTGTAATTTTTTGACTGCATTGACTATGGCGGTTTTGACATTTTTATCGTTATCGTTTTCGTAAGCCTTAATTAAAGGTTCGATTGCGCTTTTGTCACCTAAATTTCCGAGTGCCGAAGCTGCGTTTCTTCTAACATTAAAGTCTTTATCACTTAAAGCCCGGGTTAAAGGTTCGACTGCTCGTTTGTCTCCTGAATTGCCAAGGCGCTGGTAGTCCTCATTTTCTCCTTTTACAATATTTAACCATTTTTTCTCTCCAAGTTTTGAAAGTGCGGAAGCGGCGGCAAGTCTTGCAAAAGCGTATTCGTCTTCTCCCAAAGCCTTAATCAGAGGTCTAACTGCTCGTATGTCACCTAAATTACCAAGAGCGGAGGCAGCAGAAGCTTTTACGTTCCAATATTTATCTTCTAAAGCCTCAATTAAAGGTTGGACTGCACGGGTGTCACCTAAGTTTCCAAGTGCGGAAGCGGCAGCCATTCTGAGTGTATAGTCTTTATGTTTTAAAGTCTTAATCAGGTTGTATACTTTTTTTCCTTTTTCCCATTGCTCGATTTTTTCTTTTGTTATTTTAGAAAATATAGTTGCCTCCTCTATAATTAAGCGATTTATATAAAAATATGTTTTTTTTGGGGTTTGGCAATGTTTAGGTCTCAGGGATAAAACCGACCGATGACGGCGGACGGATGACCGAAAAAAAACAAAAAATATTCGTGCTATTCGTGTGAGATTGGGTTTATTGGGTTCGTTGAGTTTTTGTCCGGTCTGCCGTCTTCGGTCGTCCGACATTTTTATTTGAAAATAAAACTATTTACAAATCAAAATATTTACTTATAATATAATAAAATATAAAAATAAGGAGGTTTTTATGTATAATTTATTGTTGTTATTTGTTATTTCATTACCACAGGGAGAACTTTCTAGTGAAAGATTCGATTCGTTGAATATGGGATTCGTGGGCAATTGGCCCTTTGGTCCTTCACTTGCCACGGAAGTTGATTCAGCGAGAAATCTCGCATTCTGCGGTTCGGGAGGTGGAGTTTATGTACTTTTTATATCTGATCCTTCAAATCCCGTTAAGTTATCCGAGATTCGAACGAGAGGTGTGGTAAAAGGTTTATTTTGCGAAAAATCTACCCAGAGACTTTACATCGCAGCGGGAGAAGCCGGTCTTGAAATATGGGATGTTGCCAATCCTCTGGATATTCAGAAGCTGGGTTCATACGATACACCCGGTGATGCAGGAGATGTAGCGGTTTCAGGTAATTATGCATACGTCGCAGATTATACTGGCGGTTTACGGGTAATCAATATATCCACCCCCTCAAATCCCAGTGAAGTCGGGTCCTACAATACACCCGGCCGCGCATTAGGAGTAGCAGTCTCCGGTAGTTATGCATACGTGGCGGATTATGATAGAGGTTTGCGGGTGATAGACATCTCCACCCCGGAAGATCCCTCTGAGGCAGGTTCATACGATACACCCGGTTATGCGCGGGGCGTAGCGGTTTCCGGTAGTTACGCGTACATGGCAAATGATAATAACGGCTTATGGGTAATAGACATTTCTACCCCGACAAGTCCCTCCGGAGAGGGTTTATACGATACACCCGGTGACGCATATGACGTAGCGGTCTCCGGCAGTTACGCATACGTAGCAGATAGGGATGAGGGTCTTCAGATAATAAACATCTCCACCCCCTCAAATCCCTCTGGGGTGGGTTCATACGAGACACCCAGCAATGCGCGGGGCGTAGCGGTCTCCGGTAATTACGCATACGTGGCAGATGGGGATTACGGTCTCCATGTTATAAACATCTCCAGCCCTATAGATCCATATGGAGTGGGTTCATACGTTACACCCAACAGTGCATTCGGCGTAGCGGTCTCCGTTAATTACGCGTACGTAGCAGATGAAAATCCCGGTCTCCTGGTGATAGACATCTCCACCCCGGAAGATCCCTCCGAGACGGGTTCTTGCGTTACACCCGGCCATGCATTAGGTGTAGCGGTCTCCGGGAATTACGCGTACACGGCAAATTCGTCTGAGGGTCTTCGGGTAATAGACATTTCTACCCCCTCAAATCCCTCTGAGGCGGGTTCATGCGATTTACCCGGCTATGCCTATGGCGTAGCGGTCTCCGGTAATTACGCATACGTGGCAGATGGGGATTACGGTCTCCGGGTGATAAACATCTCCAACCCGGAAGATCCCTCTGAGACGGGTTCATACGTTACACCCGGCAATGCATATGGCGTAGCGGTCTCCGGTGATTACGCATACGTGGCAGATGCGTATGAGGGTCTTCGGGTAATAAACATCTCCAGCCCTATAGATCCATATGAGGTGGGTTATTACGATACATGTTATGCGCGGGGCGTAGCGGTCTCCGGTGATTACGCATACGTGGCAGATCACAATTACGGTCTCCGGGTGATTGATATATCCACCCCGGAAAAACCCTCTAAAGTGGGTTCATATTATACACCCGGTAATCCATGGGGCGTAGCGGTCTCCGGTGATTATGCATACGTGGCAGATGGACTTTCCGGTCTCAGGATGATAAACATCTCCATCCCGGAAAATCCCTTTGGAGCGGGTTCATACGATACACCCGGTAATGCAAGGGGTGTAGCGGTCTCCGGTGATTATGTGTACGTGGCAGATGATGATGCCGGTTTACAAATATACGAAAATTTAGTTGCAGGGGTTGTGGTAGAAGATAAAAATAAAGAAAAAGTTTTAAAAGTTACTCAAAATCTTTTCATGGGAACGGCCGAGGTACAGGTGTATGGCGTGAGATTACCGGTAACGCTAAATTTGTATGATATAACCGGTAGAGTGAGGGAAAAAGAAATAATTTTCAGTTCCTCCCCCGTAACTATCGGCGCTAATCTTAACCCCGGAATTTATTTCGCAAAGATAGTAGGTTTTGAATCGGTAAAGATAGCAAAATTGAGATAGGGATTCTACGAATCGAAGATTCTTCGAATCTTGGTTAAGTTGTTAAATTGTCGAGTAGTTAAGTTGCAAAAAACTCTGTGCCTCTGTGGCAATATTAGGTTTTAGGTCTTGGGTCTTGGATTGAAAACGAACAAATAAAACCTTTTTGTTTTTTTTCTCTGCGTACTCTGTGTCTTTGCGGTAATATTAGATTTCAGGGGTGATGATGGTATTCTGGCGTCCGGCTTCTGACTTCTCTTTTCTTATATTGACTTTTTATATTTTGACTATAAAATATCTTATTAAAAAAAACTTTTAAAGTGAGGTGTTCAGATGGAAGAGAAAAAGATAGGTGTTATAAGTCATTACTTTGGTAACATTTCTGTAGGTATTATCGAATTGAGTGCACCTTTGAAAGTGGGGGATACCATTCATGTTAAAGGGGCGCATGACGATTTTACTCAAGACATTGAAACTATGCAGATTGAACATGATTCGGTTGAGTCAGCAAAAAAGGGGGATTTTGTAGGTATAAAAGTTATTCAAAAAGTCCATCCTCATGATACGGTCTATCTTGTTGCGGAATAAAACCGGATTGGATGGATAGAAACTAGAGAGTAGTAAGTAGTGAGCAGGTAGTAGTTGGCTCGTTAGTTCGTTGGTTTGGGATTTTTTTAACTACCTAACGACCTAACCGCCTAACGTCCTAACTGTAGTTCTAGTTACCCTTGACACTCAATTAAATATAAGTATATTCGGCCAAGTATTTATTGGATAAAGTAAAGGAGGTTAAATGCCTGAAAGTCTTATAAAAGAGATAAAAGAAACCGAAAAAAAATCGGATGAAATAATAAAAAAAGCTAAACTAAAAGCGCAAGAAGGAATCGAGGAAGCAAGAAAAGAAGCTGAGACGATTATAGAGAAAGCTAATGATAAAGTTAAGAACTTGATTGCGGATAAAAGAAAAGAAGGTTCGAAAAAAGCAGAAGAAGAGAGAGTGAATTTGGAAAAACAAGTGAATAAGGAAATCGAAGAAATAGAAAAAAAGGCTTCTAAAAAAATAAAACAAACTCAAAATTTGATTATCAAAAGGATTCTAAAAAAAGACTAAATGCCTCAAAAAGAGTTAAAGAAAGCAAATTTCCTGATATATGAAGCCGACAAAGAAAATTTTCTTGAGGAACTTCAGGACAGGGGGATGTTTCATATAACTGATTCCCGTTCTTCGACTTTCGCAGAAGAGAATCCGGATTTGATACCGGCGCAAAAGTTTGGCGACGAAGAAGCGGGGGAGATTTTTAAAAAGCTTGAAAATATAGTAGATTTACTTGGGGTTTATGCGGAAAGTAAAGGTGTTCTCGGACAGTTTATTGATTTAAAGACCGGAATTTCCTCAAAAAGATATAAGGAAATAGTCGAAAGTTTTGATATTGATGAAATCAATCAAATATGTGGATGGGAGAGTGAACTGTATCATTTTAAAAATAAACTGACCGAATTTACCGATAAAGTCGAATTTTACGAAGAATGGGTTGGTTTGAAATCCGAGATTTCAGAGCTTGGTAAGGTAAAAGACGTTTCCGTAAAAATATATAGATTAACTGTAGATAAGGATGAGTTAAAAAAGAAATTAAAGGGTATTCCGGTAGATTTCCGGATTATTTTTGAAAACCAGAAGAAAAAAGGTGTTGTTTTCTTTATTTATAAAGGATTTGAAGAGGAATTAAAGAAAATTATTGCTGATTCGGAAGCTGAAATAATTGATTTCAAGGAAGAAGGCGGAAAGCCTTCAAATATAGTTTCAAATTGCAAAAAAGAAATGACTAAAATCAGTGCGAAAATTGCTGCGATTTCGGATAAAATATCAAAAAAAGGTTCCGAATACGAAAAATATATAGTGCTATATGATTATTTTCTTTACAGGATAGGTAGAGCCGAAGTTCTGAATAAAAGTCTTGCAACGAGAAATGTTTTCTTTATTGAGGGTTGGGTTGAAAAGGAAAATCAAACGATACTGCAAAATCTTGCCGATTCCTATGACGGTGTTGAACTTACCTGGATGAAGTCAAAAAAAGGCGAGAAGATTCCGGTTAAGTTGAAAAATAATACGTTAAGCAGTCCGTATGAAGCTATTACCGGTCTATATGCGCTGCCAAAGACGGGAGAGATTGATCCTACTCCTTATATAGCGGTATTCTTTGCCCTTTTCTTTGGATTCTGTATGACGGATGCCGCTTATGGAATTATACTAATTGCTATTTCTTTTTATTTGATGCCGAAATTACCGGAAGGAAAAAAATACTTATGGATTTTTGTGGGAGGGGGACTATTTACTATCTTTGCAGGAGCTATAACAGGCAGCTGGTTCGGCAATAATATTGAAATGGCTTTCCCCGAACTTTCCGGTATTAGTATATTTAGGGAAAAACTCACGATATTCGACCCATTTGAGAATCCTCTTAATTTCCTTTACCTTTCGCTGGTTTTTGGAGCCGTGCAGATTTTCACAGGGCTGGCTGTTTCGATTAAAGAAAAAGTAAGAAAGAAAAAATATTTTAATGCTTTTGCAAATGAGATATCCTGGATTTTATTCTTTATTTTCTTAGGTTCATTTGTAATTACAGGTTCGAATGTGTTTAAGTTTTTTATGTTTGTTCCGATTTCTATAATTGTATTGTTTTCAAGTCAAAGTAAATCCTTCATTATGAGATTGGCAAAGGGCGGATTTACTGCGTTTAATGGACTTATTAGTTTTCTTGGTAATATACTTTCTTACAGTCGTATTATGGCTCTGGGTTTGGTGACTGCGGGTCTTGCAATGTCAGTTAATATCCTGGCAAAGATAGTCAGAGAATTGATTCCGGGTTTCGGAGTCGTTCTGGCAATTATTATATTCATCGGAGGGCATATTTTCTCCATAGCCATAAATGCTTTAAGTGGTTTTGTCCATACGATGCGTCTCCAATTTGCAGAATTTTTCCCTTACTTCTATGAAGGTGGAGGCGAAATGTTTGAGCCTTTCGGATTGGTAGGCAAATATACAAGAATTGAAAAAAAGGAGGTTTAAGTGATTAGTGGTTTTTGGTTAGCAATGTTAGGAGTGTCTGCGGCAGTATTTCTTGCGGGAATCGGCTCTTCTATCGGAGTCCAGATACCTTCGAGAGCAGCAGCCGGTGTACTTTCCGAACAGCCGGATAAGTTCGGCAGAACTTTTATTCTGGTTGTTCTACCATCAACGCAGGGTTTCTACGGTTTTATCGCGGCTATGTTTATGATGATGAAGTTAGGTATGTTCGGCACTGGTATGAATGTCGATATGACCTTGATAGAGGGCCTTAGATATCTTGTGGCCGGTTTACCGGTTGGTATTGTTGGATTGGTATCCGGGATTCATCAGGGTCTAGTTTCAGCGGCAGGTGTTGAGCTTGCGGCAAAACAGCCTGAAGCAACGATGAGAGTCGTTATTTTTGCGGTTATGGTTGAAACCTATGCTATTCTTGGTTTTGTTACCAGTTTCTTGATGATAAATGCAATTGGTTGAAAATGGGTAAAGTAAAAGATAAAATTCTAAAAGAAGCGGAAGGGAGCAAAAAGAGAATAGAAAAGGAAGCGGCAGCCAAAATCGAGAGAATTAAGGAAGCGGCAAGAAACGAGGCGAGTGGTATAGAAAAGAAAGGAAAAGAGAGGGCTCTTGATGAAGAAAAGATTGAAATGGAAAGAATCTTAAGCAAAATCAGGATGGATTTATCTAACAGGAAATTGGATAAGAAAAATAAAATCATAGAAGAGCTCAAGAGGAAAGTTGCGGAAGAGATAAAGAATTTAAAATGGGAAGAATACAGGTCACTTGTTCGCCGGCTTATTCTCTCGGCTTTGGAGGATGGGGATGAGGAGATTATCCCGGGGGTTTTACACAACGATAAAGTTAAAGAATTAATTGAGGAGCTGAACAGGGAAGAGAAGCATAATTTAAAAATTTCTGAAGAAAAGGGCAATTTTGAAGCCGGAGTGGTCTTATCCAAAGGAAAAAGAAAAGTCAATGCAGCTCTTTCCGTATTGTTGGAAGAAGCCTTCGATGAAATGCAAGAGGAGATAGTAGAGACTTTATTTAAAAGTGAATAGATTCAAAACAATAAGGGTGTTGGATACAAAGTATACTTATGCTTTAGGCGTAATTCGCGCACGAGAGGTAAGACTATTAACGATGAAAAACTTCGAGGAATTACTATCTTCGGAAGATATAGAAGAACTGATGGCTGCTCTTCATGATACGGATTACGGGCAATATCTTAGAAATATAAGTAAATCCGAAGTTGAAGAGGCTCTTCAGACTTCTAAAGCTTTTCTTTATGATGACCTCGAGAAGATTATAGACGATGTTGAAATAATGAAAATTTTGAGAGCAAAATACGATTTTCATAATATAGCCGTTCTTTTAAAAGGGAAAATTGCGGAGGAAGATTTTACCGGTATGTGTTCTTCTATTGGATCTATACCTGTTTCTCAGTTGGATCAGATATTTAAAGAAGAGAAATATGGATATCTTCCCGAATATCTTCAAGAAGCAGTGAAAAAAGGAATTGACGTTTACTATTCAACTGAACATAATCCACAGAGATTAAGTTTTGCTATTGATTCAATTATGGCTCTGACTTTAACTTCATATATAAAAAATTCATTTCTTAATGATTATTACAAATTGTGGTTGGATTTGACAAATCTTAAGATAATACTTCGTCTTTTATTTCTTGAAAAATATCAGGAATTGATTGATTTTGCAATACTTCCCGGTGGTAATATCGGTAAAGATACTATTAAAAAGGCAAAAATAGATGATGTTGATTCTCTTGAGGTACTTTACAGGGGAACAATTTATAATTCGCTTTTACAGTGGAAGGATTCTTTTTCGATTTTAGAGAGGGAGTCCGAAAAGATGCTGATTTCTTATCTTGAGTCTGTTGCTTTTGAATCGATTGGCGTAGAACCGGTTATCGCTTATTTGCTTATAAAAGAGAACGAGATAAGAAATTTGCGTATTATCTTTATTGGTAAGATGAATGGTGTTGGTGAAGATTTAATTAAAGAGAGATTGATAATATGAAGATTGCTTTTGCCGGTCCTTATCATCTTGTTTCTCCTTTTAAATCTTTAGGTGCAGAAATAATCAATACCGAAGATAAAAATATTGAAGAAATTAAAAAGGAAATTGAAGATTCGGATTTTGCTATTGTTTTCGTTTTTGAAAGTATTTTTAAGGAGTTGATGAAATTCGAGGATCTCATATCCAGTCCTAAAATAAATATCGTCCCGATACCCGGGATCCAGGGCAGTCAGGGATTTGGAGCCATGAGAATACGTGAGATAGTTAGGAAAGCTGTTGGAGTGGATATAGGAGGCTTTAATGAGTGAAGGAAAAATAATCAGAGTTTCGGGACCTCTTGTTGTTGCGGAGAATATGAAAGGTTCGAGAATGTTTGACGTTGTTAACGTAGGGGAAGAAAAGCTTTTGGGAGAGATCATTGAATTGGAGCAGGATATGGCTTCCATTCAGGTGTATGAGGAGACAGAAGGGATTGGAGTCAGGCAGCCGGTTTTCATTACAGGAGAACCCCTTTCCGTGAGTCTTGGTCCCGGTTTAATTGAATCTATTTATGATGGAATTCAGCGTCCTCTTGATAAAATTAAAGAGAAAACGGGTAGTTTTATTTCAAGAGGAATATTCGTACCTGCAATTGACCCTGAAAAAAAATGGGATTTTAATCCCGTTAAGAAAGAGGGAGATAAGGTCGTTGGTGGTGACATTCTTGGTACCGTGCAGGAAACAGTTTTAATAGAACATAGAGTAATGGTACCGCCGGGTGTCCAGGGGACTATCGAAAAGATCAACAAAGGTAAATTTACTGTTAAAGATGTTGTTGCAGTAATTAAGACAGACGAAGGTAAAAAAGAAATCAAAATGGAACAGAGGTGGGGTGTAAGGAAAGGGAGACCTGTAAAAAAGAGACTTGCTCCAAGGATGCCTCTTTTCACGGGGCAGAGGGTTATAGATACGTTCTTTCCCATAGCCAAAGGCGGTACTGCCAGTGTACCGGGACCTTTTGGTTCCGGTAAAACAGTTATTCAGCATCAGCTTGCAAAATGGGCTGAGGCTGAGGTTGTTGTATACATTGGATGCGGAGAGAGGGGAAATGAAATGACCGATGTGCTTAACGAATTTCCCGAGCTTGTTGACCCAAAATCGGGGGAACCTTTAATGAAAAGAACTATTCTCCTTGCCAATACCTCTAATATGCCTGTTGCAGCCAGAGAAGCTTCGATTTATACAGGAATAACTCTTGCCGAATACTTTAGAGATATGGGCTATTCCGTAGCTTTGATGGCAGATTCTACTTCAAGATGGGCTGAGGCATTAAGAGAAATATCCGGAAGGCTCGAAGAAATGCCCGGTGAAGAAGGATATCCTGCTTATCTGGGTAGTAAAATAGCCGAATTTTACGAAAGAGCCGGAAGGGTAAAATGTCTTGGCGGTGATGACAGAGAAGGCGCAATTTCGGTTATTGGTGCAGTTTCCCCTCCCGGTGGAGACCTCTCTGATCCGGTTGTTCAGAATACTCTGCGAGTTGTAAAGGTTTTTTGGAGTTTAAAAGCTGAATTGGCTTATGCAAGGCATTTCCCGGCTATCGATTGGCTGACTTCTTATTCTCTTTATCCTGATAATGTTAAAGATTATATGAATGAGGAGGTAGCCGAAGATTTTCTTCCGATTGAACAGGAGGCTATGAAATTGCTTGAGGAGGAAGATGAATTACAGGAAATGGTTAGACTTGTAGGTGTTGATGCTCTTTCTCCAAGGGAAAGACGTATACTTATTGCTGCAAGGATCATAAGAGAGGACTTCTTACATCAAAACGCGTTTCACGAGGTAGATACGTATACTTCCATAAAAAAGCAGTATCTTATGTTGAAGAATATCATAACTTTCTATCGGGAAGCAGAAAAAATAGAAGCAGAGCCTGAAGAATTGGGGAATCTTGAGATTCTGGAAGAAATAGCACGTATGAGATTTATTCCGGAAAAAGATATAAAGACATTGGAGAATTTACAGAGTAAAATAAAAAATGAATTGAGAAAAATCGCAACTGTTAAAGAGGAGGTAGGGTCATGAGAATAGAATATCAAGCTGTCTCTGATATTTCCGGACCTCTTCTATTTGTTGAGGGAGTTAAAGGTGTCAGTTACGGAGAGCTTTGCATAATTAGACTGCCTGATGGGGAAGAGAGAACAGGTAAAGTGCTTGAGGTTCATAGGGATAGGGCTATGGTTCAGGTCTTTGAAGGTACCAGAGGTATAGATATTCCGGAGACTACGGTTGTTTTTCAGGGTAAGATGATTCAGTTGGGTCTTTCTGGTGATATATTGGGAAGGGTTTTTGACGGTATGGGTAGAGTTATTGATGGTGGTCCTGCGATTTTGCCTGAGAAAAGAAAAGATATTAACGGAGAGCCAATCAATCCGTATGCCAGGGAATATCCGGACGAATTTATTCAAACAGGAATTTCAACTATCGATGGTTTAAATCCGCTTGTCAGAGGACAAAAGCTGCCCTTTTTCTCAGGTTCCGGTTTGCCTCACAATAAAGTGGCTGCACAGATAGTAAGACAGGCAAAGGTTCTTGGCTCCAGTGAAAAATTTGCGGTCGTTTTTGCCGCTATGGGAATTACATTTGAAGAGGCGGAGTTCTTCAGGAATGATTTTGAACAAACCGGTGCTCTGGAAAGAGTGGTTATGTTTTTGAATCTTGCCGATGACCCTGCAATTGAGCGTATATCTACTCCGAGAGCTGCTTTGACTGCTGCCGAGTACCTTGCTTTTGATCTTGAAATGCATGTACTTGTTATTGTTACCGATATGACAAATTATTGCGAAGCATTGCGAGAAATTTCGGCTGCAAGAAAGGAAGTACCCGGAAGGAGAGGTTATCCCGGGTATCTTTATACCGATTTATCTAACATTTATGAGAGAGCAGGAAGAATAAAGGGAAATAAAGGATCTATAACCATGATGCCTGTTCTTTCGATGCCGGAAGATGATAAGACACACCCGATTCCCGATCTTACCGGATATATTACGGAAGGACAGATTATCTTTTCACGGTCTCTTGAAAGAAAGGGTGTTTCGCCTCCTATTGATGTTTTACCTTCGCTTTCAAGATTGAAGGATAAAGGAATAGGTAAAGGAAAAACCAGGGAAGATCACGCTGATCTATATAACCAGTTATATGCTGCATATTCAAGGGGTAAAGAGGTTGAAGAGCTTTCGGTTATTCTCGGTGAAGCAGCCCTTTCTGAAATGGATAAAAGATATCTTGAATTTATGAATAGGTTTGAGAATGAGTATGTTGGTCAGGGTGAGTATGAGAATAGAAGTGTGGAAGAGACCCTGGATCTTGGCTGGAAACTCCTTTCTGTCTTTCCCAGAAAAGAGTTGAAGAGAATCCGGGATGAATATCTGGATAAGTATTTTGCAAAATTCGGTGGAGAAAAAGAGGAAGAAAAGATCGAGAGTAAGAATTCAGTAGAAGAAAAGAATAAAAAGAAGACAGAAGAGAAGAAAGACAATTAAAAGGGTCTAAGATTTAATGTATAAGGAGTGCAGATAAAGGTATGGCTATGCAGGTAAACGCAACAAGGATGGAGTTACTCCGTCTTAAAAAGCGGTTTAATATTGCAAAAAGAGGACACAAATTGCTTAAGCAAAAGCAAGAAGAACTTCTTAGAATAATTCAAAAAACTATAAGTTTGCTAGCCTCTATGAGGAAGGAGATCGAAGAACAGTTAATAGAAGCTTTGAAGCAATTTTTTCTTGCCAGGGCGTACCAGGATAAGAATATCTTTGAAGGTTCCATTGTGTTGCTTGATACCGATATTGAGTTATCGATGAATGTGGAAAAAGTTATGAACGTTCCGCTCCCGAAATATCAAAAGAGCCTTAAGGGTGATTTGGTTTCATATGGATTCGCAATGACTTCGCCAACTCTTGACGTTGCGCTTAAGAATTTGATGAAGGTTTTTGAGAGATTAATTGAGATGGCGGAGTTGGAAAAAAGAATAACTCTTCTGGCGAAAGAGATGGACAAAACAAGGCGTAGAGTAAATGCTCTTGAATATATATTGATTCCCGAAATTCAAAGTACCGTCCGGGAAATAAACATGAAGTTAGAAGAAAGAGAACGGGAGAAGAATTCAAGACTGATGATAATAAAGGATGTAATAAGAGGATAATATGTCTTTTCTTCTATTTATGGTAAGTGTTTCCCTAACGGAAATTCGGATTAATTCTTTCGCAGATACTACGGCTAAGATGGGTTCTATTTATTCGGAAATCGAGGGTAATGATACTATAGAGGTTTTGATATTCAAATTGACGAATGAAGAACGGAAGAAAAAAGGCCTTGCGAATTTAAAATTAGATAAGCGATTAAGGCTTGCCGCAAGGCAACATTCTAATGATATGTTAAAGAAAAAATATTTATCTCATAATTCCGGAGATGAGGTTAATAAGACACCGTTACAGCGGATATACAATTCGGGATTGCCTGTTCTTGGAGTGGGTGAGAATGTGGCAGAAAATATAGGAGGTTCAGTCGGCTTTCTTCAAAAGAACCATCCGGATTCTCTTGCAAAATTGGTTATGAAAGGATGGATGGAGAGTCCTCCGCATAGAAAAAACATTTTGGACCCTGATTTTACGCATATAGGAGTTGGTTCTGTTTCAAATGAAGGGATGCATAAAGTGACTCAGAATTTTGCAAATGAGATGGACTTTGCGATTGATAGTGTGTTGGCAGAAGTGGAGCTAAGAAAGTATTTATTATCTTTTTATATGAGTTCGTTTGTATCCGAAATCAATGTTTTTGATAATGGTGAGCCTTTAGACTTGGATTCTGTGCATATGCGTTCCGGACTTATCGGTTTTCCTTTGAGTAGAGATTCAAGTTTGCATAAAGTTGAACTCTGTTTGAAAGAGCAAAAGTTTTACCGCTGCGGGATAAGGGTTTTTGTTCATACTGGTTCTCCGGTCGAGACTATTTTTCAGTCTTTTAGTTCAAATTATAAGTAAAAAAGATTTGAGCCACGAGGGCACCAAGACACTAAGCCTCACCACACATCCCATTTTTTTTTGTGTTTATTTAAAACCCGACCACCACACCTTAGAGCAACAACGAATTGCTTGAATAACACAAATAAATTTTTATTTTTTGGCAATAATTTATAAATCAAGTTTTACTTTGTGACTTTGTGTCTTGGTGGCTAATTATTATTGTTTTTTCTCTTTTTACCCCTTGCATTTCTTTAAAGTGTTTATATTTTGTGAGCATTGAGCGTAAAATAAGTAACCTGAATAATCGACTAAAGTGTTTTTTCCAAATAAAAAAAGGAGGAGCGACAATGGAAAAAATGGTATACTTCTTTGGAGATGGTAATGCGGAAGGCAATATTACTATGAAAAAAACTTTAGGTGGGAAAGGCGCCGGATTGGCGGAAATGACAAATATTGGTGTACCGGTTCCTCCGGGTTTTACCATTACTTCTCAGTGCTGTTTATATTATGAAAAGCATAAACAATATCCGGAAGGTCTGGAAGATCAAATAAATGAGAATTTAAAGAAATTGGAAAATACAATGGGGCAGAAGTTCGGGGCATCCGATGCGCCCCTATTGGTTTCGGTTCGTTCCGGAGCAGCTATTTCAATGCCGGGTATGATGGATTCAATTTTAAATCTCGGATTAAATGAAGAAATAGTAAAGGATCTTATTGATAATGCAGATCCTCGTTTTGTATATGATAGTTATCGTAGGTTAATTCAGATGTATGGTGATGTGGTAATGGGTGTTGAACATGAAGAGTTTGAAGCGATCATCCAGGAAACAAAAAACACAAAAGGTGTAAAAGAAGATGCCGGACTTACTGCAGAAGATTGGAAAGAAATCTCTAATAAATTTAAAGCACTTATTAAGCAAAAAACCGGAAAGGATTTCCCACAGGCTCCTAAAGATCAATTGATGGGCGCCGTTAACGCGGTTTTCTCGTCCTGGGATAACAAAAGAGCAAAAGAATACAGAAGGATAAATAATATTCCCGGAGATCTTGGTACCGCTGTAAATGTACAGGCGATGGTTTTTGGTAATAGAGGAGAAGGTAGTGGTACCGGTGTAGCTTTTACAAGAAATCCAGCAACCGGAGAAGATACCTTTTACGGTGAGTATTTACTTGATGCGCAGGGGGAAGATGTCGTTGCGGGTATCAGAACACCAGGTCCGGTTACTCACAAGCAGAAAGAAGAATCCGGTTCGGCAATTGATGCTTTCCAGGATGTAATGCCGGATATGTACAGTCAGCTTGAAGATGTAAGAAAAAAACTTGAAGGACATTTTAAAGAGATGGAGGATCTTGAATTTACAGTGGAGAAAGACAAACTATGGATTCTTCAAACGAGAACCGGAAAGAGAACCGCGATGGCTGCTGTAAAAATAGCTGTGGATATGGTTCGGGAAGGGCTTATCGATAATAAAGAAGCAGTTATGAGAGTCAGTCCGGATCAGATTGACCAGTTATTGCATCCGATGATAGATCCTAAAGCAGAACTTAAAGTAATTGCCAAGGGTTTGCCTGCTTCTCCGGGTGCTGCTTCAGGTGAGGTCGTATTTACAGCGGATGATGCTGTAGAAAAAGTTAATGCCGGTAAAAAGGTTCTCCTTGTTCGGCATGTCACTTCCCCGGAAGATATTGCCGGTATGCATGCGGCAGAAGGTATTTTAACTTCAAGAGGTGGGATGACTTCCCACGCGGCTGTTGTGGCAAGAGGTATGGGAACTCCCTGTATTGTTGGTGCCGAAGATATTTCAATAGATTACAAGGGAAAAACTTTTAAAGTCGGTGACGTAACCGTTAAAGAAGGAGATGCCATAACAATCGATGGAACTACTGCCAATGTTATTCTTGGTGAAGTTCCCACCATAGAACCTGAGATTTCAGGTAATTTCGAAAAAATATTGAAGTGGGCGGATGCGATCAGAAAACTTGGAGTTAGAGCTAACGCTGATACTCCCACTGATGCAAAACAGGCCAGAGATTTCGGAGCTGAAGGGATAGGTCTTGCACGAACAGAACATATGTTTTTTGGCGAGGATAGAATCCCCGCTATGAGAGAAATGATATTATCTGAGACTCCTGAAGAAAAAAAGAAAGCTCTTGATAAGATACTTCCTATGCAGAGAGGCGATTTTGAGGGTCTTTTCAGGGTAATGGATGGGTATCCGGTTATAATAAGGCTTCTTGATCCACCCTTACATGAGTTTTTACCTGAGGATCCGAAAGCAGTAGAGGAGCTTGCCAGGAACATGGGTGTTTCTGTGGAAAAAGTGGAAGAAAAGATATTGAGTCTTGAAGAAACAAATCCTATGCTGGGGCTTCGTGGCTGCAGGCTCGGTATTCTCATTCCCGAAATAACGGAAATGCAGGCAAGAGCCATTATCCAAGCAGCTGTTAACGTGGTGGGCGAAAATGTCAAAGTTATTCCGAAGATTATGATACCTCTTGCCGGAAGAAAAGAAGAAGTTGCTTCTCAGAGAGAAGTTATTGAAAAAGTAGCAAAAAAAGTTTTCGAAGAAAAAGGAAAAACCGTTGATTATCAGATAGGTACAATGATAGAGCTGCCGAGGGCTGCTTTGACTGCTGATAAAATAGCGGAAGTAGCTGATTTCTTCTCTTATGGAACGAATGATCTAACACAGACAACTTTTGGTTTCTCAAGAGATGATGTTGGTAAGTATACTCCCAGTTATATTAAAAAGGGGATTTTGCCTGCCGATCCTTTCCAGACGCTCGACCAGGAAGGTGTTGGGCAATTGATTGAAATGGGTTTAAGGAAAGGCAGGAAGACCAATCCCGGTTTGGAAGTGGGTATATGCGGTGAACATGGAGGAGACCCTGCATCGATTGAATTTTGTCATAAAATAGGTCTTGATTACGTTAGTTGCTCTCCGTTCAGAGTTCCGGTTGCAAGACTTGCTGCAGCGCAGGCTGTTTTAAAGGAGAAAAGTAATTAAAAGTTTAATATAAAATTCTATTTTTCGTACACCTCTACAAACAGGGGCCTTCGGGTCCTTGTTTGTTTTTTATCGTTTTATACTACTAAAATATTTAAAAGCTTGACTTATCTAAAAAATACCGGTAGTATTAAGAAGAGAATGCGCGTATTTAAAGTGTAATAGAAGAGAATATGGAAAATAAATATGAGCATTATTTTTTATATCCTGTTTATCAGGGAAACATAGCAACAATAATTGCTCCTTCTATTTTGTTTTCTCTTATGATTTTTATCTCGCAATTAGTTTCCCGATTACTTGGCTTTTATGGTGCTGTACCGGGATTGTTGTTAGCGGTAGCTATTGTTTGTTTTTCTATGGATTACCTGCGTCAAATAGTAAAGTCGGCGGCTCACGGAGAAATTGTTCCACCCGAATGGAAGATTGAAAGAATAGATTTAGAAGAACTATTCCGGGGGGTAATACCTGTCGCTGTGTCTTTTTTTGAGGCTTTGTTTATTGCTATTCCTGTTAATTTTTTAATTTCTTTATTTACAAATGCAAAGTTTTTAGACCAATTTATTGGTTCCTGGAAGTTACTCATTTTGATTCCTTTCATAATATTATATCCGATCAATCTATTATCATACAGTATATTTGATGATTTTATTATTATTCGCTTCTTTAAAGTGTTATCAAAAACGGTAATGTTGAAGATTTTTACAGTGTATATGCTATCTTTTACTGTTTTGGTATATATGATTTTTCTTCCTATATGGAAAAATTTCTTTCTTATTTGTATAGGATTCGCGATTCTTTTTTATCTTTTCCAAATTTGGGCATATGGTTTGGGTGAAACGTATTACAACTATTCGAATAATATTAAAAGGGGTTGATAAATTTACAATAACAAGTAGATTTAATTTATGAGGATGTCTAAAATCAAAAGTCCTAAGATATTGTACTTATCTCGAGGACGGGGTTTTAGTCATGCAATGAATGACTTACTTATTATTAAGGAACTCAAAAATCTAAATAAAAAGTTATCCATACTTGTCGCCTCCTATGATAAAGGATATACTTATTTTCTTAAAAATGGATTCAGACCTTTTAATCTTGGATTAAAACAGAATGATGAACTAACCTTAAAGGCATCTTTAAGGATCTGGTCTCTTATACGCAGGTTCAAGCCGGATTTAATTGTTAGCGATGAAGTTTTTATTGTTTTTCATATAACAAAGGGACTTAAGATTCCTTCTATTCTAATTACGCACTGGTTTTTTGAATCATATAGCAAGAAACATCCGATAAATCCGGCGGTAAAGAAAGCAAATCATGTTATTTTCGTGGATACGCCTGAATTTCATACGATTCCTCCTGATTTCAACGTGCACCTTACGTTCGTAGGTCCTGTGATCCGAGAGTTCGACTATACCTTAAAGGATAAAACGAGAGCAAGAAATGAATTAGGCATTAATATTAAAGACAAGGTTATTCTTGTGACGCCCGGAGGAAGACATAAAGACAGAAATAAATTATTGGAAGTAAGTGTAGAAGTTTTTAAAGAGTTAACATGCGATAATATGAATTTGATACTTTTGACAGGAGAACTTTATGAAGAGTATTCTGAGAGACTTGAGAGTGAGGATAGGATAATTGTTAAAGACTTTGACTGGAAGATGGATAGATTGATGGTTGCAAGTGATATCGTTATTTGTAAGGGTACTTTTTCAACAACATGGGAGCTTGCATATCTGGGTATTCCCTCGATATCTATACCGGATATAAATAATCCAATTGACCAAATCCATGTAAACAAAATGGATAAATATAATCTTACCTTAAGGATTGATCCTCGAAGGTTAAACAGGTCCGTTTTGCTTGAGAATGTAAAAAAAATCCTTGATTCAGAGGACAAAAAAGAAGAGATTTTGAAAACAGGTAGAGAGTTGATGAATGGAAGAGGTCAAAAAGAGGCCGCAGAAGAGATAAATTACTTTGTTTGCAATGTTTTAAAATGAACAAAAAGAAGAAAATAAATTTTGACATAGTTTTTCTTTCGTATGATGAGCCATACGCGGAGGAACACTGGCAGCGGCTTAAAAAACGTTTTCCTTATGCACAAAGAGTACATGGCGTGAAGGGTATTTTAAAAGCTCACAAAGAATGTGCGCGTGTAGCAAGAACTCATTATTTCTTTGTTGTTGATGGAGATGCGTATATACTGGAAAGTTTTGAGTTAGATGATGCTCCATCGGAGATTTCGGATGATTATTTCTATATGTGGATGAGCCGGAATGCTGTCAATGATTTAGTATATGCTAATGGAGGAGTTAAACTATTTTCCAAAAGAATTTTCGATGGGATTGAAGAGTATGGAGTAGATATATTCGTGCATTTACCCCATATGCAAATCTATCAGATTGCTTCTCTAAATAGATTCAATGCTTCTCCTTTTTCCTCGTGGCGAGCTGGTTTCAGAGAATGTATACAGCTTGCAAGTCAACATTCTAAAACAATAAAGAAGCGAACGAGAATATATCTGCTTAACGTATGGTGTAATGTAGGAGCCAATCGCCCATTTGGAAAATGGTGTGTTAAAGGGGCGCGTGCCGGCAGGAGATATGGAATGGAAAATATTGGTAATGAAAATGCAGTGAAATTGATGAATGATTTTGACTGGTTACGCAAACGCTTTTATTGCGAATTAAAACATGGTTACCTCCGGGATATGGAGAGTGAATTGGATGAAAGTCAAAAGCCTTAATATAAAATCGGAATCCTATTACCGCCCCAAAAGTTAAAATTTTAAACTTAGAACTCAAACCATAGAACTAAATGGGTTTTTTGCTTGTGTTATAAAAACAAGGAGGTGAGAATGGGTAATTTAAAGGTTTTTTCTTCTTCTTTTGAAAATGGAAAAATGATGCCGAGTAAGTATACCTGTGAAGGGGAAAATGTTTCACCAGAGATTAGCTGGGGAGAACTTCCCGAAGGAGTGGTATCTCTTGCTTTGATATGTGATGATCCGGATGCACCAAGTGGCGACTTTGTTCATTGGGTAATATTTAATATCCCACCTGAATTGAATAGTTTGCCGGAGGGAGTTCCCATCGAAGACATTGAAGCTGTTCAGGGTGTGACTGATTATGGTCGCAGTGGCTACGGATGCCCGTGCCCGCCGCGTGGTCTGGTTCACCATTATCATTTTAAACTTTATGGTCTGGATAAAATGCTGGAAGTAGAAGAGAATATAACCAAATACGAATTATTGGAAAAAATGGAAAGTCATATCGTTGCTAAAGGAGAACTTGTAGGACTGTATAGTAGATAAAAGAAAGTTAGATACCAGATCTCAGGTCTCAGATACCAGTTAAAAAAACAATAAGACTATTTGTTTTATTCATGATATTTCTTGTTTCTTTCTTTTGTTGGTTCGTTGGATCGTTAGGTCGTTAGTTAGTTAAAACAAAAAAATAAAAAATGGGGGTGTGTGGTGGGTTCTGTTTTCTCTGTGTGTTCTTTTTCCCTCTGTGTCCTCTGTGGTTAAGATAAATTAGTTTTTTATTCTTTGTGCCTTAGTGCCTTTGTGGCTAATACTCTTTTTTTTCTTGCGTTGTGCGAAATGTTTTCTTATTTTGCAAAAGATTTTTTATGCAACGTTTTGATTATCAATGCTTTAATTTCTGGAACGGTTCTTGTACTATATGTTAGTAGCTCTTTAATAATTTAGTAGAACGGTGGTTTAAAGTGGTTACCCAGATAATATTCAACTTTTCTAATTATTTCGCCTTAGAGGAGGCTTAACATGTCTAGAATCAATAGTGAAGATAATATGGTTATTGCCCCATTTGAATTAAAGGGGAGTTTAGGAAAATCTTTTACTATCCGTATAGATGGATTGTCGTTGGAAGGTGATCTTGTTTATGATTACGCATTTAATATTCATCTATTGATAACGGTTCCTGATACAATTTGCGGAGGAGATAAATCCTATTATAAGCTATTGAGTCTTTGCAAAAACAACTCTGCAAACCTAAACGTAAATTCCTGTTTCTTTGTACCGTTTTACGTCGAGCATCAGGATAAATCTGTTTTTTCTTTATATTAAATCAGTTCTAAGTTCGGTGAGGGTTCTCTCTCGCTGGGCTTAGAATTGTCTGGAACTTCCCCCTTTTTTACGTAACTTTTTAGAACTTAGCGTTTAGCTCTTGGCCTTTAGCTATTAGAAAAAATAGGGAAACTCTGTATTTCTTTTCTCTGCGTTCTTTGTGTCTCTGCGGTTATTTATTTTTTTGGGAAAAGGACCTTTTTAATATGGATAATAAAGATGGTTTAAGAAGTTTTCTTATCTCGGGAAGTTTTTCTTTTGTCGCCTCGTATCCGACTCTTATTCCAAGATTAAATTTAGTAAAATCAGCCCAATGGATAGATTCAACTTTTGGTTCAATTAGAACGTTAGCTTTTTCTGCTTGTAATCTATTGAAATGAAATTTTGCAATCTCGTCTGCCCGCAAGCTCGTGGAAATAGCAGAACCAATTTTGTCATATTTCCCAAGTTTAGCTCCAAGATTGACTGCGATGACTTTTTTCGCGCCAAGTTTTCGGCACCCATCTACAGGGACTTTTGCAGTTGGGCCTGCGTCGACCATAATTTTATTTCCTTCTTCCCATGCAGGGAAAATACCCGATATAGAAATGGATTTGATTATTGCATCTCTAAGTGGACCTTTGTCAATATATATGTTTTCTCCGGAGACAATATCGAGTGTAGTGCATCCGAATTTAATTTTTAAATCCTCAATGTTAATATCCGGTAAGAATTTAGTGATTACTTTTTTCAAGGTTTCTCTTTCCGTAATATATGGAGTTACTGCCATTTTTGCAAAAGTGAGTCTTTCTCGAAGATAACAGCTTAATTTTTTCAGAGGGAAAGCGTTCTTGTGATCCTTAAAGAATTCGAAACCTAATTGCTTGAACTCTGCAGACTTAACGGCTTCTTGAGCCTTTTCGACTAATTCCGGAAATTCATAGCCGAGTGAATAAAGGGCTCCTATTAGTGATCCTATCGAAGTTCCGAATACAAAATAAGGCTTTGTTTTTTCTTCTTCCAGACATTTTATTACTCCCAGGTGAGCGACACCTCTTCCTGCGCCGCCACCCAGGACAAGTCCAAATTTACTCGTTTTCAGTGCATAACTCCCTTATTTTTGGAGTCAGATAAACATTTTCAAGATTGTTTCTTTTCAGCGCTTTAATTAAGATTTTTAATTTATCCTCTTCAGAGTTCCTTTTATCCATTATTATATATTTGTTTTTAAAAACACGGCAGTATCCGCCTTTTCTTAGTAATCTATCTTCAATTATTTTTATCCCTATTTTACATGCTATTTGTGTGAGTTCAGCTAAGATATCTCTTTTTTTCATTTATATACCATAAATTATTAACCACAGAGCACACAGAGTTTTTATTTTGTGTTTCTAAAACCACAAACCTCCCCACCTAAATTAGCCACTGATTTGTACTGATGAACACGGATACCCTTCCCACCACAATATTTTTTTATTGTTGTTAAATCAAAAAACATTTTTTTAGATCAGTGTAAATCCGTGTTAATCCGTGGCTATTTTCTTTTTTTAGTTTTAGTTTGTCATTTTGCATTCTAATATTTAATTTTTACATTTTAGCGACTTGCTGCGCTATAAAGTCTGTTACAATTTTTTTTATTTCTTCCAATCTTTCCTTGGTTTTTGCTTCATAGCGAGTTACCACTATTGGTTGAGTATTGGATGCTCTAACAAGACCCCAGCCGTCTCCGAACAAAATACGTACTCCGTCTATTTCAATGGTTTCGTATTTCTTGCGGAATTCTTTTTTAGCAGCTTCAACAATTTTCCATTTAGCTTCTTCTCCGACTTCTGTTCTTATTTCAGGAGTGCTTTCATAATATGGTATTTCGTTGATGATTTCAGAAACGGTTTTATCCGATTTGGATGCGATTTCATAGAATCTTGCAGACACAAAAAGGGCATCGTCGAAACCGTAATAATTATCTGCGATAAAAATATGACCACTCATTTCTCCTGCTATCAGACTCCCTGTTTCTTTCATTTTTACCTTTAGTAGAGAATGTCCTGTTTTCCACATTAAGGGTTTCCCGCCGAGTTTTTCAATCCATTCAACTAATCCCTGACTGCATTTTACATCAAAAATTACATCAGTTCCGGGGTTTTTAGAAATTATAGGTTTGGCAAGAGCTCCCAACAATTGATCTCCGTATACGAGTCTGCCATTTTCGTCGATTATACCTACACGGTCAGAGTCCCCGTCGTATCCTATTCCCATAGCTGCTTTTTTTTCGATAACCTTATCTGATAATTGTTTGGTGTACTTAACCACAGTCGGATCCGGTAAATGATTCGGGAAATTTCCGTCCGGTTCACAATTAATGCATTCAAATTCTGCTCCAAAAAGTTTAAATAATTCGGTTGCTATAGGACCTGCTGTTCCATTTCCTGGATCCAATACTAATTTTAATGGTTTTCCCGGGGAAATCAAAGCCGATGTGTATTCTATATAGTCTTTCACGACTTCTTTTTCGGTTATATTTCCTTTTCCTTCTTCATAATCTTCTTTTTTTATTAATTCCTTTAATTCCTGTATTTGTTCATCATATACGGTTTCTTTTCCTCTCATCATCTTAAAGCCGTTATATTCAATTGGATTATGGCTTCCTGTAATCATTAAGCCCCCATCCAGATTGTAGTGAAAGACCGTGAAATATAAAAGAGGGCTTGGGCCAATCTCTATATTTATTACGTTGCATCCGGTATCAATAATACCTTTTGCGATATTTTCAAACAGTCTTGGAGAGCTTTTTCTTACGTCTCTTCCTACGGCAATATTTGTGAGGTTTTTCCTTTTTAAGTAAGTACCGAATGCTCTGCCCAGATGGTAGGCAAATTCGTTTGTAAGGTCAACATCTGCTATCCCTCTTATATCATATTTTCTAAATATGTTATCATTTACTTTCATATTAAGCTTCTCCTGTTTGTGAAATAATTACTTGTTTTATCTTTTTTGTCAAGACTCTTCTATATTAAACTCGGATTTTAGCTTTTCGCCTTTAACTATTAGCTTAAAAAACAACAAATAGAAACTTTGTGTCCTTTGTGCTCTTTGTGGTTCAATAATGTTTTTTGGGTTGGGGGAGGATTCTAGATTCTGACTCCTGACTTCTAAATTCTCTGTTTAACGGCTTTGCCGCGTTAGGCTCTCTTGACTTTTCCTGTCGATAATGTATAATTAACGAATGAAAGGGGTTAAAGATGGTTTTTCCTAAGGGTAATTTAATCTTAAATAATGCTCCGGTACAATATGTGAATTTTGATAATATTCTAAATCAGGCTAAGAAAACCCGGGAAGGACATCTTATGGGATATATTGAGATAAAATATCCGGAAAGTTTTGAATATCTTTTCTTTAAAAATGGTGAAACAATCAGTGCCGGGGTCTGCAGCGAAAACAAATTAAAAGAGCATCCTTTAGAAGAGGTACTAAAAAAAGCTAAAAAAGCTCATCAGGGAGTTGTTAACATCTATATGATTGATGAGGATCTTCTTAATATTATAATGGTCTTGTTTAAGGAAAAACCTTTATTTTCGGATAAAAAGATCGGAAATGTGGATTTGGGCGTGCTTTTTGATAAATTAAAAACTTTAAAATTTAGTGGTTTTCTTTCATTAAATAAGTCAAATAAGTATTCTTTTGTAAAATTTGACGAAGGAAATCCCGAGATAATTTACCCTCTTAAAAAGAACAAAAGAAAGATAGACAAAAAAACTTTGTTAGCTTTACTTGAGAGTGAAGATATGCTTGTAAGCGCTTATAAAGGCAGGAAAATGAGAGAGCAAGTAAATCCTGCATTAATTGATTTGTATCTAAAATTCTTTAATTCCCTTATAAGATCTTTTATTGACATTGTGGGGGTATCGTTAGTGAGGAGGACACTTGTCCCTGCTTATGAAAATGCCTGTCAGGGTTTAGATATTCTACGAAGTTTTAAAATTGAGGATGACCTTAGAATTACTTATGAACCTTTTCTTGCAACAGATGAGGAAATAACAAGGGCATTTGCTGCCTGGATCGATCAGTTTTCCGACGCTATTTTTGTTGTTCTTGGAAGGAAAACGGATGAGATTATTCATAGTTCTTTGAAAGATTACCGGTTTGCTTTAAAAAGTTTAAGTTTCTTTGAATTCTCTAAACTTTCCAGATTGGATATAGAGTAAATTTGGTTTATTTTGCGGCAACTCCCATTGGGAATCTCGAAGATATTACATATAGAGTGATACGAATAATGAAAGAAGTAGATGGTATTATTTGTGAGAGTAGGCAAAAGACAAAGATTTTAATGGATCATTACGGTATAAATAAACCTCTAAAATCTTATAATGACTTTAATAAAGAAAAAACAACAGACTGGATTTTAAATAGATTAAAAGAAGGAAAAACCTTTGTTTTTGCAACTTCAGCTGGTTCTCCTTTAATATCTGATCCCGGGTTTTACCTTGTTAAACATCTTATAAAAGAGAAAGAAAGCTTTACAAGTCTTCCGGGACCTTCCTCCGTAATAAATTCGCTAATTCTATCCGGGCTTCCTCCCGATAAATTTATTTTCCAGAGATATCTTCCCAAAAAAAAGGGGAAAAGAAGCAGGATTTTGGAATCGCTAAAAGATGAAAATAAAACGGTAATAATTTTCGAATCACCTAAAAGAGTGCAGAAATTACTTTGTGAGATAGGGTTGATTTTGCCGGATAGAGAAATTGTTTTAACAAGAGAGATGACTAAGATTTACGAAGAAGTAATCAGAGGAACACCGATGCAAATTCTTGATAGTATGCCTAAATTGAAAGGGGAGTTTGTAGTTTTAATTGGAGGCAAAGATTGGGTTGGAGTAAACTAAAAGATAAAGCAAGACTGGTTTTTTTGCCATTGGTAAAGGCATTTTCATTTGCCCCCCCAAATATTATAACATTTATCGGGCTTTTAGTTGTTATTCTTGCTTCGATGTTTATTTTAAAGGGTAATTTTAGAATAGGTGGTGTAGTTTTAATTGCAGGTTCAATTTTAGATACTCTTGATGGTCAAATTGCGAGATTGAAGGGAAAAACTTCTAAATTCGGCGCTTTTTTCGACTCAACACTTGACAGATACGGAGAGTTCTTTATATTTTTTTCTATAGCTTTTGCAGGAAAAAGTGCTCTTTTGGCTTCTTTAAGTTTTGCGGCAATCCTGGGGGCATTCATGACAAGTTATACACGAGCAAGAGCGGAATCTCTCGGAATTGAAATTAAAGAAGGATTTTTTACTCGTGCAGAGCGGATTATTGTTATAATTATTGGTTTAATAATTTTGCCGGATTACCTGATTTATATAATGGCTGTTTTGGCAATAGGAAGTAACATAACAGCTATTCAAAGGATATTAATTGCATACAAACGGCTGGAAAACGGAGGTGATTAATGGATAATAAGGTCAGAGTCGCAATAGTTGGTGTAGGTAATTGCGCTTCTTCATTAGTTCAGGGAGT
>Ga0315543_1001416_pt1 | contig 25972 bp, 25 predicted proteins | sample SalMarSW160210MG_2_FD_203098 | JGI IMG/M metagenome (GOLD analysis project Ga0315543, IMG submission 203098) | Salt marsh sediment microbial communities from the Plum Island Ecosystem LTER, Massachusetts, United States - Salt Marsh Sediment SW1601-210 ... | reverse complement strand
CAAGTGCCGCATGATAGCTGGAACAGCCCTCGATTTGCTGGGTAATCACAGCTAAGGCGCATAAACAGTCCCCGTAGTGAACGCTGGAGCAGCCCTCGATTTGCTGGGTAATCACAGCGCATAATTCGGTCAAGACAACAGAGCGAATGCTGGAGCAGCCCTCGATTTGCTGGGTAATCACAGCTCAATAATTGTAAGGAAATGTCAGGTCAAAATATGAAATCCGCACGACGAGTGGTGAGTCATGGACATTTTTCCCGGAAAAATTGCGGTTTTTCCTTTTATTAAGGGGATTTTTGGGTAAAATACGCTATGAACTATGAAAAGTTCATAGCGGGAATATCGAATACTGAATAACGAATGGGAGAAAGCAAGTTAAAACATAACAAAAACATTCTATATTTAACCCACAAGCCTGCTTGTGGGGATCAGTCGGAGCGGCTGTTTGAAATATGTCAAAATCTATATAATCTGCGAAATCCGCGGTTAAAAAATGCAAAACAAAGCCAATGTTAATATAGGTAATATAGCATAAGCTCTTTAATGACAAGTAAATATAGCAAATCCACGTCAATCTGTGAAATCCGCAGCTAAAAAACAAAGCCAATTTATTCCGTATTGAGTGATGCGTGATGCGTATTGCGTAAAGGAATTTGAAAAAACAAAGCCAATGTTAATATGGGTAATATAGTATAAGCTCTTTTGTGACAAGTAAATATAGCAAATCCACGTCAATCGGTGAAATCTGCGGCTAAAAAACAAAGCCAATTTGTTAGAAAAGTTTGGTACTGTCGAGGATGAATTTGACTGGCCCGTCGTTAATAGCCGAAACGAGTATGTGCTCGCCGAAAACGCCTTTTTCGAGAGTTACACCCTTTACATATCCCGGATGGGATTATGCTTGCAATGGAGAATATTAACAGGCGATAATGGCCGGGAATACTGGAACGATAGTAAAGTTTAATTGGTGTGGTTGTGGTATGCATATTAGTGAATTTCAAAAGATAATCTCGCGGAAATATGAAAAACGAGACAGGGAAAGAGGCATCCCCGGCACTTTTATGTGGTTTGTCGAAGAGGTCGGGGAGCTTGCTACGGCACTTGCCTCGCAGGACCACAAAAACAGGGAGGAGGAATTTGCCGATGTCTTTGCCTGGCTTTGTACACTGGCAAATATCAGCGATATTAATCTTGAAAGAGCCTGCCGGAAGTACACAAGTGGAGAATTAGAAGGTTTTAAGCCCAAATAAAGCAGAATTCTATGTTCGGATGGTTCGGCTGTTTTCGTTAGTCCACGTTTCCTACTTCGTCTGGGTATTGGATTTTCTCTTCCCTGGCTGTTGCCGTTACAGCTCTATAGAAACACCACCCAAGTCCAAAAATCACCAACAGCAATACGACGCTTAAAATCAAATAAGATACGGGGCTTAGATTTTCACTATGGCTTGGTTTTGCCGATTCAATGGATGTATTGCGTGTTAAGCTAATCAGGAACATCGCCATGCAGGCGGCCGTGTTCATTGTGGCGATCATTCCCGCCCACCGGGCAAACCACGAGACCTGTGTTCTTGAGCGATTGTGCCTGTTAAGCAGTTTATTCGCCAGTATTATAGCAAGGATTGCAGGCAATAGTGGCAGGAAAATACTCCATATATTGTGAAAATTATCGCTTACCATACCCCTGAATAAAATGAATACCAGAATTGCAGATACGAGCGTCAGTAACAATATTGCCATTCCCGCCGTGCGCCCTCTGGTCTGGGATTCATCTTCACCAAATAGATACTCTTGTTGTTCCCGGGCACCCTTAAGCCAGCTAAGAGCTATTGCCAGGATTGGAGCTCCTAACATAATAGCTATACCTACGCAATTTGGCAGCAAAAGGTCGCCGTTCTTATCCCGCAGCAATCCGTTTTCTTTTGTGAGGTCTGAGAACAAATTCCAGAAAAAAAGTGTTCCCAGAATGATAGGAATGAATATCCTGATCAGGTGATCCCACCAAAGTCCCAGTTTCCAGTCGCTTCGGTCGTTGGCATGTCTGCGTAAATGGTCGATACGCCACAGCCATCCAAGCAAAATGCATTCAGATAATCCTACAAAACCTATGCCCCATGTTCCATATACGGCATCTACAACAACTCCGAGCCAGTTTAATCCTCCCCTGGTGGTAAAAACGATACCGAAAATTAGGCCTATCAAACTCATAACAATAAGTATGGCCCCGCGTTTCCAGCGTGTTTTATCCACAATAGCCGCCAGGACCGACTCAGTTATTGAAAAAGCCGAGTCCACGCCAAGTGTTACAAGAGTGAAAAAGAAAACAGAACTCCATAATGCTGACCCGGGCAACTGTGCCAAAGCGTAGGGAAATGCTACAAAAGCTAAACCTGGCCCTTCTCCTTCTTTAATTACGTTTTCAACCGCGACAGGATTACCCGCCTGTGCTGTAACATACGACATTCCTCCCAATGTTGCAAAAATAGCAAGGCCTGCGATGAAGCTCGTCGCAAAATCGGCAATTCCGATGACAGCGGCGTTGTTGTTAATATCACTGCGTCTATGAAGGAAACTCGCATAAGTAACCATTACACCGAACGCCAAGCTCAGAGAAAAAAATGCCTGGCCGAATGCGAATTGCCAGGTTGTAGGTTTTATCAACTGCGTCCAGTCGGGATTCAGATAGTATGCCAAACCTTTAATACTGCCCGGTAGTAATAATCCGTTAACTGTCAATATTAATAGCATAAGCCAGGGCAGGGGCACCGTAAGCCATACGATTTTGCCAACTATATTGACACCTTTAAAAATGCACAGATACATAACTATCCAGGTAACGCAAAGCGATATGAAAATATTGCTCCTGATAGCTCCCAAACTGAATCCGTCGGTGTGTTGAAGATATTCGTTATAGAAAAAATCGTGTGCTTTTTCGACACCTGCCAGCCCTTCGCCGGCCCAGGGTAGTTTACCGCCGTTAAATATCCCTTGCACACTGTACCATAAAAAACTAAAACAGTAGGCTAAAATAACCGGATAGAAAGTCACTATAACAAATCCCAGAATTATGCCCCACCATCCGACAAATTCCAGCTTTTTATGGCCTCTGGCGAAAGCGTCGGGCGCCGCTCGCTGGGTGAAATGCCCAAGGCTGAACTCCAGAATCAATATGGGTACCCCTACCACAAATATTGCAAAAATATAAGGTATGAGAAATGCAGCTCCCCCGTTATCGTAAAGTTTATATGGGAAACCCCAAAGGTTACCCAGGCCGACAGCCGAGCCGATCGCCGCCAGAACAAAACCACCACGCGTTCCCCAGCTCTCTCTTTGTTCTTCAAGTAGCTCAGTCATCGTTGCTTGATTTTTTTTCTTCCTTAAGGACGCTTGCTTTCTTGCGATCCTTCGATTTTTTGCCTTTTTCTTCCTGTATTTCCGGACTTTTATTGTCTATCCCGAGCAATTCCAGAGTATTACGCTCGATGACGTTGCGAATATTGCCTCGGGGAACTGTCGGTAGATTCGTATCGGCAAGAAGCATATTAAATCCAAGCAGCGTTTCTATGCACTGTCCGGCGTTACCTGATGGGAATCCGCTGCCGAACAATAATTTATCCATCACGCCGTATTCGTGTGCGGCTACTACCGTATTATATGTTTGCCAGATGTTTTTCGGTCTTATCGTCAAATCCGCATAAACATTTTTATGTTTGGCCAACATTGACAATGTCTGTTCAATAAACGGTAATCCCATATTTGCAATGATTATTTTTAAGGCGGGGAATTCCCTTGCAATCTCGTCCAATAGATAAGGCTGAGTGTAATCCAGAATCGCGGCGGCTTTGAGAGGTGCTCCGCTGTTATGAAAAAAAACGGGAAGACGGAGTTCTTGTGCCGACTCGTAGAATTTCATTGCCCTGCTGTGGGCGGGGTGCATGTTACAGGCCGAACAATAAAGAACAATTCCCCTGAGTCCTAATTTATCTTTGATAGACTCCAGATAATTGACATTAACTTTGTTGTCCATGGGATCCAGGACAGCAAAGCCGACCATCTTTGTTTTATGTTTACCGACGTACCTGGCTAATTTTTTATTAATCTCTTCGCTCGGCCCGTCTAAGGTGGATAATACTATACACATATCCACAGTTTCGACCGCAGTCAAATGCTCCGATTCCGCACTGTCACCGCCTGCAAAATCTATATGTGTATGACAGTCAACTATCATATCGCGGCACTTTCAATTTATATTGGTTCACGATAAGCGCTAATCAATAATATATTAAGCTGCCCTCGTCAAGTAATAATTATTTCAGCTTTTACTACTGATTTTGGAACGTTCGTTTCAAAATTATAGTCTGTAAACCGGTCGTTACGACCATATATTCCATTACATGCCGGAAAAATCCTATAGGTCAATTCCGATAATATGTGACGTTTCTTTGCGATCCATGAAAGAGTGGTTGGGAGATTCGATATCGTGCCTCAAAACTTATTTTTCCTTGCTTGACTTGGAGGCTCGGCGATTATAATATGACACGCAATTGGTTAAACTGTTATGGTATAAGGAAAAAGGTATATTTCGCAGGTTAAAGCCGATATTTTCTTAGCAGAAATAATCGAGGATTTAGTCATTTTATTTTTGATTTTTCTGTCTTACTGTGCGTCTTAATATTAGAATCGGCCGGTTAAAACCGGGGATTTTTATTGCTGTTTTAGTGGATTTGGTTATATATCTATAAGCTTGGGTTAGGGAATATGGATTGTCCCGTTTGTAAAGATAGTGCGATGATTACCCTCGAGCTTGATGAGGTTGAGATCGATTACTGTACGGTTTGCAACGGTATATGGCTCGATGCCGGCGAGCTCGAGCTTCTGCTTGGAGAACCTCAAAAGGCCCGTAAGCTGCTTAGTTCTTTTAAAGTTGATAATAGTTCCATGGAAAAAAGCCGCAAATGTCCGATCTGTGATAAAAAAATGCAGAAAGTTGTCGTAGGTTCTTCCAAGCCGGTTCTGCTTATCGATAAATGCAGTAAGGGAGACGGCCTGTGGTTCGACAAAGGTGAATTGCAGGATATTTTTGACAGAGCACAACTGGACAAGGATAATAAGATTCAGCAATTATTGACTAATATGTTCAGTTACGATTGAAATTCAATGAAAGGAGAAAATTATGGATTGGTGGAACTATGCATTAATTGGTGTCGCAGTACTTATTATTGTCATTGCGGTAATAATGAAGAAGAGGTCCTAATAGAATAAAACCAGTAAATAACCTTCAATAGAGGAGAAAGCCTATGTCGGGATCTATTCTTATAGTTTTAGTTTTGGTTCTGCTTGTTCCTGTTCTGCTCATTCTTTTTGTGATCGGAATATACAATGCTCTGGTTCGATTACGCAACCAGGTCAATAATGCCTGGTCGCAGATTGACGTTCAGCTCAAGCGCAGACATGATTTGATTCCCAACCTGGTCGAGACCGCCAAGGGCTATATGAAGCACGAACGCGGGACTTTCGAGGCCATAACACAGGCAAGAAGTCAGGCTATGGGTGCCAAAACTGTTGCCGATTCTTCAAAGGCCGAAGGAGCCCTCGGAGAGGCATTGAGCAAGTTCATGCTGGTCGTTGAGAATTATCCTGACTTGAAGGCAAATCAGAATTTTCTCGCAGTTCAGGAAGAGCTCAGCAGCACTGAGAACAAGATAGCCTTCTCCAGGCAGAGCTATAACGACCAGGTTTTGGCTTTCAATAACAAGATTCAGATGTTCCCGTCGAACATTGTTGCCGGCATGTTCAGTTTCGGTAAGCGTGACTTCTTCGAAATCGAAGTTGAAGCCGAGCGGGAAGTGCCAAAAGTCAGTTTTTAGTTTTTTCCCGTTTTTGTATCGAGTTATCAGTAACTGCAAAACAACATAAACTCGATATAGGTAGAATCGTGGAACTAAAACTATAAACTTTAAATCTGAAGACTTGTTTTATGTGGGAACTGATTAGAGCCAATAAGAGAAGCTCCATCGTACTGATGGTTATGATGGCTTTTGTGCTGCTGATTCTGGGCTTTGTGATTGGTTTTGCCGTCACTAAAAGTCCGGCGGGCGGTTTTGTCGGCCTGATGATTGCCACTGTTATGTGGATTGTGCTGACATTGATCAGTTTTTCGAGTGGCGACCAAATTCTTTTGGCTGCGAGCAGAGCGAAACTCGTTACCCATGATGTGCACCCGCAGTTGTTTAATGTCGTCGAAGAAATGAAAATCGCCTCCGCCCTTCCGGCAATGCCCAAAATTTACATCATAAACGATCCCGCTCCCAATGCGTTTGCCACCGGCCGCAGCCCGGAAACGGCATCGGTTGCAGTTACCGCAGGCCTTCTGGCTCGACTGAACCGTGATGAGCTCCAGGGCGTCATCGCACATGAAATAAGTCACATTGTCAACCGTGACATTCTTTTCGTTACTCTTGCCGGTATAATGCTCGGCTCGATCGTCCTGCTTTCCCAGGTATTTCTTCGAGGTATGTTTTATAGTTCGCTCGGCGGTTCTCGCCGAAGATATTCGGGTGGCGGAAAAGGCGGCGGCGAGGCCCAGATTGTTATAATGATTATCGCAATCGTTGTCGCAATCCTGGCTCCCATTATGGCCTATCTTTTATACTTTGCATTGTCCAGAAGACGTGAGTACCTCGCCGATGCCGGCGCTGCCAGATTGACACGCTATCCGGAAGGGCTTGCCAGCGCTTTGGAGAAAATTTCCAGCGATCCGGCCCCGCAGCTGGCATCTGTCAACAAAGTAACGGCACCTATGTATATTGTCAATCCGTTCAAGAGGAAGGGACAGATGAAACTGTCCGACCTGACCAGCACACATCCGCCGATATCCGAGAGAATCAGGATTTTACGAAATTTGACTCATGGCGTTTCTTTCAGGGATTATTCGGATGCTTATTGCAATGTAACACATGCCAAACCAATTGTTCCTCCTTCCGCTATGACGAAAGAAGAAATCGGGTTGCGGCAGCCCAAAGCCGGAGAAGAAAAGGAGCAGCGTCTTCAGTCACAGATGCGACAGGTCGGTGACATTATGCGTAAAGTCAACAAGTTTGCTTTCATTACCTGTGCCTGCGGTCTGAATTTAAAAATACCCCCTAACTTCAAAGGTAATAAAGTTGAGTGTCCCCGCTGCCATAAAAGTCACGACATTCCCCGAAAATAAGAGGTCGCTCAGAAAAGGAACAGTTCCAATTCCGGCAATCGGCTATTCCAACTCGATTGTCTGGCCGGGGCTTAATATCTTCACCTCGCACGAGGCCTTTTTTTCAAATTCTTCGGCATCTTTTCGACCACCCACAATGTCACCCCAGTGGTAGGGTATCGCTATTTTGGGATTTATATGTTCGGTTGCCTCGGCGGCCTCCGCGGCGTTCATGGTATATGTTCCGCCGACAGGCAGCAGCGCCACGGAAATATTGTCGATAGTTTTCATTTCATCTGTTAAATCCGTGTCACCGGCGTAATAAATTCGCTCGGAATCTATCTGGATGATAAAACCCAGCCATTGATTTGACTTCGGGTGGAACTGTTTCCCGGGATTATATGCTGCTATACCATGTACTACGACGCCGTTAATATCTTTTGTTGAACCGGGCAGGATTTGCTCTCCTGCGCCATGCTGGGCGATTACATCGGCCGGTGCGATGAGTTTGGTATTTGCGCTGCTGACCCTGGCAATGTCCTCCGAAGAATAATGGTCGTAGTGGCTGTGGCTGACGAGCACTACCGTTGCATCGTGTGCTGTATTCTTGATTTTCCATGGGTCGATATATATGACCTCATCCTTGTGAGAAATCTTAAAACTGGCATGACCCAGCCATTGTATTGTAATGCTCATGGCAGCCTCCTTTACGTGTCTATTTTCTGTTTCTGTTCTTTATATCTCCGGCATTTGTGCCGCGGGTTTGTATTTTCGGCATCCGCAATTAATCATCACCGGAACTATTGGACAAATGAATAACACATAACTGCGCATTTTTACTCCACACGAATGATTTTCCGAAAGACAGGGAAATAACCCTCGGATTGTATTTACACTAATGTGCGAAAGACGTGTTGTCAATAGATTGAAATTAAATTTTAGACTTCGCACGTTTTGCGCAAAGTCTTAAAGAAGCGGGACAAGCTCAGGCTTGTCCCGCTTGGAAGAGCTCTGAGAATCTCGGGAAAAATATGCAGGATTTACAGCCTGGTTTTAAGGCAATCCTTCATAAAGCAGCAGTCGATATTGGGACAATATCCGTTCGACCATCCGTAACACTGTGTGTTTCCCTCTGCCGCTTGAATGGCATGAATAAGATCTGTTTTCTTCATATTTCCGGGATTTATGCCGAGTGCTTTGGCCTTCATTTTTATCTCGGGCATCTTCATGCCTTTATCTGCGATTTTCGTTGCAGGCATCTCTATTATCTCCTTTTAACTGTTCAAGGCGGTTTTTTAACCCGCTGTATTACTTTGTCAAATTCAATTGGAATCCGAACAATATATTCGACTATTATATTTTCGATTAAATCGGCAAAGTCCCTCAGTAAAAACATACGGAAAGTATAATTTTTTTTATTTTGCTGTGGGGTCTTAATAAATATGTCGGTCTTAAATCTATTATAATCTGTTTTATCGGGTTTTTTCGCATATACATTTTCTTTGTATCGAATATGTTTATTACTTCGGAATAAATAGTGAATATACGAGTGTTTGACAGGGAAGTATCAACAGGTTAGATTTACAAAAAACCTTGTTGAAGGCGTAGAATTATATGAAAACAAAGGTATGCATCATCGGAGCGGGACCGGCCGGCTTGATGGCGGCGATTTTCTCCGCCGATTCGGGAGCCGATACCATCGTAATCGAGGCAAATTCGAGTCCCGGACGAAAACTGCTTCTAACGGGAGGAGGTCGATGTAATTTGACACACGAAGCCGAACCGCGGGAGCTTGTTCGTAAATTCGACGATAGGGGAAGATTCTTGAGTTTCTGTCTTTATGAATTTTCACCGCGCAACGTGCGGGAATTTTTTGCCGGTCTTGGTGTGCCGACAAAGATTGAAATAGACGGCTGCGTCTTTCCTGCTACTGATAGTGCTGCCGATGTAAGGGATGTTCTTTTTAAAAGGGCAAAAAACCTCGGCGTGAAATTTTTGTTCGGTAAATGTGTCAATGGTATTACAAAAGGAGATGGGATGTTTATCGTTCTTGCCGGAACGGAACGCATCTGTACCGAAAGGCTTATTATCGCTACCGGTGGCCTTTCATGGCCGAGGACAGGCTGCACAGGGGATGGCTATCGGTTTGCACGGCAATTCGGACATCGTATTATTGAAACTAAAGCAGCATTAGTCCCGCTCGTAACTCTCGAAACCTGGCCGGGGCGACTTGCGGGAACCGCATTGGAAAATGTCCGGATTACGACGCGTCTCAATAACAGGAAAATTACTGCCGAAGGGACGCTGGTTTTTACCGATGACGGTTTGGGCGGCTCTGCGGCACAGGATATAAGCCGATACCTGACCGACTATCTGCCTGCTAAAGATAAACCGATCGAAATCGTGCTGGATATGGACCGGCGTTTTGAACAGGCGGAGCTTGAGAGCCGTATTATCGAATGTATCGGGGTGAATCCCAAAAAGAAAGTGGTTAATATTTTAGCGGGATTCCTGCCGAAGCGCCTTTCGACTCTTGTGTGTGAGCTTTCCGGTTGTGACGAGCAGCTTCCGGCCGGGGAGTTGAAAAAAGATATGCGTAAAAAGCTGGTTAAACTCGTCAAGGCTTTGCCGCTTTCAATTGTTCGTACCGGGCCGATTGCCGAGGCGACAGTGACTCGCGGCGGTATTGATGTTGCTGAGATTGATCCGGAAACGATGGAATCTAAAATATGTCCCGGTTTATTTTTTGCCGGCGAAGTTATCGATGTCGATGGTCCCTGTGGCGGATACAACCTCCAGATATGCTGGTCAACCGGCGCTCTTGCCGGCTCCTCCGCCGCAGAAAAAATATAAAAATCTGGTATTATTTTTAATATGAATGATACTTTTAAGGAATAAATTTGAAGGGAATATAAAATGAAAAATCTAAGTTTGATTTTATTCGCCGTATCGCTTTGCGTATCCGGCTGCACTTCAGGATACAGGGTGCATGTAAACGGATTTTCCGAAATCGACCAGATCAAACAAAAGTCATCGTTTTATGTCTCTGTGGACCCGAATTCCGAGAATCCCATCTTTAACAAAGAAATCAAAGCAAGGATAGAGGAGCTTCTGAAGTGGTATGAATATGTCCCGGCTGCGGACCTTAACAAATCCGACTATCGGCTTACTTTCCAGGCGTCAATGGATTCGCATCAAACATCAGGTTTTACGCCGTTCTATCGTCCGTATATGGGTTTTCACGGTGAGTATTGGAGTGGTTATCATTTCGGTTACACGACTTATGTTCCCTATTACGATACGTATTACGACCAGCGGCTCGGAATTAAAGTTTTTGCCCGCGATCCCAACACCGCCCTGGCCGGGGAAAAAGTTGTCTGGGTCGGCGAAGCGATGATAAGCACGAGCGGCGAAGATTTTCGCAGGACTATAAATTATTTATTGGTCGGATGCTTTCAGTATTTCGGCGCTGATACATCCAGACAAAGGAGCCTGATTGTCACCGAAAAAGATCCCAGAATTATCCGCATCGAATCCCTAAAATAGTTTTTTTACGATGTGATCCCTTGTATGGTAATCACAAAGATAGTGTAATTAATTATTGGTTTTACACTGCATACACATTTATTGTGATTTCAGTTTTTTAAGATTTTCGTTGTTATCTTGGTGGTTTTATGTTAACATTTAATGATTAGGTTAACATGGGTTAATATATAACCATTGAGTTAACAGATATATTGAATTATAAGCGTTTGGTATGCAATAGGTTACAAATATAGAAAGATGTTTAGTCATGAAGAAAAATGATTATATTACTATCCCACAACTGGCCAATGTGTTGGGCATAAGTAGAATCGCTGTCTATAACAAGGTCAGGAAGGGGCAAATTAAGGCGGTAAAGATCGGGAGAACTTTCGCAATTCCCCAAAGCCAAATAAGCGAAATAATGGGCCGTAAACTTAGCGAGAAAGATAAAAAGGAAATTGATCTCGCTGTGGAAAAAACAGTTAGAGAATATGGTAGCGTACTGAAATTATTAGGTTCATAGTAGTGAAGATTTTAACAATTAAAGAGGTGGAGTATATCGCTTTCCAGTTAGCCAGAGAAATGTTGGCCTTTGATGAACCAATTCCAGATTTCTCCAGCCGATTTCCAAATGTTCTTGAAAGTTGCTTAGCAACACCCTTTCAGAAGTTTGCCAAAAAGTCTCTCTATTCGACGCTTATCGCCAAGGCGGCGATACTTTTTTATCTTCTCATTAAAAATCATCCATTTCAAAACGGCAATAAGCGCATTGCTATGACAACTTTGTTCGTGTTTCTATACAGGAACGGCAAGTGGCTCAAGGTTGATACTCAGGAGTTGTATAACTTCACGATTTGGGTTGCCCAAAGCCCTCGAACAGTAAAAGACGAAACCGTTAAAGCCATAGAGAAATTCCTTAAAGCACATCTGGTGAAGTTAGAAAAATAAGATGCTTCTCCATAAAGGGAAGTAAATTAACCATAACTTCCTATATTTTTCAAAGATAAGTTGACTAATGATCCTTATTATTTTTAAGGTTGTTTGTAATATTGCATAGCCTCGGGGAGGAGACTTTTTATATTTTGGATTCTGGTTTCGTTGGCGGGGTGTGTGCTCAGGATTTCCCAAGGTTGTGAGCCTTTGTTTGCCTCGGTCATTCTCTGCCAGAAAGTCACTGCCTCGTGCGGGTCGTATCCGGCCATCGCCATAAAAATTAAACCGAGATGGTCCGCCTCGCTTTCGTGGACTCTGCTATACGGCAGCAATATTCCGACCTGTGAGCCTATGCCATATGAGGTCATAAAAAGATTCCTGGTTTGTTCGGGGCGTTCTTCGAGTGCCTTCGATAAGGCCATACTGCCCATATCGACAATAAGACCCTGCGTCATCCTTTCTGCGCCGTGCTTGGCGAATGCGTGTGCGATCTCATGGCCCACGACAACAGCCAGGCCCGCTTCTGTCTGGGTCACCGGCAAAAGACCGGTATAGACAACGACTTTGCCGCCCGGCATGCACCAGGCGTTGACGTTCGGGTCTTCGACGAGATTAAATTCCCATTCGTAGCCCACGAGCCGGTCTTCTATGCAGTTGTCCGTGCAATACTTTTCGACGGCCTGTTGAATTCTGCTGCCGACGCGTTTGACCATTTGTGTTTGCTCGACGTTCGTACTTAGCTTGTTCTGGGAGAGGAATTCGCCGTAGTTTTGGAAGCTCATCGAATTCATCATCGAATCGGGGACAAGATTGAGCTGTTTCCTGCCGGTTATTTCGACCTGCGAGCAGCCGAACAGAATCAATAAAAGTCCCAGCAGGACAAATATTTTTGATTTCAGGATTGTTTTCATGGCTTTTCCCCTTTATTGATAAAATCATTTTTTGTATTCAATAACAACACATAACGGGATGCTTTTAATGATTTCCCGCATTTGAAATTATATATATTAGAACAAACTAATCAATCAGTATCAATCCGTAAAAGTTGGGGCACTGCTTCGTGGTTTTAACGACCTCGATGGGAAGGCCGGCCTTTTTCACTGTGGAAAAGACATCGATTCCGCACGCTTCCATCGACGGCCGGGCACGCCTCGAGTGCCGGCACCAAAGTTCATCCACCTTGCATGTTTTACAGAAATCGCATGACCCGGCCCCGAGTGCGAAAACCTTCCAGGCACCCCGAAGAAAGATTTCCCGTTCAAGCTTGGCTACCGTGGCTTTTACGTGGGCCTCCGGCGTAAAATGTATCAGGATAGCTCTGGTGTACGAATCCAGCACTTCACGCATCTGCTGCGGCGTCGGTGTATATGGTGGGCAAACCAAGCACTGACCATAACCTTCACATCCGAACCGGCACTTCAATCGCACCCATGCGGCAGTTTCCACATCCGACGGCGAGATTATACAGACGTCCCTGATGTTGGCTTTTTGTTTAACGGCTTTGCATAAATCGCTGTCGGATATTTTTGACTTTTGTATAGGCTTTTTAGCTTTACGTTTCATCGATTTGTTGTTTTATTTGATTCAATAAATTTATCGCATCTATCGGTGTTAGCTTGTTGACATCTGTTGATGCGAGTTTATCTAAAATGCTTTTATGTTTCTGGACGAAAAGAGTATTTTTGTCCGGCTCTTTTGTTTTATGTCGGGATAAATGTTCGCCGGTGGCTTCTCTCTGGAAAGTGCTTTCAAGCTCTTCCAGGATTTCTTTGCTGCGTTCCAGGATCGATTTCGGAACGCCGGCTAATTTTGCGACGTGAATGCCGTAGCTTTTATCGGTTCCGCCTGGTATGATTTTGTGTAAAAAGACCACCTCGTCCATCCACTCGCGGACGGCCACGTTACAGTTCTTGATATTGGAAAACAGCTCGGCTAATTCGGTCAACTCGTGATAATGTGTGGCGAAAAGCGTGCGGCATTTTATTTTGTTCGCGATATGCTCGGTTATCGCCCAGGCAAGTGACAGCCCGTCGTAAGTGCTTGTACCGCGTCCGACTTCGTCGAGAATTACAAGAGATTTGTCGGTTGCGTTGTTGATAATATTGGCGGTTTCGGTCATTTCTACCATGAAGGTTGACTGGCCCCGGACCAGCTCGTCGGAGGCACCCACGCGGGTGAAAATCCTATCGACCAGACCAATTTCGGCATTTTTCGCCGGTATGAACGAACCTGTCTGTGCCATTAAAACCATCAGGGCGACCTGCCTGATATAAGTGCTTTTGCCGCTCATATTCGGGCCGGTGATAACAAGAATTTCGCCGGCGCCGTTGCCCAGTTCGGCGTCGTTCGGGACAAACTCCGGCCCAAGTGTTTCAGCCAACACCGGATGTTTTCCTTCGTGGATAATCAGCCGGCCGTCGTCGGATATTTTTGGGCGGGTGTAATTTCGCCGCTTGGCTAAATACGCCATCGCCATAAGACAATCACATTGTGCGATGGTCTGGGCAAGCTCTTGCAGGCGGCTGATGTATTGTGTGCACTGTCGGCGGAGCTGGTCGTAAAGCTGCTGCTCTAATTCTATTGCTTTTTCCTCGGCGCTGAGGGCCTGCGTCTCATACTCTTTTAATTCCTCGGTGATATATCGTTCGGCGTTTTTTATTGTCTGCTTGCGGATATAATCGGCGGGGACTTTATCGGCCGATGAATGGTTGACTTCGATATAGTAGCCGAAGACTTTGTTGAATCCGATTTTCAGATTTGCAATGCCGGTCCGCTCGATTTGATTTTTCTGGAAGTTTTTAAGCCATGTCCGACCGTCTTTGGAAATCGACCGCAGCCGGTCAAGCTCTTCGGAAAAGCCTGTCCGTATCACGCCGCCGTCGCGTAGGTGCGAGGGCGGCTCCGGCTCAATTGCGGCTTCGAGTAAATCCGCCAATTCGTTCATGCTATCGCACTGACCGGACAAATGCACAAATAAATCACATCGAAATTGTCCCAGAACCTTTCGCAAGTGGGGTATTTGCCGCAGCGTCCCTGCAAGGGAGACTAAATCACGGGGAGTCGCCCTGAACGTACTTATACGGGCGGCAATTCGCTCGGTGTCGGATATGTTTGCCAGAAGTCTGCGAACCTCCGTCAGTTCGGTCTCGGAATCTTTCACTTCTTCGATGGCATCCTGACGTTGTTCGATGGCCTTGATATCGCACAGCGGCATGCACAGCCAGTTCCGGAACAACCGGCCCCCCATACCGGTGATGGTTTCATCGAGGCTGTCCAGAAGCGAGCCTTTGCTGCTTTCCGTGCGAATGGTCTGCATGATTTCCAGGCTGCGTAAGGAGGCCGGGTCGATTTGCAAATAGTCCCGGCGGTCGATTTTTTTCAAATTCCGGATGTGGCCGAGCGTGGTTTTCTGAGTTTCGTTGAGATATTCGATAATAGCCCCGGCCGGAGCGATCAATACATCGTCATCGTCGGATATGCCGAAGCCTTCGAGAGTGGCCGTGCCGAAGTGCTTCAACAAACGCTGCCTTGCCTGGTAGGGATCGAAATACCAGGCGGGACGTTCGGTTATGATAGCTTTGGTTAGTTGTGTGATGTCCCTTATTAGTTTTTTTGTCTCGGCCTCGAATAATTCTCCGCGTCTGTCGGCGAGCAGGCACTCGGCCGGAGACAGTCGCAACAGTTCGTCGACTAGTTTTTCCTCCGATAATTGCTGGATGAAAAAATGACCGGTGGAAATATCCACCCAACTGATGGCGGCACGGCTTCTTGTCCCTAAGCTGACTGCACAAAGGAAATTATCTTCTTTGGAATTCAATAAAATATCGTCGGTCAATGTTCCGGGGGTGACGATTCGCACAACGTCACGTTTGACGACGCCCTTTGCCGTTTTCGGGTCTTCCACCTGCTCGCAGACGGCGACTTTATAGCCGGCCTGCAGCATTTTTTTCAGGTATCCTTCGACTGCGTGATACGGCACTCCGGCCAACGGGATGGGATTAGCGCCTTTGTTCCGGCTGGTCAGCGTCAGGCCAAGGACCTTCGAGCATGTTTTTGCGTCTTCGTAAAAGGTCTCGTAGAAATCGCCCATGCGAAAAAACAAAATACAGTCCGGATGCAGTTGCTTGAATTTGTGAAACTGCTTCATCGCAGGCGTCAAATTTTGATTGGTTGGGGTCATGGATATGATTATACATAAACTCGGCCGTTTAACAACTCTGTTATGATAGAAGCGGCCTGCTCTTTCGATTTGATGGTTGTAAGTTGTCTGATGAGATTAACTTGGCGGTCTGTGAAGCAAACGGCGTTTTGTAGATCGAACTCGGCCGTCCCGGTTGTTTGCAGGATTTTCTCTGTTAGCTTGTCGATTCCATCACTGGTTTTGGCGCTTATTTTTACCGTGTTCGATAAAAAGTCCGGCAGTTTGTCTGTGTCGAATTTTGCCGGCAGGTCGCATTTATTGAGAATAGTTATGGTTTTTTTATTGGCGAATTTTTGAATGAATTGGTCGTCAAGTTTCTCGCTTTGGCTGCTGTCAAGCACCAGCAGAACCAAATCCGCCTGCTCGAGTGTTTCAAGGGCTTTTTTCCGGGCGGCTTTTTCGATATTACCCGGAGCGTCCGGCGGTTTTTCATCCAGACCCGCCGTATCTGTCAATTCCAGTGACACTGAATCGATTAGGCATTCGGCTGTGACCCAGTCGCGAGTTGTGCCGCTAATCTCGGTAACTATCGATTTTTGCCGACCGGCCAGACAATTTAGCAGTGAGCTTTTGCCGCTGTTGGGTGGGCCTGTCAGGACGGCTTTGCAGCCATAAATAATAAGTTTTGCAGTCCGGCTTTTCTGTATTATTCGGCTTGCTTCGGCTTTAATCTTATCAGGATAAATGTCGTCTAAGTTCTCCAGCCAGCCTTTGGCTATCTTACTTAAACCGGAATCGATTTGGTTTAATATAATTTTTGTGCCCTGGAGTGTTTTTGCCTTTGGCTGGGCAAGCTTTGCTTCGAGTGCGATTGTGCCGGTTTTTTCCTTTGCCGAGAAGATTTTTATCAAAAGCTGCTCGGCGGTCAGGATTCGAACGCCGTTTCGCCGTAGCAGTTGCATAATCATTTCAACGAGAAGCGGATTGCCGTGACAGTTGATGGCGAAAGTCCGGGGCTGCTCGCAGCCGATTGTCACTTGGTCGATTTTTTTATAGCCGTCGTGAATTGTTCCGAGCAGGATTTTGCCGGTCTCGAATTTTGCCGGTTTTTTCCCCGCCGGCTGGAATATCTTTTTAAATAAGTCCTCTGACGAATCGCCGAATAGCTGAATCGTCGATATCGCGCCGGTTCCTTTACCTGTCATTACTGCTGAGTAACAATCCATAACGATTCTCATATTAGACCGGATGTTGACCAAACAACGATTTCAATTTTTGCTCAATACCTTTTGCAAACTGGTAGAAAGGTTTATTCAAGAATATGGCTGGTGCATTGAAAATCCAGTTTAAAAATGAGCTGTTAAGGCAAAGCCGGATAATTGAGCCGTAACCGAGGGTTTTATCCGTCAGCAACAGAAGGGCAGTAAATACGACGGGAAGCAAACATGCGAAAAGAAGGATGATTCTTTTGGTTTTTGTGATGTTTGATTGGAAGAATGAGATAAATCCAAGAAATAAACCTGATTGACCGGATGAAATAATCAGACTAATCAATAAAAGTTCCCGGTCAAATTTTAAAGTTTCATGCTGGATTGGCTCTAGATGCGAAAAAGATGTAAAAAAATCCCTGCCAAATGAAAACGGAAGTGACCAGCAAAATAGAATTATGCAGATAAGGAGAACGTCAGCAATTTTCCTGAACGTCACCTTGTGCCTAATAAAAAAATTACCGGTTTTCGAAAAGGAAGCAGGAGTTTTCTTACGAACCAAATACACAATAACAGCGATAGGTATGGCATTTGCGAACCAAAACCATTTTTCGTAGAAGATTTCGGGTATCGTTAATGCCGGCATTTTTTTCCTAAAGGGCTTCTTTTTTTGCTTGGATATATTTCTTATAGGCCAAAAAGACACCTTTAATGACAAGGTGAGGGACATAGTTATCTATAAATTCGCAGTCGGTGTGTATTGTCTTTGCACCTGAGCCGGTGATAATCGTTTGCGGCCACGTGCCGATTTCTTCCGCGTAGCGTCTGATAACTTCCTGCAGTGCTCCCACGATAGAATAATACAGGCCGCAGTTTATGGCCTCGGCGGTATTTCTGCCGTAAGGGGCTTTGGGCTTGGTGACTTTGATATTCGGCAGTTGGGCGGTATTGTATTTTAGTGCATTTGCGCTGATTTCGAAGCCGGGGCAAATAACGCCGCCGAGGAAAACGCCGTGTTCATCGACAAGGTCGATAGTAACTGCCGTTCCGAAATCGGCAACCACAACCGCATCTTCGACGACATCGAACGCGGCCGCCGCAGAGACCACCCGGTCGGTGCCGACTTTGTCCAGCTCATCGACCCGGAGCGTCATCGGCAGCGGGATCTCTTTGCCTATGATATAAACTTTTTCACCTAAATCATCTTTTACTATCTTCTGGACGAGCTTTGTCCAGGCAGGTTTGACGCTGCTGACGACGATGACGCCGTTGCGTTTTTTTTCTTTGGAGCCTTCTGCAACCGGCACTTTTTGCCATACCGATTTCAGGCAGCTTGTCAGTTTTGTTTTGGCATTGCCCGGGATGGATTTAACAAACTGCTCCTTATCGTCGAGATAAAGCCCGATGCCGATATTCGTATTGCCGATATCTATTGCAATTACATTCATAATGTGTCTCTTGTAATTCTCCCTTGTGGGATGGCTTTCGCCATTGATTCTTTACTGTTATTATGTACTCTATTCTATTGCCAATGTCAATCCGAACTAATACCGGGAAAAATGCTGAAAAATTTATAGATTCCGGTGGACAAATTGCTCACTTCGGTCACTTATGTATATAGAATACGTCAGAACCAGAGGGCCTCGATTTGACAATACCAAGCGATAAAGTATTGATTCATTCGGTTTTTACCGGCGAAAAGGAAGCTTTTGGAGAGTTGTACGACCGTTACGCTCCGTTGATAAGGGCGGTTTGCTATGATAAAACCGGTAATATCGCTGATGCCCAGGACCTTGCGCAGGATGTTTTCCTGCGGGCGTATGAAAGATTGGGCCGATTGAGTGAGCCGGATAAATTCGGCAGGTGGCTTATCGGAATTGCCCGGCTTCGCTGCAAGGAATGGCGGCGGCAAAAACACCGTAGCCAAGAAAAATGTGTCGAACCGACAAACGCCGACTCGTATATCCATGAGACCTCGAATGATGGTCATATAGAAAAGCTTCGGGAAATGATAACAAAACTTCCGGAAAAAGAGAGGTTGGCTTTGCATGTATTCTATCTTCTGGACGGCTCAGCCGATGAAGCTTGTAAGATAATGAAACTGTCGAGGTCGGGCTTTTATCGCGTACTCGAAAGGGCACGAAAACGTCTGGGAAATTATTTAGTTCGAGAACGGGAGGTAATCCGATGAAAACTCCGTTGGATAGCGGTTTCGATAAAGCGTATAAAGTTTTTCATAAAGACCACAATCATCTTCGGGAAGATTTAATGAATTCGTTACCTGCCGACTCCGGCCCGTGCAGGCAAAATGTATTGATTAATCTTGCTCGGATATTTTTCGGAGGTTCCACTGTGAAAATCAGAATGACAAAAGTGGCCGGGGCGGCGGCTGTTATTATTGCCGTAATAGCGGGTATCAGGGCTTTTAACGGAACTTCAGCCTGGGCGGAAGTTATCGAGGCATTCAATAATGCGGACAATATACATATTATAACGAAATTTACCCGTCCCGGTAGTCAGATCTGGGAGGTCCGGTCATGGTTAAAAAACAGGACGATGCTGCGTCAAGAGTCTCCCAGGGAAATTACTATCGACGATGGTGAGAACCGCCTTACCCTGAACCGTGAAGAGATGACCGCACAGTTGAGCGATTCCGTGTCACCTTTCGAGGACTACATGGAGAGCGGCAATTTCGAGATTATCCTTTTATTCAGAGGTAAAGAAACACCTTTTAAGGCAACTGAACTGCCTGATGAACGTACTGATATTCAACGGGTCTTTGAGATAACTTATCGTGACGTTTGGACCGGCAAGGCATGGGTTGATGCGAAAAGCAATCTTCCGTTGCGCATCACGGCAACTTATAACGAGGAATTCAGAGATCGGGTGCTGGATATGGAAGTGACGTATGACTACGAGCCGATTCCAATGGAAGTGTTCAATCTGAATGTGCCGTCTGATTATAAACAATTGCCGAGATTACAGACCCGTTTTTTCAGCGGCAGAGTAATTGACGAAAAAGGCAAGCCTGTTGCCGATGCTGAAATTGTCACCTCAGATGAGGACATAAGGGGCAAAACGAATGAAAAAGGCGAGTTCACCATAAAACTGCATCCGGGACCGGGAAGAACCGTACATGGATTTCCGATGATTATCCGGGCTGTTGAAAGTGGCGATCCGAATCGCGTTGCATGGACACTGCTTCGGAATCCGAGGCATGAATTACGGCCCCTGTTCAGACCGGATGATGGTAAGACAAAACTCGAACAGGGTGGTGACGTTGATATTCAATTGGTGGATAGCGGGAAACTACGCGAGTTTATTCAAGGCAATCCCGGCAGGATTATCTTTAAAAGTGACAAAGACAAATATCCGAGTGAGGTAAAAGATATCGAGCTTAAAATGCAGCCGGCCAGTGTCATAACCGGAAGAATTACCGACCGGCAGGGACAACCCATAATGAATGCTGTGATTAAGCTCGAGTATATGAATGTGGTGGTCGGCGAAAATGAAATAGATATCAGGAGTTTGGGCAAAACGAATAAGGAAAAAGAAATTTTGTCGGCCCTTGATGACGACGGACTTTGGCGAAGGACTTTTGCAGTTACGGACAGTAATGGTAATTACAAGCTGTGTAATCTGCCCGATATATGGTCCGAAGTTCGATTGGAAGCTCAGGCGGAGGGATTCGTAACCGAGGCTAAAAGGTTTTTCCGTCAGGAAGACTGCAGTTTCACTCTGCTAAGAGCGGATACGATTATTCGTGGTACTGTGATTGACAATCTCGGCGAGCCGCTTGTCGGCCGCGAGGTCGAGTTCGATATAGAGTCGGATGAAGTCGGGGACGTAGATATGGAGGAGGTTTTCACGGATTCGCAGGGAAGGTTCGAGCTGGCAGGAGTACCGGCGGTTGATGACCTTGTGCTGGAAATCCGGACAGATGAAAAACCGCGTGACTGGGATGAGAATGAGATGACACGCGGGAGAAAGTTTATCTATTATCTTATGATCGAAGAACCTGTCAAATTCGAGCCGGGCAAAAGAGAATACTTTGTTGAGATTGTTCCGCACAGGCCGGATATCACACTCGAAATCGAAGTCAAAGATTCAAAGGGCAAACCGTTGGTCGGTGTCCCGACCGGTGTGTGCAGCCCGGGTTACTCGGAAAGAGACTGGTATATCAGTAAATTAGTCGGCAAAACAGATGTCAACGGTATATGCACTATCACGGAAGTACCGAGAATCGAACCTTTACAGTTGTGGATTTGCGTGCCCGGAACAACGGGTACTTTCCATGACTGGGAATCAATGCGGGAATTGGACCAGCAACTTAAAGATGCGATAAACGAATCCCGCAGCAAATATTCACCGAAGGTAGTGACGGTAGAGCTGGAAAAAGAAAAGAAGAATTACAAAGTCCCCGTCACGTTAGAGGCAATTGATTGATAATGAAATTTTATCTATATGAGTGACGACAGATAAACAGCCGGGATTAATTTGACGCTATCCTTGGTTTATCTAATTGCCCAAAAAGTAAATGTCCCTGATAATTTGTCAGGATTATTTCTTTTTCTTAAATAATTCCACACCTTTTTGAAAAGCAATTTCGCTGAGGTTTTGCCTGAGAATTTTTGCTTTGGCTTTGGTGTCATCGGTTTTAATTTTGTCTTTTTTGATTTTTAGGATTGCCTTGTTTAATGAGCTTTCCAGAGACGTTAAATCAAGCAGGCAAGCTGCTCTGCAGAAAAAACTTCTGGATCTGCCGTCGTCGAAGTTCTCAATCATTTTTTCGAGGAGCTTGATTCGCTTTTTCTGTAAGTCTATGAATTTTTTAATCCCGTGTTCTTTTATAAAGTTCAAATTCTGCAGAACCACCTTATATGACGGGTAAGAAGAAGATTCCTCCATTTGCTGATATTCTTTTTCCGTTTTGAATTTTGAGCATGGAAAATCCGGACATTGGCCGCAGACTTCGAGATTCTTTTTCTTAACGCAGCAGGTTATGAAAGAACAGCTCGGGTGTTTATTAAGGAAGTTTGGTCCGCCGCATCCGGGGCATCTCGACGGCCCTTTGGTGTAGTATCTCGGGCATAAGCCGCAATCAAGACCGCATACGCCGATTGTCGGATATTTTTTCAAGCTTATTTGTTCCATAGATTTCATATCCTTTTTTTCGCTATATTATCGACTCTCATCCCTCATCTACATAGAAAAATGTACCCCCTATGGGGCAAGCGGACACCTTTAATTTTCCCCGTTTCCCCGAGTTTCCTCTCTAATAATATTTATCTTTTATTTTCTTTAAAATGACCAAAACCACAATCACAACAACCGCACCAATAACTATCCAACCCATAACGTTCGCTAAAATCATAATAAGACTCCTTTCTATCCCCCTGTCTTGTTTATAATCCAATTTATAATAAAAGCAATCAACTAATTCGCTTTATCCCGTGAGATGTCGCTGTTTGCTGTCTCATGGGATGAATTCTCTTGCCGTACCTGGGGCAGGCGTACTCCTTTAATTCCACCTTGCCTTGTTAGCCATCATCTTGTTCTTTGACCAATAAAGAATAAGTCCTTGGTTCTTTTGGGGTATTCTTCTGATAGATAAAGTTTGTTGATGCTTTTTGCGATAGCACGATCAAGAGCCACCATATGTTTGTAGACTGTAAATGAATATTTTAACAACTCTACTCTTCGTGAGAATTTAAACCCTTCTATATTTCTGATATTTGGATTAATTGGCAATTTTGCATGTATCTCCCAACCATCAGAATATTTGTTAAGGTTTAAATAAACTCTATTATCAACTGGAGTGTAATGGATAAAGCAATCGCGGTAATCTTTAAGACGATTGATCCATCTTGACTTCGCTCTTCTTAAAATTTCAACAGGTCCCTCTAAGTTTTTTTTATTGCATATTTTGTTTAAAGATACTGGTGTTTGCTCATTAAATGCTGGACTTATAATTCTTGCGAGAATATCGAGGGCACAGTTGATTGAGTTTAAATAACATTCAAAGTCCCAATAAACTTGGTGGATTGTTTTATTTGAAATGGCAATTTGAAAAGAATTTTCAGATGCTTTTCTAAGTATTTTGTCTAACTCTTTAGCATTATGAATGTATTTATTATGAATTTCTTTAAGTCGATGTTGAGCGTGATCTAAATGGTACCTATAAATTCTTGGATACTCTCTCGCAAACCAGTAAAATTCGGACAATTCTCCATCGCTATCATTTTTATCTATCTGATACCGGATTTTATCGAGCGTTTTTACGATAAACGGTGATCCATCAAAGAACTTTGGGAGATTTGGTATTTTTTTGAGAATGCTCATTTTCCATTTCTAGAATTTATTAGGGACGTTTACCTATTCTTTTTAAACTTTTTTTTATTTACAATTTAAGGCCTGCTTTTTATTCTTTGTAAAACCAACTGCTCATGAACGAAGTCTAAAAGTAGTTAAACGTCTTTAATATTTTTTCTATCCGATTGTTAGAAAATCAATTTTGACTTACATCACTCGGTTGACTATTAATCTTTGCTAATCGCAGCTTATATGCACAGTACAAGAGAAAACCCAGAGCCCACAGAACCATATACAATCTCCAAAAACCTTCACGATTAGAGAGCGATATTGCAAAAAGAACTATGAGGAGGATGTTCATTGAGATGGAGTAAAATTCACGTTTCGTTACATATTGGTTTGTGCTTTCCATTTGATAATCCTCTCTTAAAATTCTAACAATGAATATATGTTTTCCGTATAAGACTTAAAACCTGTCATTATCAACCACAACTCATCGAAAAATGTACTGTTCACCTTTAATTCTCCTGCCGAATATCTGCGAGAAATCACAGCGATATGGCGAAATCCCAACCCATTTCAATCGCCAGCCAATGCGGAAGAAGCATTAGTGACCAAGAGTAATCCAGGCCCGCGTTCTCGATATGATCCCTTATTGCCATTGAAAACGGACTTGTCGCCGTCACAATAGACGACAGTACCGCCGGTGCGTCTTCTGTAGATTCCGGATCGTTGGCTGCGAAGCAGAGCAGGGGATTCGAACAGACAAAATGCGTTCGACACACGAGAGGCCTGGCGGGATAGGCGATGCATGCACCATTTACCAGCAGAGGGCAGCAATGGTCATAGTTGGAAATATCTATCTGCTCATCAATGTTGGCCGACGGATATCTGCCCGGCCTGGAATTGTCCCATTCATGCCATTGATGCGTTCGCATCCGAAGGTCGTTTATCTGCTCTGCCGACAATTCCCGCTTGACATATTGCGCCAGGATGTGGGCCTCTGCAATGTTCGTAAGGATATGATACCGGCAACAGTGACAACAGCCCAATCTACAAGTTGGAATGATGCCATTTTCACTGCGCAGCCGATCCAGTCCGCATGCAGTCGCTTCATCCACGGCCATGTACGCGTCCCTGACGAAGTTCTCTTGCGGTGTAACTGGGATATCGGATCCGAATTCCTCAGTGCCCATACCGAAATTGCTATTCTCAATCAAGTTCATCATTCTCCCTTTTTTCGACGGAACTTCAATCCACTCCGATTTATCCGAACTGCACAACCTACATACTCTGTCCCCGTCGTTGTACCGTAAATGGCGGGTGCACCGGAGAGCCTTTCGCGTCCGGCTCAAAAATCGGGAATTCATCTCAAAGCCGAATATATCCTGCATCAGCAGGGCGGGCAAGAGAAAAAATTTGTTTGACAAAGCCCAATAATATGGTATAAGTGATTGTACAACATAAAGATTAGAAATCTTTTAGCTGCGGACTAAGACAACTAACCTTTACAGCTTTTCTGTTTCGTGATTTATCTAATAGGAGTAACGATGCCAAAAACGCTAAAGACTTCGGCTGTTGGCAGGAAATGCGCGTTTCCGCACTGCAAGTGCCTCTTGAGTATCTATAACCATGAAGTTTACTGCCACGTACATCGCGATCAGGTAGCTCAGGAGAAAATGCGTAAGATTCCATATCATCATCCTTCATAAGCCGATACTATTGAGTGCTTTTTCGCTGCCGGAGAGAGATTTTTCTTTTTTCGTTAGCCGCATCCGCTCCCGATGGAAAATTTCACATATTCCGCACTACGAATCACGCTTGACTTCTCACGAGGCCCATTTCACGCCGAAACTGCTACAAAACACTGAAATCGGTAAAATGGCCCGCTTTTTTTTGTTTATGTCAAGGGTTATAGCTTAACAGTACCGAGTAAAGGTCATTTTTCGCTAAAAAACCACGGATTCCACAGAATTAACGGGGATTTTATACCAAGGGTCTTAAATAAATTCGCATTCGACATATTTTGTCCTGCAAATAGATTTGATTTTAACTTTATCCAGACATGTTTCTTGCCAAGACTCTACTGCAGCGCATCGTAAGGCGTCATAATCAGCGTAAACTCGATTTGACCAATGATGTTTTCGAAGATATTGCCAGAGCTTTTCAATCGGATTTAATTGAGGAGAATATGCCGGTAAATGAATCAAGGAAACATTCCTGGGCAATCTAACATTATTGGAAGTGTGGAAACCCGCCCGATCCCAAATCATTATAACATGGACATCCGGCTTTATTTCTTTTTCAAACTCTTTGAAAAAAGCATTTACTGAATCCGTATTAAGATACGGAGCCAACAATCCTGCCGTTTGTCCGGTTTGCGGGCAAGCGGCTCCAAAGACATAAAGATACTCATATTGTGTTTGTCTCCAACCTACAGGCCGAGTACCTTTCAATGCCCATTGTCGCGTTAGTGTTCCCTGCTGGCCAAATCGTGCCTCATCCTGAAATCATATCTCTATTCTTTTTCCAGGATGATTAGAACGGATTCTCCGGATCGTATCACAGACTTTTTTTTGAAGGCCTCTCGCTCTTCCGGATCACCTTTAGGGTGTTCAGGACGAGAAGAAACATAGCTGTAACCAAGACGTCTGAGCAGCCTGCGAA
>Ga0315543_1001415_pt1 | contig 25972 bp, 25 predicted proteins | sample SalMarSW160210MG_2_FD_203098 | JGI IMG/M metagenome (GOLD analysis project Ga0315543, IMG submission 203098) | Salt marsh sediment microbial communities from the Plum Island Ecosystem LTER, Massachusetts, United States - Salt Marsh Sediment SW1601-210 ... | reverse complement strand
ACTTTAGCCTTGAACTGGGCATTGTGATTACGCCTTTTGTTTTTCATGATCTGTCTCCTGAATTTTTTATCGTCTCAGGCGACAAATCCACCTTAATTATGCGCCCAGTTTTTGGGGAGTATTATAGAGCCCTTGTTAATTACGTTAATAAACTTTGGAGTCTTACAACCACTGGAGAAGACTATGTTCTGAACACCATTTCTGGTAAAACAAAATGAAAAGACAGCAGAAGGTCGAGCTTCTTCCCGAACTTTTTGAAACATTGGCCGGGGACACCGCAGATGTATTTATTCTCTTTGTAGACTTGTGCGGTTCAACCGAGTACAAGCAGTATTGTATTTCGTCTAACATACCTGATAGTACCTGGATCTTTAGGCAACTCATTTTTTTGCAGAGATCTGCAAAAATCATAAAGGAATACAACGGTGAGGTTGTAAAGACGATTGGCGATGAAGTATTTGCTTATTTTGAAGCTACGATAAAACCAGAAGATCTTGTCAAGTGTTCAGTTGAGATAATTCAAGGATTTGAGAATCTTAAGGCTTATAAAGGTGCTTCAAAAATTGAAGTTAAAGCGTCTATCGATTTTGGATTGACATATAACGGTTCAATTACAGATTCCACTCCTTTTGATCCAATCGGCTTGCCTGTTGATAGATGTGCTCGTTTGAACTCTCTCGCGAAAAACAACGAGATTCTATTTTCAAAAGATTTTTTATCAGTTGCGGAAGAAAAATCTTCAACGAAAGCGTTTAAGGATAAATACGGATATCAAAACCATGAATGTGATCTTAAAGGTATTGGAAGAACAGAATATTTTAGCATAATGGCTAAATGATAGAGATACAATTCCAGCAATAAACCTGTCCCCTCGGCCTTGCTCGGGACAAGCATGAGCAGCGCCGAAGAATTGCGGAGCTAAATACCCTATAACAATCTTCTAATTTGGTCATAAAGCACAGGAAGGTCGTTCTCAACTACCGACCAGACCGCTTCAATATCGATACCAAAGTAATCGTGAACAAGGATATTACGCATACCGATAATCTTAAACCATGGTATATCAGGATACTTTTCCTGAAATTCATCAGACAGTCTTGCTGCCGCTTCGCCGAGGATTTGAATATGATGCAAAATCCAGGTTTGGATAAGCTCATCGTTTCTAAAAGCGTCCCTGCCTCTTGAGGCGTATTTTTGCACGTTCTCAACGGCTTCTTTAATATCAAGCAGCCTTTCCCTATCGTCTCTCATATATTAACAGCTTCCTTGAGAACACGCTCACGAATACGAGGCCGTAAGCCCGCGGATGTAATCACGTCAACAGGTTTGCCAAGCAGGTGCTGCAATTCATACAATAAACCGCCAAGATCCAATAGGCTTCGGCCAGGTGCTAAATCCACAAGAAAATCAATGTCACTTCGCTCATCTGCGGTACCCTTGGCAACGGAGCCAAAAACGCGAACATCAGATGCACCATACTTGTTTGCAAGTGCAAGAATTTGCTCTCTGTGACTACTTATTATTTCCCTTATTCCCATCAAAATAGTGTAAGTCTTTTGTTAATCCGTGTCAAATACAAACCCAGTAATAAACCTGTCCCCTCGGCACTGTTTGGGGCAGGCCTGAGTATAGAATAACCCTCGATAAATCGGGGGCTAAATATCTTGCAGGATATTTTGCCCTCCGGCGGATAGGAGCTTTCTTGCGAGTTCTCCGGCAAGTTTATCGGCACTGTTAATCGGGCCGGTAATACTATGACTGATAAAAATTTTTCCTTCTAAATCCGATATAAATGCACAGATCCTTATATCATCGCCGGTAATCTCGGCAAAGGCGCCAACAGGTGCGTGACATCCGCATTGCATCGTCGTCAGAACCTGTCTTTCGGCAGAACAAACAATTCTTGCCTTTTTGTCGTCTATGGTGGCAATCAGTCTTGTTGTAGTCGAATCGTCACTTCTGGTCTGTACAGCCAGCGCCCCTTGTGCAGGGGCTGGAATAAATTGGTTTGGCTCGAAACAAAATGAGATTTTATCCGCTAAGCCGAGTCTTTCAACGCCGGCTCGCGCTAAAATAATCGCATTGAATTTACCTTCTTCGAGCTTCTTTAACCTTGTGGTGACATTGCCCCGAATGGGCGTTGGCTCGATGTCTGGCCTTAAGTGCCGTAACTGAGCGGCACGTCTAAGACTCGAAGTGCCCACCTTCGCAGATTTCGGAAGCTGATTGATTGAGCTAATGTTATTTCTCGCTATCAGGCAATCCTCAGCGAATTGCCTGTCGCAGACCGCAGCGATTGTCAGGCCTTGCTGTTCCTTAGTGGGAAGGTCCTTAAAGCTGTGAACCGCAAAGTCGGCTTGCTTAGAAAGTAAAGCATCCTCCAGTTGAGATGTAAAAAAGCCGGTCTCCTTGAGATTCCACAGTGCGGTGCGTCTATCTTTGTCGCCGGCTGTCGTGATACGCTTGATGTTGATCTTTATATCCGGGTATTGTTCTTTCAGTGCGCTTACTACTATGTTGGTTTGGGCCATTGCGAGCCGGCCGCCACGAGTTGCAACGGTAAGAGTTTTCATATAATTTAGATGACCCCCAAGTAAAATTTGGGGGCTAAATATTTCTAAACAACCTGCACGATTTAATCCCCTGTGTATCCACACGTTCCAACTCGTGGTGAGTTCACGACGGGCAAAAGCATATCCTCATCACACTTATGCTCAGCGACGCACTTATCGCAGAGCCATCCTTGTCCTTCGTCTGACCACAGGCATTCGGTACAAATCTGCGTGGCCATCGCACCGCAATTATTGCAGGCAATCGTCGGTGGGTTGTTCCTGGCCAGAACCTGGATATCCTTACCCTTGCTCTCGCGTTCGCCGATTACCTTCAGCGCAAGGTGTGTTGTACTTCCAAAGTCATATTCATGGTAGAACTTCATGCCTGGAGTAAGGACTTTGTTCAGCCTAATCCTCATGCTTTTGTCATTGAATTCTGCCATTGGAGCGACTGAATATGTTGTCTCACCTACCCGAAACGCACTCATGTGGCCGCAGCATTCCAGCCACATTCGTCTTAGAAGACGGTCCAGCGTTTCAAACGTTGCGTCGGCGGGGATTTCAAGGTGCATCCAGTAATCCGGCAGGTAGCGACCTTCAACTAAAATATGAAAGGTTTTGCTCTTCTTTGGACTTCGTTTTAAAGTTGATTCTTCCGATGAGTCTTCTTTTTGCCTGCACAACTCAAGATGTCTGCTCAACGCCTGTTTGCTGAAGGTGCCGCCGCAAAGATTGCACTTTCCATTTGATAATATCCTTGCCATTTTACAAACCTCATTTGCGCTATTAACTTCACTTCGCTTATTAATGACTCTTGTGAAATCCAACTGGCCCTTAGTTGCTACAGTTCAGTCCTCGTGTTCTCGGTGTTGCTCTTTGCATTTGGTTCTACTTGTCGAAAAAGGAACATCTTGTTAATCAGCTCTACCGCCTGAAGCTGCTCGGCGCTTAATTCTTCGTCGCCGCCGTTTTTTATAAAACTGATCGGCCCGTGCAGCACTTTGCGAACAAGTGATTCCGCAAAGGACTTTAGTTTCTCATCATTATCCGGGCCGAAATCTTTGGCGTATCGTTTCGCTTCGCTTTGTGCCAGTCCAAGACCTTTCTGCGTCAGATTGGAAATCACCGGAATAACATCAAGTGATTCATACCACTTTGAGAACTTTTCCGTAAATTCCTGAACGATTGAATGAGCTTTTGGTATCTCGCTTTTGCGTTTTTCCTTGTTGCTACTTACCTGGGCATCCAAATCGTCGATATTAATAAGCGTGACCGCCTTGATTTTGCCTATTCTCGGATCTATGTCTCTCGGCACAGCGATATCTATCATCAATAGCGGTTTGCTTCTGTCAGCTAACGTATCGGCGATGGTTTCGTATGTGACTATCGGCTTTGTTGCTGCGGTTGACGCGATAAGCAAGTCGACATCCGTCAGTTGCAAGGCAATTTCGTTCAGGCCGATTGCCTCACCTCCCAGACGGGATGCGATATCTACTGCCTTTTGAACGTCACGGTTGGCAATAATTAATCTGTCCAATCCCATTTTCACAAGATATCTCGCAGCAAGCTGAGCATTTTCTCCCGCTCCCACCACCATTGCCGTGCTCTTAGACAGGCCAAGCTTGTCTCTGGCTAACTCGACGGCGGCCAGTGCGATGGAAACAGCACCGCAGTTTATATTAGTTTGTGTTCGAACGGCTTTTCCCACGCGAAAGGTACTATGAAAGAGCCTGTGAAAAACAAGTTTGCTCATTCGGCAGTCCGTCGATTCACTATATGCAGATTTGACCTGCGAAAGAATCTGATTCTCTCCGAGCATCTGCGAATCCAGGCCCGCAGCCACCTCAAACAGGTGCCGAACAACGTTAGTACCTGTGTCCTGCGAATTATATGTGTCCCACGTCTCAACCGCATCGGATTTTACCTGGCTGATAAGCTCTTGTAGAAACGTCACACAGTTAAAATCCTTTTTGGTGTAAAGATAGAATTCCAGTCGATTGCAGGTTTCGAGAATTACTGCTTCGCTGATTTGCTCAACCGTGTGCATTTTTCGCAGCATAGACCGTCTTTGCTCAGCAGTGAAAGCAACCTTTTCCCGCTGTTGTACCGGACAATCACGGTAACTCAGGCTGTGTAATGTTAGCTTCATAGGTTGTTTTACTGTTGGGGTCCTAATTGGGTATAGTTTAAGTAGTAAAAACCGATTTATCAATCCCTAAGTGCCCCTGTGATTTTCCAAAGGAACGTGGGCTTATCTTTAGGCTGCTGACAGGCTTTCGCATGGCCTTACTCAGACCGTATATCTTCTCCTCGCCATGTAGATACTGGAGCGTATGGATGAGCCATGTCTTTGCCCCAACCCCTAAAACCTTGCTTTGTCATGGCTCGAATCTTGTACGTCAGCCCAATCTTTGCGTAAAGCGGGTTCCGAATAACAGCTAAGATGGGAAGGAAACATCGTATCCCCGAAGTTCGATACGGACAGCCATCAAAACCTACTTTGGGCAATAGCCTGTTAAGGGCTGATCCTCACCAGTCGTTTCCTTGGGCTTCTACAGATTAAGATTTGTCAAGACTGGCGAATATGATTTTGTGTTGCTCGCTATCCAGCAGCCTAATAACTTTACCAATATAATTGCCTTTTTGTTACCTTACAATTCTATATGTAGGATAAGCAAAATCGACTCTCTCCTCCTTTTCAAAATCATCCAAAATCGTACGGCAAAGGGCATCCTGAGTGGTTCGTCTTTTCTTGGCTTCTGTCAAATAACGAAGTGTCAATTCTACGCCGCTATCTTTAATGTCTACATATACTATGGGTGTTAATTTTTCGTAGCGAATAACATAGCGTTTTGTCATATCGATTATTTTTCCTTTCACAACTTTTTCCATTCCTTCAGCTTGTTCAGTTCCATGTTGCATCATGATTTCTTCAGCTCGTTTCCAATCACTTTCAAAGGTAACCAAAAGCTTTATTTCATTCCAGATGAATTCAAAGCCTCTGCTGTAGTTATAGTGTTCTCTCTTGAATACAGCGCTGTTAGGGACATTAACGATCCTTCCTGTGCTCTGGTCGGCGCCTACCCAATTACCTATTTCAAGCAGAGAAGTTTGAAAAAGGCGAATATCCATTACATCTCCCTTGACTGCTCCTAACTCGACTCTGTCGCCCACCTCAAATGGCCTCCGTACAAGTATAAGGAACCAGCCCGCCATAGAAAGTATTGTGTCTTGAAGGGCAAAGACTACACCAGCACTAATCACACTAAGGAATACAGTTATGGCACTGATGTTTTGGACCCAGAGAAAAACGATGTAAAGAACAATCAAAATATTGAGGATGTAAACGACATTTCTTCTCGTTAAGTGTCTTACCTTGAGGTCCTTGATACGGTGGTTTATGATACGCACCAAAACAAAGATTGACAGGTATCCGATGAATATAATCAGGCCTGTTTGAAACAATTTTCTGTATATCGTGTTGAGTCGTTCCTTATTTCTTGCTTCCGCTGCAGATGCTCTTTCTTGAGCTAATTTTAATTCTTCTTCCGCAATTCTTGCCTTTTCCTCAGCCGCCAACATTTTCTCTTCAGCAAGTCTCACTTTCTCTTTAGCAGCTAAAGCTTCTTTTTCTTTTTGCTTGGCTTTTTCGGCAGCTTCTGTTACTTCTTCTTGACTTTTAGCAGTCTCTTTTACAATCTCAGCTTCCTTTTTTGCTACCTCAGCCTCTTTGAGCTTTACCTCCGCCTTTTTCTTTTCAAGTTCTACTGTTTTTTCCTGAATCTCAGCCTCTTTTTTCGCGGCCTTTACTTCAGTTTCGGCTTCCTGGGCTTGTTCTTTTGCCTTCTCAATTTCCTCTTGTTCTTGCACACTGACGTTTGGCTCGCTGGAGGATTGCTCAGTGTTTGAGTCTTTGTTTGCAGAAGCCGGTGTTATCTTAGAGTCTTTGGCCTCTGTCTCAGATGAAGAACAGGAACTACCCAGACAGAGCAGAAGAATAAACGCAATTAAAGTAATTCTGTGCCAATATGTTTTCATAACCCTTTCTTCCTTTTTCTTTCGCAAGCATACAACCTGCAATAATCCTGTATCGGTCAAATATCACAGGTTTTTAAGGCTTCTCTGCTCAAAAAAGCCTATAAAAATCTAAAAACCTCGATTAAAGCAAAATTAGCAATGATTCCCAGCTTGTTGAGGTGTTGGATCAAAAGGTTACAATTGTCGAAACAGACTCTTCAAATATCGGGAATATTCAACAAAGTGGCATTGCAGTTGCAGAGTATATACTCAAGTAGCGCACCAAAATAAGGCCTCAGGTTCTGTGCGACCATATTTAGAAGCACAACGGTGAGCAATAATCCATTTCTTATCTTGCATAAAGTTAGCGGTGATTAAAATTTTGGGTGATAATCTAAAGTAATCAGATATGATTACAAAAAATAGTTCAATAGAAAATTGAGAAAGGAAAGCACACAATGAGAACAGCAATTTTTTGGACAATAGCTATCGTTTTGTTGGCACTGTTGGCCGTAGGATCAGGATGTATTCCGGTTTAACGGGAATTTGAAGAACTCATAGACTTTGGCTGATGTGACAGGGCTGGCGGTAAATAGCTTATCCACTCCTCAAATCAACAAGCCCTCGCTATCGACTTTTCCACTTTGAACAGCCTATGTAGAGCATTGAACCGAACGCTTGGAGACTTGATTGAGTATGTTCCTCACGAGGATGAAAAATCCTTAATTTTGCTCCAGGTGTACAACACCACCTTTTTGGGCTGCTTTAAGGCTGGATTTTTTGATGACGTCGTAGAGTTTGCGGACTCTTCGTGTCTTTTCAAATACAAACTCCTTGTCTGTTTTGTCCGTTGTGACAAGAGTTACTCTGCCAATCCCGGCAATACAGTCGAACAGGTTTCTGCGAAGCTTCAGGTCAACTACACGGAACATATCCAGATTGTCACACTTTCTGCTTAGAATACCCCGCGACCACTCAATCCTGTCGGCTGTGATTTCGTAACAGATTGCCTTGAGCCTGATAATCTTTATCAGAAGAAAAAGAACAGCGATTGCAGCAAGCCCAGCTCCGGTAAAGAGCCTGTACCGGCCAGATGTCAAAACCTGGTGTTCGGTGAGTTTCAAATTCAGCAGGTTGTTAGCTATTTTTTCAAGTGGGAAGTACAGTAGTAGACTTGCCCCGGCTAAAACAGCCAGCCACCGTATTATTGAACCAGTCCTGGCCCACAGAGATGGCCTGCCCCTGAATAGGACCTCGTCTGATGTTTCCGTATCCGGGAAGGTTTGCAAGTTCGATTCTGAGTGGGTTTCCAAGGCTCCAGCCTGGCGGCCGTTGAGAAATTCTCCGCAGAACCGGCACTTAATCGCGCTGGCCTGAATTGTCTCGGCGCAAAAAGGACACTGTTTTGTTTGCAAACCAATAACCGTCATGAGCTATATATCGGAAATTTGCGGCGAATCTCAGCAAATTCTGCCCACTGCTCTACAGGAAAAATGTATCAAAAATTGTAAATAGTTCTTGACAATATGTAATACAAACCTTACATTTAGTAATGTAAACCATACATTGCGGTCTTGAAATTAGTCATAGGAGACCAGTCATGAACAAAACACAAAAAGGTGCGGTCTTCACATTAGCGATCGCGATACTGCTTGTCGGCTTTGCTGCCGCCGTATTTAACACAATGCTTGCTGCGGGAGACAGATTGGCAGGTACAGGATTGGTTAAATTCTGGTCTTGGCTCGTCGTAATCTTCATGCTCGCCGGTGCAGTTTATCTTCGCAGAAAGCAAAGCCCTGGCGAGCCTGATTCCGATGAGCGGGACAAGTTGATCAAGAGAAAGGCAGTACTTGCCAGTTTCGTCTCGGTTTGGATCTCACTGGCGGCGGCCACTATATTTCCGATGTATATGGTGGGAGACGAAGGCTCAATCCCTGTTTGCATGCTGCCAATAATCAATGCAGGTATATTGCTTATTGCCCTGCTTGTGTATCCCACAGCGGTTCTCGTTCAGTATGGCCGGAGAGTAAAGGGAGAAAAATCATGAATAGAGCACAGAAAATATCCTTAACTATGGTCATCACATTTTTGCTCGGTCTTTTTCTTGGAATTATATTAATCGTAATGCGACTTTTTGATTTGGGTGTTCCCAAAATTGCCTTTCTTCTTCCAGTTTGTATTGCAGGCAGTGGGGGGATTATATCGATTACCTGCTTTAAAAAGGATAAAGGCGCCATTGCATTCGACGAACGAGATAAGCTGGTTGAGAAAAATGCTAACTTAGCCGGCTTCGGCGCCGTGTATTTGTACGTCATTCTCATGTCTTTCCTCCCGATTGTCATCCTGGGCGGGGAAGCATCAATACCAGTGACATGGTGCCCAGTGCTGCTTATAGGAGCCGGATTCTGCCAGGCTTTTGCGCAGTCTATAGCATATCTCATTCAGTATGGCTGGAGGGTCAAAGATGGCGGAGAATAACTTGAGCAACAAGATTCGTCGGCTGAGATTTGAGAATGGTGAGATGACGCAGCAGCAACTTGCTGATAAGGTGGGGGTTACGCGTCAGACTATTATTGCCATCGAAGCGGGAAAGTACGCTCCATCGCTGCCATTGGCATTTCGGATAGCACGGGTGTTCGGCGTATCAGTAGAGACCGTTTTTCAATATAAGGACGAGGATTCTTAGAGTCCTGGCAGTCGGTCTCTTCGACACTTTAAATTATTCAATTTCTCTGTTATAATTAAATCAAATTGAGCGGTTTATATAACCATCCAATAATAAGAACCCCGCAATGAGATGCGTGGAAAACAACATAACCCTGCAATGAATTGTGGGGCTAAATATTAAGATAACGTTGCGCGGACTAAGATATTTATGGCATTGACTGTTGTTGCGATAATTGGTCGGCCTAATGTGGGCAAAAGCAGTTTGCTGAACGCACTTGCAGGCGAAAGGATAAGCATCGTTGAGCCAACTGCAGGTGTCACCAGAGACCGTGTAAGCGCAATCATCGGAAGGGACGATAAGTATTTCGAACTTGTCGATACCGGTGGATACGGCGTCGTTGATTCTGACCAGCTAAGCAGCCATATCGAGCAACAAATTCTACAGGCAATTGAATCAGCAAATCTTGCTATTTTCATGGTCGATATTCGCGATGGCCTTGTGTCCCTGGATGAAGAGATTGCAAGGCTATTGCGAAAGCACGGTCTCGATGTGATTTGCGTGGCCAATAAGGCTGACAACGCAAAATTTTTCCCCGCGGCAGTAGAATTTGCTCAGCTTGGCCTTGGCGAGTTTCTATGTATCTCCGCGAAGAACAATCTAAACAAAAGCGTCCTGCTCGATAGAATCTTTGAGGAAATAAATCATCTTGAGACATCGAAGCCAGTCGAGCCGGTAATGAAGCTGGCGATCGTCGGCAAGCGAAATGCCGGCAAAAGCACACTTGTAAATGCAATGGTTGGCTCGGAAAGAGTTATCGTTAGCGAAATCCCCGGTACAACCAGAGATGCCATTGACGTGAGGTTTGAAAAGGATGGTAAAACCATCGTCGTGATCGACACGGCTGGAGTTAGAAAGAAAAGTAAAATATCCGACAGTATCGGATTTTATAGCTATGTGCGAGCAACGCACTCGATACGGCGTGCCGATGTAGTGTTGCTTCTGATAGATGCGATGGTGCCGATCTCGCAGGTGGATAAGAAGCTGGCTCGATTTATCGCTGAACAATACAAAGCCTGTATAATAGTGGTGAATAAGTGGGACTTAGCAAAAGATTCTGCTGTCACGAGCGACTACGAGGAATATCTAACAGCTACATTGCCGATGCTGAAGTATGCTCCGATAGCATTTACCACAGCAACCGAAGCCAAGAACGTCCAGAGTGTTCTGGATTTGTCGGCCGAGCTTTTCAAGCAGACATCGACAAGGATATCTACCGGCAGACTCAACAAGGCCTTCGAGCAGGTAAAAGCCGAGCGCACTGGCGCAAGAGCTCGTGGAGCGAAATGGCCTAAAATTTACTACGCTACGCAGGCTTCCGTCAATCCGATTACAATCGTTATGTTCGTAAACAATCCCAGCCTATTTGACGAGAACTACCGTCGCTATATTGTAGGCCGACTGCAATCAATGCTGCCAATGGCTGAAGTACCGATAAGATTGCTGGCACGTTCGCATAGAAGTTAGTAGATCGCCCTTAAGGTGTAATTATGTTGTATTACTACTCATCAGGTGAGATAATCGAAGGGCAATACGCTATTAGAATGGGACCGAACGATGGATACTTTGTTGCTGATGTTGATTTGTGGCTGTGGATATGTGATAGCCTATTATACTTACGGGCGTTTTCTTGCCAGAAGAATATTTAAGCTTGACAGAAATGCCCCTGTACCATCTGTTGAGCTACGGGACGGCATAGATTATGTCCCTGCTCGCAAGAGCATAATTTTCGGACATCATTTTACTTCAATCGCCGGCACGGGTCCGATTGTTGGGCCGGCTATAGGGATTATCTGGGGCTGGCTGCCGGCTATCCTCTGGGTATTTTTAGGCTCGATCTTCATGGGTGCAGTGCATGACTTTGGTTCACTGGTGGTCTCGATGCGCAACGAAGGCAAAAGCGTATCGGAAGTGGCAGCGAAATATATTAACAAGCGAGTGCGCTTCATCTTCTTTGCGGTTGTGTTTCTGAGTCTGCTGATTGTCATCGCGATATTTGGCGTTGTAATTGCAGCGGTCTTCACGTTGTACCCAGCATCGGTTCTTCCGGTCTGGGCGCAAATCCCAATTGCGATAATGCTGGGCTGGGCGGTCTACAAAAGAAGGTCAAGGGTTTCCATAGCTACGATCGCGGCTGTTGTCGCGATGTACATTGCGATTTGGCTGGGAGCGTATATTGAACTTCTCAGGCCTGGGCTGTTTTTGATGCCTTCGGGCTTTGCTATTCCTGCAACGGGCTTATGGATTATTATACTGTTGGCTTACACCTGGGTTGCATCGACGCTGCCGGTAACAACACTTCTACAGCCAAGAGACTATATCAATGCCTGGCAGCTCTTTATTGCTATGGCATTGTTAGCATCTGGTACGGTAGCAGCTTCGTTGGCGGGTGATCTGCCTATGGTGGCACCTGCTTTCAACAACATGCTTCCGGCAAACACGCCGCCAATCTGGCCTTTTATGTTTGTTATTATCGCGTGCGGTGCCATCAGCGGCTTTCATTCGCTTGTAGCCTCTGGTACAAGCCCGAAACAAATCGCGAAAGAGACGGACTGTCAATTTGTGGGCTACGGCTCGATGATACTCGAGAGCTTTCTGGCGGTACTGGTTATCATCTGCGTTGGGGCTGGTATCGGGATGGCCCTGAAGCTTGGTGACGGCACGGTACTAAAAGGCACAGCAGCCTGGCAGCATCAATACAGCTCCTGGATGGGAGCGAAAGGACTGGCGGATAAAATAGCTCCTGTTGTTGTAGGTGCAGCTAATATGATGAGTTCGATTGGGTTGCCGAAAGGAATCGGTATGACTTTGATGGGCGTATTTATTGCTTCGTTTGCGGGTACGACACTTGATACGTCTGTGCGTATTCAACGTTACGTGGTTAGCGAATTGGCGAGCGACCTGCGGATATCATTTCTTATTAACAGATGGACGGCGACGACTTTTGCTGTACTTACTGCAGCAGGTTTAGCTTTTGCCACAGGAGCAGATGGCACAGGTGCAATGAAGTTATGGCCTTTGTTCGGAACATCGAACCAGCTATTGGCAGCTCTGGCTCTGCTGGTAGTAACTCTTTATCTGAAGCGAAAAGGCGGAAAGAAATACCTTATTACCCTGCTGCCGTGCTTAGTTATGCTTGTCATTACAAACTGGGCCATGGTCAGAAACGAGATGATTTTTCTGGCAGGTAAGAACTGGCTTCTTGTCGGAATTGGGGTAGTAATATTCGCGCTGGCACTGTGGGTGACCGTTGAGGCACTTGTCGCATTTGCGGTTCGTGGACGCGAGTCTTAGCTGGGCGGCCTGGTTACTCCGTGGTCTTCTCTGCCGACTCTGAAGAAAGAGGCACTAATCTAAATCGAGCCTGTACCGGCGACTGATTGAGGACGATTTCATCTCTGCGGACGAACTCTTCTGGAAAATTGTAGGAAACGGTTCTTCTTTGCTCAGTCGCTACATTTTTATCATCATCGAGAATATACAACATTATCTGGAATGGTTGTTGCAGCTCATAGGCTTGTTTGGCAGCTGGCGTAGCTTTGATCAGTACTGTCGACATGTCAGTTGGATTAAGCAGTTCAACCTCGTATTTTCCCTGAAGATTATCACTCAGACAGAATCCTAATGTTGCTGTGGTTATTGAGTATTGGCGTAGATCTTCAGCAGGCGGCATTTTTATTTTTACTATTGTTGGAATGTCTCTGGTTTGACCTCCGGGCAGTTCAATATAAGGCCTTTTCTCAATGGCCGTGGACCTTGCCTGACTGATCTCGCGTTGTGTCATCTGCACCTTTGCAGAAAGCTTTTCGCCCTCCCAATCATCGAGTACAAACGCCTCGACTCTCGCTGGTTCTGTACTCTCTACCTGTATCGCAGCGTTATTCTCGTCGAAACACCTGACAATCAGTGATTTTTTGACTAATTTGACGACCTTAACTGAGATAGACTCCGGGTCGCAGGATTCAACTGTAAGGCCGAGGTCCTGCATTTGTTCGCTGTGTTTGACGAAATCTGAGACGTTCAGGGAATAAGTGCCGGGATCCGTCATTCCCTGACGTTTGGGATCCAGAAAATACGCACGCTCTAAGGTGCCCTTGTCGAGCATTCGCTTTGCTTCGGCGACCCTGGAAGCCGGACCCTTCAGCTCAACACTATCAATTAAGACTGATGATCCTCCATCCTCATTGAAGCTAAACCAAACACTTGGATCGGTCGATTTGGTAATGTTTATAGTAACATCAGCTATAGACAGTCTTTCATCAAGACGCAAATCCACCCAGACCCATATCAAAGCCGTTAAGAATATTACAATAGCGATTTTGCTGAACTTGACCTTTTTTATCATCTTAGCAATTATAAGTTACGCAAGCTACACAGACACCCTCAAATTGAAAGTGAAATATTTTTTCTATGACATAGGTGTTTTTGATATTATGTCTGTCGTTTCAGTAACCGGCCTACAACGCCCACAAATGCAGGGGTTATACTTCCAGTCATAGTGCTAACCAGATGCGCTCTCAATTTAGATTCTGAGACGTTTTGGATTAGTTTGCCATCCTGAGCAATTGAGATTGCACCCGTTTCCTCGCTAACCACTAAGCAGACCGCATCTGATCCTGATGTTACGCCAACCGCAGCTTTGTGCCGTGAGCCGAGCTCGATGCCATCGGCACTACCAGCTTCGGCTAACGGCAGTTGGACCCTGGCGGCAACTGCCCTATCACCACGAATAATCACGGCCATGTCGTGCAATGGTGTGCCGGGATGGAAGACAGACTTGAGCAGCTCAGCCGAAACTCTGGCGTCGATTCGCACACCGGTTTCGATGAGTTCACCAAGAGCTACCTGTCTCTCGATAACAATGAGTGCTCCTGTTCTGCTGGCCGAGAGCTCCGTTACGGTGGTAATTATTTCTTCTCTGGTCCTGGATAGCTGCTGCAGAGAGCCCGACCATAAGCGAGGCTGTCCTATCTGTATTAGAACTCGTCGAATCTCCGGTTGAAAAGCTGCAACCGCAACAATTAGAACACCAATTAGAAAACCTTTATAGAGGTATTGCAGCCGGACAAATTCGAGGCGTTCAACAACCAAATTCAAAATCAGAACACCTGCAACAAGGATGAAGATAACGCCCCGGAATAACCTCTCCCCACGTGTACCTTCGAGGAAATCCACAACCCAATAAACCACCAACCCGATGAGAAACAGCTCGATACCAACTTTCCACCAGACATTGGTGTTTGCCACCCGGTGGAAGTAATCGATGAGCGGTCCCACAAATTAAGTCCTTTCCGTGGATTTTATGCCATTTATCAGGGAGCCCTTCTTTCGGTTAGCTTGCTGGGCTTATCAAGAAGCAGCGCTGTATCTATGTCTGCCATCATCTCCTGGGTATTAGCGCGGAGAACACGTTTATGCCTTCTATGGCATTCAGCAGCGGTCTCACCCGGGTGACGGCATCCTGCACATGGCACTAAAACTATAGCACACAAAGTTAAGACAAAGCCGAAAAAGCCGAGCCCAAACGCGGAAAATCGCATTCGAGAACCGAGACGGGCAAAATGGCTTTCTTTTTTTTTACGTTGTATTTTCTTTACACTTTTCATCACTTTTTCCTTACATGAGAAATAAAAAGCCGCTCCTATGTTTAGAAAACAACCTTTTTATAGGTCAATCGATGTCTGTACTGCAAAGGTATTAACACATGATTATTATAGCTACAGCCGAGCCTGTTGTCAATGCAAAAAGGGCTCTTGCGTGGGGTGTTTCTTTCCTGATAGGTTACGTGTCTCGGATACGTGAACTATGCGGAAAGAGAAAGAACACAATGCGTTTATAATACTGAAGTCCAATATGGCGGAAAATTCTATGCGCAAGTGTGTGTTTTGGCCGGACGCTGCATAAAAGAAAGATTGGGCGTCTAATTACGAATAAATTAAGTAGCAAACGACTGAGATGTGCAATTATTAGTTTTACATTTGCTGTTGTATTCGTTTCGATCACGATCAGGACCGACTTCAGTAAAGCCGTTTAGGCCTAAGAGGCATGCTAAAAAGGCCGAGCTATGTTAGCCCGGCCTTTGTGACCAAGAACTATATCTTCTGAGCAAACTCATCTTGGCAAATTCTCAGGCAGTACCTCTTCAACTGTCAGATCGCCATAGATGACACGATAGGTTTCGGAACCTGCCGGACGATACCAGAAGACAGGCGTATCAGCATCGCCGTAGCTTACGCTCTCACCAGCATAGCGCCAGTTGCTATTGGCGGGCAATTGCGCCACAAACATTATTCCACGATACATTTGCATTGCCTCAGACTGTCGTTGCTGTTCTGATGTTTCACCCTCGCCAAACTCGCCTTGTTTTATCATTTCCGCAGTAACCTTCGGCAAGTCTATAGGGTTGAACGTCGGTGGGAACGTGCCATCTTTGGTCCAGGTAGACCACACTTTCAAATAATCTATCAGGTCCCGCTCAGTTACTGTGGAGACATCTGCATGAACTTCCAGAGGCGTGTAGCCCTCCGGCGGCGTCAGGTTAAAGAGCGAGTCATCGAGTTCAATATTAAACTGAAAATCGGTCATGATTGTGTTCATGCCCGGAGCATCCGCATACTCCATCTCCACGCGAACAAGCTGTCTGGTTTGTGGGTCAACCCAGACAGTGTTTGTCACGCTTTCTTCTATGACCCGGAATCCCTGAAGTACTCTGCCATCTATTTCTTTCTCTCCAAGCACCTCATCAGCCTGGCAGGGCAGCGTTCTCAATCTTTCAACGAGCGCGAAAGCCCCCTTAGCCGGATCGTGTTGATAGTTAGAAGCCTCGAAGTCGATATACTGTTTTCTCACCGGCCAGATGGAAATGCCCCTGTTCTGTGCCCAATCAATGACGTTTATATAACCATCCGGGGTTGTTGTTCGCATATATCCAGGTTCTTTAAACGCCATCTCTATCCGCAGAGTCGGCATACTTTCTACAGGCGTCTGGGTCACGACACTATAAGTCATCGTGCTGGCGTTGTGAAGTTGCTCAACAACGCTCGCAAAAACGGCACCAGCTCCACGACCAACGAACTGATTTATTCCTAAAAGCACTGCTATAATTATCACCGCCGCAGCGGCTAATTGTGTAAATCTGGATTTCATGAGATAATCTCCTAAAACATATAGTTTGGGCTGTCTTGATTGAGTTAAAGTCTTACTGAAATCTCTCGAGACTTCTTCCGTGATTTTACGTACCTCAGCCGGAATTTCTTGGCTGCCCAACTCACTCAGGATTTTTTCGATATTATCGTCGTTCATCTTATTTCCCCTGTTTTGCCAGAGTCGCCAGCTTCTTTCTCAAGGCGACAACTGCCTTGCTGACATGTGACCTTGCTCCAGCTTCCGAGCAACGCAATGTCGTAGCGATAGCATCGTAATCATGTTGCTCCAGGTATCGCATCACAATAGCTCGCGCCTGTTTCGTGGGAAGCTCTGATATAGCCCGGCGGACGATAGCAGCTCGCTCGGTTCGAGCAGCTTTTTCATCAGGCCCTTTTAGCGAACTGACAAGGTTGGCGCCAATTTGGCCGTTTCGGCCGATTCTATTGCGCCAGGCCTTTGAATTGGCTGAGAGTGCTATTCGGTATATATAGCTTTGAGCCTTTTTGCCATTGAGTTTTTCGATATGCTGCCATATGCCCAGCAACGTGTATTGCATCGCCTCGCTGAAAAGCTCTCTATCGCCCGTGAGCTTCCACAGAACCGACAACAGAAAAACTGAATGCCTGGCTCTTACCTTGTTAAAGAGTTTAATTTGCTCAGAGTAGTCCATTTGCTATCGCCACGGCTATTTTCCGACCGAATATGTCCAGCCTCTTCACACTATAATAACTGGTGAGCTTGGATTTTGTGTAAGCTGTTTATAAAAAAAATCGGCCACCGGATTTTCCGGTGGCCGGCTGCAATTCATGCCCTCGGCAGATTGGGCAGTACGTCGTTGCCCTTGGGAGCTATGCTCCGCAAGTCACAAGCTCGAATTTCCTGCCTGTCAGGCGTTCGTAGGCCTCGATGTATTTCTCACTTGTTTTGGCGACAATGTCGGTCGGCAGCTCAACGCCGCAGCCGGACTTATCGAAGTTTATACTTTCCAGGAAATTGCGAACAAACTGTTTGTCGAAACTCTCCTGGTCCCGACCTGCTTCGTACTTATCTGCGGGCCAGAAACGCGATGAGTCAGGTGTGAGGACCTCGTCGATTAGAATAATCTTGCCGTCGGTCTGACCCCACTCAAATTTTGTGTCGGATAGAATGAGCCCTTTACTTTCAGCGTAGCTGCTTGCTTTCTTGAATATCTGCATACTTTTATCACGGACATAGTTCGCGGCTTCGCTGCCGATGATGTTGACGCATCTCTCGAAGCTGATATTTTCATCATGTGTGCCGCGTTCAGCCTTCGTTGCAGGCGTGAAGATCAGTTCGGGTAACTTTTGGCATTGTTTTAGACCGGGCGCCAGCTTCTGGCCGCAGACTGTACCGCTTTGTTTATATTCGACCCAGCCGGAGCCGGCTAAATAGCCACGTATGACGCACTCGACCGGAAGTACGTCGACTTTTTTTACCAGCATACTTCGACCAGCTAACTGCTCTAAATAATCGCAGAAAGGTTCAGGAAAAGTTTTGGTATCGTCGCTGATCAAGTGGTGTTCGATGTCTTTGCTCAGAAAATCGAACCAGAATTTTGATATTTGGGTTAGTACAATTCCTTTGCACGGTATGCCGTTGGCCATAACCACATCAAAAGCGCTTATACGGTCGGTGGCTACAATCAAGAGCTTGTCGCCGAGATCGTATATGTCGCGAACTTTGCCCCTGCTTGGCTCTATGCCGGCTATATTGGTCTGCAGAATTGTATCCATCACGACTCCTTTCTTCATTAGTGAATGATTATGGCCTTGCTCTATGGTCCTTTGCCATCCGGGCACTGCTGACAAACGTATCCGCGATAACAATAGCATCGATTGTAGCGGAAATTGGTTTGGTTGCACGCATTTTTTGGATTGGATGCTTGTTTTGTGTGGAAAATACATTCTGCTGCTTGAATTGTCGGCTGAAAATGGGTAGATATGTTGAGCCTCGGGCTGGCGTGAGGGTTCTGTTCGAGCGGCCCTGATATATGTTCGTTGGGCACTTGCCCTATGTCGTAGATAAGTTCTTTAGGAACATAAAGGAGATTATCGACATGCCTACTGTTAAAGATGTTGTTGTCAAAAAACCGAGCGAGGAAGAGATTCAGACTTTCAAGAATTGGCCGATTTGGAAATGTGAGCCCAGCACCTTTGACTGGGCGTACACTGAGAAGGAAACCTGCTATCTAATCGAGGGCAAGGTAACGGTAAGTGACGGCAAAGACTCGGTTAGTTTCGGCCCGGGCGATATGGTGGTTTTTCCTGATGACCTCGAATGCACCTGGAACGTCCAGGAAGCCGTCACAAAGCACTACAACTTCGGATAGTGCCACGTTGAGCGTATTGCGTATTTCGTATCGCGTGGGGCGTATCTCGTCTTGCGACAGGATGTTCTCTTTGCCATTCCGGACTTATGCCGGGGGGGATTTATTAAATTATATTTAGTATTTAGCCCCGAAGCCTGCTTCGGGGGTATTATTTAGTTTCCGTTTAGACACTCGTCGTCGGGGATTGTTTTACGCGGGGTTTTGTTTTGAGCATTTGGTAATTTGAACATTTGCCTGCACCTGCCCGCCGCCCCGCTTTGCGGGAAACGCAGGGGCAGGTGGTAGCGCAGGCACAGGTGATATTGTTTAGGATTTCGAAATTCGGATTTTATAGCACTGTCTATTAAACGCTGCCCGCTATACGCAATACGCTTCACACATCACTCTTCACTCAATACTCATCCACTCATTCACGGATCACGGCCTCCGGCCGAAATCAATCATCAATAATCAATGACTTACCCTCCTCGGACATTCCGGACTTGATCCGGAATCTATGTCCCTCACCCCGTACTTGGCGCCCACTATGAAGTCAATGTCCAACACCGTGATCTCTCCATCACCGTCGATGTCGCCCCTATGCAGGCTTTCTGCGCAAATGTGGCAATTAAAAAGTGTCTTCAAATACTTCTTTTCCAATAAAGGCGGTATCAAATCGTAGAACTTTCTCTCACTCGGATGTTTCCTTCTATAGAATTTGTATAGTCCGCATGTCCCTTTAAGAGAATTACACTGGCTGCATGCCCATATCTGGTTATGTATCCCTTGAATAACATCGCAACCTTCACATTCAGGCCGAATTCGCAGAGACTTCGGCACAATGTGTTCTCTATGCAGGTCGCTTTCGTTTCCGCAGTATACACACCTCTTTTCTGCTTCAACAAATTGCCAATCTTCTCGCGTTATCTCCGACCACGATTTTGCCCCGCTTTTCAGTTCCCTGAACGTCTTTTTGATAAAGCCATAGTGCTGTCTTTTCGCCTCTTTCCCATCAGCCGCACCAAACGCTCTACGGGCCACGATCTTGGCATATTGATAATAAATCAAATCCTGTATTGTTTTAACGTCTCTATCCGGCATATATCACGCAATCACTACTTCCAAGAAGGAACATAATCCCCTAGGTCATCACTTAATTAACCTGTATATATCGATAACTATCCTTGATGTTCTGGTTCAGGTATCTGCCCTTGGATACTGCGTTCATAAGTCCTTGATATTCTTTTTCTGGTACGGCGAAGTACTGATAAATACTACCTGATTTAAATTCTATTTCTAATATCGAGGAACTTTTGTCATATCCAACTGAGCGGACATTGGTTGATACAACTGAAACCCTCTCCATTCCAGCACCTCTCTTTCGAATCTTTGTTCGCTCTGCATTATTTAGGCAAGTAACAGACCATCTCACACTTACTTGCTTGTGCCTGCGGACGTTCTATTCCGCGCCGGCACCATAAGAGACTCTACTTTATTTACAATATCACACAATTCCTTGACTAATATGCCTTTCTCCGCTGCTTTCTTTAGGAGTACTTCTGTAAATGCTGGTGACTTTTTGCAATCTTTTGCCGTATTATATCCATAAGATCTCTTGAAATCTTGCATAGTTTTTATGTACAATTGCTGTCCCAACGCATTGATCACAACGCGATCTAATTCGGTTTGGAAAACAGCGTATTTCTTATTAACCATCGTGTATGGAAAGGAAGTTGGATTCTCAATTCCGAGTAGGCTCTGCAATCGACGATTTGTTGTTTCATGTACCTTACTATCTTCTTTGTGCCCTGCTCTTTGCGCATCGCCGTCGAACACGAGATAGGTCGAAATACCGAGGCCATTGAAAATTAAGTGCAGCCTATCCAAATTGTTCTTTCCCATACTCGGGATAATAGCTACTCCGCTACCCTCGAGGTCTCTTCCAATTTCAAAAGCCGTTGTTAGTAGAGCAGCCCGGTCGTCAAGTCCCTCGACTAAAACAACTATGTCAGCAAAAAAACCTTCACTCTGCAGCGGTGTCATTATTCCTCCCAACCTTGTTTTCAAAGAATCCGCCGTGAATGCTTCTGCTGGTTTCTCAACTTGCGACTCTTGTAGCTTTTCAGCTAGCGACTCCATACTGAACTGCGAGATACTTGTGACATATGGCAATGATTTGTCATCTGCGCTTGGTGATTTTGTTAGTCTTCGAATAGCATCAAAATTGGATAGTTCTACAAAAAGGGGTGAATGCGTGGAATACATTACCTGTGTCCGTTTTGCTACTCCTGAAATAACACCCTCCGACAGTTCCCGGAGAACTCTTGAGAGCTGGCGCTGACGGTTTGGGTGCTGGTAGAGCTCTGGTTCCTCAATTGTGATGATAAGGTCGGGAAGCATCTCATGCAACTCTCCTACCTCCCCCTGCCCGTCGGTACTAGCACCTCTTTGATGAAGGCCTTCCTCGTACTCTATCCCAACTAAGCTCTGAAGGATTGACAGTATAAATGCGCGCTGGAGGCCGTGACCCACTCTATCTACCGGAGCCGGATAGCCATCCTCTTCAAGTCTTACATCGGCCTTGGGCAACGGAATGCTCAAGGACTCGGCTGCACGCCATTCTAGCTGAACGCTTGCTGAAGGCACATAGTACTTCAAATTCTCACTCAACTTGCGGGCAAGGTTACTTAACTGGGGTATGGATTCCGGCGAAATCAGGTCTGCGTAGTCGTTCTGCATCCTGTCTTCGAACTTGGTGAATCGCTCTTCCTGCGTCAGAACACTCCGCACAAGTAACTCCATAAGTTGGTGTATAGCTGACCCACGTTCATCAAAAGCCTCCTGTTCTGCGTCACGAACTGCCGGGACGAAGACGAACCTTGTATTTCGCTCTAAGTGTGCCTGTCCGACCTGACGAAATCCAAAGAACTGCCCATCGTCGCGGATCCACTCACAGGATTCTGGATGCTCTCTCTCCCATTGCTGCATCGCATCTTCCGCTTCATCTGCGCTACTTACCACCGGAAGTCCATCGTACTCGTTGTTACTCCGCAAGTTTCTATACGCGTTGGTTCGCTCTCTTTTGCCAGCGATCTGTCGTATCCGTGCGAACTCGGGGTCCTGCAGTTGAGTACCATGGTACTTCTCCGTCCCGATGCCGACTACTTTCGTCACGCTGAGAGTATTATTGCGGACATATTTGTCGAATAGCTCTCTTTCGTCAGTCGACAAATCTGTAAACGTGACCGTCACTTCAATTGGATCCTCAGTGTTTTTGTTGTAGAAATCCTCCTCCGTCACTACTGACCTTGTCTGATAGAACAAATCTATTGCTCTGAGTGCGGCTGATTTACCAGCTCCGTTTGGTCCAACAAGTATGGTGAGTTTCTCGACATCCAGCTTTTTATCAACGATACATCGAAAGTTCTTTATTTGAACATTTGATATTCGCATCACACTTCCCTCTGACAAAAACTGGTCGTCTCAAGTCGTTTCTTATACAGAATTCGACCAACAAAATAGGCCCCAATTAAGATTCCCATCCACAATATATTATCGGCTGAAATTCAGCCTATTATAAAAATCTCCACCCGACAATTCTAACACCCCATCTCCGCCCCTAATTCTGAAGCGATACAGCCAACAACCTCACTAAAAATCAATTGTGGTAACTACGTATTTTTCGTACTCTTTTTCCCCTCCAATACGAATCATTATCTCTAATACGCCCACAAACTCCCTCGCATCACCATCCCAAATCCAATCTACATATCAACTCCTTAATAATTATACAAACAACAAAATGTAACGTCCGATAACCAGCTTACTCGCCCATCTTCTCATAGACCGGACAAATCTTATCCTGATATTAGAAAATCTCCGCCCCCATTTGCGAAGACCAACATGCCACACGCTAATCAATGCATAACGCAAAACGCACAATATTTTTCCCCCTCATACCTAAAAAGAGAATACCAAACCAACCATAGATAGAAAGATAGACAATATAAATATAGAAGACAACTAATAAACGTTGCGTCCGATAAACTCTTACTTGCCTATCTTCTCGCAAACAGGATAAATTCTGTCCTGATATAAGCAGATCTCCGCCTACATTCGCGAATGCCAACATGCCACACGACCTTTTTAATATCCACCCTTCTCGATTCTCAAACTGATTCTACTTCATCAAATCCCAATCCTTCCCCGATAATAAAATTAAAACAAACAACAACAAAATGTTTCGTCCTATAATCTGCATACTCGCCCATCTTCTCATAAACAGGATAAATCTTATCCTGATATAAGCAAATCACCGCCCACAGTCGCGACGGCCTGCATTACCCACACGACCGCTCAAAATATCAAACCATTTCGTATTTCGATATTCGGATTTCCTCTCTGCCAAATGCACAAAGGACGCCAGCTGTCAATATGTAAAATGCCTAAAAGATATTCTATCCGTTGACTACCCACAATATCATATTGCTCAAAAACTGTGCATTTTTGCTCATTCTTGCTAAGGAAATGCGCATTTCTGCGAATTTTTTGCAATTTTCTGTTAGTTTTTCAATCCAGTAAGAAATCCTTCTAATTATAAGCGAGGAAAATACTTTAAAAAAACAATTCATAAAAAATCCCAAAAGACTAATTGTCCAATGTTGGCGGAGTGGCAGCCTACGAATTTTAATTTTTGGACTTTCGCAAACAAATGCGCTTAGGCAGACAAACTCAGATGACAGTTGTTATCTAAAGAGGCGTTTGCTGACAAGGGTTTACAAATAAAGACAGTCTATCTTACCGAGTATCAAGTATCCCAGTATGGGCACTTTGGTAAATGGCTGTGTAATCTTTTCTATTTTTTTATCCTTGACAATTTCAAATCTTATTAGTTAAATTGGGTCGAGAAGGCAACCTGGAATGCCTGATGTCAAATGGAGTTGGCTGAGAAATTAAGGAAGGGATGAGAATGAAGGATCTATTTACCACCGGCGAAGCCGCCGAGGTCTGCAGGGTAAGTCAGCAAACAATCATTCGGTGCTTTGATGCCGGTCGGCTGCAGGGTTTTCGTGTTCCCGGCTCAAAATTCCGCAGGATTCCACGTCAAAATCTGGTCAGGTTCATGAAGGAGAACAGCATCCCGCTGGATAACCTCGAGTCGGGCAGAAAGAAGGTACTTGTTGTTGACGATGACGCCGAAATAGTTGAGCTTATATCTGACATCCTTACGCGGGACGGCCGATTTGAAGTTGAAACGGCATCCAGTGGCTATGAAGCTGGTATAGCAACTCAGCAGTTTCACCCCGATTTGATTCTACTTGACTATATGCTGCCGGATGTGAATGGAAACGTTGTGTGTCAGACAATAAAGAAGAATCCCGAGTTTGAAAACACAAAGGTCATCATCGTAAGCGGCGTTATAAAACAGGACGAGATTGACCAGCTACTAAAGTCTGGTGCCGAGGGCTTTATCAGGAAGCCATTTAGTGTTATGGAGCTTACTGACGCGATTAGCACAACCCTGCAAATGAGATAACACGACACCACGATAGTCGGGACCTTATTGCCTATTTCGCACGAAAGTCAAATCTTTCCGGAGATGGGTCTGAACAGCCCAGCAATAAGATTACTGCATGGCACAGGAAGCCGCCGACATTGGAAATGCTCGAAGGATAGAACTGGCCATTGGTCAGCTCGATTCGCTTTCAACCCTGCCTTGCGTTGCACTACAGGTTTTTTTCGAGCTTTTGCGACCGCAATTTTCATCCGTGGCCTTGGCTGATGTGATTGAGTCAGACCCGGCCTTATGTGCGAAGTTTCTTTCACTTTTGTATCAGCATCACGTTGACCTTGTGGACGAACAATTTTCGCTCCACAGAGCTCTTGATAGGTTATCCCCACAACTGCTGCGGGATACGGCCTTATCGGTTAGGGTTAATGGCCTATCCGAACTTGAGCTTGTTCCAGGTGATACAACGACCATGACCAGAAAAGGTCTATTGCTTCATAGTCTTGCTGTTGCGTTCTGCGCCAGAGAGCTCGCTGAAATTACATCGAGTCGAATTGACGCACAGTTGGCTTATCTGGCTGGTCTGCTGCACGATATTGGAAAACTGGCGCTCGAGCAGGTGATGCCGAGAAGCTTTGCCCTTATCGCAGAAGAGGCAGAATCCTTAAAAAGCAGCTTTTGCATCGTTGAACAGGGTCATCTTGGCGTTGATCATTCTATCCTTGGCAAGAACCTTGCGCGGCGGTGGCACCTGCCGGAGGCTGTAACCATGGCCATCTGGCTACATCACAGTGACAGCGCCATTATTGCACAGATGGTTTCTGAGGCAAGGATAGCTCGACTCGTCCAATCCGCAGACGCCATGGCTCGTCAATCCGGCATCGGTCTTTCCGGCAGTTTTGATACACCTGACTCGACAGAGCAGATTGCTCAAACGCTACAAATAGACGTAGAGCAACTTGAGCAAATCCAACAAAAGCTACCTGAAAAAGTTCAAGAACGGTCAAGGATTCTGGGCTTGCATTTGCCGAATACTGCAACACGCTATTGTAGAACAGCTCATAAGGTCGCTGAGGATTTTGCCCGTAAACATACAGCAGTATATTTGCAAAATCAGAAGTTACAAAGTGCTTCGAGTCATCTGGATTTTCTGACGGATTTCCTGCTCAATATAGATGCAAGCACAGCAGCAATAGATATTGCAGAGGATTTTGCTGTTCGTTGGCAAAGATTCTATCAGACTGGTGCGGTTTGTCTTTACTTTGCTGGATTGGACAGCCAGCATTCTGTAGAAGCTGTCGTTGTAGAGAGCCTTGGGCAAAGTACAAGGGTCATATTTGATATTCCTGAGGATTCAGCACCGATACCAAAGCCTATTGCAAGAAGTTTTGCGGTTGTAAATGCTCATGACTATGTAGATTGGTTGTTTGAGCAACTTGAGGTTGATTTTGACGTTGGCCGGAGTAAATTAATGCCGCTGCTTTCCGGGGGCAGGGCTGTGGGAGTAATTGTTTTTGAGCTTCACTATCCGGCAGATGCGGAGCTTTTCGGGGAGAAATTTAGAATAAGTACTTCGATTGCCGGGGCTGTTTTGGATAATGCGTTATCTCGGCGAAGGCAGGAACGTCTGGCGGAACAGTTCGCGCAGCTTATTTCCAGGACTTCAAGCACGCCATCACGAAGTGTTACAGACA
>Ga0315543_1001412_pt1 | contig 26014 bp, 40 predicted proteins | sample SalMarSW160210MG_2_FD_203098 | JGI IMG/M metagenome (GOLD analysis project Ga0315543, IMG submission 203098) | Salt marsh sediment microbial communities from the Plum Island Ecosystem LTER, Massachusetts, United States - Salt Marsh Sediment SW1601-210 ... | reverse complement strand
GGAGTGGTGGTTTGCAACGGAAGGGTACGACGGAGTTGAGTGATTATGCGGGGATGGAGGGGATTAGTGGTGTTATTGTTCGGGCTTGTTTGAGGTTATCTCCTTTAAAGAAAAGGACTGCGACGTTGGTGAAGTTTGAAAGTTTTGATGAGGTTGTTTTGGCTGTTAGAAGTTTGAAAAGGAATTCGGCTGTTTCGATGATTGAGTTTTTTGGGAGGCGGGTTTCTGCGGTGCTTGAGCTTGGCGAAGAGTATCATTTGATTGTCGAGTATGAGGATGGTTCTGGGGTTATGGGTGGGAAGGAGTATGATGAATTGATGGCGCTTAGGGAGACGATTGGTCCGGTTCTTTCTGGGGAGGGGTATAGTTATCTTGAGGATCCGAAGGTTTTGCTTGATAGGTCTGATAAGTTGATTAAGTGGTTGGAGGAGAGGGGCGTTCCGGTTTTTGGGCATATTGGCGTCGGTATTTTTCATCCGAGGTTTAATGAGGAACAGAAAAAATTTATTCCGGAGATGGTCAAGTTGGTCAAAAGGTTGGGTGGGTCGGTTAGTGGTGAGCATGGGATTGGGATTTTGAAGAGGGAGTTTGTCGACGCTAATGATAAGAAAATTTTGGTTAATGTGAAAAAGAGGACGGATCCCTTGAATAAATTTAATGTTAATAAAGTAATATGATGGACGAGGAATTTTTTGAGAGGTTGAGGGGGAGGGTGTTGAATATATGGAGGGGAGTTGTGATGGAAAGATTTAAATATATTGGAGGGCTTATTTAGGGATTACCTCCCCGGTATGACGCAAGGAATGCCGGGAGTCTTATTTTCTATGGCAATTAAAAAGAAAAGAGCGATTGTATTTGTTGACGGGAATAATTGGTATCATAATGTGAAGTCGGTTGTGCGGAAGCCGAGGGCGATTGATTTTCGGAAGTTGGCGGATATGGTTGCGGGGCATTTTGATTTGGATATTAAAGAGATAAGGTATTATAATTCGGTGCCGGATATTGAGTTGGGTGAGGATAATTATTATAAGCATATGGTTTTTTTGGCGGGGTTGAAGAATAAGGGGTTGGTTGTGAATACGGCGAAGTTGAAGAAGATTCGGATGAATGGGAAAGTTTTGAGGGTCGAGAAGGGAATTGATGTGATGATTGCGATGGATATGTTTAGCAAAGTTTTTCTTGAGAGCGAGTGTGATTGCTGTGTTCTTGTTTCGGGGGATTCTGATTTTGTGCCGGCGATGAGATTGATTAAGGGTACGGGTAATGAAGTTTTGACGGTTTCGGTTTTGAGGGGTTATGCGCGGGAGTTGTTGCAGGGGGAGTTTCGGTTTTGGATTTTGAAGAAGAGTGATGTTGAGAAATGTTTTGGAGGGTATTCGAATGAAAAATAAAATTTTTCATTCGGGGTGGTCGGTCGCTTCGTTTGTCGGTGACAGGGGGTTACGAGTTATTGTAAAGAATATTAATGAGGAGAGAAAAATAGAAGTGGATAATTTAATGGATGAGGTGCGGGAGATTAGGTATGGGAAAAATTTAAATAGTAGGATTGGTTTTGTTTGGGATTACCCTCCCAGTGTTTAGGCACTGGGATTTTACCTTTTTGATATGATTAAAAGAAGAGCTATTGTTTTTATTGACGGGAATAATTGGTATCATAATTGTAAGAAGGTAATTAAGAATCCTAGTGATGTGGATTTAATGGAGATTTCAAAATTGATTATTTCGAGATTTGATTTGGATTTGGTTGAGGTTAGATATTATAATTCTGTTCCGAATGTTTTTGATAAAGTGTATGCTAAGCATAAATTTTTTCTTGATGGTCTTAAAGAAAAGGGGATTAAGGTTTTTGTTCGGGAGCTTTCTGGTGCCGGGAAGACAAAAAGAGAGAAGGGTATTGATGTTTTGATTGGCGTTGACGTTATAAAAAAAGTTTTGATTGATAATTGTTGCGATGTTTGTATTATTATTTCGGGAGATGCGGATTTTTTGCCTGTTATAGATTTGGTGAAGAGTCGGGGGAAGGAAGTGATTGTTTCGTCAGTATATGCTGGTTTTTCAAGAATGTTGAGGGGTGGCAGATTTAGGTATTTTATTTTAAGAGATGAGGATTTGAATAAATGTTTTAATGATAAAGATGGCGAAGATTAGCGAGGAGGAAAAAGTCGAAGTGGATAATTTAATAGATGAGGCGAGTGAGATTTTTGAAAGTTGTGTCCGGTGTGGAATGTGCGAGAAACTTTGTTTCTCGAGGTGGTCGGTCGCTTCGTTTGTCGGTGGTCGGTCGCTTCGCCTGTTGGATGCGAGGGGGTTTTGTTATGGCAGGTAAGGTTAGTGAATCAGATAAGATTGAATCTGATAATTTACTTGAGGAAGCGAGTGGAATTTTTGAGAGTTGTGTTAAATGCGGTATGTGTAAGGCGTTATGTCCGGTGTTTGGGGTTTTGAAGGAGGAGGAGGTTTCGGCGAGGGGGAAGGGGATTTTGTTGTCGGAGAAGGTTATGGATAAGGTTTTGTTTGAGTGTAGTTTGTGTCGGGCGTGTGAGGAGAAGTGTCCGGTTGGGATTAAAGTTTGCGATGCTGTTCGGAAGGCTCGGGAGGCGATGGTTTTGCGAGGGAAGGGGTTGAAGGGGAATGAGGAGATGATTGCTAATGTTCGGAAGAGTGGGAATCCGTTTGGGCGCGACGCGAAAGATTCAGAGAAACTTTATTGTTGCTAGCTTTTTTTTGGGATGAGGAATAGACGTTTTAGTATAATAGTGTAATAGTATATTGGTGTAATGGTGGGGCAATTTGGGGGCAGGGGCAATTTGGAGAACCTTCGGTTCTCGGATACAGGGGCGGCTTTGCCGCCCGGGGCGTCGGGGTTATTGTGATGTTATTAGTTAGTGATGACTTTAGAAAGGTTTATAATGGGTCGGCTTTTGGGTTGTTTCTATGGCAGGAGATAGAATTTCGAGGAGAAATTTGTTGAAGTTGGCTGGAGCTGGAGCAGCTGGGTTTTGTTTGCCGAGAAGTGTTTTTGGAGGAGAGAGCAAGTATAATAAAATTATAATTTTGGATCCGGGGCATGGCGGGAAGGATCCGGGGGCAACTTATCCCCTTAATGCTAGTATTCGTGATAATCCAGAGTATATGGAGAAGGAAGTGGTTTTAACTCAAGCAATTAAGGCGAGTATAATTTTGAAAGAGAATGGTTATAAAAATGTTTATTTGACTAGGGATAGGGATGTTTTTGTTGGTTTGGATGATAGGATTGATTTTGCTAGGAATCTTGGTGCGGGCATTTTTGTTAGTTTTCATACTAATTCTTCCGAAGTGGACGAGTCAGTTTATGGGCAGAGAACTTATTTTGGCAAAGCGGGTGGGAGTAAGGATTTGGCTGAGATAGTTCAAAGGAAGTTGATTGAGAAGATTGGTTCAAAGTTTCGTGTTAGAGATAGAGGGATAAAGTCTGGAGCCGGAGATTATAGAGTTTTGAATACTGATATTGTTTCTGTTTTGATTGAGTCTGGTTTTTCGAGTAATGATGGAGACAGAAAGGATTTGAAGAAGAATGCTTGGTTTGTTGCCAAGGCGGTTTATGAAGGGATTGATTGTTATTTGAAAAATTAATTGTGGGCAAACCAGAATTCTAATTTGTTTTTTTGTTTTTCGTGAAGGCGAACGAATCCGAATCGTTCGAATTGGATTGTTGTGCCTTCTTTTAATTTTGAAAGTTCTGGTTCGCCGAGTCCTTTTGTTTTGGAGCTGTCGGGCATTAGTATTTCGACTTTGATGTTTTCAGTGTCGGATGGGAGCCATTGGATGTATTTTGTTTTTAATTCTTTGTCTGGTTCTTTTGAGATGAATGAGAATGTTCGTGGTTTTATTTTTAGGATGTTTTCGGATTTGAAGTTTAGGATGTGCATGAGGCGGTAGTTTCCGTTTTGCATTATGTCGAAGTCGGTTTTTGGGATTAGGAAGTTTTGGGTTGTTTTGTATTTTCGCGTTCCGATTTTTTTTGTTGGGTGGAGTGGGATTTCTGCTGTGAGTTCTGGGCATCCAGAGATTGTGATTTTTTGTGGGTTTTCGACGAAGAAGTATCTTGGGACGTTTTCGAGAATCCTTCTGTTTAAGATGTAGAGGGATTCGATAGGGGCCGTGATGTTTGTTTTTCGCATTCCGAGGGAGAGGATGAATTGTCTTATTGCTTTGGGTTGGATTCCTCTGTCGCTGAGAGATTGAAGCGACCATGTTCGCGGGTCGTTCCAACCTTGGTATACTTTTGATTTGACTTCTTGTGCGTTTTTTGATTTTGAGATTTTGATGCCTTCAATTGCGAAATGGCCATTGTAGATTGATTCGGGGTTTTGCCAGTTGAAGATTTTTCGGATGAAGTCTTGGACGCGGGTTGACATGTGATGTTCTGTACCGCGGAGGACGTGGGTGATTCCGAGAACGTGGTCGTCGATTGCCCATGAGAATTCCATTGATGGGTAGATTCTGAATTTGTTTTTTGTTCTTGGATGTGGGCGGTCTGAAATTTTAAACATGACTCTGTCGCGAAATGCTGGGTCTGGGTCTTGCATGTTTGTTTTTAGCCGAACTGTTGCGGCGCCTTCTTTTGTTTTGAACATTTGTTTCCATCTTTTAATTTGTTCGTCGGGGGTGAGTTGTCGACAGGAGCATTCGATGCCTTCTATTTTGAGTTTGTGCATTTTGTCTTGGTCGCAGTGGCAGACGTAAAGGTAGCCTTTTTTGAGCATTTCTTCGGCGTATTTGTAGTATTGTTCGGTGCGGTCAGATTTATATATTATTTTTTTTTCGAATTTGATGTCAAGCCATTTTAAGCCTTCTTCAATTAGTTTGTATGCTTCTGGTTGAATTGGTTTTGTTTTTGAGCCGATTGTGTCGTCCATGACAATTATGAATTTGCCGTCGTACATTTTTGCGTATTCGTCGTTTAAGATTGCGGTTCTGGCGTTGCCGATATGAAGTGGGCCGGAAGGGAAGGGGGCGAGTCTCATTACGACTTCTCCTTTTTTGGCGTTTGGAAGTTCTTTAAGCCCTACTCTTATTTCTCGTTTTGATATTTTGTGTTCGAGTTTTTTGAAGATTTCTTTTTGTTCTCCAGAGGAGAGTTTTGTTACTTCTTGGATTACTTCTTGGATTGTCGGGACTGTGTTTTTTATTTGGGATTTTTCGAGACCTTCGGCGAAGAGCGCGGATATGATTGAGTTTTGGTTTGGTTTGCCGTCGTGTTTGATTGCGTTTTCTAATGCGTGTGCTCGCACTAATTCTAAAGGAATTGGTGAGTTGGTCGCTTGTCGTTTGTTGCTTGTCGCTTCGTTTGTCATGGTATGTAGAAGTTAGGTAGAGTTTTAAATGTTACCAGCCCATAGGTCCTAGGTTTGATTCGGTTGATTTGTTGATGTCGAGTTTTTTTTCGAGGAGTTCGATGCGTTGTTCGAGTTTGTAGATTTTGTTGTCGAGGTCTATTATTTTATTTGAAGAGTCTGTGGATGATGTTGTGTTTGTGAAGCCGAAAAGTTTGGCATTTGCTTGTTGATTGTCGCTTGTCGCCGATTGGTTGTTGTTTCCGAATTCTACGAATCCTTCTCGATTTGTTGGGATGACGATGTCTTTTTTTGGGATTCTTACTACGCCTCGTTTTTGGAGTTCGCGGACATCAATCATTCTTTTTTTCTTTTTAAAGAACATGGATCCCTAATGGAGAGAGAGTTCAAAAAGCTTCGCTTTTTTGGAGATACAGCTTCGTTATGGAGATATGACTTTGTTATGGAGATACAGCTTCGCTGTGAGGGGATGAGGAATGTTTTTATAGTAAGGATTCTATAACAAGGCATGGTGAAGGATTTGAGATGGGCGATTAGTGAGGTGATGAGTCGGTCTAAGAAGAAAGGAGATTTGGCGGCGATGGATATGTGGGATTTTGATAATGGCGGGTTTAAGCCGGTTTCGTCGTATAAATTGTCGTTTGATTCGCAACAGGCGCAGTTGGAGCCGATTTATTATTGGTTGTTGGATTGGGTTCAGGAAAGGGGTTGGAATATGGATAAGGTTGTTGATAATTTTATGGCGTCGCCTGGGTCTGGGCAGTTTTCTGATATGAATATGAGGGCGACGAAGATGCAGGAGGAAGGGATGAAAATTCTTGGGGGTTTGAATCAGGTTGTGAAGTCGGTGTTGAATTTGATTTATGATTTGAGAGAGTTTGAGTTGAGGTTGGCGCATTATGATGATGCGAAGGATGAGGATGTAAAGAAAAAAGAAGAGGGGATGTTGGCGTTGAAGCAGATTTGGTTGGACAATGTTGATTTGAAAAGGGGGCGAGGTTCGATTCATCAAATGTCGGCTGAGTTGGGTTTCACGACGCTGAGGGAGGCGTTTATGATGGCAAATTCGGTTGATGATTTGAAGAAGATGAATAAAGATGAGGAGGGCGGTTTGATTAATGACCAGGTGATGAGGATTTTGATTCCGAGGGTTGGTGAGTTTTTGAAGTGGGTTAAGTATTCGGAGTCGGAGTTGAGGAAGCGGTTTAGTATTGAGAAGAATTATTTGCGGTCGCAGGTCGAGACGATTAAGTTGTATTCGGCGTGGATGAAGCCGTATTTAGTTGCGGCTGAGAAGTTGAGGCAGAAGGGGTTTGGTACAAACGCGGCTTTGGTTAATGCGTTTTCGACGTCGATGTTTGAGTTGCAGTTATTTGGGTCACAGGGCGTGAAGGTCGAGGATGTTTATGCTGGGAAGTATAATGTGAAGAGGAATTATAATCGGGTGATGATTATCGGGTTGACTTATCGGGGGCATGTTTCGCAGAGGGTGACGCAGAAGGGTGATTATGGTTTTGCGATGGGCGGGAAGATTGACATGACTTTTGATGCTTATGCTTTGAATGATGAGGAGGTTGCGGCGGCGAAGAAGTTGCTTGAGGATGATGATGTTGCGAAGAGTCTTGAATTTTCGGGGGATATTGCCGGTGATGCCTTGAAGACGTTGAAGGATGATTTGGATTATTTTTTGATGAGCCCGGAAGAACGGATGACAGACGACAGAAGACTGAAGACAGAGGAAAAAAAGAGTGAGGATATTAATCCGTTTGCGGCGTTGTTTGGGTTTGGGAAGAAGAAAGAGAAAAAGGTTGAGAAGAAAGAGGAGAAAGAGGTTGTGAAGGTTGAGGATATTAAGAAGGATAATTTTGTGGAGAAGATGATGAGGGCGAAGGCGGCGACGACTGCGGGGGAGTGGTTGTATCTGGTTTATGATATTTACAAGAAGGCGCATGGAATGGCTTCGGCGCAGGCGCCAGGTTTTGATAAGTTTGATGAAGAGAAGATTGAGGATTTGAGCGAGGGAGGGAAGGTTGGGATTGGTGGGGCGTTTCGGGGGAGGGGGAGCTAAACGCTTTGTGTTTAGCGAGGGGTTCATGCTTAGCATGGAGAAGTTCATCGACTTTGTCGATGGAGAAGTTCAATCACTTTGTGATTGGAATAGTTCACTTCGTGGGGGCTTGGTTGGAATATTTAGGAAGATAAAATAGTTAGGGAGAGTTTGGTTAGGTTTTTATAGTTTGGATTAGAAAAGTAAATAAAGTTTGTTTCTGTATAATTATATGAGGAAGGACAAAAATGAGGATGCTGGGTCGCGGGTCGCTGGCGATGAAGATTTAGAAATGGGAAACGAGGAGCTGGAAGAGGAAATTGGCGAGGCTGAGGAGGAGGATGAGGCGGGGATTTTTGATGAGGATTTGATTTTGGAGGAGGGTGATTCTGGCGAGGATTTGATTTTGGAGGAAGATGATGATTCTGATAAGGTTAGTGATTTTTTTATTGGTGATACGATTTTGTCGACGGGGAATGTCGAGCAGAGTTGGAGTAAGGAGGATTTGGAGGAGGTGATTAGGAACGAGAGGATTGAGAAGGATTGGCAGGATAGTGAGGAATTTGTTGGTGGGGATTTTTATGATGCGGTTAGTGGGAATTTTTATGGGGCGGATAGCGAGAGGAAGGATGGATTTTATAGAACTGAGCGGGGTGATGATTTGTATAAAGAGAAGAGTGGAGGTGATTTGTATAATACTGGGGAGGCTGGGGTTTACAAAGGGAAGGCGAATGAAGAAGGAGTTTATGATGTTAGCAAGAGAGGGATGAAAAGTTATGATGAGATTGTGGATAATCGTCGGAGTGGGCGGTCGATGTTGGAGATGGCTGGGTTTGAGGATAAGGAAAAGCAGAAGGAGAGGGATGAGCATAGGTTGATGGATTATAGTGCGAAGAAGGCGGCGTAGGTTAGTTTTAAATATCGGGTTTGTTTTATTATTGGGGTGGTATAATATGGCTGATAGTTATGAGAGTTTTTACGGAGGGGGTGTGAGTTCGCTTAGTCCGGATTATGGGAATTTTGTTGGGTATCGGATGAGTGCGGCGAGTTTAGGATTTCCGGGTTCGCCTCAGACTGCGAATCAGCTTGGGGAAACTATTACTGCTTTGAAACAAGGGGTGAAGGCGTTTGAGGTTTCTATGTTGGTGCCGGATACTACGGAGGTTATTCCTAAGCAGCATTTTGAGGAGATGAGGGCGTTGATGAAGTTATCGGGAATTAAGCCGTCGGTGCATGGTCCGGTTCTTGATGCGGCAGGGTTTGGTGAGAAGGGATGGGGCGGTGATGATGGTCGGGCGGATAATGAGAGGAGGATGTTTGATGCGATTGAGAAGGCGCATGTTCTGGATCCGAAGGGAAATGTTCCGATTGTGTTTCATTCGTCGAATGGGGCGCCGGGTGCGGAGTGGCGGTCTGGTAATAAGGAGTGGGGAGAGGATGAGTTTGTGATGGAGAAAGGGGCGGCGGTGAATAGGGAGACTGGGCAGACTGTTGCGATGAAGAGGGAGTATAAATTTAGGCCGGAGCATCCTGAGTTGTTGGAGAAGGGGGTGTATAAGAAGGAGGGTAAGATACATATAGGTGGTCCTGCTGGGGTTTTGTTTGATACAGAGGGCACGGTTAATTCTATTAATTTGGGGGAGTGGGAGAATAAGTTGACTGAGGTTGCGCAGATGAATAAGCATGCGGAGGAGATTATTGGTTCGGCGCCATTGATGTTGGGAGAGTATAATAATTCTTTTATTAGCGAGGATGGGAAAAAAATTTATAGGAAAACTGAGAATGGTCGTTTTGAGGAGATGCCTTATTTTGATACAAAGGTTGATGAGGATGGAAATGTTGTTAGTGGGCAGGTGGCGTCTTATAATCAGGTTCGGAAGGCGAGTTTGTTTTTGGAGAATGCGGATTTGGCGTTCAAGGGTGCGTTTCATAATGCGTATAAATATGGGACGCCCGAACAAAAGGAGAAGTTGAAGGAGTTGTCTGAGAATTATAGGAATGAAATTATGGCGACGGGAGAGATTGGGGAGATTAATGGGAAAAAGTATTTTGGGATTTGGGCGCCGGTTGGGAGGCAAAAGGTTTTGGATAAGTATGTTGGTGAACTAAGAAGGTTGACTGATAGGGATTTGGGCGGGAAGACACCTGAGATTTTTCAGGAGTCGACGAAGTTTGCGATGGATAAGGCGTCGGAGACTTTTGGGAATTTGGCGATGAAGTCTTATGAGAAGTTTGGCGATAGTGCGCCGGTGATTGCTGTCGAGAATATGTTTCAGGGTTTTGCGTTTTCGAGGGCTGAGGATTTGAAGCCATTGGTTGAGAAGTCGAGGAAGAAGTTTGTTGAGCAGTTGGTTGAGGAAAAAGGGATGAGTAAGAAAGAGGCGGAAAAGATTGCTGAGAAGCATTTGGGGGTGACGTGGGATGTTGGGCATTTGAATGTTTTGAAGAAGAAGGGATTTGTCGACGAGGATATTTTGAAACAGACAAGATTGATTTCTGAGGATAAGTCGATGGTGAAGCATGTTCATTTGACTGATAATTTTGGGTTTGCTGATTCGCATTTGGCGCCCGGGATGGGGAATGTGCCGATTAAGGGGATTTTGGAGGAGTTGGAGAAGACGGGGAGATTGAGTGAGATGAGGAAGATTGTCGAGGCTGGGGCGTTTGTCCAGCATTTTAAGAAGTCGCCGCATCCTTGGACGATGGCTGCTTTGGGGTCGCCGATTTATGGGATGAAGAATGCGCCGTATTGGAATCAGGTGATGGATGTTCAGGGTTCTTATTTTGGTGGGTATGGGACTGTTAATCCAAATATTCATCATAGTTATTTTGGGGCTGGATTTACGACGATGCCGGTTGAATTAGGGGGACAGATGCCGGGAGGGACGTCGAGATTTGGTGGGACGCCGATGGCTTAGCCCAAGAGGATATCCTCTTCGGCTGTGTATCTCCTTAGTTAAGCAGAACTTCGTTCCGTATTTGTTGCGAGAAAAATTATCGTCAGCTTCGCTTGTCGACGCGACCGTCCATTCTGCGAATGGACAACCTGTCGCTTAAAATTTTTCTCGCTCGTGTTTCGCGCTTTGTGCGCGATTAGCGTTGATATTTGGAGGTTTAGTTATCTTTATAAAATATAGTTACTATGAATTAGTAAGAGATGATGAAGAAAAAAAAAGATTCTGAGAAGAGTGTGAGGAAAAAAGATGTGGAGTTTTCGACTTTGAAGATTGTTGGCGAGCGGGAGATTGCGGCGGATTTTGCGATGAAGGTTTATGGGAAGTTTGACCAGATGATTAAGTCGATTGTTTTGTTTGGGTCGTCGGCGAAGAAGGTGTCGATGCCGGATTCTGATATTGATATAATTGTGATTGTTGATGATGTTTCGGTGAAGTGGGACGAGGAGTTGATTGCTTGGTATCGGGAGGAATTAGGGAAGTTGATTAAAGGGAATCCTTATTCGAAGTCGTTGCATATTAATACCGTGAAGTTATCGACGTGGTGGGAGGATATTATGAGAGGGGATCCGGTTGTGATTAATGTTTTGAGATATGGTGATGCGTTGATTGATTTTGGTGGGTTTTTTAATCCATTGAGGGTTTTGTTGAAGCAGGGGAAAATTCGGTCGACGCCTGAGTCGATTTATACTTTGTTGCAGAGGGCGCCTGGACATTTGACTCGGGCGAAGCAGTCGATGTTGGCTGTTGTTGATGGGCTTTATTGGACGATGGTTGATGCGGCGCATGCGGCTTTGATTGCTGCTAATATTATGCCGTCGTCGCCTGAAGATATTCCGGATGTTTTGAGGGAGACTTTTGTTAAGAGGAAGATATTGCATAAGAAGTTTGTTGATTATTATGATGAGGTGCATTCGGTTGCGAAGAATATTGTTCATGGGAATTTGACTTCTGTTAAGGGTGAGAAATTGGATGATTGGTTTGAGAAGGCGGATGCTTTTTTGGGAGAGATGGCTGCTCTCGTCGATAGTCTTATCGACGAGAGAGGTAGTGGGTAGTAGGTGTTAGCTATTAGCTGTTAGGTTTGAGATTGGGCAACTTTGTTGTTGATTTTGTTTTGACTTGTCAATTGGAGATTTTGTTTATTGACGAGAAAGGTACTAAAAAGTAATTATTTTGATTTATTCTCTTTGGATTCTTTTGTTTTTTCTTGTTCTTTGAGAATTTTTTTTCTTGCGAGAGATGAGCCGATGAGTAACATTGCTTCGTTTGCGTTTTCTTTTTCAACTTTTTCGATTTGTTCGGTTACATAAGATAAGACTTTTCTTTTGTTAATTGTTGGTTTTTTATTTTTGTTAGGATATTGAAATTTTGTGGCTCGTCTTATGTAGCTTCTTTCGAGTGCTCCGGCTGCACATTGTGCGATTTCTGTTGGGTTGTCGTTTAGGGCAATGTAGGATTGTATTAATGCGCTTGGGTCATAGAGTTCTCCGAATGCTTTTTTGACTTCGTTTGTTTTGTCTGGAGATTCTGTTAGAACTTTTTCAAGTCCTTTTTCTGCGTCTGTTCTTCCGAGTCGGACTGCCGTTTGCAATAAGATGTCTGCTGGGAGTTGATTTACAAGATAGTCAAAATTTTCAGTTACTGTTTTAATTAGGGATTCTCTTTCTCTTTTTTGAGTTTCAGGGACAATGTTTGCGTAAAGTTCGATATGTCGAGGAAGTCCGTTTAAATCTTTTTTTGGGTCTATTCCTTGATTTTTTGCATATTGTTTGAATGATTCTACTTGTGTTCTTAGTTCAGATGTGTCTCCGAGACTTTGGACTGTAAGATGATTTATCCCTGCATTTAAAGTATTTGAATAGGCGTCTCTCTCTCTTTTTGTTCTCGTATCGGGTGTTCTTGTTTTTTGAGCTTTTGCTTTTGCCATGATTTGATTAGGAGAAATAAGTTTATAAATGTTTCTATTGTGTTGTGTCTTAAGCGTGGTAACAGATTAGTTGAAGATGTCTTCTTTTTTATGGGATTCGTTTGGCTCAATTATTTCTATGTCGTTTTCGGGTTTCGGAATTTCTGGTTTGTTATATTTTTCTTTTAGTTGCTCGACTTCTTTATGTAACCCTTTTGGATTTTTCTGTAATTCTATTTTAGGTTCTGGGGATTTCTCAGTTTCAAGTTTGTGGACAAGCTCAGAGATTGATTTGGCAGCATCGGCGTTTACTGAGATTGAATCGATGCCTTGTTTTACGAGGAATTCTACCATTTTGGGTTTTGAACCGGCTTGTCCGCAGATTGATGTTTCTATTTTGTGTTTTTTGCATTCACGGATTACTCTTGAGATTTGTTTTAGGACTGCCCAGTTCATTTCGTCGTAGATGTTTTGGACTTCTTCGTTGCCGCGGTCGATTGCTAATGTGTATTGTGTTAAATCGTTTGTTCCGAAAGATATGAAGTCGATTTTTTCTTCGCAGATGTCTTTGATTAAGATTACTGCGGCTGGGGTTTCAATCATGACTCCGAATTTTACGTTGTCCATTTTTAGTTCGTTGAAAATTGCTTTTGTTTTTTTGATTTCGTCGATGGAGATTACTTGTGGGAACATAACTCCGAATTTGTGTCCTTTGTCTGCGAGTTCTTTAATTGCCAAGAGTTCTGCCTTGAGGATTTTTGGATGCTTGAGTGAAAATCGGATTCCGTGGTCGCCGAGCATTGGGTTTTTTTCGATTTCTTTTGGGGCGCCTTCGAGGTTGGAGTATTCGTCGCTTCGGATGTCTGAGCTACGGACCCAGATTGGTTTGTTGATGAATTTGTCTGCTATTTCTTTTAGTCCTTTTGCGAGCATTGCTTGGTATTCGTCGAGCTTGTTTTCTTTTTCGTAGGCAATCGGGTGTTTGCCTGCGGTTGCGATTAGTCCTTCTAGTCTAATTAGTCCGATTCCGTTTGCTTGTGTTTTTGCGGCTCGTTCTGCGAATTGCGGGAGGTCGACCATAACTTTGATTTTTGTTTTTGTTTCGACTACTGGAAGTATTTCGATTGCTTTGTTTTGAGCTTTTCCTGCGAAGACTTTTCCATGGAAGCCATCGATTGTTATTTCGTCGCCGTCTTTTAGGATGTCGAGTGCGTCTTGTGCCCCGACGATTGCTGGGATTCCCATTTCTCGTGAGACGATTGCGGCGTGTGCTGTTACTCCTCCTTCTGTTGTCAGGATTGCTGCGGCTTTTTGCATTGTGACGACCATGTCGGGGTTCGTCATTTTGGTTACGAGGATGTCTCCTTGTTTAACTTTATCGAGGTCGTCCATTGAATGAATTATTTTGACGATTCCCGACGCTATTCCTGGGGATGCTGCCATTCCTTTGGTTAATAATTGTCCGTCGATTTCTGTTGTTTCTTTGTTTGGTTTTTTTAGGGTTGTGATTGGTCTGGTTTGGAGGATGTAGATATTTTCGTTCTCGATGGCGAATTCGATGTCTTGTGGTTTTTTGTAGTGGTTTTCGAGTTTGATTGCATATTCGGCGAGTTGTTTTATTTCGTGAGTTTTTAGGACCCGTTGTTTTGATTTTTCGGGGGTTAGTTGGATTGTTTTTGTGAGGCCGCCGGATGTTCGGATGATTGCTATTTTTTTGTCTGAGATTTTTTCTTCGGTTATTTCAAGGGTTGGTGAGATGGTATATTGGTCTGGTTTTATTTTGCCGGAGACGATGCCTTCGCCTTGTCCAAAGACTGCTTCGATTAAAATTTCGTCGTCGTTTTTTACAGGGTGTCGTGAGAATATTACGCCAGATTTGTCTGAGTTAATCATTTTTTGGACGATTGCTGCTATGCCGACTAATCCTTCGAATTCTTTTTTCTTTCGGTAGTAAATTGAACGGGCGGTGAAGATAGAGGCGAAACATTCTTTGACTTTTTGGATTAGTTCTTTGTTTCCTTTGATGTTTATGAATGATGATTGTTGTCCGGCGAATGATGCGTCTGCTTGGTCTTCTGCCGTCGCTGATGAGCGGACCGAGACAAAGAGAGGTTCTCGTGATGATTTTAGGATTGATAGTGCGCCGGGGGAGTTTTTGATTTCGTTGAGGTCGACGTTGAAGTTGTCGTAGGCTTCGGTGATTTCGGCTTGTAGGTTTTGTGGCATTTCGGCTTGTATGATTAGGTCTCGGATTTCTTTGGCTTTTTTTGTGAGGTCTTTGGTTTCGTCAACTTTGATTTGGTTTAGGATGTCTTTTATTTGTCGTTCGAGTTTTGCTTCTTTTATGAAGTGGAAGAATGCGTCTGTTGTGATTATGAAGGCCTGAGGGACTGGGAATTTTTCGTTGAATATTTCACCGAGATTTGCGCCTTTGCCGCCGGCGAGCTTGAGGTCTTTTTTAGAAAGGTCAGAGAGCCATGCGATGTAGTTATCACCCATTACAATTCCTAATGTTTCTATTATTTAAATGTTAGGAATTGCGCTTGTCGCTTTTCGCTTTTCGCTTGTTGCAGTTTGATTGGGATAGTTTTTTATATTTGATTATTGTGTTTTTTTAATGAATAAAAGAAATGTTGGGTTGTTTTTTGTTTTGGCGAGTTTGTTTATATCTTCTTTTAATATTTTTTTTACTGGTGCGGTTGTGGGGGCGGGTAGTGTTTCTTTGAGTTTGGTTGCTGTTGTGTTTTTTATTGTTGGGGTCGTGTTGATTTTTACTGGGGCGACTTTGGAGACGTTGGTGGTTGCTGAGAATACTGTTTCTCCATTTGAGATAGTAAAGAGGATAGAAGATGTTGCAGGTGTGGATGTTGTTGTTGTTGATACTTCTTTGCTTGGTGCTTATAGCGTAGAGGGTGTTCGTGATTTAATGGGTGATTTGAAAAAGTATGGTGATGGTGCGATTGTTAGTGATTCTGTTTTGGGTGAATTAAGAGGGACTGTGAAGAATTTGCGGGACCCTGTTCTTAAACATAGTGTTGCACCTGCTGAAGGTTATGAGAAGCACAGGGAAGAGGCGAGGGGTTATTTAGAGAACAGCAAGAAGGCTTTTTATTATGAGGAGATTATTCCGATTATTTTAGGGGAGAAGAAGGCGCCGGGGTCTAGACATGAGGCTGCTTCGTATGTTGCTGCGACTAAAAAGTTGATTCGGTATGTGGAGGAAAGTGGCAAGGAATTGAATAGGGAGAATTTGGTTGATGTTGCGGAGAGGCATTGGAAGGTTTCGGAAGTTGATGTTGATGTTTTTGCGGCGGTGCTTGCTGAGGCGAAAAGTGGGCGGAAGGTTGTTATCGCTGAGAGGGATGTCGATTTTGAAGATGCTGTGAGAGAGGTTAAGAAGGCAGACCCTAAATTAGGTTCGTTGATTAATTATGTTAATTGTTATAGGGAGGCGGCTTGACGCGGTGTAATAGTGTAATGGTATATTGGTGTATAGTATATTTGTATAATGTTGGGAAGTTTTGGGAGGGGAATTTGGAGAGGGGGAAAATTTAGAGAAGGGGGGAATTTGTGGAGAGGGGAATTTGGAGAGCTTCGCTCTCATATACAAGGCGGCTTCGTCGCTCGGGGCGGTGATGGATTTAAGTATGTTGTTTAATATATAGGTTGTAATATAGTATGTTGGAGTATATAGGTTAGGGCCAAAAAAAAAGCACGTCCAAATGGAGAGGTGCTTTTTTTGTTGTGTTATTTGTTATCTGCGGTGGCATTTGTTATTGTTGGGTTTTGATTGTCTGCGGTTTTTTTTCCTTTTTTTCTTTGGCCGGATTTTTTTCCTTTTTTCCTTTTTTAGTGGTCCCCCACATTTTGGGCATTTGGTGACTGTTGATTTTACTTCGATGGTTCCGACCTCGCAGAGTGGGTGGTTGATGCATTTCTTTAACATTACAGTCGTCCTTTCGTTTTATTTTCCTTTTTGTTTCTCTCTCAAGTTGTTGCTGAATTGTTCCAGTGTTTCCGTAGGCTGATTGTGAATGTCGCCAGAACTGCTATAGTTACTGTGCCTGCGAGGTACATTGCAGGTCCTGGGGTTTTTGGAACGTGTTTTATCCATGCGACTACTAAGAATGGTATGGCGATTGAAGAGGCGATAAATAGCCAGCCATATGAGCGCATGAATTTGAAGAAGTTCCACGCAAGGTGGATTATTAGTAAGAGGTGGGGAAATGGGAGGACGCCGTTGATTTTGACTGGATTTCCTCTGAATATGCTGATTAGGATTTTTATCAGGGCGTCAATCACTCCTATTTCCTGAGGTATCACGTTTGCTATTTGGTCGGCGACGGGTGCCTTGAATATTTCTAATGTACCGAAACCGCCGAGGACTACCCATGTAATTGGGATATAGAAAACGAGGTTGAAGGCTATTGTGAGGAGGCTTCCGGCTCTCTCGCTGTTGGGGTAGAAACCGTGGCCGATTGCGCTGATGACTGATATTGCTGAGATTGTCGCAAAGACCAAGGTCATTGTTCCATATTCTGCTCCGAGCGTCTTGAGGTGAAAAGCGAGTATGCCGAATCCGAGTGCTGAAAGTAGCCAGGCTAGTGCGTATCTGTTGAGTGTTCTGAAGAAGTTTGAGTTTATTAGCAGAAGGATGGTCACTGTTGCACTGATTACGGCGAGAGTGTACGAGATTGCCGATGGCGTTGTTTCTCCTGACGCTTTAGTTACTACGCCGATTGTTGCGCAGATTACAGTCGCGCCAAGAAATGTCATAAATGATTTATTCATTTTTAGTCTCCTAAAATTAGTGGGAAAAGGTCGGACAACCTTGGTGATTATCCGACCTGTTAATCCGGGACGTTATTGATTAGGGTTAAAAGCGTTCATGATTGTTGTGACGTCGGTGGAGGTAGTTGCTACCTCTTCTTTCATGGCGGCTCTTGCCGTTGTTGCCGCTGTCGCTTTTTCCTCTACTTTCTCGGCGTTTTTCCCTATATATGTTCTTGCCCTTGGTAGTAATTTTATGCGTGCGTCTACTAGGGAGTCCGCACTTGTACTACATCCACTTAGGGTTACTACAAATACTACTACCAATACTAAAATTAGGATACTTTTTGAAGTGTTCATTTTTGTTCCTTTCTCGATAAGAAATGCAATCCTTTAGAAGTTTAGAGCGTACGTCCATTTACGTTCATACATTCATTATCGCCCCTCCAAAAGGATTTGTTAAATTTGTTAGGGTTACCTCCTTTCTGGTTAAAGGTTGTTAGTTTTTGTTCTTGTTCTTCTTATGTTGATTTTTCTTTTAGGGCTTCGTTGTGAGTTTCATCTGGGTCATTGATTCTTTCAGCGGGGTTTGGGTTTTTGTTAAATTCAGTGAGCAACCCAAGGGTAAGTCCAATAATAAATCCAGAGGCAAGTCCAACGATAAGCACAATGAGATCCGCAGTGAGAAGCCCAAAAAAAATTCCAAAGATAACTCCAAGGATAACTCCAAAGATAATCCCAAAGATAACTCCTTTTTTTGTTTTGGGGTTTGTGAGGTTTTTGAATCCGTTTTTTTTCCATGCGATTGCGCAAATGGCTGTTAGGCCGATGAGGCAGCATGCTATTAGGAAGAGCGGGACGATTTGGAGTTGGTATATTGAGGTCGGGGTTTTTCCCAACCCGATGAATTTCCAGCAGCCGATGATGTAGAAGATGAAGGCCGTGGAGGTTGCGATGGCGATTGGGACAAGTGTGAATCTGAGTTTGTTTGCCCATGTTTTGCTTTTGCCGTAGCCGAGTCCGATTATTAGGGTGGCTATAGCTATTCCGATTGTTAGAAATATATTGTTCATGGTGATTATCCTTTCAGAAGAGAATGTTTGGGTTAATGTTTGTGAAATACCTTACAATTAGGTATTTTGGTGTTAATTTTATATAGGAATAGAGATGTCTCTAGGAAATTTTCTTTTGGAGATACCTTTTTCTTTAGGTATTCCTTTGGTTTTCCACGTTTTGTTTCTTGTGTGTTTCTGAATTCAATTTTTTGATTGAATTGTTGTTGCTTGATTTCTTTTGATACGTGATTTGTTAATTTTTTTAATGTTTGAATGTGAGTTAGTTATTAGCTGTTAGCCATTAGTTATTAGGTGAGACGGATTAATTTTTTCCAGCCTTTGTCGTATTTGACTTCTTCGATTTTGATTAATCCTTTTTTTTGTAGAGAGTTTTTGATGTTGGTTCCTTTTCTTGCTGATAAGTTGGTTTGTCGGTATACCTCTACTGTGCTCAGTGTGTGAGCGGGATTTTTTTGCAAGAATTCGATGAAGACTTGCTCGTCCGAATTCAGGGAATTCGGAGGTAACAGGTGACAGGTGACAGGTGACAGGTGTTCTGTTTGTATACACTTAGGAGTGACATTATTGTTTTTAAATGTTGTTGTTAGTTGGTTTTCGAAGACTTTGTTGATTACTTTGATTATGTCTGAGGTTGTATAGTTTCCTTGGGCTTTGCTTTGTTCTAAAATTTTTTCGATTTGTTCGAGTTCTATTCCAGCTTTTAGATTTTCTGTGATGAATTCGTGGATTGCTTTTTGTGTATCAGTGAAGTTAGTTAGTGATTTGTCGTCGCTGATTGTGGTGCTAACGCTTTGTGAGGTGATAGGTTTTTGTGTTTGTTGGTTTTCGATTGCCTTGTTAAATTCTTGGTCTGCGCTTCGCGTGGTATTTAATATTTGGTATTTGGTATTCGGATGGAGTGTTTGGGATTCAATTGCTTTGTTGAATTCTGGGTCGATTTTGTTTTCGTAATCTTGACTTAATCCCATTGCTTGCATTCTTGATTTGATGTTTTCATCTGTTATTGTTTGGTTTCGTATTTCAACATAAGGGACTTCGATTAGGAATGGCAAGGTATACCGTTCTGCGAGTTTTACTATTGCGCTTCCGACAGGTAGTTGGGAAAAGTAGTGGCGGCTTTCTCTTAACTGCATGATTTCGCTTATGTCATAGATGTCTTGTGGCAGTTGTTGTTGGAAGGCTATGTGGCATGCGGAGTTACCTTTGACGGTGTCTGAGATTTTTGAGACGTGTTGGTCGAGGCAAATTAGGCTTGTTCCGTATTCTCGCATTTCTCGGTAAATCATATCGGTTACCGTTTCGTTTGTGAAGTTTGTTGGTTTTTTCAGGAAGATGTTGTGGGCTTCGTCGACTATAATTGCGTGATCGAATCTTTGGTTTACTGCATTTTGTTTTGCTTTTTTGAGTTTGTAGATGTATGTTAGGATGAAGTCGCAGAAGAAAGTTTTTTCGATGCTTCCGAGCGAGTTTAGTTCCATTATTACTTTTTTATCGAGGAGTTCTTCGACGGAGATGCTTTTTTCGCCTTTGTAGTTTACTGTTTTTCCGAATTCTCCGAAGGTCATAACTGTTGCGACTCTTAGTGCCGATTCGAGCCAGCCACCTTCTCTGCCTTGTGTTTTTTCTAATTTTTCTTCGAGGCGCCATTTGATGTGGTTCCATGTTGGGTAGTTTTCTGAGCCGTGGTAGATGCCCCATTCTTTGAAGGCTTCGTCGAGGGTTTCGAGGATTACTTTGTGGACGCCGAAGGATGCGGAGAAGCATTCTGTTAGAAGGTCGGATAGGACATTTATCCATTCTTTTGGGGCGACGCCTTTTGGTGGTTGGTTTATGTTTGTTTTGAATAGGTTGCTGACTTTTTCGTCGCCGATGGTGAATACGAGGATTGAGTTGTCTTTTGTGATTAGTGGACGGAAGGATTTTTTCCAGTCGAAAATTAGGTATGGTTTTTTGTGGGAGTTTAGGGCTTCGATTATTTTGAATGCGAAAGTCGTTTTACCAGAGCCGGACATTCCTGTGATGCAGATGTGTCGTGGCCAGTCTTTTTCTCTTAGTGTTAAGTCGAATAGTTTTTTGTTCGCGTAGCTGATTGTTGCGAGATGGTAATCACCGTCGATGACTTCTTTTTTTGGCGGTTCGAGTAAGACACCTTTGTCGAGGAGTTTGTTTAGGTTTTTTTGGTAGAGGGTGTTTAGGAGGTGGACGATTTCATCTCTTTCTTCTCTGCCGTCAGCGACGCTGTATTGGAAATATATTTCGTCGATTTTTTTCCCGAAGATAGGTCTAAGTTTGTTGCAAATTTCTTCGATTGCTAGTGGGTGTTGTAATGTCATGTTAGATGTCGGTTTGATTTATTTGAGCGTGTCCGTATGTTCTCCAAGCTAGTTCTGCGTTAATTAAATTAACTAGTCTAGCGTTTATTTTTAGGAATCTTTCTGCATAAATAGGTGTATCTCTTCTTCCGGTTAATGTATGGTATTCTGCGATTTTGTCGCAGACTTTTGAAACAACAGTTCCTCTTATTCTTCTTATTTCAATTAAATCTTCGTCGGAAAGATGTTTGTGTGTTATTCTTGAGTGGGTGGAATATGCTTTTCGTACTCTCTCATCTTCTCTTTGAAAATATTGACGAAGCTTTGCTATTTTTTTATCATCCATTTTATTCCTCCAGAATTTTGCCTATCATTTCGGCTCGGGATTCTTTTTCGCTTAGTTCTTTTGTGTCTTCTCGGAGTTCTTTTTTTAGAAGAGCGATGTCTCGCCAGCAATTTATTTTTTCGTTGAGTTGGAGTTCTGAGATATCGATTTGTTTTTTTCGAAGTTCGGCTCGTTCTCGTGTGAATTCTGAATCATCTTCTCCTTTTGGTGCATTTTCTAAAAGAAAGTTGTGGATACTTGCTTTCATAGTTTCTCCTTCTTTGATAAATCTTTTACTTAGTATTTCTCTTTGTTTTATCATGTCGTTAATTTCAATTACTAAGTCTTTTAGAGAATTTAGTTTCGCTTTTCCGACGGAGTCGATTTTCCCTGAGGTATTCCATATATTTTCAAATGGATATTTCTGAGGTATTCCGTTTCCAGTTGGGTTTTCCATGTCTTATTTAGAAAAAAGGGGTTTATAAAGTTTTTGGTTGTTGTTACTTGGAAGTTGAGACAGATTTAATAGTTTTTATTGAGATTGTGCAGGGCATTCGTGATTTTGTGGCTTTGATTAATTTTCGTGTTTCAATTTCTGCTTTTGGAGTTTTGACGCCGATGATAAGTAGGGTTTGGTTTGGTTTTATTAGTGCGGCTCGGCCGGCCGTTTTCCCAAAAGATTGGGACATTCCGGTTTGCATACGGTCGGCTCCGGCTCCTGTAAGCATTTTGTTTTCTCGGAGGATGTGGTGTGGGTAGATTTTTACTTCGAGGTAGAATTCTTTGCCGAGTTTTAATTGAAGGAAACGGTTTAGGTATTGACGGATTGCTTCGATTGAGTTGTCGCGGATTTGGATTTTTTCTTTTGATATTATGTTTAACGCGATTGGATATTCTCCTTTTTCGAATCCTTTAATGTCGCCCATTTTGAATTTGACGATTTTTGAATTTGGGACGGTTTTAATGTAGGACTTTGTTCGTTTTTTGGATTTACGAGTGTATGGTCTTACTATTCTTTTGCTGTATGCTGAGCCTTTTCTTAGTGCCATTGATTAGATACGGAAATCAGAGATTTCCTAGAGATACGCCTTTGGCTAAAGGTGCGTCTTCGACTAGAGATGCGGAAAATTTTTGATTTTCCTTTAGACTGACTTGGCGGGTGTTATTTAATTTTTTCATTTTAATTGACTTAAGGGTGTGTATCTGCTATGATCTATTTTATTATCAAACCAAGGAGGTAATTCGAAAACTTCTGCGTCTGCATCAGGAATATTACATTCTGGAATGGCGTCTTCTGCTGCCTGTCTACTACTATAATCACGTCCTCCAATAAGGCCGGAGTTCTTATTTACTAAAAAATACTTTGTTTTTTGTTTTTCCATTTTATTTTATCTCCACATTTGTGCCGATTGCTTGGCCGGGTAGTCCTTTTTCGAAGATTGCTCGGACTACGCCGTTGCCGCCGTGGGCTGATGAGATTTTGCCTGTGATTATTGTTGGTTTTTTGCCGGTTGATTTCCATTCGACTGTTTTGCCGACGAGTTTTGTTGCTTTTTCTCGTGAGTCTGCTTCTGGAATCTCGATTAAGAAGTGTCTGGGTTTGTATGTTTTTCGTCCTCGTCGGAATTGGATTACTTTGCCTTTCATGTTATATGGTTGAGAAATTGGTTTTTAAAGATTTGTTTTAGTATGTTTTTGATTACAATAATGTTTAAAAGTGTGGGGAGTTGTTGGTTTGGATGAGTGAAGATAATTGTGCGGCGGATGGATATTCTTGTTCGCATTTGGGTTCTCATAGTTCTCATGGATCTAGAGCATTGGTTGGTTCTATGCCTAGTAGAGGAGGAGAGTTTCTTGCTCGATATATTGTAATAGGAGAACCGCAAGCTTCGGAGTCTTGTTCTGATGTCTGTCCAAATCATACTTTAAAGAAAGGGGAGGTTGCGTTGGCTTTAGACCCAGAGTTGATTGAGCAGTTGTATTATTCTGTTGTGGCCAATAGAGCGAGAAAAGAGGCGTTGTTAAGAGAATAACATAATAACAGGGCGGCTCGTTATCGTTCTCGAGCGAATGATAGATAGTTAATGGATAAGTTCGAATTCGCCGAATATTTTTTTGAGGGTTTCGAGGGATTTGAAGTCGATTTTTGTTTCTTTGTTTCTGTTTGCTATTAGTTGTTCTTGGAGTTCTTTTGGGTTGGAGTTTGTTAGTTTGTTGTTATGTAGTTTTTGGATTTTGGATTTTTGGATTATGAAGGTGTTTGTGAGGAAGAATATTTCGGCTGTCATGGTTTTGCCCTGAATTATGAATTTTGATTTTTCCATTGAGGCGAGTTCGCATCTTTGGGTGTATTCTGTTATTGCTGTTGTAATTTCTGCTGCGAGTTTTCTTGCGTTGTCGACATTAGTTGATTGTTTTGATGTTAAATTATCTTTTTTCTTGTCATTCCCTGTTTTTGCTTTGATTATTTCTTTTTTTGTTTTGGCTATTAATTTTAGGTTGTGTAGGAATCTTGGTGGGAATTTTCCTTTTTTGATTAGTTTGTCGTCGAATTCTTTTATGATTGTTTCTTCTGATTCTTTTTTTAATAGGGCGCCAAGCATTCCGAAAACGTCTTTGTATGTTTCTTCCATTGATTTTTCTTGGACTCGTTTTTCGATTTGTTCTCTGAGTTCTTGGATTCTTTTGATGTAGTCGAGGGCGTCTTTTGAAAGTTTGTCGAGTTTTTCACCGTTGATGTCGCCGGGTTTTATTTTTCCGTGTTCATATGCTTTCCAGACTTTAATCATTATTTCTTCGAGGATGTCGACGTATTTTTTTTCGACGAGTTTTTCTTTTTCGTAGAAAATTTCTTTGAATAATCTAACGGTTTCTTTTGGCGTTGGTGGGGCGAGGCCGTAGAGCATTAAGAGTCCTTGGGTGGGGGTTGATATTCCCCAGAATAAATCTAATGTTGCAATGTCGAAGATTCGTTTTTCGATTGTTTCTTTGAGTTTGTTGCCTGATGACATGAACATGTCGATTGCTTCGGGGGATGGTTTGATTTTTCCCATTCGGAGTAGGGATTTCCATGGGAGGAATGTGCCTCGGTCATAAAGCGGGATGCCGTCTCTAATGAATGTAAAGAATATGGGATGTGCATCTTTTACCCCGTCCCAAAATTCTGTGAGTAGCCAGATTTGAACATTGAGGATATTTTTAACGCCGGCTATTAGTTGGGCTTCTTGGATATATGAATAAATTATTCCGCGGAGTTTTTCTTTGAGTTCAAGTCGTGGCATTCGTTTGACGTCGGTGTCATCGATAATTACTGAGATGTCTACGTCGGATGATTTTTTTGTGTCGCCCCGGGTTAGCGAACCGTAGATTACGTATGATGTGACGTATTTTTCGAATTTTTTTAGGACGAGAGATTTGTGAATTTGGGCGACTCTAATATAGCTTAAAATTCCTTTGTCTAATATTGGAAATGACATTGACAGGGCTTCCATGATTTCGAATTTTGAGTCGAGTCCGAGGTTCCAGAAGTCGATTGGTGTCATTATGTGAATCCAGAATTTGTCGTTGATTTTTTTTGCGGCTGAAATTAAATTTAATTTTATTTGCCCGATGTTTTTGAATTGTTTTTCCGGGATGATTGTTAAGATGTGGATTAGTTCTCGTTTTGTGTCTTCTTCGGAGATTTCATATTCTTCTTCAATTTTTTTTGATGCCTGTGCCGGGATTATTCCGATAGCTTCGATAAACTTATGTTTTTTTAGAATTTCGGTTTTGAATTTTTCTATTTCTTTTTGGGTTTTGTCCATTTTCTTTTTTAGGGCGTCGTCGATTTGGTTTGACATTGGGAGGTTGCCGAGTTTTGATTTTGGGATGTATTCTTTCGCGAGGTTTTGTTCGACGGAATTTTCTTGAGAAGTTTTGTGTTCTTCCATTGCTATAAATTGGGTAATTGGTTTTTAAGTTTGTTGGTTTAGGTTTACAAATGGTCCCGCCAAGAATCGAACTTGGGTATCCTCGGTGTAAAATAGGATATATAAAAGGTTAGTTTTTGTAATAGAACAATGATTTCTATTATATTCTGTATGGACCCGCCAAGAATCGAACTTGGGCATAGACGGTGTAAACGTCTCGGTCTACCATTAGCCTACGGGTCCTTATATGGTATTAATTGAAATTCAGTTTTATAAAGTTAGTTGTTTCTTAATGCTTCTTTATTATTTGTAAAAGTCAAACTCTTCTCTAAAACCTTTATTCCATAATTTGAGATAACATATAGTCTACCTTTTCTATGATTTGGAGTTAAACAATTTATTAGTTTTTTGTCAATTAGTTCTGTTAATGCTCTGCTGATATGTGTTTTATTAATACTTAATGTGTTGCTTAGTTGTGAAGGAGTTTTTGGATTTTTTAATTCTTTTAATATTTTACATCTATATCTACTTGAAATAATAAAACTTATATCATCCCAATTAGTTACCTTATTCATGCCTCAAAGTAACCACAATGTTTAAAAGAGATATTTACCAGTTAGTTACCATATAACAAAATGGCTAAGGCAAATAATAATAATGATTGGTATATTTTAGGTGGTGTTATTATTGTTTTATTAATATTATTTTTTGGTAGACATTACATTCCCTTTTATTCAACTTCTGAAGTTCTTGAAAAAGAAAAAATTAACATAGAAATTTTATGCTCTTTTTCGCAAAATCCCTATGATGATAATTCTCCAAAAAATGCAATTAAGTGTAAATTTAGAAATTATGGTGGTGATGGTGAGCAATGTTTTTCTGTTAAAGAATTAAAAATTGTTAATGATATAGAAGAATTGTTGGATGAGAATTTATTATGTTCTGGAATATTATCTAAAGAAGATTATGAGTCGGATTATAAATATATTTATAACTCTGAATCTTGGAAAGATTATAATTCTTTCAGAAAAGACCTAACTAGCTGGGCTTGCGCAGAATCCGATACTATTGAATGTGTAAGTGATAGTGATGGAAGCAAAATTGAATATATAATAGAGACTTCCATCAGTGTCTAATAAAAAGTTTCTTTTATAAAAATATAACAACAAACTTTTAAACTTATATATCTCTACTTGCTTAAGATGGTAATAAAATCTGAAACTAAAGATTTAAAAAAATATTTTAAATTTATTATCCCTACTATAATCATCTTTCTTTTGATTATCTTATTTTTTAATTATCAATCAAGTAATTCCTCTTCAGCAAGTGGAGAAAAATCTTCTGGAGGATTTTTTGGTAAGAGCTCGGAAGAAG